>Ga0193755_1000004_pt1 | contig 61806 bp, 61 predicted proteins | sample H1a2metaG_FD_144921 | JGI IMG/M metagenome (GOLD analysis project Ga0193755, IMG submission 144921) | Soil microbial communities from a riparian zone of the East river system, Colorado, United States - H1a2 | ecosystem: Environmental > Terrestrial > Soil > Riparian zone | place: USA: East River...
TGGACGGCGCTGCGCGGGTTGTCGCCGGGCCGGTCCCGGGATTCCCCCCGACCGCGTTCGAGCACGTCAACCCCGAGATGGGCACGATCGCGCGCGGCTGGGCGGTCGAGCAGCTGGGCGACGTCCGGGGCGCCGTGGTGTGGGACCTGTTCGGAGGAATCGGGGACACCGCCGTGGAGCTGGCGGAGCGCGGGGCACAGGTGGTCAGTGTGGACGCGAACGAGAAGGCGATCGAGTGGGCGCGACGGCGCGCCGCGCCGCGTCCGGTGCGGTTCATCGCCGGCAAGGCGGAAGACGTGTTGCCCACGCTGCCCGAGCCCAGCGCGGTGGTGGTGAACCCGCCTCGGGAGGGCCTGCACTGGAACGTCACGCTGCGACTCACGGGGCAGCCGGTCAGCCGGCTGATCTACGCCTCGTGCGACCCGGCGACCCTCGCCCGTGACCTGCACCGGCTGAGCCCCACCTACCGCGTGACGGCGGTGCGGGCGTTCGACCTGTTTCCCCAGACGGCGCAGGTGGAGACGGTGGCCGTGATGGAGGCAGCGTGAAGTATTTCGTGACCATCGGCGCCCAGACCCTCGAAGTCGAGGTAGACGGGGCCCGCGTGCTCGTGGGTGGAAAGCCTTTCGAGACCCAGCTCGCCGCCGTATCGGGCACACCGCTCTATCACCTGCTGCTCGGTGGCGAGTCGTGGACCGTCGCGGCCGAGCCGCTCGAGGGTGTCGGGCGGTGGGTGTTGGGGATCGTCGGGGAGCGGGTGGAAGTTGCGGTGCAGGACGAACGAAGTCGCCGAATCGAAGCGGTGAGCGGGAAGGGTCAGCCCGTCGTGGCCGGGGGGACGGTGCGCGCGCCGATGCCCGGCCTGGTGGTGCGGATCGAGGTCGCCGAAGGGCAGCAGGTGGATGCGGGGGCCGGACTGGTGGTTGTGGAGGCGATGAAAATGGAGAACGAACTGCGCGCGCCGCGCCCGGGGATGGTCCAGACGGTCCACGTCGCGGTCGGGCAGGCGGTCGAAAAAGGCGCTTCGCTCGTGACCCTCGCGAGCCCGGAACCCTCGGGTTGACAGGCCCTTACGGCCCGGGTATAGTTCGCGGCTGTCACCGACCGGGCTTCTTTGGGAAGGGCTGGGATGAAGACGTTCACGCTGCGAAAAGAGGACGTGACGCACCGCTGGTTCGTGGTCGACGCGGCGGGACAGCCGCTCGGTCGGCTGGCGAGCCGGGTGGCGCAGATCCTGCGCGGGAAGCACAAGCCCACGTTCACGCCCCACCTGAACGGCGGCGACTGCGTGGTGGTGGTGAACGCCGCCCGGGTCAAGCTCACGGGCCGGAAGCTCGAGCAGAAGCGCTACTTTCGGCACACCGGCTACATGGGCCACGAGCGGTTCTCGCCGGTCAAGAAGGTGCTCGAGACACATCCCGAGCGCGTGATCGAGAAGGCGGTGTGGGGCATGCTGCCGAAGACGACGCTCTCGCGCCAGAAGGTGAAACAGATGCTGAAAGTCTACGCCGGTCCCGAGCACCCCCACGCGGCCCAGCAGCCCGAGCCGCTCAGCCTGGCGGAGGTCCGATGAGCTCGGGCATAACGCCGGAGCTGCGGTGGCACGCGGTCGGGCGCCGCAAGGTCGGGGTGGCGCGCGTGTATCTCACGCCGGGCTCGGGCAAGTGGAATGTCAACGGGCGCACGCTGGGCGACTATTTTCCCCGGCCATCGCTCGTGTCGCACATCCAGCAGCCGTTTACGGCGACCGACACGCTCGGCGCCTTCGACGTGCGGGCGCTGTGCCGGGGCGGTGGAGTGACGGGGCAGGCGGGGGCGATGCGGCTCGCGATCGCGCGGGCGCTCTGCCTGGCGGACGAACGACACCGCAAGAAGCTGCGGGAGCAGGGACTGCTGACGCGCGATCCGCGGGTGGTCGAGCGGAAGAAGCCGGGCCGCGCGGGAGCGCGCAAGCGGTTCCAATTCAGTAAGCGGTAAGCAGTCAGCGGGAGCCACCGCTCACGGCTCACCGACAACACACGTCGCCCGATCCGGTGCTGGGTCCCCCAGCGGGGTTGCATCGGAGATGACGGCGGCGGCGGATCGAACCCACGAGAGGGAGTGCATGGGGCAGCCTACGTTGGAGCTTCTGCTGGAAGCGGGCGTCCATTTCGGTCATCAGACGCGCCGCTGGAATCCCAAGATGCGCCGGTTCATTTTCGCCGAGCGGTCGGGGATTTACATCATCGACCTTCAGAAGACGCTCCGGCAGATCGAGGCCGCCCAAGAGCTGCTTCGCGGCGTGGTGCTGAAGGGCGAAAACGTGCTGTTCGTGTGCACCAAGAAGCAGCTCAAGAACATCCTCCAGGCGGAGGCGCAGCGCTGCGGCGCGTTCTACGTGACCGAGCGCTGGCTGGGCGGCACGCTCACCAACTTCCAGACCATCAAGAAGCAGATCAAGCGGCTGAAAGAGCTGGAGCAGGGCACCGCCGAGGGCGAGTTCGAGAACTACACCAAGAAGGAGCAGCTGCTGTTCGACCGCGAGCGCGTCAAGCTCGACAAGTATTTGTCGGGCATCAAGAACATGAGCCGCCTGCCGGGCGCGCTGTTCATCGTGGATTCGAAGAAGGAGCGCATCGCGGTCGCCGAGGCGAACAAGCTCGGCATTCCGGTGGTCGCCATCGTGGACACGAACGCGGACCCGGAGCTGATCACCGTGCCGATCCCCGGCAACGACGATGCGATCCGGGCGGTTTCGCTGATCACCGCGGCCATCTCCGACGTCATCTCGGAAGCGCGCCACCACATGCCGCTGCGCGAGCCATCGGAGGAAGGCGAAGGGGTGACGTACTCGACCGAGACCGGTGTCGAGACGGAGGCGGAGGGGGACAAGAAGAAGAAGCCGGCGCGGCGCAAGCGCCGTCCCAAGCCGGAAGCGATCGCCGCACGGCTCAAGACGGACGAGGTGCCGGCCCCCGCCCCGGCCGAATCGAGCGGCGGAGGCGAAGGCGAGGTCTAAGCACGCCGGACGCACGCGTTCCGGTGGACAACCGACCGCCGCCCTCCGAGCCCAACGGCGCGAGGGCGGCGTTTTCATGAGGAGGAGGAGGAGTGACGATCGTGAAAGAGATTCCGGCGAAGCTCGTGGCCGAGCTGCGCGCCCGGACCGGCGCCGGCATGATGGACTGCAAGAAGGCCCTGGAGGAGACGGCGGGCGACCTGGAGAAGGCCGTCGACGTGCTCCGCACGAAGGGCGCGGCCAAGGCCGATAAACGGGCCGGGCGCGAGGCGTCCGAGGGCCTGATCGGGCACTACCTGCACCACGACGGCCAGCTCGGCGTGCTGGTGGAGCTCAACTGCGAAACCGATTTCGTGGCGCGTACCGACGACTTCAAGACGCTGGCGCGCGAGTTGGCCATCCACATCGCCGCCAAGAACCCGCTCGCCGTGCGGATCGAAGACCTGCCGGCCGAGACGGTCGCGCGCGAACGCCAGGTGTACGAGGCTCAGGTCGCCGAGCAGAAAAAGCCCGAGAACATCCGCGCCAAGATCGTGGACGGGATGGTCAAGAAGTTCTACCAGGAGAATGTCCTGCTCGAGCAGACGTTCGTGAAGGACGACAAACGCACGGTCGGCGAACTGGTCAAAGAGCTGGCCGCCAAGACCGGCGAGAAGATCGACGTGCGGCGGTTCGCCCGGTTGAAGGTCGGGGAAGGCTGAGTGTCCCCGGCCTCCGGCGCGCATCTCGCCTATCCGCGGGCGCTGCTCAAGCTCTCGGGCGAGGCATTCGCGGGAGACCGTGGGGCGGGCGGCGGCATCGACTTCGGAGTCATCGACCACCTCGGGGACGAGCTCAAGCGCGTCGCCGGGGTAGGGGTGCAGCTGGGCCTGGTCGTGGGCGGGGGTAACATCCTGCGCGGCACAGCGGCGAGCGAGCAGGGCATGGATCGCGTCTCCGCCGACTACATGGGCATGCTCGCCACGGTGATCAACGCCCTCGCCCTGCAGGACATCCTGGAGAAGAAGGGCGTGGATACCCGGGTGATGACGGCGATCCGCATGGAGGAGCTCGCCGAGCCCTACATCAGGCGCCGCGCCGTGCGGCATCTCGAGAAGGGCCGCATGGTCATCTTCGCGGGTGGAACGGGAAACCCGTACTTTTCGACCGATACGGCGGCGGTGCTGCGCGCGCTCGAAATCGAGGCGAAGGTGATCCTCAAGGCGACGAACGTGGACGGCGTCTACACCGCCGACCCGAAAAAGGACCCCAAGGCGAAGTTCCTGCCGGAGCTCTCGTTCCGGGACGCCCTGGTGAACGGCTATGCCGTGATGGACGCGAACGCGTTCGGCCTCTGCAAGGAAAACAAGCTTCCGATCGTCGTGTTCAATATCAACCAGCCCGGCGCGACGGCCAGGGTTCTGGCCGGAGAGCGCGTCGGCACGATCGTCCAATGACCCCCAGCACCCCTCTCCTCGCGGACCACGTCAAGCAGGCGAAGCACTCGATGGACAAGGCCGTCGAAGCGGTGAAGCGCGAGTTCTCCACCGTCCGCACGGGCAAGGCGACGACGTCGCTGCTGGACCTGGTGCGCGTGGACGCGTACGGCAGCGAGATGCCGCTCAACCAGGTCGCCAGCGTGGCGGCGCCCGAGCCGAAGCTTCTGACCATCCAACCGTGGGACAAGGGCCTCCTCAAGGCGGTCGAAAAGGCGATCCTCGCGTCCGATCTGGGACTCACCCCCTCCAACGACGGCAACCTTATCCGTATCCCGCTCCCCCCGCTCAACGAAGAGCGGCGGCGAGAGCTGGTGAAGGTCGTGCACAAGTTCGCCGAAGAGGGCCGGGTGGCGGTGCGCCACGCGCGTACCGAGGCGATCAGCAAGATCAAGAAGACCGAGCACGTCTCCGAGGACGAAAAGAAGCACACCGAAAAGGACGTTCAGAAGGTGCACGACGATCATCTGCGACAGGTGGACGAGGCGGTAAAGGCGAAGGAAGCCGAGATCATGGAGATCTGAGATGGCGGACGACCTGCTCTCTCAGATTCGCCTCAACGGGGCCGTGCCCCGCCACGTGGCCGTCATCATGGACGGCAACGGTCGCTGGGCGCGCGAGCGCAGTCTGCCCCGGCCGCTGGGCCATCGGGCGGGGATGAAGGCGGTGCGCGAAGTGGTGGAAGGCGGGCTCGAGGCCGGGCTCGAGGTGCTCACCCTGTTTGCCTTCTCCGACGAGAACTGGCAGCGTCCGCTGACCGAGATCTCCGCCCTGATGCGGCTGCTCGAGGAGTACATCGCGCGGGAAGTGGCGGAGCTGAAGGACCAGGGGGTGGCGGTCCACGTCCTGGGCGACCGCACCCGGCTCGCGCCGGGCGCCCGCGCGGCCGTCGAGCGCATCGAGCGGGAGACGCGCGATGGCGCGCGGCTGGCGCTCAATCTGTGCATCTCTTACTCATCGCGCGGCGAGCTGGCCCGGGCGGCGCGCCTCCTGGCCGAGGAGGTGCTCAAAGGCGTCAAGCGGCTCGAAGACATCGACGAAGACGCCATCCGCGCCAAGCTGTACACGGCGCCGTGGAGCGACCCGGACCTGCTGATCCGGACGTCCGGTGAATGCCGGCTCTCCAATTTCCTGCTGTGGCAGCTCGCCTACACCGAGCTGTACATCACGCCGGTCCTCTGGCCCGACGTCACGCGGCGCGACCTGTTCCAGGCGATCCTCGATTACCAGGGCCGGGAGCGGCGATTCGGCAAGGTCACGGCATGATGTCCCGCAATCTTCTGGTTCGGATCGCGTTCGCCGTCCCGGCCATTGCCGGCACCCTGCTGATCCTGTCCGCCGGCGGGTGGGTGCTGGCCGGCGCCCTGGCGATCCTGGGCGTGCTGGGTACGCGGGAGGTGTACGACCTCGCCCGGAAGCAGGGGATCGAGCCGTTGGAGTGGATCGGCTTCATCGCCGCCGCGCTCTGCCCGCTGGCGACGTATTGGGTGAAGAGTTACGCGGACTGGGAGCCGGTGGTGTACGCCGGGGCGATTTGGCTGATCGTGGCGCATCTGGTCGCCGCCGCGCGCGGGCCAGACCACCGTCCGCTGACGACACTCTCGGTGACCGTGTTGGGCCCCCTGTATGCGTCGGCCCTGCTCTCGTTCATCATCGCGATCCGGCACGGTCCCCACGTCGACGCGCACCCGCGCGGCTCGGTGGCCCTCGCGGTCTTGCCCCTCGTCATCACGTGGGTGTGTGACACCTGTGCGATGGCAGGGGGGGCGCTGATCGGCGGGCCCAAACTTGCTCCGGTCCTGTCGCCGAGGAAGACGTGGGCCGGCGCGGTGGCCGGCACGGCGGGTGGTGTCCTCGCGGCGATCGCATACGGCCCGCTGGTCTTGAGCCGCGTGGCCCTCGGACTTCCCGACTGGCAGCTCGCGGCGATCGGGCTGGTCACGGCGCTGGCGGCTCAGGCCGGCGATGTCGCGGAATCGCTCTTCAAGCGCGAGGTCGGCGTGAAAGATTCCTCGACGCTCATTCCCGGACACGGCGGCGTGTTGGACCGTCTGGATTCGCTGTACTTCGCCCTGCCCGTCGCGGCGGGGTTGCTCCGGATCCTCGGCCTCGCATGACCGTCGGCGTCGCGATCCTCGGGTCTACCGGCTCGATCGGTTGTTCGGCACTTCAGGTCCTGGCGCGCCAGCGGGAGCGGTTCCGGGTCGCGGCCCTCACGGCGTATTCCAACGCGGACCTGCTGCGACGGCAAGCGGCCGAGTGGAAGCCAGCTTACGTAGGGCTGGTCAACGGTGGGAGCGGGGAGCAGGGAGCGGGGAGCGGTACGTCATGCCTCGTCGAGGCCGCAACCCGCCCAGACGTCGACATCGTGGTGAACGGCATCGTGGGCGCCGCGGGGCTCGAGGCCACGCTTGCCGCGCTCGCGGCGGGGAAGCGGGTGGCGCTCGCCAACAAGGAGACGCTCGTGATGGCGGGCGAGCTCGTCACGCGGACCGCGCGCGAGGGCGGCGGGGAGATCGTGCCGGTCGACTCGGAGCACAGCGCCGTGCTGCAATGCATCACCGGGCGGCGCAGCGGGGAGTTGGCGCGCCTCATTCTCACGGCGTCGGGCGGCCCGTTCCGCACCTGGAACCCGAAGCGCGTGGCGGGCGCTACCGTGGACGAGGCGCTGCGGCACCCGACCTGGAAAATGGGCAAGAAGATCACCGTTGATTCCGCCAGTCTCGTGAACAAGGCCCTCGAGGTGATCGAAGCGCACTTCCTGTTCGGGCTGCCATACGAGAGCGTGGACGTGGTGGTCCATCCGCAGTCGGTAGTGCACGCGTTCGTCGAGTTCGTGGACGGGTCGGTCCTGGCCCAGGTCGGATTTCCGACGATGGAGCTGCCGATCCTGTACGCGCTCACCCATCCCGACCGGGTGCCGGACGCGGGGGCACGCCGCTTCGATCCGGTGGCGGCCGGGACCCTCACGTTCGAGCCGATACAGGCGGAGCTGTACCCGGCGTACGGGCTCGGGCGCGCTGCGGCCGCGGTGGGTGGGACGGCCCCCGCCGCGTTCAATGCGGCCAACGAAGTGGCGGTGGAGCTGTTCCTCGCGGGCAAGATCCGGTTCGGCCGGATCGCGGAGACGATCGCGCAGGTGCTCGAGGCGCACCACGCGAGCGACGCAGCGTCGCTCGAGACGGTGCTCGCCGCGGATGCAGAGGCGCGCCGGCTCGCGCGGGAGGCGGCGTGCTCCTGACCCTGGCCGCGCTCGCGGTCGTCCTCGGCCCGCTGATCTTCGTTCACGAAATGGGCCACTTTCTCGCGGCCAAGGCCGTGGGGATTCAGGTCCTGCGATTCTCGATCGGCTTCGGGCGTCCCATTTTCAGCTGGCGGCGCGGTGAGACCGAGTACTGGCTCTCCTGGCTGCCACTCGGCGGCTACGTGAAGATGGCGGGGCTCGAAGACGAGGGGGTGGCCGGAGGCGTCGAGGGCGGAAAGTCCGACGTCCCGGTCGACCCGGCGCGGGCGTTCGACCGCCAGCCGGTATGGAAGCGGACGATCGTGATCCTCGCCGGCGTCACCATGAACGCGGTGTTCGCGTTCTTCATCTACGCCGGTCTTGCGGCGACGGCGGGCACGCCGGAGCTCGCGAGCACGGAAATCGACTCGGTCGCGGCCCACGCGCTGCCCCCCGGCACGGAGGCACTCGCGAGCCTCAAGTTCGGCGATCGGATCGTGCGTGTGAACGGCGACACGATCCGTTCGTGGAACGCGCTCCTCGACCACATCCTGGCGGGGCCGACCACGCTGCGGTTCGAAGTCGCCGGCCGGCCCGAGCCCATCGTCGTGCAGCTGCCCGATGGCGGGCTCGCCACGCGGCAGGCGCTGGCCCAGGCGCTGACCCGCCTCGACCCGCCACGGCTCGGCATCGTCGAGCCGGGTCGGCCGGCGATCCGAGCGGGCCTCAGTGGGGGAGATCTGCTCGTGCGGGCCAACGGCGATACGCTGCGGTCCTGGAGCGAGGTGTTGCACATCGTGTGGAACAGCCCCGGCAAGTCGGTGCGCTTCGACGTGCTGCGCGACGGACACATCGTCCAGGTGACCGTGGTTCCCGAGAGCAAGATCGAGACGGACAGCGCGTCCCCCCGCCCGCACGTGTACGGTGCCATCGGGGCCGCGCCGAATCCGCCCACCATCCACGTGCGCGAGCCGCTCGGGCGCGCCCTGGTCTCGGGCTTCCAGGAGACGTGGGGCCGCGGCAAGGTGGTGCTCGGGTTCCTGCAAGGCCTCGTGCTGCGCCAGACCTCGTTCCGCGAGGTCGGAGGCATCATCACGGTCGGTCAGATCTCGGGGCAGGTCGCGCGGCTGGGCCTCGACTGGTTCCTCACATTTGTGGCGTTCTTTTCGATCAACCTGGCGATTCTGAATCTGCTGCCCATTCCGATCCTGGACGGCGGGCAGCTCGTGTTCCTCATCGCCGAGGCGGTGCGAGGCAAGCCGTTGTCGCGCGAGCTGCGGACTCGGCTCAGCAATGTGGGGTTCTTCCTGCTGGTCGCGCTCATGATTCTCGCGCTCACCAACGATGCCCTCCGCATCCTCCCCCGTTAAGGACGCGCTCGAGAGCTACGTCGCCGGCCGCGTGAGGGCGGAGCGGCTCGTGATCGCTGTATCCGCAGCATACTACGGGGACGCGAGAAACGGTCAGCGGGAATCGTTACAGCCCTTGATCGACGTGATCGATCGCGCGTCGCCGGGGATCGTCGAGCTCGGGACGGCTCAGGGCGGCTCGGGCTTCGCGATCAGTCTCGCGGAGCGACCGTTTCCCAGGCAATACGAAGCCGAGCTGCGGCGGGCGGCGGAGGCTGTGTTGGGCCGGGAAGAGTCCCGGGCAGAGGCCGGTGGTACGGCCGGGGAAGGGGAACCGACACCGCGTGGGCTCGTAGCGCGCCTCGTGGCCGCCGTGCGCCGCATGTTCAGCCCGTCAGCCTGACCACCAGTCCCGCCAGCGCGCCAGCAACCCCGCCGGGGCCGTTCCGTCCACCGCCGCGAGATCGGCGAGCAGCGCGGCAGCATCGCGGTAGCGATCGTCGGGATGCTTCGCGAGGCATTTCATCACCACGCGCTCGAACCGCTTGGACAGCTGCGGCCGCCTCTTCCGCAGCGAGGGTGGAGCGGCCTCTACGTGCATTCGCGCCAGCTCGAACCAATCGGTGGAGGCGAAGGGGACCTCGCCGATCGCCGCCTTGAAGAGCGTGACCCCCAGGGCGTAGAAATCGAGGCGCGCGTCGAGGGGTCGCCCCTGGGCCTGCTCGGGCGACAGGTATTGCGGCGTTCCGATCGTCATGTTCACGCCGGTGGAGGCCACGTAGCCCGAGACGGCCCGCGCGATGCCGAAGTCCGAGAGGACGGCGCGCCCGTCCGAGTGGAGCAGGATGTTGTCGGGCTTCAGGTCGCGGTGGATTACCCCCTGGGCGTGCGCGAACTGGAGCGCGCGGGCCACGTCGCCCGCGACGCGCACGATGTCGGCCTCGGGGAGCGGGCCCTCGCGCTCGAGCCGCGCGGCGAGCGAGTCCGGGCACAGGTCCATCGCGAAGTAGACGTAACTCCCGGAGCGCGCCACGAATCGGATGCGGATGATGTTCGGGTGCTGGAGCTTCTGGGCGGTTTCGGCTTCGTTGCGGAACCGGCTCTCGAACTGGGGGTCGCCGGCGTAGCGCGGCATCAGGATCTTGACGGCGACGGCGGTCCCGTCCAGCTCCCGACCCGCGAACACCCAGGCGAAGCCGCCCTGGCCGAGCAGACGCTCGAGGTCGTAGGGGCCGACCGTGCGGCCGAGTAGGTCGGTGGGCGGGGGAGGAGTATGGGTCACGAGGGCTTTACAAACCCGGGTCAGCGGTCTAAGTTACTGCGCTCTCAACAATTAGGGAACAGGGATCAGATGTACGACAAGACGACGCCGGTCAGGAAGTACGGGCTGCACGAGGGAGACACGGGGTCCACCCCGGTCCAGATCGCGCTGCTCACCGAGCGGATCAACAGCCTCACCGATCACTTCCGGGTGCACGCCAAGGACTTTCACGGGCAGCGCGGCCTCCTCAGGATGGTGTCGCAGCGCCGCCGCCTGCTCGAGTACCTGAAGCGCGCCAACCTGGAGCGGTATCGGCAGCTCATCGAAGAGCTGGGTCTCCGCCATTAACACCGCTGGCGTCGCGTTGGGCACCCCGGAAGAGCACCGGGGCGCCCTCGCGCATTTCTTTGTGCTCTAGACAGGCAATATGGTGAAACACGTAGAACGCAACTTCGCGGGCCGCGCTCTCAAGCTCGAGGCGGGCCGCCTGGCCAAACAGGCCGCGGGGTCCTGCCTCCTGCAGTTCGGGGAGACGGTCGTGCTCGCCGCAGTGACCGTGTCGGAGAACGTCTCGACCCTCCCGTTCTTTCCCCTGACCGTCGAATACCGCGAGAAAGCCTACGCCGCCGGCAAGATCCCCGGTGGCTTCTTGAAGCGGGAAGGCCGGCCTTCGGACGACGAGATCCTCGCGGCCCGGGTGATCGACCGCTCGGTGCGGCCGTTGTTCCCGGAAGGGTTCAAGAACGAGGTGCAGGTGTTCGTGTACGTGCTCTCGGCGGATCAGGAGAACGACGCCGACGTCCTGGGGCTGACGGCGGCCTCGGCGGCGCTGACCATCTCCAGGGTGCCATGGAACGGCCCGATCGCCGCCGTCCGCGTGGGGCGCGTGGAGGGCGCGTGGATCCTCAACCCCACCTTCCAGCAGCTCGAATTCTCCGACGTGGACATGGTGGTGTCCGGCTCGAAGGATTCGATCGTCATGGTGGAGGGAGGCGCGCTCGAGCTCACGGAGCCCGAGATCGTGAAGGGGCTCGAGGTCGCGCACAAGGGCGTCCGGGAGCTGTTGGACGCAGCTAACGAGCTCGTCGCCGAGATGCGGCAGCCCAAGATGGAATGGACCAAGGTCGAGCCGCCGGCGGAGCTGGTGGCGCGGGTGAAGCAGCTCGCGGAGGCCCGGGTGTCCGAGGCGCTCAACCTGCCGGAGAAGTCCGAGCGGGCACAGGCGCTCGCGGCCCTGAAGGCCACGATCCAGGAAGAGCTGGGGCCTGAGTTCCCCGACAACCTGAAGGACGTCGGTAGCGTGCTCGAGGAAATCGAGTATCACACGATGCGCAACCAGGTCCTCACCCACAGCGAGCGGGTGGACGGGCGCGATCTGGACACCGTACGGCCGATCAGCTGCGAGGTCGGGACGCTGCCTCGCACGCACGGCTCCGCGCTGTTCACGCGCGGCCAGACTCAGGCGCTGGTGTCGGTGACCCTCGGCACGACGCGGGACGAGCAACGCATCGACTCGATCGACGTGGCGCAGGAGACGACGAAGTCGTTCATGCTGCACTACAACTTTCCGCCATTCTCGACTGGTGAAGTGAAGCCGATTCGCGGGACCTCACGCCGCGAGGTGGGACACGGGGCGCTCGCCGAGCGGGCGCTGCAGGCGCTGCTCCCGCCGTACGACCAGTTTCCCTATACCCTCCGCATCGTGTCCGACATCCTCGAGTCGAACGGCTCGTCGTCCATGGCCACGGTGTGCGGCGGCTCGCTGGCGCTGTTCGATGCCGGCGTACCGATGACCGCCGCATGCGCGGGCGTCGCGATGGGGCTCATCAAGGAGGCCGATCGGGTGGCGGTGCTCACCGACATCCTGGGAACCGAGGACGCCCTGGGCGACATGGACTTCAAGGTCGCGGGCACGCGCCAGGGCGTGACGTCGATCCAGATGGACATCAAGATCATGGGCCTCGACTTCAAGATCATGGCCGAGGCGCTCGACAAGGCGAAGCAAGCGCGGCTTCACATCCTGGACATCATGGATCAGGTCATGCCGAAGCCGCGCTCGGAGCTGTCCAAGTACGCGCCGCGCATCATCACGATCCAGATCCGGCCGGACAAGATCGGCGACCTGATCGGCCCCAAGGGCAAGACCATCCGGGGCATCCAGGAGCAGACCGGCGCCGAGATCAACGTCGACGACACCGGGCTGGTCACCATTTCGGCGGTGGGCGAAGGCGGCGAGCGGGCGCGCGACATGGTGCAGGCCCTGATCCAGGAGCCCGAGGTGGGCAAGATCTACGAGGGCGTCGTGAAGAGCACCACGGCGTTCGGCGCGTTCATCGAGATCCTGCCGGGCGTCGAGGGACTGCTCCACATCTCCGAGCTGCAGCATGGCCGGACCGAGCGCACGGAGGACGTGGTGAAGAAGGGCGACCACGTGCGGGTGAAGCTGCTCGAGGTGGACGAGCGCGGCCGCATGCGGTTGTCCCGCAAGGCGCTGCTCGACAAGGGGGACGGTGATGCGGGAGCCGTAGCCCGCGCGCGGTAATGCAGACCGTCCCGCTCGACCGGGAGATCTCCCAGACCACCGTGCCAGGCGGGGTGGTGGTGTTGTCCGAGCGGGTGCCGAGCGTCCGCTCGGTGGCAGTGGGGATCTGGGTGCGGAGCGCCAGCGCCCACGAGCCCCGCCCCAAGATGGGCGTGTCCCATCTGCTCGAGCACATGGTGTTCAAGGGCACCGAGCGGCGCACGGCGCAGCAGATCGCGCTGGCGCTCGAGTCTCGCGGCGGCTCGCTCGACGCCTACACCTCCCGCGACACCACCGCGTTCCAGGCCCGCGTGCTGGACTCGGACCTGCCGCAGGCCCTGGACGTGCTGACCGACCTGGTGCGGAATCCGGTGCTGCGCCCGAGCGACCTGGAGCTCGAGCGCAACGTCGTTCTCGAAGAGATCAACACCGTCGAGGACACGCCCGACGATCAGGTGTTCGAGCTCGCGTATCAGACCCTCTGGCCCAAGCACTCCTACGGCTACTCGATCCTCGGCACCCGCGACACCGTCAGCGCCCTCTCGACCGACGACCTGAAGCAGCTGCACGGGAGGGCGTACTTCCCGGCCAATTGCGTGATCGCCGCCGCTGGCAACGTCACGCATGAGCGGCTGCTGGAGCTGTTGGGCCAGCAGGGGTGGTTTGACGATCGGGAAACGGGAAAAGGGAAACGGGAAGTGCCGGCGGCGATTCCGGTTCCAGCCGCCGTCCGCGGCACCGAGGCCCGTCACACCAAGGACACCGCCCAGACCCATATCGTGTTCGCCACGGACTCGGTCGCCTACGCCGACCGGCGCAAGTACGCGCTGTTGGTGCTCGCGAACGTGTTCGGCGGCGGGATGTCGAGCCGCCTGTTCCAGCGCATCCGGGAGGAGCTAGGGCTGGCCTACGCGATCTACGCCTTCACGAGCTTCTACCGGCAGGTGGGCGTCACCGGCGTGTACGTCGGCACCCAGCCCAAGACCGCGGTCCAAGCCGAGGCGGCGATCCGCGAAGAGTACGCCAAGCTGGCCCGTGCCGGGCTCTCGGGAGAGGCGCTCGCCGAAGCGAAGCAGCAGACCCAGGGCCAGCTGATGCTGTCTCTGGAGAGTCCGTCGGCACGGATGTATCGTTTGGCCGGTTTTCCGGTCCACGGCGAGCCATACCAGAGCCTCGACCAGGTGCTGGCGGCGGTCGCCGGGCTCACGGACGAGGAGATGGCGAGCGTGGCGGCGGAATTCTTTGCTCCTGAGCGGCAGACGGTGGTTTGGCTGGGCCCAGACAAAAACTGAAAGGCGTCACGAAAAAACGTCGCGGAAAAACGTCACGGAAAGGCGTGCGCGGAGCATGATCGTTGGCGTCCCGAAGGAGATCAAGACAGCCGAGCATCGGGTAGCGCTGGTGCCGGCGGGAGTCGAGTCGCTGGTGGGCGACGGACACAGCGTGCTCGTGGAGCAAGGCGCGGGGCTCGGCTCGGGGTTCGCGGACGAGGCGTATCGCGCGGCGGGCGGGACGCTCGTGCCCAAGGCCGCGGACGTGTGGGCCAAGGCCGAGATGGTGATCAAGGTGAAGGAGCCGATCGAGCCCGAGTGGCCGTGCATGCGCCAGGGTCAGGTGGTCTTTACCTACTTCCACTTCGCCGCGTCGGAGCCGCTCACGCGTGCCGTGATCAAGTCGGGGATCATCGCAATCGCGTACGAGACGGTGCAGCTGCCCTCGGGGGACCTCCCCTTGCTCACGCCGATGAGCGAGGTGGCGGGACGGATGGCCGTGCAAGAGGGGGCGAAGTACCTGGAAAAGGTGTATGGCGGGAGCGGGATACTGCTCGGCGGAGTGCCGGGGGTACTGCCGGCGGAAGTCCTGATCATCGGCGGGGGCGTGGTCGGTGCCAACGCGGCGAAGATGGCGGCGGGCCTGGGCGCCCGGGTGACGCTGCTCGACCTGTCGCTCGATCGCCTGCGGTACCTCGCCGACGTGCTCCCCTCGAATGTCGATCTGCTCTACTCCAACCGCTACAACCTGCTCGAGCAGCTGCGTCGGGCCGATCTCGTCATCGGCGCCGTGCTGTTGCCGGGGGCCAAGGCCCCGAAGCTGGTACGGCGCGACGACCTGAAGCTCATGAGGCCGGGCTCGGTCATCGTGGACGTGGCGGTGGATCAAGGTGGGTGCATCGAGACGATCAAGCCGACAACGCATGAAAATCCCGTCTACGTAGTGGATGGGATCGTTCACTACGCGGTCGCCAACATGCCGGGGGGCGTGCCGCGCACCTCGACGCTCGGGCTCACGAACGCAACCTTCCCCTACGCCAAGCGGCTGGCGCGGAACGGCTGGAAAAAGGCCTGCCGGGACGATCCGGCCTTGTTCCTCGGCCTCAACGTGGTCGAAGGCAAGGTGGTGTATCCCGCGGTCGCCGAGACGTTCGGTCTCCCGTCGGCCGATCCCAGGACCCTCGTGTGAAGGGACGGCGATGACCGAGCGGAAAACACTGGCGATCCTGGTGGGCGGCGGGCCGGCGCCGGGGATCAACAGTGTGATCGGGGCGGCCACGATCCGGGCCCGGTTGGAGGCGGTCGACGTGCTCGGGGTGCGCGACGGGTTCGAGTGGATCATGCAGGGCGACATCGACCACGTCACCCCACTCGACATCGGCGAGGTGAGCCGGATCCACTTTCGCGGCGGGTCCTACATCGGGATCTCGCGCGCGAACCCCACCAAAGACCCGGCGCATCTCGACAACGCCGTGCTGGCGCTGTTGCGCCTCAACGTCTCACAGCTCATCACCATCGGCGGCGACGACACGGCCTATTCGGCGATGAAGCTGGAGGAGAAGGCCGCGGGGCGGCTCCAGGTGGTGCACGTGCCGAAGACCATCGATAACGATCTCGATTTGCCGCCTTCCGTGGACACCTTCGGCTTCCAGACGGCGCGTCACTACGGCGTGGAGATCGTCAAGAACCTGATGGTGGACGCCAAGACCACGTCGCGCTGGTACCTCGTCATCACGATGGGCCGCGGGGCCGGGCATCTGGCGGTAGGCATCGGCAAAGCGGCGGGCGCCACGCTTACGCTCATTCCGGAGGAGTTTCCCGGTCGGCGCATCCGGCTCAAATCGGTCGTAGACACGCTGGTGTGCGCGATCATCAAACGGCTGTCCTACGGCCGGCTCGACGGCGTCGCCGTGGTGGCCGAGGGGCTGACGCTGGGTATCGAGCCCGCGGACCTCGCGGGCGTCGAGGAAGTCGAGCGGGACACGCACGGGAACGTGCGCATCGCCGAGGTGAACATCGGCGAGATCCTCAAGTCGGCGGTGCAGAAGCGGCTCAAGGAGTTCGGGCTGAAGGCGACGATCGCGGCGAAGAACATCGGCTACGAGCTGCGCTGCGCGGACCCGATCCCGATGGACATGGAGTACACGCGCGATTTGGGCTACTGCGCCGCCAAGTATGTCTTGGGGGGCGGCAACGCCGCCATGATTTCGCTGCAGGCGGGGCGGTTCGTGCCCATCCCGTTTGCGGAGATGATCGATCCCGAGACGGGCCGGGCGCGCACGCGGCGGGTGGATATCACGTCCACGCGTTACGCCATCGCGCGCCGTTACATGATCCGGCTGCGGCGCGACGACTTCGACGATCCGCACGAGCTGGCGCGCTTCGCCGCGACCGCCCACGTATCGGTGGAGGAGTTCCGCCGGCAGTTCACGTACCTGATAGAGGAGGAGCCGCCGCCGCTGGTGCTCGACTCGGTGGTGGCGCGCGATCCCGGGGCCCGCGCGTGACGCGGGTGCCGGTGGTACAGGTGCGCCGGCTACCGCACCACGACGGGCTCCCGTTGCCGACGCGACAGACAGCCGGCTCCGCCGGATACGACGTGCACAGTGCCGAGGCGGACTTTACCCTTTCGCCGCTCGAGCGCCGGTTGGTGCGGACCGGGCTGGCGCTCGCGATCCCGGACGGCTACGAAGCCCAGGTGCGGCCCCGCTCGGGGCTCGCGTTGAAGCACGGCCTCACCCTTCCCAATGCACCCGCCACCATCGATTCCGACTATCGCGGCGAGCTGATGATCCCGATGATCAACCTCGGCACCGAGCCGGTGGTGGTGACGCGCGGCACGCGCATCGCGCAGCTCGTGTTTCAGCGGGTGCAGCTGGTGCAGCTCGAGGAGGTGGCGGAGCTGCCGCCGAGCGAGCGGGGTGGGGGAGGGTTTGGGAGCACGGGCTTATGATGCGCGCCTCGAGCCTGCTCGGATGGTCGATGGTCGCCGGGTGTCTCGCGGTTGCGCCCGCCCGGGCGCCTGCTCAACAGTCAGCTTTGGGTGATTTCCAGGGTCATGGCGACGTGGGCCAGGTGACCAGGCGGGGCTCAGTCACCTACGACGCCGGGCGGGGGCGCTACACGATCGCGGGGTCAGGCGCGAACATGTGGTCCGACCGCGACGCCTTCCATTTCCTCTGGAGGCGTATCGAGGGAAATGTCATCCTGACCGCGCGGGCACAGTTCGAAGGGCCGGGCGTGGAGCCGCATCGCAAGTTCGGCTGGACGGTACGCTCCAGCCTCGGAAGCGGCTCGCCGCACGTGACGGCGGCGGTCCATGGAGATGGGCTCGTGGCGCTGCAGTTCCGCCGCACTCCCCGCGGTGCGACCGAAGAGATCCGCTCGCCCGTGAGCGCACCGGACGTCATTCAACTCGAGCGAGTGGGGAACAGCTACGTCCTATCGGCGGCCCGCTTCGGCGACACCCTGGTGGCGGTACGGGTCCCCGACCTGGAGCTCGGCGACCAACCCTATGTCGGGCTGTTTGTGTGCGCCCATAACGACACCGTGGTCGAGCGCGCCACCTTCCGCGACGTACGAATCACCGCACCAGCGCGCGACGGGTTCGTGCCGTACCAGGACTACATCGGGAGCAACCTGGAGGTCCTCGATGTCGCGAGCGGGGACCGTACGACCGTGTACCGCTCGCCCGAGTCGCTCCAGGCGCCTAACTGGACCAAGGACGGCAAGGCGCTGATTTACAACAGTCGAGGCCTGTTGTATCGCTTCGACCTCGCAGATCGGCGACCAGTCGTCGTGAATACCGGTTTTGCCACCAGCAATAACAACGATCACGTCCTTTCGTTCGACGGGCGGAGCATCGCGATCAGCCACCACAGCGCCGACGATCACGACGCGTCGATCGTGTACACGGTACCGGTGGAGGGCGGGACGCCACGACGGATCACCGCGCTGGGCCCGTCGTACCTGCATGGCTGGTCGCCCGACGGGCGGTTCCTGGTGTACACCGGTGAGCGGAACGACGAGTTCGACGTGTACCGCATCTCGGCGGATGGAGGGGACGAGACGCGTCTCACGAATACGCCGGGGTTGGACGACGGGCCGGAATACTCGCCTGACGGGAAGTACATCTACTTCAACTCCGTCAGGAGCGGGACCATGCAAATCTGGCGGATGCGAGCGGATGGCAGCGCCCAGGAGCAGGTCACGAGCGACCGGTACAATAATTGGTTTCCGCATACGTCCCCCGACGGTCAGTGGATCGCCTTCCTGTCATTCATGAAGGACGTCGCGCCCGGTGACCACCCGTTCTACAAGCACGTGTATCTGCGCGTGATGTCCACTCGAGAGGGTGGAGGCAGCGCGCGCGTCATCGGCTATGTGTACGGCGGTCAGGGGACGATCAACGTGCCGTCCTGGTCGCCCGACAGCCGGCGCCTGGCGTTCGTCAGCAATACGGATTTACGGCGGGTGCCCTAATGACGTCATCGCGAGATCGTTCAGCTCGGCGGTAGCGACCAGAGGCAATTCGCGCTCCCTACGTCATGTCCAAGCACACCCAAGTTGGCCATCGCACCATCGGCATCCTGCTTGGCACTGGGGCAGTCACCGCCGGGCTCCTAGTCGCCAGAACGGGCCCCGTCCTCGTTCTCGGCATCGTGCTCGTGGCCTTGCTCACGGCAGCCTTCCTCTTTGGTTCCCTGACCACCCAGGTAGATGAACAGCGCTTTACGTTTTGGTTCGGGCCGGGCGTGATGCGGCGTTCCTTCGCCCTTTCCCAGATTCTGTCATGCACGCCCGTAACGAGCCCCTGGTGGTATGGCAGCGGGATCCACTGGACTCCCGACGGCTGGCTCTACAATGTGGCGAGCGGGGGGGCGGTGCAGCTGACGCTGGGGGATGGTCGGCGACTGCGAGTTGGGACGGATGAGCCCGAGGAGTTGTGTCGCCTGATTCGGAGCGGGAAGGGAGCGGCCTACTAGCATCGATGCCGGTCCGACTCCGTGTCGCGGCTCCAGTGCTCTTCGCGGTCGCTGCATTCGTGTGCTCACGAGCGCTGAACCACACGGACCAGCCCATAGCGCTCGTTCTGATAGTGCCTGGCTATCTGGTGCAGGCGTGGCTCTTCGAAGCTCACCGAGCCTTGGGTGGAGTGGGGTACGTCATCACCATGGTCACCGTATCGGCTCTCGTGTGGACCCTGCTGTTGCTCGGCCTGTTGGTTGTGGCGGCCAAGCTGTTCCGCCGCATTAGGCATCGCCGATCGTCGATGCCCACGCCTATGTCGACACGGGCCGCAAAAAGGGAAACGTTGTGATAACCTCGACTAGGTAACCACAGGCTCATGTCCGGCAAGCGTCGCCTTCTACTCGTCCTGCTCCTCGCGGTCGGTCTCGCGGGTGGCTTCCTCGCGGTACTATACCTCACGCCCACGCCTACCACTCCGGAGCAACCGCTCCCACCACCGGCCGTGGAGCGGCCCAAACCAGCGCTTCAGGCAGACGCCGAAGGGCAATACGTCCCAGGCTATCGCTTTTCGGTCGGTCGGTTCCGATTCACCGGCTTCAGCCTTCGTCCGGAGGCACTCGTCACATTCGCCCAAGCCACTTCCGGTACGGAGGACGTGGCGGCCTGCCTAGAGGCTCGCATCAGTGCGGTCAGCATCCATCTTCGCTGTGAATACCCTCAGGTGGGCATCGTCACGATCGAGGGTAGGTTCCTCACCCGATTGGCGACAGACCTGCTGGATAGGCCGGTCGTCTCTGCGGTCGTGACGGTTCGCGCTCAGAGCGGAGAGATCTTGTATAACGCCCGGGATTCGTTCGTGTGGCAGCCGGGATCCCCGGGGGGCGCACGGTACTAGTAAGTGACTGCCCCTAGATCCGAAACGCGTCGAGCTGACCTCACTCCAATGATCACAATTCGACCTGCGAAGCCCAGCGACGCCGCGGCCTGGCTTCGGCTACGTCACGCCCTCTGGCCCGATGGTTCCGAGACTGAGCACCGCGAGGAGATCGATCGGTTCTTCGGCGGCGACGCGCGGGAACCGCTCGCCGTCCTCCTCGCCGAGAACGGAGCAGGGGGCCCGATCGGTTTCGCCGAGCTGTCGATTCGCCCGCACGCCGAGGGCTGCCGCGGCGACCGCGTGGCGTACCTCGAGGGATGGTTCGTCGCGCCGAAGGCTCGGGGTCGCGGTGTTGGCCGTGCGCTGATCGCGGCGGCGGAGCAGTGGGGGCGCTCCCGGGGTTGTCGTGAGTTTGCGTCGGACTCGCAGGCAGACAACGAGGTCAGCGGCGCCGCTCACCGCGCGCTTGGTTTTGCCGAGGTTGGCCTCGTGCGGTGCTTCCGGAAGGATCTCTAGAGTGAGTTCTCAGGCTGCCCTAGCAACAGTGAAAGGAGGGGGTGGGCGATGGTGCACGTGAACTATCTGGCCGTCCTCGTGGCGGCCGTCGCGGTGTTCGTGCTGGGCTGGCTCTGGTACAGCCCCCTGTTGTTCTTCAAGCCGTGGATGCGGCTGCGCGGGATGGATCCCGTCGCCGCGATGGCCGGGGCGAAGATTCCCGGGGGGAAGCTCCTCATCGAGTTGGTGCGGTGCCTCGTCCTGGCGTACATGATCGCGCGCTTCGTGGCGCTACTCGGCGTCAGCAGTTGGATGGGCGCGGTGCACTTCGGCTTCCTCCTGTGGATCGGGTTCCCCGTGATCATTCTCACGGGATCGGTCCTGTGGGAGAACATCCCGTGGAAAGTGGCCGCAATCCATGCGGGTGACTGGCTCGTCAAGGTGCTGGTGATACCGATCATCGTGAGCGTGTGGCACTGATGGACCGGCGGCAGTTCCTCGATGTGACTGCAACCAGTGCGCTGGTGGCGGGCCTACGGACTAACGGGCGCGGAACCAACGCCGAGTGCCCAGTTGCTTGCGCCCAGTTCTCTGACTAATGTCAGACATATGGACGGTATCGCGCAGGTCCGAACCTTCAATCGCGTGGTGACCCAGCAGATCGGGGCGCTGGCGGGGGACTTTCTCGGCCGCACTCGCTCCCTCGGCGCGTGCCGCGTCCTCTTTGAGATCGGCGCCGATGGCATCGAAATTCGGCAGCTGCGTGCCCGCCTCGCCTTGGACTCAGGCTACACCAGCCGCCTGCTTCGCCATCTCGAGGCAGAAGGACTCATCCGCACCACTCGATCGCCCAGCGACACGCGCGTGCGGTTCGTGACGCTCACCGCCGCCGGCCGCAGGGAACTGGCCGTGTTGAATCGCCTGTCGGACGAGGCCGCCGCATCGCTCCTCGACCCCCTTCCGGAAACACAACGCGCGGCCCTGCTCGCTGCCATGGGGACCATCGAGCGCCTGCTGCGCAGCAGCGCCGTGCGCCTCTCCGTGGAGGCTCCCGAGAGTCCGGCCGCCCGGTATTGTCTCGAGCGCTACTTCGAGGAACTGAAGGCCCGCTTCGAGACCGGCTACGATCCCGCGCGGGGCATATCCGCCGCGCCGGCGGAGCTCACGCCGCCGCGGGGCTACTTCCTGCTGGCCACCCTGAACGAAGCGCCAGTCGGGTGCGGCGCCTTGAAGTGTCATGCGGCCTATGGCGAGATCAAGCGCATGTGGGTCGCAACCTCCGCCCGTGGGCTCGGCCTCGGGACCCGGATCCTGCTCCGTCTCGAAGAGCTCGCGCGGAAACGGCGGCTGCCGCTGCTGCGGCTCGAAACCAACAAGGCCCTTACGGAGGCCCAATCGCTCTATCGGCGCAACGGCTTCCGCGAAGTTCCGGCGTTCAACGACGAGCCATACGCACATCACTGGTTTGAAAAGGCGCTCTAGGCGGTGAACATGGGGACCGTCTTGGACGCCATCGGCAACACGCCAATCGCGGAGCTGCGCAAGATTACTCCGCCTGGCTGCGCTCGCATCGTGGCGAAGCTGGAGTGGGGCAATCCGACCGGGAGCATGAAGGACCGGATGGCCCGTGCGGCGATTGAGGCGGCCGAGCGCGACGGGCGGCTGCCGCCGGGTGGAACCGTGGTGGAGGCCACCATGGGTACAACGGGCATTTCCCTGGCGCTGGTTTGCGCTGCCAAGGGCTATGGTCTGCACATCGTGTTCTCCGATGCCTTCAGCGACGAGAAACGGCGGACCATGCGGGCCTTCGGTGCGACGGTCGAGGATGTACCAAGCGACCATGGGCTCATTACGGAGGCGCTCGTGAAGGCCATGCTTGCGAGAGCGCACGAGCTCGCCGCGCAGCCGAGCTACTGGTGGTGCGATCAGCTGAACAACCGTGACGCGATCAACGGCTACCTCCCGATGGGGGAGGAGATCTGGGATCAGACCGGCGGCCAGGTTGACGCTTTCGTCCACTCGGTCAGTACCGGCCACTCCATCCTGGGCGTCGCGCGCGGCCTGCGTGCGCACAAGCCCACCGTGCGCGTCGCGGCCGTCGAACCGGCGGAGTCGGCTGTCCTGTCCGGGCAGCCGAGCGGATCGCACAAGATCGAGGGCATCGGAATCGGCTTTGTCCCACCGCTCTGGGAGCCTGACGAAGTCGACGAGATCATTGCCGTCACGACCGCGGACGCCAAGGCCATGACGCGCCGACTTGCTCGGGAGGAAGGATTGCTCGCGGGCGCGTCATCGGGCGCGAACGTGGTGGCCGCCATTCGGCTTGGCCGCCGTCTCGGCCCGGACGCGACGGTGGCGACCATCCTGGTAGATTCGGGGCTGCGCTACCTCAGCACCGACGTGTTTCGGACCTAGACTGCGAAGGACACCGTGACTACTCGCGCCGTCATCAGATTTGGGGGCTTGTGTCTCGCCGGTGGAGCCATCGCGTTCCTTGGCGTCTTCACCTACCTCGCGGCCCGCTTCAACTATCCCGCTGTCCTCGATGGCCCGGCGGCCACGGTGTTGCCCAGCCTCCTCGCAACCGGCCAGCAGGGCCGCCTCGCTTGGGCCGTCTACGCGCTCCTGCCGCTGATATGGCTTCCTGCCGGCGTCGCCGCCTATGAGGCCTTGGCTCCCGTGCGGCGCGGGCCAATGCGGCTGGCCTTGCTGTTCGCGGGGGTCGCCGCGCTCGCCATGATGCTGGGCCTGATGCGCTGGCCCAGTGTTCATTGGCACCTCGCCCTGGCATTCGAGCACGCGCCCCCGCCGGAGCAGGGGGTCCTGGCCGCCGTTTTCGACGGCCTCAATGCATACCTTGGCAACTACATCGGCGAGTTTCTGGGTGAGCTCTCCTTCAGCGCATTTTTCCTGCTGACGTCGATTGTCTGGCTCGAGTCACCACGCTCGCACAAATGGATCGGTTCGGTCGGCGTGGGCACGGCGGTTCTAGGCCTCCTCGGCATGTTCCGCAACGTCACGGGCGCCGTGGCTCCGATCGCGGCTGTGAATAACTACCTGCTCCCGGCGTTCATGATCATTCTCGGCGTCGCGCTCGTGCGGTGGCCCGTGGTCCCCGAGCCGCCGGGCGCCTGACCGGCGGCCGCCGCTCCGTCTCCTTGCGCCCGCGGCCACTGCGCCCGCAGTTTACCGACGAAAGGAGTCTTACATGGCGGAGAGCGTTTATAAAGTCATCGAGCTGGTCGGGACCAGCACCGAGTCCTGGGAGAAGGCCGCTGCCGCGGCGGTCAAGCTAGCGGCGAAGACGCTGCGCGACCTACGGGTGGCGGAGATCTCGCAACTCGACATGCAGCTGAAAGACGGCAAGGTCGAGAGCTATCGCGCGAAGATCAAGGTTTCCTTCAAGTACGAAGGCGACTGAAGACGGAGAGAACTTGATCTAGGGGGCGGTCAGATCAGTCGCGTCCGGATCTTGATCTCTGAGGTGAGCGTGCGGTGCACCGGACACCGTTCCGCGATCTCGCGTAAGCGGTTCCGTTGCTCCGCGGAAAGCTCGCCGTTCAGTGCGATCTCGCACTCTATCACGTCAAGCATTCCCTCCTTCGTGTCGCAATCACGACAATCCTGCGCATGCACCCTCGAATGCCGCAAACGGACCTCTACGTCGTCGAGAGGCCACTGCTTCCGTCGCGCGTACAGCGCGATGGTCATCGACGTTCAGGCGCCGAGGGCACCGAGGAGGAGGTCGTACGGACCGGGGCCGGTATCGGTGCCGCCGTCGGCAACCGGCTCGTCCCCCACAAAACGATGGCGACCGGCTGCGATCTTCTGCGCAAACCCGGCTGCGCTCCCACGCACCAGCACCACACCGGCTTCGAGCGTCTCATCCATCGGAAGGCTCCGCGTTCGGGAAGTCTGGAGCATAACCTGCTCTAGAGCGAATTGCTTTGCCGCGTTTCCCGGTAGAGATTCTGCGTCACTTCGGGCACCTTGGGAGATCGCGAAGCCACTCCGTTGAGGTGAAATGTCGCTCGAGACCCTCCGCCTCACGTTGCTCCCGTGCTCACCGGAGCACCTGCTTGCGCTGATCGATCACCCGGAGCGCATCGAGAACTTGCTGGGTCTGCGTGGAGCCGACGACCTGCGGCCGTTTTACGTATCGGATGAGGTCTCCCCCGACTGGCTCGCGGCCCTGCGGAATTCTCATGGCCCGGACGTGTGGCGCCACGGGTTCTTCGTGGTCGACCGCGAGAGCGGCTGGGTGATCGGCAGTGCGGGATTCAAGGGGCCGCCGGACGACACCGGCATGGTCGAGATCGCCTACGGGATCGTCCCAAGCCGAGAGGGGCGCGGCTATGCGACCGAGGCGGCGGGCGCCCTCGTCCGGTTCGCCTTCGCCAGTGAGCACGTTCGACTGGTTCGGGCGCATACCTTGCCGCTGTCGAACCCGTCCACCCGTGTCCTTCAGAAGTGCGGCTTCCGTTACATCGGCCCAGTCGTCGATCCCGAGGATGGGCCGGTGTGGCGGTGGGAACGCGGGCCCGACCCAATGGAGTGACCCACGGTGACACAACCGGTCGCGTCGTCCCCGATGGTCCGCCGCTTCGGCCTGATTCACGCCACGGCGCTCAACATGACGAACATGATCGGGATCGGACCGTTCATCACGATCCCGCTCCTCATGTCCGCGCTGGGCGGTCCGCAAGCGATGCTTGGCTGGGTCGTGGCCCTGGTGATCGTCATATGCGACGGCATGGTGTGGAGCGAGCTGGGGGCGGCGCTGCCGGGATCCGGCGGCTCGTTCGGGTATCTGCGCCACGGCTACGGCGCGGAGAAGGTCGGCCGCCTCATGGGCTTTCTCTTCGTGTGGCAGTTTGTGCTCAGTGGCCCCCTGGAGATTGCGTCCGGGTACATCGGCTTCTCGCAGTACCTCGGCTACATATGGAAGGGGATCACTCCGGGCCAGACGATGCTCGTCGTTACGATCATCGGGCTGGCAAACCTGGCGCTCCTCTACCGGCGGATCACCTCGATCGCGACGATCACCCTCACGCTCTGGATCGGAACGATCGTCACGGCCATCGTGGTCATCCTGACCGGCGCGCTGCACTTCGACCCCAGGGTGGCCTTCGACTTCCCGCCGGGGGCGTTCAACTTCTCCCTGGGCTTTCTCCTTGGCCTGGGCGCCGCGTCGCGAATCGGCGTCTACGACTACCTCGGCTATTACGATGTCTGCTATATCGGCGACGAAGTCAAGAACCCTGGCCGCGTGATCCCACGGTCGATTCTCATCAGCACCGTGCTGGTCGCGCTGATCTACCTCGCGATCAATCTCTCGATTATCGGGGTCGTCCCCTGGCGGGACTTCGTGCCGGCCGCGTCACACCCGCAGTCCAACTTCATCGTCTCGATCTTCATGGAACGGATCTACGGTCCGGGTGTCGCGACGATCTTCACGGCGATGATCCTCTGGACCGCCTTCGGCTCGGTCTTCGCCCTCCTGCTGGGGTACTCGCGCGTGCCGTATGCGGCGGCGAAGGACGGCTACTTCTTCAAGGTGTTCGCGCGCCTCCATCCGTCCGGGGGATTCCCCTATGTCTCGCTCGTCGTGCTGGGCGTCCTCTCGATCCTCGCGGGATTTGTGTCGCTGGGTATGGTCATCGATGCGTTGATCACGACGCGGATTCTCGTGCAGTTCATCGGGCAGATCGGCGCGGTGACGTTACTGCGGCGCCAGGCGCCGGACATGCCGCGGCCGTATCGGATGTGGCTCTATCCGGTGCCGAGCCTCGTCGCGCTGCTGGGATGGATCTTCATCTTTGCCACGACGCCGCCCAAAGTGATCGCGTTTGGACTGGGCGCGCTGCTGCTGGGTGCCGTGTGTTTCGGAGCGTGGTCGTGGAAAGGACGAACCTGGCCGTTCGAGGCGCGACCGTTGTAGGAGCGCGGCTCCACCCTTGCGCCGCCGCGCATGGCGCCCGCAGCTTAGGCGCGATGAACCCCCAGACCAGCGACACCCTCGAGGTGGTGCAGCACTTCAACGACGCCTTCAACCGTCATGACGTCGCCGCCGTCATGGCGCTCATGACCAGTGACTGCAGGTTTGAGAATACCCGGCCGGCCCCGGACGGTGAACGCTTGGAGGACCACGATCGGATCAGGGCGTTCTGGGAGCAGTTCTTTGCCCGCTCATCGCAAGCGCACTTCGACACCGAGGAGATATTCGCCGCCGGCGATCGCTGCGTCCTGCGTTGGGTGTACTCCTGGGTCAGGGAAGGGAAGCGCGGCCATGTCCGGGGCGTCGACGTGTTTCGCGTGCGGGACGGGCGGGTGGCCGAGAAGCTGTCCTACGTCAAAGGATGACAATGAAGCGTCGAATGACGAGGCGATGGATCGCTGCCGCGATCCTCACCGCGTCGACATTGGGCGTGACGGTCGACGCCGGACCGTCGCCGGCCCGGATGGCGACGGCCGCCACAGAGTTTCTGAAGAGTCTCACCCCAGAGCAGCGCCAGCAGGCGACCTTCTCCTTCGACGCCGATGAGCGAACTCATTGGCACGTCGTTCCGACGGAAATCTTTGCACGGCACGGCCTGACCCTCAAACAGATGAACCCGTCGCAGCAAGCGCTCGCGCGCGAGCTCCTGAAAGCTGGTCTGAGCCAGCGCGGCTACATGACGGCCACGCAGGTCATGGAGCTCGAGAGCGTCCTCGCGACCCTCGAGGCCGCACAGGCCGCCGCCGCCGCGCAGCCGCCACAAGGCAATCGATTCGTGCGCGATCCCGAGCGCTACTTCTTCTCCATCTTCGGTACGCCATCGACGCGGAACACGTGGGGCTGGCGTGTCGAAGGGCATCACCTGTCGCTGCACTTCACCGTGGTCAACGGGACGCTCGTAGCAGGGGCGCCGACATTCCTCGGGTCCAATCCGGCGGAAGTTCGCGACGGTCCCAAGAGGGGCACCCGGGTACTCGGCCTTGAAGAAGATGCGGCGCGCTCGCTGCTCGAGTCGCTCGACGCCTCCCAGCGCTCGACGGCGATCATCAACACCACCGCCCCGAACGACATCGTCACGGTGGCGAGCGTGAAGATCGACCCGCTGTCACCGGTGGGCATTCCGGCCGCCGCGCTCACCGTCGGCCAGCGAGCGCTACTGCAACAGCTGGTCGACGTTTATGCCGGCTACATGGCAGACGACATCGCGGCCGATCGTCTGGCGCGGATCGACAAGGCGGGATGGGATAAGGTCGCGTTCGCGTGGGCCGGGAGGCTGGAGCGGGGACAGAAACACTACTACCGGGTACAGGGACCGACTTTCCTGATCGAGTACGACAATACGCAGAACGACGCGAACCACATTCACTCGGTCTGGCGCGATTTCAATGGCGACTTTGGAGAGGATCTGTTGCGCGAGCATGTCCACGACACTCCGCACCGCGATTGAATGGCATCATGTCGAAAGTGAGAATCGGGATCCTCGGCTCGCGGTTCCAGGCGGATTGCATCGCCGGGGCCGTCAAAGCCATGCCGGAGGAGGGCGAAGTCGTGGCCGTGGCCTCGCCGACCAAGGGACACGCGGCAGCCTTCGCGCAGCGGCACGGCATTCCGCGCGCGTATAGCGACTACCGCGAGCTACTACGCGATCCGGAAATCGAGATGATCTCGATCACGGCGCCCAATCGCATGCACGCGCAGATCACGATCGACGCCGCCAAGGCCGGCAAACACGTGGTGTGCGAGAAACCCCTGTGCCTGACGATCGAGGAAGCCGACGCGATGATCGACGCCTGCCGCAAGGCCGGCGTGCTGCTGCTCTACGCCGAAGAGCTGTTCTTCGCGCCCAAATACGTAAAGGCGAAGCAGCTGGCAGACGAAGGGGCATTCGGTCGCGTGCACCTGGTGAAGCAGGGCGAGAAGCACTCGGGTCCGCACTCGGAGTGGTTTTGGGACGTGGAGCAGTCGGGCGGCGGCGCGGTCATGGACCTGGGGTGCCACGGGATCGCCTTCTGCTGGTGGTTTCTCGGCAAGCCGAAAGTCAAAAGCGTCTACTCGCAAATGGCGACCCAGGTGCACCACGAGCGCACGCGGGGCGAGGACGAAGCGGTCACGATCATCGAATTCGAGACGGGCGCCATCGGGATGGTCGAGAGCAGCTGGAACCGGCCCGGCGGGATGGACGACAGTATCGAGGTGTTCGGCGACAAGGGGCAAACGTACGCCGACATGCTCATGGGGAACGCGCTCCCGACGTATTCCGAGGTGGGATTCGGCTACGCCGTCGAAAAAGCGGCGACCACCCGAGGCTGGACGTATCCCGTGTTCGAGGAGCAGTGGAACTACGGCTTCCCCCAGGAGATGCGGCACTTCGCGCGCTGCGTGCGCGGCAAGGAGACGCCGATCTCCGATGGCGATACCGGACGCGTGGTGCAGGAGGTCCTCTATGCAGCGTACGCGTCGGCCGGACTAGGCCGCAAGGTCATGCTGCCCTTCCGCCCCAAAGGCATCGCCAAGCCGATCGACCTCTGGAAGGCACCGGACCGCGCCAAGGTGGTGGTCTGACGCTGCTGGAACGGGTGCGGTGAGGGTCGCTTTCGCTCGTGGTCTCGCGCTTCTCGCGCTCGCTGCGCCCCTCCCCGCGGCCGCTCAGACCCGGCCCTTCGTGTTGGACGACGTGGCGACACTCGTCCGGCTCTCCGACCCGGAGATCTCGCCCGACGGCCGGGCGATCGCGTTCCTCGCGGCGCGCCCGAACTACGAGGCCGACCGCTACGACACCGAGCTCATCCTGCTGGACATCGCCACCGGAGAACAGCGCGTGCTGGTCGCCCGGCGGCCGGGGCTCGGCAGCCCGCATTGGGCGCCGCGGGGCGACGCGATCGCGTTCCTGGCCACGGTCGAGGGGCGCCCGCAAGTCCTCGTGCTCCCGCTCGCGGGCGGCGAGCCGCGGGTCGTAACGCGCGCACCCGCCGGCGTGGAGGACTACGCCTGGCGGCCGGACGGAGGCGCGATCGCCTACATCGCTCCGGACACGGCGAGCGCGCCCACCGAGCGCCATAACGACGCGTTCGAGGTGGGAAACGACGATTACCTCACCACCGCGGCGCCCGCTCCCGCGCACCTGTGGCTCGTGTCGCTGCCCACGGGCGAGGCGTCGCGCCTGACGCGGGGCGACTGGAGCGTCGCGACAAGCCTCGCGACCTCGCCCCTGTCCTGGTCCGCCGACGGGCGGACGATCGCGTTCGTGCGGTTCGCGACGCCGCACTCGGGCGACACGGACCAGAGCGCGGTCTGGCTCGTGGACGCAGCCACCGGCGCCGCGCGGGGCCTCACCGGCCGGACGGCTCGCGAGGGGTCGCCGCTCCTCTCCCCGGACGGCGCACTCGTCGCCTACACCTACCCGCGGGACGGCGACCCCGCGAACCTGGACGAAGTGCACGTCGCTCCGGCGAGCGGTGGAGAGGGGCGAGTCGTCACCAGAGCGCTCGATCGGCACGTCACCGCGTTCACCTGGCTCGGCGAGGGGCGCACTCTGCTCGTGCTCGGGACCGACGGGACGCGGTCGGCGCTGTGGGTGCAGCCGCTCGAGGGTGCGGCGCGGAGCGTGCGTCTGGGGGACGTCGCGGAGGTGTCGGGGCTCACTGTGGATCGGCGCGGCGCGATCGCACTGGTCGGCACGGAGGGCGCCCGGCCCCAGGAGATCTATTACCTCGCCTCCCTGGCGGCGACGCCCCGGCGCCTGACCGACTTCCACCACCAGATGGCGGCCCGGGCGATCGGTCGGTCCGAGGCGGTGGAGTGGACCGGGCCCGACGGCCTGCGGGCGAACGGCGTGCTCACGCTGCCGCCCGACTTCTCTCCCGGACGGCGCTACCCGCTGGTGCTCCTGATCCACGGGGGACCCACGGCCAGCTCGACCGAGGCGTTCTGGGCCCGCGCGCAGCTGCTCGCGGGGCAAGGGTGGCTCGTGTTCCAGCCGAACTATCGGGGCAGCGACAATCTGGGTAACGCGTTCCAGCGCGCCATCGCGACGAGCGCAGCCGAGGGACCCGGGCGGGACGTCATGGCCGGTGTGGCCGCTCTGGTGCGGCGCGGAATCGTGGACACGACGCGGCTGGCGGTATCGGGCTGGTCCTACGGCGGCTTTCTCACCGCATGGCTGCTTGGCCGTTATCCCGCCGCCTGGCGCGCGGGCGTGGCCGGCGCCGCCCCGCTGTCGCTGCTCGACATGTACAACCTGTCGGACCTGAACGTGATGCGGCGCCACGCGATCACGGCATCGCCGTGGGTGGGCGACCGGGTTGCGGCGTGGCTGGCCGAGTCGCCGCTCACGCACGCGTGGAAGATCCGCGCGCCCACGTTGATCCTGGCGAACACGGGCGATGCGCGCGTCGCGGTCACGGGCTCCTACATGCTGTATCGCGCGCTGCGCGACAACGGCGTGCCGGTGCGGTTCGTGGCCTACCCGGGTCGCGGCCACGCGCCGGCCGACCCGGTACGCCAGCGCGACGTCGACCGTCGCTGGGTCGCGTGGCTGGCGCGCTACCTTACCGAATAGTCTTCGACGCCTCGTCCCAGGACACGGAGGTCTTCCGGAAGTACGACTCGTTCGCCATGTGGCAGGCCAGTGCCGCGTGGTGACCGAACACCGCATCCTCGATCACCGGTTTCCGCGTGCGCACCGCCTCGAAGTAGTTCCACAGGTGCGGCCGGACGTCGTCGAAGTCAGGGCCGGTGAACGACATGGTCTCGGGCATCGCAGCCGCTTGACCCAGCTTGAGATCGTTCTCCTGATGCCATTTCTCGAGATACGCCTCCCGCATCGCACGGGGGTAGCTGCCGGTGTAGTAGCTGGGGTAGTCGTCCTTGCCGGTTTGCGGCGCGAGGCTCAAGCTGGATCCGGTCACCTCCAGCACGCCCTTCGAGCCCTGGATGCGATAGGTCTCGGGCATCGACGTCCCCAGATTCAGCCGCATGTACACCGGCAGCTCGCCGAAGTAGTAGACGACGGCGTGAACGTCCGGCATGTTGCGACCGTCCTTCCAGCGCCGGATGCCACCCACCGCCGTAGCCTGCTTCGGCGCCTCATTGATCCCCAGCATGAACATCATGCCGCTGATCAGGTGGACCAGGAGGTCACCGGCGACCCCGGTGCCGTATTCCTTCCAGCAGCGCCAGCGGGCGAAGATGTTGGGATCGAAGGCGCGCTTGGGGACCGTGCCCTGCCAGGTATCCCAGTCCAGATTCCGCGGTGACAGATCCGGCGGCGGCGGATACTGCCACGCGCCTGTGGGGTCGTTTCGTCCGAGCCATCCTTCGACCAGCATCAGGTCGCCGACCGCCCCCTGGGAAATCAGCTCTTTGGCCTTGGCACAGATCTGGGAGCTGACGCGCTGCGAGCCGATTTGCACGATGCGTCCGGTCTTCTTCGCGGCATCGACCATGGCCACGCCGTCGGCCGCGCTGTGCGACATCGGCTTCTCGCAGTAGATGTCCTTGCCCGCGCTCACCGCGTCCACGACCACCTGCTTGTGCCAGTGATCGGGAACGGCCGCCACGATGCAGTCGATGTTCTTGTCGTCCAGCAGCACCTGATAGCGGCGCGTGACCGGCAGATCCGCTCGCACGATCTCGCGGGCCAGCGTGTGTCGACCGTCATAGAGGTCGCAGGCGGCGGCACATTCGACGCCCGGCAGCTTGATGGACTCGGACAGGAGCCAGTTCCCCTGCATGCCGACGCCGATCATGCCGAAGCGGACCCGGTCACTGGCGGCCATGGCCGCCGGAGCCGGCGTCAGACTGTGCGGCATCGGCACAAGCGCGTGCGCGGCGAGCGACGCACCGGCGGCAGCCGCACTCGTGCCCAGGAATTCGCGACGCGACCAATTGTTCTTCTTCACGGCGCCTCCATGTCGTATGAGGTGGCGAAGGCTCGGCCCTCATTATGGTGGCTTACTTCGCCTCCTTGCGCCAGCGGCCATCATTCGGAGACTTCGATCGCGACGGCCTGCTGGACGTCGCCGTCCAGATCAAGGACACCGGCGGGCTGCGGACATGCCCGCTTCGACCGCGATCTCCTCTACATCAGCCAGCCTGACGCACCCAGTGGCTGGGTCGTCTGGGACGGGCGCGACTACGTGTGGATAGAAGGGGACCGAAGGATCAGGCGCAGGCCGAGCGCCGCCGAGTCGGCGGCCCGCCTGCAGGCATCGCAGAACGTCGTAACTGATCTCGTGCGGCCTTGCGCGCGAGCTCGGCCAGCCAGCGTCCCGCGGTCTGCTCCCGTGCGTTGAACGACGCTGCGCGCCGCCACGCTTCACGCAGCGTGGCAGCGACCGTGACATCCGCCGCGTCGGGATTCAACAGCACCGTATAGGCGATCGCGTATAGCGTCATCCCGTAGCGGGCATCGAGCTCCGCCAGTGCCGCGCGGTCGCCCAGCGCGGCGATCCGCTCGACCAGGACAGCATCGGACAATACGGGTGTCGAGGTAGTGAGGGCCCCGGAACCGGTTACCATCCGCTCTCCTGATGATCAGTTGGCACGATCGGAGTGCGTTGAGGCCGCGCGCATCTCTGTATTAAAGAGCACGCCGCCCAGCACTCGGTCACGACGCCGCCTGTGACCGCGGTCACATTACCGGCAAGCCGTGCTTGACCGTCCGGCCTCGACTGCCTCATATGTAAGCACTCTGCCACAGTGACGCCGATGAACAACGAGGTGGTGCGGGCGGATCCGCTCATGCGCAAGCGCGCCGTGGCGATCGTGCTGGGCGCGGCTCTGGTCGGCGCGGCGGCCATTCAGTGGGGCCTCCCCTGGCTCGAGTTGGCGCGGCCGCGCCAGCCGGGCATGCAACGCACGATCTGCATCAGCTTCCTCGGCGTGATCATCGCGGTAGCGCTCGCGACCATCATGTCGGGGCGCCGGATCACCGGCCTGGGCCGACGCACCATCGCGTTGCAGGAGTTTCCGCCGCCCGGCGTGACACTGCTGCATGACGTGCGACGGATGACCGGCGCGCGAGCCGTGTATCCGGGCCGGGGCTACGTCATCATCGGCTGGACCCTGGTTGTCCTGGCGCTCGCGTTGCTCGGCCTCGGGAGCTACGCGCTGGCGGTCCTCTGGCCCCGGTAGTGGCGCCGAGGCGTCCCCGGCGGGCTGCGCTGTACTGGGCGCTCGCGTTGTTCGGCGCGCTCGGCCTCGCGTGTCATCACGCGCCGCCGGCGCGCCCACAGCTCGAGTCCCCGCCACAACGGTCCGACATCGCGCGCGACACGCTGCCCCCGCCCGCGCCTCCCTCCCGGCGGGGCGGTGACACCCTGAGCGTCGCCGAGCGCGACGCCATACTCGCCGAGGCTCGTACCCGCCGCGCCGCCTGGCGGGCGCGCGGCATCACGGACTATCGCATCCGCGTCGCGGTCGGCTGCTTCTGTCCGTGGCCGTCGGCGCCGCGCGTGCTCGAGGTACGGGGAGGACGGGCGGTTGCGCTGCTCGACACGACCGGGCGGGCCGCTGGGTCGCTGGTCGAGCCGTGGGCGCCGAACACCGTGGAGGGGATGTTCGACTTCATCGAGCAGGCCGCGCGCTCGGCGGATGTCCTGGCGGTGCGCTACGACCGATACCTCGACTACCCGACCGAGATTCGCGGGGACCAGAAGGTGGGGCGGGTCGACGATTGGTTCTGGACGACGGCGACCGGCCTGACACCGCGGCGCTAGATTGCGCCGACCGACGGAGGTTGATCCGGCTAGTGCCCGCCCGCCCGCGTCAGCCGCTCCCGCAGCGGCGGATAGAACTGGGTGAACACTTGGTCGTGGGCGGCCTCGGTGGCGTGGCAGGAGTAGCACGAGGCCGCCCCCGGGATCATCGCGGCGGTCGCCGCGCTGTCCCCGAACCCGAAGAACCCCCAGCCGGTCTTGTCGATGCCCGCCTGCTTCAGGTGCACCTCGATCGCCGGCACCCGATCCCCTTCGTAGAAGCCGGCCCGCGCCGGCGTGGACTTGCGCGACGCCTCGTAGAACGAGAGCACGAACATCGTGCGCTCGGGGAACGCGCCCGTCCGGACGAACTCGCGATAGGCCCAGGGCTGCACGTAGACGTTGTGAAACATCCCGGGCGCGGCGCCTGCCGCCGGCAGGGGCGCGGCGGCGTACGACAGCCCGGTGGAGGCGCCGACCATCACCCAGGCCTCCCAACCCACGGGTTTCAGGAGCTGGTCGCGCTGCGCAAATCGCGGCAGCTGATCCTCCGGTGGATCCTGCTGCTGACTGCGCGCCACCCCGCGCCACGCGACGACCCCGATGAGCGCAGCGAGCATCGCCGCGATCCACCCGATCGTACCACGGCGGATCTGCATCGTCGATTCCTCCGGTAGGGAACTACCTTCTACGATGTCACGGGTCCGCGAATAGTCGCGTCAGGGATTCGCGACGGCCTGCTGCCCATCCCGGACGGTTGCGGGCAACGGCAGCCCGCCACCATATTCGCACATTCATGGCTGATCTCCGCGCGGCATTGGGGCACGCGCTCGAGCCCGCGTACCGGGTGGAGCGCGAGGTGCGACCCGTCGGCAACTGCCGCATGTTCGTGGCCCTCGAACGGTCTGCCGGCAGCGGCCTCCTGGTGAAGGTGCTGCCCGGCCCGCTGTCGCTCGCCGTCGATTCCACCCGATTCGAGCAGGACATGGCGCGGCTGGGCCGTCGGCTCCAGCATCCGGGCCTCGTGGCTCCGCGCGGCGCCGGTAGGGCGGGACCCTTCGTTTACCATACCCGAACGTTCGTCGAGGGCACCACGTTGCGGGCCTGGCTGGCGCGCCATGGAGAGCTGCCGCTCCGGCGGGCCGTGGAGGTGCTGCGGGACGTGCTCGCGGCGTTGGCCCACGCTCATGCCGACGGCGTCGCGCACGGCGATTTGAAGCCCGAGAACGTGCTGCTCGGCGACGGGCAGGCCCTGGTCGCCGACACGGGGATTGTGGGTGCGTTGGCACAGGCCCTCACCGGCGACGGCGGCGGGGCGGCGACGGCGGCGCTGTGCGCGACCGACTACCTGGCGCCCGAGCGCCGGGCCGGCCAGGCCGCGCCGGGCACGCGGGACGACATGTTCGCCGTGGGGGTCCTCGTGCACGAGATGCTGACGGGGCGGCCACCCGCCGGCAACCCTGAGCCGCTCGAAGAGGTCCGCTCGGTGCCGGCCTGGCTCGCCGAGCTCGAGCGCCGCTGTCGCGCCGCCGAGCCGAGCACGCGGTGGGCGGATGCAGGGTCCGCGTTGGCGAGCGGTAGCTGGCCGGGGACGGGAGCCTGAAGCAATGCGGAGTGCGGAGTGCGGAATGCGGATTTGATGGGCCAGGTCCCGGCCGCAGCGCTTCCGCCGGTGCTGTGCTACCATCGCGTGGGTGGGCCCCTCGAGCTCGGAGTCACCCGGGTCCCGAGGCTGGTCTTCGAACGACAGATGACCTCTTTGGCACGGGCGGGCTGGCAGACCCTCACGTTGGAGCAGTTCGCCGAGCGACTCCGGCCCGGCCATTCCGCATTCCGCATTCCACATTCCGAATTTGTCTTGACGTTTGACGACGGCTACGCGTCCCTCGCCGAGCACGTCTATCCCTTACTCGTCGATGTGGGGTTCACCGCCACCACGTTCGTCATCACGGACTACGTCGGGCGACTGAACACGTGGGACGTGCGGTACACGTGGCGCCGGCTCGCCCATCTCGATTGGGACACCATCGGGCGCTGGCAGGAGCGGGGCTTCGACTTCGCCTCGCATACCGCGTCGCACTCGCGGCTCACGTGGCTGTCGGACGGCCAGGCTGCCGCCGAGCTCGAGCGGTCCCGCGAAACGCTGCGACACCGCCTGGGACCTCAGGCGGCACGCGCCGTCGCCTATCCGTTCGGCGCGCGCGACGAGCGGATCGAGCGGCTGGCGTGCGCCGCCGGATACGGGTTGGGGTTTGGGGGTGTGCGCGGCAACGGTTCACCGTTCGCCCTGACGCGCCTACCGGTCTACGTGTGGGACGTGGGGAAGGTGCCGTTCGGATTGCGGGAGGACCGGCTTGGCTGGTTGGGTAGAGCCGTTGCACACGCCGCTAACCGGTGCGCGGTCGGGACGAGCGTGATGCTGACAGTGAGCGGCAAGCCGTGAGGGGTGAGCGGTGGCAGCGCTCACGGCTCACCACTCACCGCCTCACAGCAGATTCCCCGCATGCACCGCGGCCCCCATCGCGTGGTAGCCCTTGTCCACATAGATGGTCGTCCCCGTGATCCCGCTCCCCAGCGGGCTCGCGAGGAACGCCGCCGTCGTGCCGACTTCCCGGGCGGTGAGGGGCTCGGTGAGCGGCGCGTTGGCGGCGTAGTACTCGACCATCTGCTCGATCTTCCCGATGGCGCTCGCGGCGCGTGACGCGAGCGGCCCCGCGGAGATCGTGTTCACCCGCAGCCCGTATTTCCGGCCGGCCTCGAAGGCGAGGGTGCGCGTGTCGCTCTCGAGCGCCGCCTTGGCGGACGACATGCCGCCCCCGTACCCGGGCACCACGCGCTCGCTCGCCATGTACGTGAGCGACAGGAACGAGCCACCCGGGCGCGTGAGTGGTCCGAGCCGGGCGACGAGCGACACGAGGGAAAAGGCGCTCGCGCTCACCGCGGCGAGGTAGCCTGCCCGGCTCGTCTCGAGCAGGGGTTTCTTGACCTCGGGACCATTGGCGAGCGAGTGGACGACGATGTCGAGCGGCCGGTCGCCGAAGTCCTGCACCAGGCGCTGCGCGAGGCCGGCGATCGAGAAATCGCCCACGTCCTTGTAGCGTTTATTGCCGCGAATGTCTTCCGGAGCCTCCGCGAGCGTGTCGAACACGGCATCGAGGGGATAGATCTTCTCGAACTGGAGGAGCGAGCCGTCCGGCATGCGGCGCGCTGCGTCGATCTTGCCGCGCTCGAGCAGGTTGAGGAAGATGTTCAGCGCCGGGGGCCATGTGCCGGCGCACACCGTCGCGCCGGCTTCGGCCAGTGCCTTGGCGATGGCGAAGCCGTAGCCGCCATCGTCGGCCACACCCGCTACCAACGCCCGCTTGCCCCGGAGATCGATCGCTAGCATTGAACTCCCATTAGATGAAGAATCGCGCGGCCACCGGAATCAGCTGCGGGTGCCGGACGAGTGCGTGAGCAAAGATCCGACCCAGCGTTCGCTTCCCTGCGGGGATTGTGTTCGCAGCGCGCGCCAGGGAGTTGAAGAACTGGTCATCCAGGTCCTCGAGCGCCCGCTTGAGCCGGTAATACTTGAGGTGATCGTCCCCGAGCTGCGCCATCCACTCGGCGTGGTAGGCCGACAGCCGACTGGCACTCGTGTCTCCCGCGCGGATCGCCGCCGTCGCGACGCGGCCGGCGAGCCGGCCCGCCTTCATGGCATTCACGATGCCGCCCCCGGACAGTGGGTTGATCATGTGGGCCGCGTCGCCCGCCACCAGGACGCCGTCGGTATAGGTCTGCCGGATGGTCGTGTGCGCGATGACGCCGCCCACCGTGCAGGTCCGCTTGGCACCCCGAGGATAGCGGCGGGCGATCCAGGCGTCGAGATATTGTCGGGCGTTGCGGGCGTCGGCCTTCAGCGCCACGAGGCCGAGGCCCACGTTCGCCACGCCCGGGCTCTTGGGGAAGAGCCAGGCGTACCCACCCGGCGCGATGCCGGCGCCGAACTGCAGATAGATAGCGTCGGGATCGAAGTCGATCCCTTCGACGACATACTGCGCGCACGACTCCATGTCACGCGCGGGGACCCGAGTCTCGAGACCCGCCCAGCGGCCGACCATCGCCTCGACGCCATCCGTCCCGATCACGACCCGCGCCCGGCATATCGCTTCGCCCCCGGCGCCGCGCAGCCGGACCCGCCAGCGGCCGTCGGGCTCGCACATCATACCGGCCGCCTCGGTGCTCACGAGCAGCTCGGCCCCCAGGGCCACGGCCCGCTCGGCGAGAAACGCGTCGAATTGCGAGCGATCGAGAATCCAGCCGACGTCGCGCTCGGCGACCTTCACCTCGGTGTCGTCCGGCGCGACGAACACGACGCGCGTGATCTTGCGGGCGGCCCAGGGAGCGCCGTCGGGGTCCGCGAACTCGCGCAGCCCCGCGTTCCCGACCCCTTCGGCGCAGCGGACCGGCGTGCCCACTCGCGCGTCGCGCTCGAGCAACACAACGTCGAGCTCGGGCGCGGCCCGCTTCGCCTCCCACGCCGCCACCGCGCCCGCCGGGCCCGCACCAATGACCAACACATCGGTGTCGTGCGTCACGCGGGGACCATCGTGAGCGCGCCGACGGGGCAGGGGGCGATGCATTTGCGGCAGCCGGTGCACGTGCTCTGGTCCACGACCAGGTCGGTGAGCTCGAGGTGAATCGCTTCAGGGGGGCAGAGGGGAAGGCACAGACCGCAACGGTCGCATACCTGGAGATCCACTACGGCAATCTCGGGGAAGGCCGGGGCGGGCCGCATGCGCGAACGGTAGCCGTGGTGATCGGAGGCGTCAAGCATCAGCCTTGCTTGGAGTTACGCTTTTCATTAGCTTGATGCGCTCGCACGCGCCCCCCTAACGACTTTCACCCGACGACCTCGTGCCCATACGCTGGCCGAAGTGGACGCTCGGTGCCTGGAGTCCGGCGAATGAAATCGCCGTCGATCTGGGCACCGCCAACACGTTGATCTACGTGAAGGGGGAGGGCATCGTGCTCAACGAGCCCTCCGTCGTCGCGATCGAAAAGTCGACCGGGAAAATCAAAGGCATCGGGCTCGAGGCGAAGCGGATGCTGGGCCGCACGCCGGACGGCATTCTGGCCGTGCGGCCGCTCAAGGACGGCGTGATCGCCGACTTCGACGTCACCGAGAAGATGCTGCGGTTCTTCCTGAAGACCATCATCGACCGTCATCTGTTCCGCGTGAAGCCCAAGGTGATCGTGTGCGTGCCGTCGGGCATCACCGAGGTCGAAAAGCGCGCCGTGCGGGACTCGGCGCAGTCGGCCGGGGCGAAGGAGGTCTACATGGTCGCCGAGCCGATGGCGGCGGCCATCGGCGTGGGGCTGCCCGTCGAGACGCCTACCGGGAACATGGTGATCGACATCGGGGGCGGCACCACGGAGATCGCGGTGATCGCTCTCTCGGGGATCGTATCGGACACGTCGATCCGTACCGGCGGCGACGAGCTGGACCAGGCGATCGTGCAGTTCATGCGAAAGAACTACAACCTCCTGATCGGCGAGCCCACGGCCGAGCTGATCAAGATCCAGATCGGATCGGCCGCACCCGTCGGAGAAGAGCGGGAAATGGAAGTGAAGGGCCGCGACCTCGTCTCCGGGATTCCGAAGATCGTGCGGGTGCACTCGAGCGAGATCCGGGAGGCGGTGCAGGAGCCGATCCAGCAGATCGTGGACGCGGTGCGGCGGGCCCTGGAGATCACCCCGCCGGAGCTGGCGTCGGACATCGTCGATCGAGGGATCGTGATGACCGGCGGGGGCGCGCTGATTCGCGGCCTCGACGTGCTGCTGCAGCAGGAGACGGGCCTGCCGATCCACCTCGACGAGGACCCGATGACCTGCGTCGTGCGGGGGACGGGGCGGATCCTCGACGACCCGGAGAAATACCGCAACGTCCTGACGACCTAGGGCGATGGCGCTCGGAGCCGACCGCTACGCCTCGCGGGGCGACACCTTCGCGTTCCTCGGCTGCGTCCTGCTTTCCGTTGCCGCCATGAGCCTGCCCGAGCGGATCCGCGATCCGCTCGCGCGGGGGCTGCGTCAGACCGTGCTCGCCCCGTTCCTCGCCCTGCAGCAGCAAACCGAGCTCCTCTCCGCCTCGCTGGCGCGCTACGACGCGGTGGTCGCGCAACGCGACTCCGCCGCCCTCGCCGCCACGTTCCTTCCCGAGCTGCGGGGCGAGAACACCCGGCTCCGCAGCCTGCTCGGCCTGGGCCAGCGCCTGTCGAGCGGCTACGTCCCGGCCGAGGTGTTACGCGAGCCCGAACCCACGGGCGCGCTCACGTTCATCGTGTCGGCGGGAAAAAAGCAGGGGGTGAAGCTTTTGTCCGCCGTGGTGAGCCCGGACGGCCTCGTGGGGATCGTGAGCGCGGTGGACGCGAAGACGAGCGTGGTCGTGAGCTGGGCGCACCCCGAATTCCGCGCCAGCGCCATGGCGGCCGACGGGAGCGTCTACGGCATCGTCGCGCCGCACGGCAGTGACGGGCCGCACATCTGGCTACTCGAGCTGCAGGGCGTGGCCTACCGGCAGCTCGTGCCCACGGGCACGATGATCCTCACCTCCGGTCTGGGGGGCGTGCTGCCGCGCGGCATTCCGATCGGCACGGTGGTGAGCGTCGCGGGGCAAGCGGAAGGATGGGAGCGCACCTACCTCATCCGGCCGGCCGTCCATCCCGGCGCCGTGACGCACGTGATGATCCTCACCGGGCCGCCGATCCGCGGGGACCTGCGCGCGCTGTTCGAATCGAGCGGAGAGACGCCGTGAGACGCACCGACAAGTACCGCTTTTACGTGATTCTGGCGGCCCTCGTGGTGCTGCAGTTCTCCGTGCGCGGACGGCTGGGGGGTGACCGGGTGGCGCCCGATTTCCTGCTGCTGGCCCTCCTCATCTACACCATCCGTGCTCGGCCGGGCCCGAGCGCCGGCGCGGGGTTCCTGGTCGGCCTGCTACGAGACGCGCTCACGCCGGCGTCATTCGGCGCGGGGGCGCTCGCGCACACGCTCGTGGGGTATCTCTCCTCCTGGAGCAAGGCGGTGTTTTTCGCGGAGAACCTGTTCGTGAACGGCTGTCTGTTCTTTGCCGGCACCTGGTGCCGCAACCTCGCGGTGGCGCTCGCCTCCGGGAAACTCAAGGGCGGGATGCTCGGCTGGGAGCTGCTCGTGTGGTCTCCCATCCAGAGCCTGACGACGGCGGTGGCGGGCGTCATCGTGCTGTGGCTGTTCGGGCGCCACCTCGCGATCCGCCTGAGCGACGCGTGAGCGCGTTCCACCCGCACCTGCTCGAGCGGCGGCTCCGTCTCACGCGGGCGGTGGTGTGGGGGGCGGGGATCGCGCTGGTCCTCGTGTTCTTCCGGACGCAGATCCTCGAGCACTCGAAATATCAGCTGCAGTCCGAGACGAACCGGCTGCGACCCATCCCGCTGCCCGCGCCCCGCGGCATCATCACCGACCGCAACGGCAAGATCCTCGCGGAGAACGTGACCGGCTATACCGTGTCGCTGCTGCCGGCGGCGGACGAGGACTCGCTCCGGGCCACGCTGCGCCGCATCGCGTCGATCGTGAAGCTCGACAGCCTCGGCATCGAGCGGGTCCTGATCCGGTACCGCCGGACGCCGTACCTGCCGGTCAGCGTGCTCCCGAACGCGACGTTCGAGGTCGTGTCGGCGCTCGAGGAGCGGCGGCTGATCTTTCCGGGGCTGCTCATCCAGCCGGAGCCGAAGCGGCACTACCCGGACAGTTCGCTGGTGGCCCATCTGGTGGGCTACGTCGGGGAGCTCACCGAGACGGAGCGGGCCCAGCGGCGCTTCGCGGCGGTACGGCTCGGGGGCCTCCTGGGAAAGGGCGGGCTCGAGCGCCAGTACGACGACACGCTCCGCGGCGCGGACGGCGTGCGGTTCGTGGAGGTGAGCGCGTTGGGGCAGGTCGTGCGGGAGGCAGGCAGCGGCTCGCGGCTGTCGCCGATCCCCGGGCGGGCCCTCCATACGACCATCGATCTCGAGCTGCAGCGCTACATCGCGCAAATCTTTCCGGCGGGACAACGCGGCGCGGTGCTCGCGCTGAACCCCAATTCGGGCGAGATCCTCGCCCTGTACAGCGCGCCGGGCTTCGATCCCAACGCCTTTGTGGGCGGCGTTGATCCGGACTACTGGCGTCGCCTCAACGTGAGCGAGGCGCACCCGCTGTTCGATCGCACCATCCAGGCACGCTATCCGCCGGGATCCACCTGGAAGCTGGCCCTGGCCGCGATGGCGCTGAAACGGGGCATCGTCACGCTCCGGTCGCGGATGCCCATCCCCTGTCGCGGCGGGTTGCAGTACGGCAACCGCTTCTTCCGCTGCTGGTCGGCCAAAGGGCACGGCGACCTGGCCCTCGCCGACGCGATCGCCCAGAGCTGCGATGTGTACTTCTACCAGCTGGGCCTGAAGCTCGGCCTCACGTCGTTGCTCGAGGACGCCACCGGGTTGGGTTTCCACGCGCGCACCGGCATCGACCTCCCCGGTGAGATCACCTCGGAATTTCCTGGTGGGACCGACTATTACGACCGCGTGTACGGCCCGCGCCGCTGGACGTCGGCGGTGACGCTGAACCTGGCCATCGGGCAAGGAGAAAATGCCCAGACCCTCGTGAACATGGTCCGCTTCTACCAGATGCTCGCGAGCGACGGCCGCGCGCGGCCTCCCTATCTCGTCCATCCCTCCGCCGGCTCGACCGTCAGCCTCTCCCTCGCGCCCGAACAGCTCTCGGGACTGCGACAGGCGATGATCAGCGTGGTGGAGCGTGGCACGGCGCGAGGCGCGGGGCGGTTCGGCGGCAGCATCTCGATCGCCGGCAAGACCGGTACGGCGCAGAACCCGCACGGGCCGGCGCACGGCTGGTTCATTGGATTTGCACCTGCCGAGAAACCGGAGATCGTCGTGGGCGCCATCGTGGAGTTCGCACGGGAGGGCCCCTACGTGGCACCGCTCGTGACCCGCGTGATCGGCCATTATCTCGGGGTGGACACGACCCTCGCGTCGAAGGTGCGGATCGTGCTCCCGACCGACACCGCGCCACACCCGGTGCAGATCCTGCCCGGCGCCCCCGGGGAGGACACGACGGTTGCGCCGCTCGATACCGGGACCACCATCCCCCCGGACAGCGCCCCTCCGCCACCACCCGACGCCAGCCCACCCCCCGATGCGGCCGCCGCTCCGCGAGATCGATAGACCGCTCGCCGCGGTCGTGCTCGCCCTCGCGGCGTACGGGCTCGCGACGCTCTACTCCGCGGGGCAGACGGACGTGCCCACGTTCGTCGCCACGATCTGGCACAAACAGCTGATCTGGCTCGGCGTGGGGCTGGTGGCAGCCGTGCTGATGTTCCGGACGTCGCCCCGGTTGCTCGAGTGGGCGACGCCGTACGCCTTTGGCATCAGCGTGTTGGTCCTCCTGTTCACGCTTTTCATGGGCACCGGCGCCGGCACGGCGGCGAGCGAGCGGTCCTGGATCACGATCGGGGGCTTGCGGCTGGGCCAGCCGGCGGAGCTCGCCAAACTGGCGGTCATCCTGATGCTGGCGCGCTGGCTCGCCGAGCGGCGGGAGGCCCCGGCCACGCTGCGCGACCTGCTGTGGCCCTGCGTCATCGCCGGCCTCCCGACGCTGCTGGTCATCAAGCAGCCAGACCTCGGGAGCGCGATGGTGTTCATCACGATCCTGTTCGCGATGCTGTACTGGGCGGGCACGAAGCCGTCTCTGCTGGTGCTGCTTGGCTCTCCGGTCATCGGCCTGGCTCTCGCCTTCTCGACCGTCGCGTGGGGCGCCTGGATCATCGTCCTGTTGGCGTTGCTCCTGTGGTGGCGGCCGTACGTGTGGGAAGGCCTGGCCGTCATGCTGGCGAACCTGGTCATGGGCGTCGTCGCGGTCCCGTTCTGGCAGCGCCTGGCGCCCTATCAGCAGAACCGTCTGCTCGCGTTCCTGAACCCGCAGCAGGATCCCCGGGCCACAGGCTGGCACGTCATCCAGTCCAAGATCGCCATCGGGTCGGGCGGATTCCTCGGCCAGGGGTTCACGCAGGGCCCGCAGAAGCGGCTCGCGTTCCTGCCCGCCCAGTTCACCGACTTCATCTTTTCGGTGGTGGGGGAGGAGCTGGGGTTCGTCGGCGTGCTGGTCGCGCTGGCGCTGCTCGTCGCCCTGATCCTCATCCTGCTCCGCATCGCGCGACGCGCCACGGATCCCTACTCCAGCCTGTGCGTGTTCGGGGTCGCCGGGCTGCTGTTCACGCACATCATCGAGAACGTCGGGATGACGGTGAATCTGCTGCCCATCACCGGAATCCCGTTGCCGTTCTTTTCCTACGGCGGCTCGTTCCTGCTCGCGTGCTCCATCGCCGTGGGGATCTCGCTCCGGGTTGCGTGGGAGTCCCGCCAATCGGGCTACGCCGAGCTCTGACAACGAGTTACGCGGTCGGGACTGGCGCCGCGAGAAGGCCCCTCCCAAATTGTCGCCTTCAAGTTCCCCACTGTGGCGCGAATGGCCTGGTTCAAAAAAGAGCGTAAGCCCCGCACGTCCGAACGGGTAAAGCTGGAGATTCCAGCCGACGCCTGGGAGAAATGCGACGAGTGCGGGCATATCGACATCAAGGACCGGTTCGTCCGCGGGCTGAACGTGTGCCCCAATTGCGGGCACCATCGCCGCATTTCGGCCCAGGAGTACATCGATCTCCTCGTAGACGAAGGTTCCTGGCACGAGCTCGACGCAAGACTCCGATCCACCGACCCCCTCCACTTTGAGAACTACCCGCAGCGCCTCGAAACGGCGATCCAGAAGGCGGGCCCCCTCGAAGCCGTGCGCACCGGCTATGGCCGATTGGACGGCATGCCGCTCGATGTCGCGGTGATGGACTTCAACTTCATGGGAGGCTCGATGGGGTCGGTCGTGGGCGAGAAGATCGCCCGGCTGACCCGTCGGTCGGTCGAGCGGCACGTCCCGCTCGTCATCGTGTCGGCGTCGGGCGGGGCGAGGATGCAGGAGGGGGTGCTGTCCCTGATGCAAATGGCCAAGAGCTCGGTCGAGATCGCGCGGCTGCGGGCGGCCCGGGTGCCGTTCATCTCGATCCTCACGAACCCCACCACGGGGGGCGTGTCCGCCTCGTACGCCATGCAGGGGGACGTGATCCTGGCGGAGCCGGGGGCGGTGGTCGGGTTCGCCGGGCCGCGGGTAATTAAGCAGACGATCGGCCAGGATCTGCCGCCCGGCTTTCAGACGGCCGAGTTCCTGCTCGAGCACGGCATGATCGACGCGGTGGTGCCGCGCAGCGAGCTGCGGGACACCACGGCCCAGCTGCTCCGTCACATGGCCGGCCGGCAACCGGCGGAGGCTGCCGACTGACCCGGTTGTCCTTCGAGGACGCCTGCCGCTTTCTGTTCGCGCGACAAGGGAGCCGTATAAAGTGGAGCCTCGGGCCGACCGAGGGGCTCTTGGACGTGCTGGGCCATCCGGAGCGGCACTTTCCTGCGATCCATGTCGCGGGCACGAACGGCAAGGGCTCGACCTGCGCGTTCACAGCGACCGAGCTGCGCGCCCGGGGCCTCAAGGTGGGAGTCTACACCTCGCCACATCTCGTGTCGGTGCGGGAGCGCGTGGAGGTGGACGGCGTGCCCATCGGCGAGGAGGCGTTCGCCGAGTGGACTACGTTCCTGCGACCCGACATCGAGCGGCTCGACGCGAGCTTCTTCGAGGCCACGACCGCCATCGCCTTCGCCGACCTCGCGGCGCGGGGCGTGGATGTGGCCGTGATCGAAGTCGGATTGGGGGGGCGGCTCGACTCGACCAACGTCATCACGCCGCTCGTGTCGGTCGTCACCAAGATCGCCCGCGAGCACACCGACTACCTGGGCACCGACCTCGCCTCCATTGCCCGGGAGAAAGCTGGGATCGCGAAGCGCAGCGTGCCGTTCGTGACCGGTGAGCCAGATCCCGCCGTTCGCCGGGAGCTCGTGGCGGAGGCGGAGCGACGCGGCGCCCACCCGGTGATTCTCGCGGACCCACGGCGCGCGCCCACGGGACCGCTGGGCTTGAAGGGGCGGCACCAGCGCGCCAACGCCTGGGTCGCGCTGGCGGCGCTGAACGCCCTGCGGCCCCCCTTCGGACCCGTCGGCGACGAATGGCCGGACAGCTTCGAGCACGCCTACATACCCGGGCGATTCGACGTGCGCGGCCGGTGGATTTTCGATGTGGCGCACAACCCCGACGGCGCCCGCGTCCTCGCCGATACGCTGCGGGAGCACGATCCGCCGCACCCGCGGCGCGCCCTGGTGGGCGTGCTGGGCGACAAGGACTACCTCGGGATGATCGACTGCCTCGCGCCGGAAGTCGACAGCTTCGTGTTCACGCTGCCGGACACTGCTCCCGAACGGCGGCGCTGGGACCTCGGCCGATTGGAGCGGGAGCTCGGGCGTCTCACCGTGGCGCACGCGTTCGAGCCGGAGTTCGAGCGCGCGTTGGAACGGGTGCAGGATGACGCCGCGACGGTGATCGTCACCGGATCGTTTCACACCGTCGGCGACGCGCTCGCCCGCTTGCCCGGGTTCGCGCCAGTCGGCTAAATTGTTGCGATGCAAGGACAAGCCCTACCAGGCTTCCGTGACTTTTACCCCGACGAACTGGCTCTCCGCAACCACATCTTCGCCACCTGGCGCGAGGTCGCGCGGCGCTACGGCTTTCAGGAGTACGATGGCCCCCCGCTCGAGCCACTGGAGCTGTACACCGACAAGAGCGGTGAGGAGATCGTGCAGCAGCTGTACGCGTTCGAGGACAAGGGCGGGCGCAAGGTCGCGTTGCGCCCCGAGATGACTCCCACCCTCGCCCGCATGGTGGGGGCGCACGCCCAGGCGCTCAAGAAACCGATCCGCTGGTTCTCCATCCCGCAGCTGTTCCGCTACGAGCGGCAGCAGCGGGGACGGCTGCGCGAGCACTTTCAGCTCAATATGGACATCCTCGGGGAAGCGAGCCCGCTGGCCGACGCGGAGCTCATCGCGGCCGCGATCGACATCATGCGCGCCCTCGGGCTGGGGCCGCACGACGTGCAGGTCCGGATGTCCGATCGGCGCGTGCTGCGCACCCTGCTGCTGGGGCGCGGGGTGAGCGAGGGGCAGCTCGGCCCGGCCTTCGCCGCGATCGATAAGAGTGAGCGTGACCCGAAGGACGTCCTTGCGGCCAAGCTGCGGGAGTCGGGCGTCGGGAAACGGGAAACGGACGCGGTGTTCGAGATCGCGGCGCTGCGCGGGCTCGACGCCGTCCTGACCGCGCTTGGCAAGGTGCAGGGCGGGGCGGAGGCGGGTGAGCCGCTGCGCCAGGCCGTCGGGGCCCTGGAGGCCATGGGACTGGGGGACTTCGTCGCGGTCGATCTCACGATCGTCCGTGGGCTCGCTTACTACACCGGAATCGTCTTCGAGCTGTTCGACACCGGTAAGTCGCTGCGGGCCGTGTGCGGCGGCGGCCGCTACGACGGGCTGCTGAAGGCGCTCGGCGGCACCGATCTCCCCGCCCTCGGGTTCGGCATGGGAGACGTCGTCCTCGGAGAGCTTTTGAAGGAGCGCCTTCCGGCCGACCAGGCGTCGACGAAGCTCGACGCCTTTTTGATAGCGGTGAGCGGCGAAGACGTGGCGCCGGTGCTGAAGCTCGCGCACCAGCTGCGCGATCTGGGCGTCGCGGTGGAGTACGGCCTCCGGCCTGCCGCCATCCGCAAACAGCTCGAGCTTGCCGCGGCGCGGGGAGCGCCGCGGGCCATTATCGTCGGGCCCGACGAGCGGGCGGCCGACGAGGTGGTCGTGCGGGACTTGAAGGCCGGCACCGAAGAGCGGGTGCCCATCGCGAAGCTCGTTCAAGGATCGTTCCACTAATGGCCCAAGCGCAGAAGATCACGCCACGCGCCAAGGACTTCAGCGAGTGGTACAACGACGTCGTCATGCAGGCCGAGCTGGCAGACCACTCGCCGGTGCGCGGCTGCATGGTCATCCGACCCCACGGCTATCGCATCTGGGAGCTGATGCAGCACGCCCTGGACGACATGTTCAAGGCCACGGGCCACCAGAATGCCTACTTCCCGCTGTTCATCCCGATGAGCTTTCTCGCCAAGGAAGCCGAGCATGTAGAGGGCTTCGCCAAGGAAGTCGCGCTGGTGACGCACACCCGGCTGAAGGCCACCGGCAAGGCGGGCGCGCAGGCGCTGATGCCCGATCCCGAGTCGGCGCTCGAGGAGCCGCTCGTCGTGCGGCCTACGTCCGAGACCATCATCTACGCGATGTTCGCGAAGTGGATCCACAGCTACCGTGACTTGCCCCTCTTGATGAACCAGTGGTGCAACATCGTGCGCTGGGAGCTCCGGACCCGGCTGTTCCTCCGTACCACGGAATTCCTGTGGCAGGAGGGGCATACGGCGCACGCCACCGAGGCGGAAGCGGATGCCGAAGCGCGGCAGATGCTTGGTGTGTACCGCAAGTTCCAGGAAGACTGGATGGCCATGCCGGTGATCACAGGCCGGAAGACCGACAGCGAGAAATTCGCGGGCGCGCTGCGCACCTACGCCCTCGAAGCGCTCATGCAGGACAACAAAGCGCTGCAGGCCGGCACGTCGCATAACCTCGGCCAGAACTTCGCGAAGGCGTTCAACGTGCAGTACCAGACCGCGGCGGGCGGGCTCGAATACGTGTGGAACACCTCGTGGGGCGTCACCACACGCATGATCGGCGGGCTGGTAATGACGCACTCGGACGACAACGGGCTGGTCTGCCCGCCCAAGCTCGCGCCGGTGCAGGTGGTCATCGTTCCCATCTGGAAGTCGGAAGAAGAGAGGGGCCAGGTACTCGGGGTTGGGGGTCAGGTTAAAGACGAGCTCACAAAAGCTGGTCTGCGCGTGGAGCTCGATGCCCGCGACAGCCTCAAGCCCGGCGCGAAGTATTTCGAGTGGGAGGCGAAGGGCGTGCCGCTGCGGCTCGAGATCGGCCCACGCGACGTGGCGGCCGGCCAGGTGATGACTGCCCGCCGCACCGGCGGCAAGGCGCCCGCGAGGCTGGACGGGCTGGGCGGAGTAGTCCGGAAGACCCTCGACGAGGTTCAGGCCGCGCTGTTTCAGGCAGCCACGGATCGACGCGAGGCCCATTCCATCCGCGGCGTCACCAAGCAGCAGTTCCTCGAGTTCATGAAGGGCGTCGGCGGGTTCGCGTATGGTGGGTTCTGCGGATCCCCCGCGTGCGAAGCCGAGATCAAGCAGCAGACCGGCGCGACCGTCCGGGTGCTGCCCGACCCGGAATTCCGCTCGGCTGAGGCGCCCAGGACGTGCATGTGGTGCGGGAAGCCCAGCGTCGCGGAGGCGGTGTGGGCGCAGGCGTACTAGGGTTCGATCCCGCGCTGCTCCGCTCGATCGCGGAGCGGGTCGGGACCCCCACCTACGTCTACAGCGGCAACCTGATCCGCGCCCAGTACCATGCGCTGCATGACGCCCTGAAGGACGTGCCGCACCGCATCTGTTATTCGGTGAAGGCCAACGGCAACATCGGGGTCTTGAAGGTCCTCAAGGCACTCGGCGCGGGCGCCGACATCGTGTCCGTGGGGGAGCTGCGACGCACGCTCGCGGCCGGCTTTGAAGCGAGCGCTATCGTGTTCTCCGGCGTAGGGAAGACCGCCCCGGAGCTCGAAGAGGCGATCCGCGCCGGCGTGGGATTCCTGAACGTCGAGTCTTCCGCCGAGCTGGAGGCGGTGATCGCGGTCGCGCGAAAGCTCAGGAAGCGCGCGAGCCTCGGCATCCGCGTCAATCCGGACGTCGCGACCGAGACGCATCCGTACACGAAGACCGGCGAAAAGACCGCCAAGTTCGGCGTTCCGTACGACGAGGTCGTGAGCGTGGCCCAGCGGGTGGCGGCCGAGCCGCTGTTCACGCTGCGCGGGCTCGCGATGCACCTCGGGTCCCAGATCACGGACGTCGAGCCGTATCACCGCGGCACCGTCAAGCTGCTCGAGCTGGTGACCGCGCTGCGCGCTTCGGGGATCGGCACGATCGAAGCCCTCGATGTGGGCGGCGGGCTGGGCGTGCGCTACCACAACGAAAAGGCGCCGAGTCCGCGAGACTTCGCCGCAGCGGTGGCGCCGCCGATCAACCAGGCCGGGCTCGCACTGCTGTGCGAGCCGGGGCGCTACCTCGTGGCGAACGCGGGTGTCCTCGTCACCAAGGTGCTGTACCGCAAACATGCCGGTGGCAAGGATTTCGTCGTGGTGGACGCCGGGATGACGGACTTCGTGCGGCCCAGCCACTACAACGCCCATCACGAGATCGTCCCGCTGAGGGACGGCAGCCGGCCCGATGAGCTGGTCAACGTCGTGGGCCCGATCTGTGAGTCCGGGGACTTCCTCGCGCTCGACCGCAAGCTCCCCGCGGTCGAGCCCGGCGAGTACCTGGCCGTGCTCGGCACGGGCGCGTACGGCTTCGTGATGAGCTCGACCTACAACCAGCGGCCCCGGCCGCCCGAGGTGCTGGTGGACGGAGACCGCTACTATATCGCGCGCCAGCGCGAACCGCTCGAGGACCTGATGCGCGGCGAGGTGCTGGAGCCGTCGACCTGGTACCGCGCGTGAACCGCATTTTGATCCTGGACTACGGCTCGCAGTTCACCCAGCTCATCGCGCGCCGGGTGCGCGAGGCGCACGTCTACTGCGAGATCCATCCCGCCGCGCGCGGCACCGACCTGGGCTTCATCACGCAGTTCGCCCCGAAGGGCATCATTCTTTCCGGCGGCCCCAACTCGGTGTTCGACCCAGGTGCACCGACGGCCGACCCGAAGCTCCTCGAGCTCGGCACCCCGATCCTCGCCATCTGCTACGGCATGCAGCTCGTGGCTCACCTGGCGGGCGGTAAGGTCACGCCGTCGGCACAGCGCGAGTACGGCCGGGCCGAGATCACGGTCCGGGACGCGACCGGCCTGTTCGCGGGGTTCGAGCCCCAAGGGTGCGTCACCGTGTGGGCCAGCCACGGCGACCGGATCGATCAGCCGCCGCCCCACTTCCGCGTGACGGCATCGAGCCCGAACGCGCCGGTCGCGGGGTTTCAGCACGAGTCCCGGCCGATCTTCGGCGTGCTGTTTCATCCCGAGGTCGCCCACACGCCGCGCGGCGGGGAGATGCTGCACAACTTCCTGTTCGAGATCGCCGGCTGCACGCCCGATTGGACACCGGGTCACTTCATCGAGCAGGAGGTGGGGCGAATCCAAGGGCTCGTCGGTTCCTCGAAACGAGCGATCTGCGGGCTGTCGGGCGGCGTGGATTCGGCGGTGGCGGCCGCGCTGGTGCACCGCGCGATCGGCGACCGGCTGACGTGCATTTTCGTAGATCATGGCCTGCTTCGCCTGAGCGAGCGGGAACAGGTCGAGCGAACGTTCCGGGCCCACCTTGGGATCGACCTGCGAGTGGTAGACGCGAGCCCACTCTTCCTTCAAGGGCTGGCCGGGATCGAAGACCCGGAAGAGAAGCGGCGCCGCATCGGCCACACGTTCATCGATGTGTTCGAGCAGGCAGCGGAGCACGTCCCGGGAGACGTCGGATTCCTGGTGCAGGGAACGCTGTATCCCGACGTGATCGAGTCCGCGTCGCCGTTCGGCGGCCCCTCGGTCACGATCAAGACACATCACAACGTGGGGGGCCTGCGACCGAATCTCCCGTGGAAGCTGATCGAGCCACTGCGCGAGCTCTTCAAGGACGAGGTGCGTCAGGTCGGCCGGGAGCTCGGCCTGCCCGAGGAGATCGTGGGCCGGCATCCGTTCCCGGGCCCGGGCCTCGCGATCCGTGTGCTCGGGCCCGTTACCGCGGAACGGCTCGATCTGCTGCGCCGCGTGGACGCCATCTACATCGAGGAGATTCGGGCCGCGGGGCTGTACGACCAGATCTGGCAGGCGTTCGCGGTGCTGCTCCCGATCAAGTCAGTCGGGGTGATGGGAGACTTCCGCACCTACGATCATGTGGTCGCATTGCGGGCGGTGACGAGTCGCGACGGCATGACGGCGGATTGGTTTCCGTTTCCGGCGGATGTGCTCGGGAAGATCAGCAGCCGGATCATCAACGAGGTGCGTGGCGTGAATCGGGTCGTTTACGACGTAAGTTCCAAGCCGCCAGCTACGATCGAGTGGGAATAGCCGTTACCCGCCTCCTAGATATTCTTGTCTTCCAATAGCTTCAGGAATTCCTTCGGAGTAGCGACCACCGCCAGCTTCCCCGGCACATCCAGCTCCTTCGCGAACTGCGCGATCTTGCCCAGGACGGGCAGGTACTGGTTGGAAACCTCCAGCGGCGGAGCCACGATCAGAAAGAAGTAGTGCACCGGCTTGCCGTCGATCGCATTGAAGTCGATGCCATCGAGCTTCCGGCCGAACGCCACGCGCAGCCGGTTCACGGCCAGCGCGCGACAGTGCGGAATCGCGATGTTCTGGCCGATCCCGGTCGACCCGAGGGTCTCGCGGCGCTTCAACATCTTCACCAGGGTCTGCTCGGACTTGTCGTCCAGCCGGAGCAGGCCCACGAGCTCCTTCAAGACATCGTCTTTAGTGGCACTTTGCAGCTGCAGGTTGATCGCGTCTTCCGCAAAGAACTCACGTAAGCGCACGTCGCGTCGCTCCGGTCGAAACGGCGGCGAAACGTAATGACTGGTTGCTCCTCGCGCAACGCGTCATTACGTTGTGTCTCATGCACTTCCCGTACCACACGGGGCACGAGTTCCCCCTGTTCCTCGCCCCCATGTCGGGGGTGTCCGAGTCCCCCTTCCGGCTCTTGTGCCGGCGGTTCGGGGCGGACGTCGTCGTGTCGGAATTCATCTCGGCGGTCGGCGTGGCCCGGGGCCTCGAGCACCTGTTCGCCGACATGCGGTTCGAGCAGGCGGAGCGCCCCATCGGGATTCAGCTCTATGGCGCAGACGCCACGGTCATGGCGCGCGCCGCCGAGATGGTCACCGAAGCCTGCCGGCCCGACTTCATCGACATCAATTTCGGCTGCCCGGTGAAGAAAGTCGTCAAGAACAACGGCGGATCGGGCTGTCTGAAGGATCTCGATCTGGTCGGGCGCATCATCCGGGCGGTGCGAAGTGCAACGCATCTCCCCGTCACCGTGAAGATCCGGAGCGGCTGGGACGACGCCCAACGCGATCCCGTGGCCATCGCGCAGCGCTGCCGCGAGGCCGGTGCCCAGGGCCTCACCCTGCACGCCCGCACGCGCACCCAGATGTTCTCCGGGAGCGCGAACTGGGACGAGATCGCCCGCGTGGTCGAGGCGCTCGACATTCCGGTCATCGGGAACGGGGACGTCACGACCGCGGAAGACGTCGTCGCCATGCGGGCGCACACCAACTGCGCCGGGGTGATGATCGCCCGCGGCTCGTTCGGCAATCCCTGGATCTTCACGCGGGCCCGGGACCTGATCGCCGGCCGGCCGGCGCGGCCGGACCCGAGCCCCGAGGAGCGGATCGCCGTGGCGCTCGAGCATGCACGTCTCGCGCTCCGGCTGCAGGGCGACACGCGCAAGACAGCGCTCGAGTTTCGCAAGCACTTCGGGTGGTACACGAAGGGGGTGGCGGGCGCGGCCGGCTTGCGCGAGCGGCTCTTCCAGATCGAGTCGATGCAGCACGCCGAAGCGATCTTCTCGGCCTATCTCGCCGGGAGCGCCGTGGAGCAGGCGGCGTGAACATCGAGGACCTGGGGCGCTTCATCGAGCGCCTCCCGTTCGCCTCCATCGATCACCTCCGGCCCGCGACGCAGGGGCATCAGGAGGTGATCTTGTGTCAGGGCAAGACGCCCGAGCAGGCGGTCGCGATCGCGGAGCGGCTCGAAGCGGCAGCGGGGAGTTTCCTGGCGACGCGCGCCGAGGTGGCGCATCGCGCCGCGCTCGCCGCGCGGTTTCCGGGTGCCGAGGTGAACGAGCCGGGGCGCATCGTCTATCTGCCCCCGACACCTGAGCCCGAGCCGACGGGGCGGGGGACGATTCTCATCGTGACCGCGGGGACGAGTGACCTCCCGGTGGCCGAGGAAGCCGCCGTGACCGCGCGGGCGTTCCGCAATACCGTCGCGCGCCTGACCGACGTCGGGGTCGCTGGCATCCACCGCATTCTCACGCAGACGGACCTGCTGCGCAGCGCCGCGGTGATCGTCGTGGTCGCCGGGATGGAAGGTGCGCTCCCGAGCGTCGTCGGCGGGCTCGTGACCGTGCCCGTGATCGCCGTGCCCACAAGCGTCGGCTACGGCGCGTCGTTCGGCGGCGTCGCGGCCCTGCTCGGCATGCTCAACTCCTGCGCTGCGGGCGTCACCGTGGTCAACATCGACAACGGGTTCGGCGCCGCCGCCGCCGCGAGCCGCATCAATCATTCGTGAAGGGCCCCCGAGCCGGCGTCTGGGTCGGGCGCGGACTCGCCGTGCTCGGCCTGGCCGCCGTGGTCCCGGCCGTCCTGAGCGGGAACGGCTGGCCGCTGGTCGCAGCACTCGGTGGCTTCGTCGCGGCGACCGGGCTGGCGCTGGGACCGCTGGTGCGGGTGTGGCTGGCGGACGAGACCCTCACCCGGCCGTCCGACTTCCAGCACACCCTGGACCTGCTGCGCCGGGCGCACGGGGCGCGGGCCGGCTGGGCCGTGGGGCTCGACGACAGCGAGGTCGAAGTCCTCGGGAGGGAAGAGGTGGACGGCGCGGCCCGCCAGCGCGGCTCCGCCCTCGTGCAACTCGCCTCGGTGGACGGGCGGGCCCACGTCGCACGCGATCCGGCCGGCAGCTACATCGCCGTGGGTGACTTCCCCTTCGGCGCCGGGCTGCTGCTTCCGCAACCGGACGCCACACCCGAGAAAGCGGCGGCCGTCACCCAAGAGCTGCGTCGTATCGTCGCGGGGATGCGGCTCGCGCGGTCGCACGAATCTGGCGAGCATCCCGCCCAACTGGTCTCGAAGCAGCTCGCCGCGATCGCGGGCAGCGCACAGACGCTCGAGGGGATCGCCAAGGCTGGAGTGTTGCTGGCCCAGCAGTTCACCCAGCGCGGCGCGGTGATCGTGCTGCAGGCCATCGGACCCGCGAGCGGCACGCTGCGGGTCGTGGCGGTATCGACGGCGGCGGACAACCGGCTCCACGGCCTCGTGCTGCCGTCCGCCGCGCCGGCGGTCCGGGCCATCACGTCCGGAGTGCCGGTGGTCTCGCGCGGCGGGGAAGACGTCTTCGGCAGTGCGCTCCCCGACCGCCGCCGCGAGGATCGCGCCGGCACCGCCTATCCGCTGTTCGACGGCCACTTCGTGATCGGCGCCCTGGTGGTGATGGGCCCCCAGCTCCCACCAGGCACGCCCGTCGCCGACCAGCTGCAGCGTCTCGTCGCGGAGCTGGGGTCCCGCCTTCCCGCTGCCCGCGCGGTGTACGAGGCGGAGCAGCGGGCGGTGAGCGACCCGCTCACGGGTCTCCGCAACCGACGCGAGCTCGAGCGCGCGCTGACGCAGCATGGGAGCAAAGCGCCCCCGATTGCGACGTTGATCTACGCGGACCTCGATCTCTTCAAGCAGCTGAACGACACGCTGGGGCACGCTGCCGGCGACGCGGCGCTACGCCACGTGGCACGCATCCTCGAGGCGGCGGTGCGCGACAAGGACCTGGTGGCGCGGATCGGCGGCGAAGAGTTCGCGGTGTGGATGCCCCACACGCCCATGATATCGGGACTCGAGGTCGCCGAGCGCATCCGCGCGACCGTCGAGTCCACGACGTGGCGGTGGACCGGGGAGGCGTACCGCCTGACCATCTCGTGCGGCGTGGCCGCCTACCCGGACACGGTGCGGGACGTGGCGAACCTGCGGGGCGCCGCCGATGCAGCGCTGTACGCCGCGAAGCAGGCGGGAAGGAATCGCGTGGAGCGAGCTCAGGGCGAGGTGACGCGGTACACCGGATGAATCTCCCACAGCGCCCGTACCGATGAGTTACAGCGCCCGTGCTCGCCGTCGATCTTGTCGCTCCGCCGCCCGCCGCGGCGATGCTGCCCGTCGAAGAATGCGGCCCCGGTGATACGCGCCAGAGCCGGTGGGGTGAGGACCCCGCTCCTCCGGACCTTCCTGTCGCCGATCAGCGAGTCGAGCGCTGCCCGGGCCGAGGCGTAGCGCGCGCTGTATTTCGGTGCCGGGATCTCGACCACGATGCAAGAATCGGAAGGACTGTCGGCCCGCTCGGTCAGCTCGACGTGCCAGTCGCCGTCGTCCTTGAACTTGTCGGCCCGCCGCACCCAGCCGGTGACGTTGTAAACCCCAAGCTCGCGCCCCGAGCGGAGAGCGCAACGGTCGCGGGGCCCGAGGTGGGGGGGCGCCCAGGTGGCGAGGATCGCCGAGACGGACGTCGCTTGCGGGGCGAGGTCGGCGAGCGCCGTGTCCGTCTTCTGCGTCCAACGATAGTGAGGTTCCCGGCACGCTTGCGCCCCGAGTGGCGCGCCGGCCATCAGGCCGGCGAGCCCGAGCGCGACGAGGGCCGCGGCCGGCTCAGGCAATGGCACTGGCCAGACCGAGCAGCCGCTCCTGGGAGCTTCGGGGATCCCGGCCGGGCGCCGGCGCGCGGCGATGATAGCCGCCGTCGGGATCGAGGTCCCAGGCGGTGGGGTCGTCCAGCTCCGCGTCGAGAATGGCGTCGAGCCGCGCGCGGGCGACCGCGTCCCGCACCGGCGTCACCACCTCCACCCGCCGCCGTAAGTTCCGCACCCGCCAATCGGCGGAGCCGATGTAGTACTCGGCGTCGGCATCGTTGGCGAAGGCGTAGATGCGCGCGTGCTCGAGAAACCGGCCGAGGACGCTGACGACACGGATGCGTTCCGACAGCCCCACCACGCCGGGACGAAGCGTGCATACGCCCCGCACGACGAGCGCGACCTCGACGCCCGCCTGCGACGCGCGATACAGAGCCGTGATGATCTCCGGATCGGTGAGCCCGTTGAGCTTGGCGCGAATCCGAGCGTCGCGGCCTGCCCGAGCGTGCTGTGATTCTCGATCGATCAGCTCGACCAGGCGATTCGCCAGGTAGGTGGGTGAGACCAGGATCCGCCGAAAGGCGGTCTGGGGCGGCCGCGACGAGCCTGAGAGCTCATTGAAGAGGTCGTTCAAGTCGGCCCCGAGTTCGGGGTCGGCCGACAGGAGCCCCACATCGGTATAGAGCGCCGCCGTCGCGGCGTTGTAGTTCCCGGTCCCGATGTGCACGTAACGTCGGATCCCGTCGCGCTCGCGGCGCACGATGAGCGCGATCTTGGCGTGGGTCTTGAGCTCGACCAGGCCGTACACCACCCGGATGCCCGCCTGCTCGAGCTTTTTGGCCCACTCGATGTTGCGCTCCTCGTCGAACCGGGCCTTCAGCTCGACAAAGACGAACACTTCCTTGCCGCGTCCCGCGGCCCGCAGCAGCGCTTCGACGATATCCGAGCGGCCGCCCGCGCGATACAGCGTCAGTCTGATCGCCACGACATCCGGGTCGTCCGCGGCTTCGGCTACGAGTCGCTGTACCGTGGCCTCGAACGCGTCGTAGGGGTGGTGCACCAGGATGTCCCGCTCCGCCAGGATCGCGAAGATAGACCGGCCCTCCTCGATCGGCGCGCCGCCCCGGTGCGGCGGGTAGTCCAGCTCGGGGAGCGGCAGGCGCGCGAGCTCGCGCAGCGCTCCGAGGTCGAGGAGGCCGTCCGCCGCATACAGATCCCCCGCGCCGGGGGGGCTGCTCGCCGCTGCTTCCTCGAACTGCAGCTCGCGCAGCAAGAGCTCCCGTACCGCCTCCGGCATCTCGCCGGCGATCTCCACCCGTACCGCGGCACCGTAAGGCCGCCGTTTGGTTTCCTCATCAATCACCTGCAGCAAGCTCACCGCATGATGCTCGTCGAGCTCGAGGTCGGCGCCGCGCGTGACGCGGAACGCGTACGCCTCCTCCACGAATCGGCCCGGGTACACCTGGCTCAGGTTCGCGCGGATGACGTCCTCCACCGCGACGAACCCGCTCCCGTCCGCGAGCTTCACGAAGCGGGGCAGCGTCTCCGGCGCCTTCAAGTAGGCGAAGTGCATCGGTCCGCCCGGGGCGTCGCGCACCACGACGGCGAGGGACAGGCGCATGGTGGGAATGAGCGGGAAGGGGTGCCCCGGGGCCCGCGTCATGGCCTGCGGGGTGATCAAGGGGAACACTTCCTCCGAGAAGTAGCGGCGCAGCGACTCTCGTTGGGGCGCCGCCAGGTCCGTCCAGCGCAGGATCCGGACGCCGTGCGCGGCGAGCGCCGGCACGCACACGTCGGTGAAACAGCGCGACTGTCGCTCGAGCAGGGCCCGCACCCGGATTCCGATGGCGTTGAGCTGCTCGTCCGCGGCGAGACCGCCCTCACCCACCTCCACCGGGCCCCCTTTTGCCGCCGCGCGCTTCAGGGCGCCGACACGCACCATGAAGAACTCGTCCAAGTTCGCGCTCAGGATGGACAGAAACCGGACCCGGGCGAGCAGCGGGACGCTCGTGTCCTCCGCCAGCTCCAGTACCCGGGCGTTGAACTCGATCAGGCTCAGATCGCCGTTCAGGAAGTGCTCGGCTCCTGGGTGGTCGATGTCGGGAATGGGGGAGCGCAGCGCGTATTCGGACAGTCGCACCCGGCGCTCGCCCGCCGGGCCCGGCGCCGCACCCCGCACCGGCTCAGGGCCCCGCGTCCAGCCGGCGAGCACGTCCGACCGCGCCGCCACCGTGAGCGCTGCGAGCGTCCGGGGGTCGCGTAGCCCGGGCGAACCGGCCGCGGCGAGCAGGTCGTCGAACGGCAGCCACTGCACTCGTCCCGCGACACCGGCGCCCCCGGCGACGCGCCGCGCCAGCCAGACCTCGAGCACCGGTCTCGTGCCCGCCAACCCCCCAGGGGCCGTGCCGAGGAACCGTACCTGTCCGTCCGCGCTCCCGAAAAAGGCGCGCAGGATCTCACGGCACGTCTCCTCGCCGCTACCGCCTCGCACGGGCAACGTGAGCGAGGTCGATTCCGTCAGCATGGCGACGGACCCCTCCTCGACAGCGACCACGACCACCTCCCGGCCGGCGCGGGCGACCTGCGCCAGGGCGCCGCTTTCCAGATCGCGCAACAGCTTGGCGGCCCGGTCTACCTTCCCCACCAGCGACGGGCGCAGGCCATACCGCTCCTGAAATGCCTGGGCCAGGCGGTCGAGGCCCGGCCGGCCCCGCGCGAGCTCCCGGACCTTCAGCTCCTCGAACGCCACCGCCATCTGACGGCTCCGGACCGTCACGACGTCGTACACGACGTCGTAGCGTCCCCGCGAGAACCACCCGGCCTCGGTGTGCCGCACGCGCCGCTCGGTTTCGAACTGGATCCGGGGCAACAGCAGGGCCGGGTCGATGAGGGAGCGCAGGCGTCGCGCCGGGTCGGACGTGCCGGCGAGCGCCTGCTCGCCTTCGAGCTCGGCGACCTCGGCTTCGAATGTCTGCGGCAACACCAACGGGACGCCGCCCTCCCACCGACCGATGGTGCGCAGCGTGAGGATGCGCCGGTCGTCGACCCGGATACGGAACCGGCAGCTCACGCCGCGCCGACGCAGCGTCCAGTCGGCGGAGTCGAAGTAGATGTCGCGTTGGAAGAACGGCTCTACCAGACCGGAGCTGAGGCCCACCGGAAGTGGATCTGTCACCATGCGGTTCAGCAGGTCCAGGCTCGGGACCTCTGCCTTCCACTCAGGCGTCATGCCTAGAACGCCAGCCCGGCTTTCACGTACAGGCGCGTACCCTCGACGCTATGCGCCGCGGCCACGGACAGCGTGTTGGCGGGACTCAGGAACGAGAGCCACACGCCTCCCCCGGCAGCCGCGTGCCAGCGGTCCGATGTCTCGCCCGACAGGTAGACGCGTCCCGCGTCGCCGAGGCCGAACACGCCCAGCTGGCCCGGGACCAGCAGGTAGAACTTGGCGACGGACAGCCGCAGCTCGGCGTTCCCGTACAGGGCGGCGTCGCCGGCGAAGCGATGCTCCACGAAGCCGCGCACCGTCGTTGCCCCGCCGATATACGCCGCCTCATAGAAGGGATAGCTGCCCCAAACCTTCTTCCCGGCGACCCGGAGGGCGAGCGTCGGCTGCAGCGGGATGTGGGCCGTGAGGTACGAGCTCGCCTCGGCATGGCCCTCGCCGAACGGCGCCGTCACGTCCAGCGCCGCTGGGTAGTAGCTCCCGCCGAAACCAAAGGCGATCCCGCGGCGCGCGGCACGCGGCTGGTCCCGAGTGTCGACCTGAAAGTCCGCTGCGGCGCCGACCTGCCCCAGGTCTTCGACGCCGTAGGGCCGCGCGACGTTGATGAACGTGCCGCCCACGAGGTTGGTATGGGAGAACTTGAGCACGGGGCCGATCGAGAGCGTCGCGGCCGGCGAGAGTGAGAATGCCAGGGCAGGCGCGACGAGGTACTGCTGCTGCTTCACCTTGTAGAAGTTCTGCGAGCCCGTGTCAGGGGTCTCGTTCCCGAAGCCGTAGAATCGGAGGACGTCGATCCCCGACGCACGCATCTGGAGCGTCACGACGACCGGAGGCACGATGCCGCGGAATTCGCCCGTGAACTCGGCGCGGTAGGTTTGGGCGGCCGTCGCATATCCGGCCCGCACTCTCACCTGCGAGTTGTACGGCAGTCGTCGGAAGTCGTACCCAGTCCCGCTGGCACCACCGCCGACGAGCAGCCCGACGTCGGGAGAGTAGCCGACCCACGTGAGGGGCATCCAGCGTGACCCCCAATCACGCGGCCGGCCGAGCGTCGACGTGTCGCGCGGCGGCTCGTCGTAGTGCCGTCGACTCACGGACGTCCCTGGTCCTCGCACGAACCGGTTGTTCCCACGGTCGTCGTAGAACTTCGTCCCCCCGGCGCGCGAGGAGTCCGTCAGCTCGTCATCCCCACCCCCTCCGATCACCCGCAGCAGCGGGCCGCGTCCCGATCGGGCGGCGCCGCGCACGACGAGTCGATCATCCCCGCCGTGCAGGTAGACGCGGATCTCCTCCGTCTCGCGGCCGTCGAACGTCCGGCGGTAGTACGGTGCTGTCGCGCCCGCAGCCGACAGGCGCACCGAGACGCGTCCACCGCCGAGACGCTCGACCTCGGCGACATCGCGCTCATCGGTCCCATGGACCTCCACGACGCCCGCGAGCAGCGCATAGTAGCGGTCGCTGGCCTGCAACAAGTGATTGCGCCGCTGGTGCAACGCCCGGGTGAGGGCGGCGCCGCTTTTGCGATAGTACTCGGGCGGCAGCCGCCGCACGGCAGCGTCGATTACGGAATCGGTGAGCCGCGCCTGGATCGTCCGCGCGATTGAGTCCCACACCGGCTTCTCGAGATCCACGAGGAGCCGCCGATCGGGGACCTGCCCGGTGAAGGTGAGGCGCCAGATGCTCGGGTACTTGTCGCCGAAGCCGATGAGCTGGGGCCAGTAGTACCCGGTGAGATACAGGAGCACGCCGTCGAGGCGCGCGAACGCCTGGTCGCGATCGCGCGGGATGGGGCGCCACCAATGGACGCCGCCGGAATCGAAGCGCGCCCAGCGCCATTGGTCCTGATGCCGGTCCCAGTCGCCGATGAAGACGTCCACCAGTCGAGCGGCGAGATAGGCGCGCGAGTCGACGCGGTTCCGAGAGCTGTGCTCGAGATGCTCG
>Ga0193755_1000005_pt1 | contig 61352 bp, 70 predicted proteins | sample H1a2metaG_FD_144921 | JGI IMG/M metagenome (GOLD analysis project Ga0193755, IMG submission 144921) | Soil microbial communities from a riparian zone of the East river system, Colorado, United States - H1a2 | ecosystem: Environmental > Terrestrial > Soil > Riparian zone | place: USA: East River...
CGAACGTGTGGAACTCGCCGTTCTCTCCGCAGGGGTCGACCCCGGGGGGGAGGTCGGACAGCAGGTCGGCGTCGAACTCCCGGCCCGCGAAGGCGCCCGGGAGCTGCGCCGAATCCACGCACACGAGCACGGCGCGGTACCCGAGCCGGACGAATTCGTGCGCGAGCGCCCGGGTATCGCGCAGCCACAGCGGAAACAGTCCCCGCATGCCGACCCGCGCCAGCATGCGCTCCCGATAGGCGCGAATGTCCGCCAGAAACAAGTCTCCAAAGACCACGGTGTCGAGCCCCGAGATCCGGGTCCCGAGCGCCGCAAGGGCGGCGCTCATGTTCGTTTCGTACTCGTGGTTCGAGGCGCCCGGCGAGGTCAGAACCTCTTCCAGCGGCAGCCCGAGGGACTCGGCCTGCCGGCGCAGCAGCGTGCGACGAACCCCGTGCATGCTGATCCGGTCGTATTGGGCGGTCACCGTAGTGAGGAGGGCGGCCACCCGATAACGAGCGTCGTCGAGGATTTCCCGCAGCGCGAGCGCGCTGTCCTTGCCGCCGCTCCACGCGACGATCACGTCCCGGGGCACGTCCGCCGCCGTCACGGTCCCCAGCCGAGACGCCCGCCCACGAGCAGGGTGCGACCGCGGGCGGGGAAGTTCTTCACTTCCTCATAGCCGTGGTCGAGCAGGTTCTCGACACGCCCTGAAACGGCGAAACCGGGCGTGCTGCCGCGCGGCCGCACCAGCTCGAGCTGGGCGGCGAGATCGATGCGCGTGTACGGGGCGAGTGTCACGCGCGGAAACGGGAACGTGGAGAAATCCTGATCCTGTCGGTCGCCGACGTACGTGACGGCCAGCGACACAGTCCCGCGCTCGGCCAGGCGACAGCGGGCGTCGAGCCGCGCCGAGTGCCGGGGCCGGCGCGTGAGCGGCGCCCCAGCCGCGAGCAACGCGCCGGACGACGGATCGAAGCCGGGGTTCGTGATCTCAGTCCTGAGGTAGGTATAGCTCGCCGCCACGGAGGCTGGTCCTGCCGGGGTAAGGCGCATGCCCAACTCGACGCCGTTCGCGTCGGCGGCCGCCACGTTATGGTAATTCGGCGCGCCTGGCGCGGCGCTCGGGTCGTAGTCGATCATATCGACAAAGCGCTGGTCGAAGAACGTCGCCGAGAGGCTCGCCCGGTCCCGGGCCAGCCACTGCTCGAAGCCCAGCTCCCAGCTGCGGGAGTGCTCGGGCTGGAGGTCGGGGTTGCCGACGGTGTAACCGGTCGAATAGTTCTCCAAGAAACTCGGCTCGCGGAAGCCGGTGCCGGCCGTGGCCCGGACACGCGTCCCGCCCGCGAGCCGATACACCGCGCCCAGACGGTAGGTGACATAGGTGCCGAAACGTTGGTTGTCTTCCACTCTCACGCCCGTCGTCAGGACGATGCGGCCGCCGGCGTCCGTCACGGCCTGCGCATAGACGGCGGCGTTCCAGCGCGCCGAGTCGATCGGGAGCGTGCTGCAGTCGCCGAATGACGACTGGCAGACGTTGAAGCTGCGCTCATGCTCCTGCTCGACCGCCGTCCCCACCGTCACGACGGGGCCCGAGGCCAAGTACAGATTCGCGCGAAGGTCGGCGCTGGAGCGCCGCAAGTCGTCGAGATTCTGAAATCGGGAGCTATCCGCAGTACTGTCGGGCCTGTTGTCGAACCCGCCATTGGACTCGTTGGTGGCGAGGAGCAAGCGCGCCTCGAACCGCCTGGTGAAGTAGTGCCCCAGGTCGAGCCCCAGGGTGGGTCCGCTCCCGTAGCCGAACTGGTTGTGGTCGAGGGGGACTCCCGCGCCGTTGGTCGGAAAGTGAAACGCGTTGTCGCCATATCGCAGTGTGAGCGTCGCGTCAGTCTGGTCATCCGGCGCAACCCGCGCGAGACCCGAGAACACCGTGTTGTGATACTGATTGTTGAATGCATACATCCCGTCGCTTGCGAAGCGCGATATCGAGATGGAGTAACTCGCGACTTGAGTACCGCCGGAGGTTTCGGCGTCCCACGCAAGCGTCCCGTACGTGCCGCCCCGCACGCTCGCCTCGGCGCGGCTGGCGCCCGTTCCGCGCCGTGTGAAGATCTGGACGACACCGGTGACCGCATCGGAACCGTACAGCACACTGGCCGGGCCGCGCACCACTTCGATCCGCTCGACGTTGTCGGTCGTCAGGTTCGCGAAATCGAATGAACCGCCGGGTTGGTTCACCGGGACGCCGTCAACCAAGACTTTGACGTAGTTGCTCTGCCCGCCCCGCAGGAATAGGGAGGTCTGGCCGCCGAAGGAGCCGGTTTGCACGACCGCCGCCCCCGGGACATCCCGCAGCGCCTCGAACACGGTATGGATCCCCTGCGCGCGGAGGTCCACCCCGCGCAGCACGGTGACCGCAGCGGGCACGCCGGCGGCCGACCGTGGGAACCGAGTGGCCGTCACGACTACCGGGTTCAGCATGACCGTGTCGGGCTCCTGGGCCGCGAGAGCGCCGAACGTGGCAAGCGAAGCAAGCAAACTCAGACGCAGGGAGAGCGCGTGGCGCATAAGGGACTCCGGATCAGGACGGGTGTCGACGCAGCGGGATCATCTGCGGGCGACCGTCAAACGGCTCGATCGCGACCGGCCAGGAAAACACGCGCTCCACGGTCTCTCGCGTCAGCACATCCGCGGGCGCGCCGCGCGCGACGGCCCGGCCCTCGGCGAGGATCAAGACCTGGTCGGCAAAGCGCGCCGCCAGGTTGACGTGGTGGGTGATCATGAGCGCGGCGAGCCCTTGGGTGTCCACCAGCTCGCGCACCAGCTCGAACAGCTCCATCTCGTGTCGCAGGTCGAGCGACGTGGTGGGCTCGTCGAGCACGAGCAGCTGGGGTTCCTGGGCGAGCGCGCGCGCCAGCCGGACCCGCTGGTACTCGCCCCCGGACAGCGTCCACAGCCAACGGTCGGCCAGGCCCAACGCGTCGCACGCGAGCAGCGCCCGCTCGACGGCGGAGCGATCCGCGGCGCGCACGCCGCCGAAGAGCGAGAGGTGCGGGTAACGGCCCAGCAGTACCGTCTCATGCACCCGCTGCGGGAACAGGTTCTCCTCACGCTGCGGTACCACGCCCACCACGCGCGCCAGATCGCGACGGGACCATTGGTTTGCCGGGCGACCGAGGATCTCGGCCCGTCCCTGAATGGGTCGGACGAGGCCGAGCGCCGCGCGCAGCAGCGTGGTCTTGCCGCTGCCGTTGGGTCCGAGCAGCGCGTGAAACTCGCCCGCCCGCACCTCGAGCGAGACGGCCACGAGAGCGTCGCGCGGGGCGCCCGCATAGCGGCACGTGAGGTCGCTGACGGCGACGATCAGCTCACGGTCCATCGACGTAGCAGGAAGGCGAACAGGGGGACGCCCAGGAGCGCGGTCACGATGCCCACGGGTAGCTCGCGCGGCGCCACCACGGTGCGCGCCAGCGTGTCGGCCGCGGCCAACAGGATCCCGCCAGCGAGGAACGCGGTCGGGAACAGGGTGCGATGCAGCCGCCCCCAGAGGAGGCGACAGACGTGGGGCACGATCAGCCCGACAAAGCCGATCACCCCCGCCACGGCGACCGCGGCGGCGGTCAAGAGCGACGCGGACAGGTACACGATCCGCTTGAGGCGTCGCACGTCCGCGCCGAGGTACTGCGCGGGCTCCTCGCCCAGGGCGAGCAAGTCGAGCGGCCGCGCCGCCGCCACGAGGACGACGAGCGGCAGCGGCGCGTACACCAGAATCACCAGCACGGTCGTCCACGACGCACCCGAGAATCCGCCCCACAGCCACAGGAAGGCGTTGCGCAGCTCCGTCGCTTCGGCGAGCGAGACGAGGGCGGTCGTGATCGCCGCGGCGAACGCACCCACGGCCACACCACCCAGGAGCAGGATCCGCGGGTCCAGCTCGGCGCTTCCCATCAGCCCGAGTCGGTATACCAGCGCCATGGCGCTCACTGCCCCGACGAACGCCGCGAGCGGGAGCGCCCAGGGACCCGGGAGATGCAAGGCGATCGCCACGACCGCGCCGAGGCCGGCGCCACCCGAGAGGCCGAGCAGGAAGGGGTCCGCGAGCGGATTGCGGACCAGCGCCTGAAGGGCGACGCCCGAGACGCCGAGGGCGCCCCCTACGAGAAACGCGAGCACTGCACGCGGCAACCTGAGCTGCCACAGGATGGGCGAGGCCAGCAGGTCTCCGAGTGGCACGTTGGCGGGGCCGAGCAGCAAGGCCGCCGCCAGCGTCGTGAGGACCGCGGCCCCGAGCAGCAGGTACCTCACGGCGCCGCCTCGAGGCGCCGACGCAGCTCGCGGATCGCCTCCGCGGCGCGCGGCCCGGGTCGCCCGAAGAGTTGTCCCGGAAGAAATAGGAACCGGGCAGTGCGCACGGCGCGCACCACGCGCCACTCAGGGCGCGCGGCATATCGGGGCGGCACCGCGCTGTCCGACAGCAGGGCAACGAAATCGGGGTCGCGCGCGGCGATCGTCTCGATCGAGACCTGGGCGGAAGGCGAGCCGATGTCGTGGAAGACGTTGCGCGCCCCCGCGAGCGCGGCGAGGCGGTCGAGGTAGCTCCCCGCGCCGATCACGATCGGTGGGTTGTCCCAGACGATGAAGACGAGTGACTGGGTGCCAGGGATTGAGCGTTGGGAGGCAAGGCTGTCCATCGCGGCCCCGAGCGAGTCGCCTGCCTGCGGGCGCCCGGTAAGCACGCCAAGGCGGCGGGCCGCGGGACCCAGCTCCTCGAGCAGGTTGAGATCAAAGAGCACCGTCCGGATGCCAAGCCGCTCGAGCTGCTCCGCGGCCGTGGCGTTGGGACCGGAGCGGTAGAGCACGACGAGATCCGGCCGCCGGGCTGCTACCGCCTCGACGCTCGGCGGCATACCGTCGCCGACGCTCGGCACGGCGAGCGCCTCGGGCGGATAGTCGCACCAGGTGGTGCGACCCACGAGCCGGTCGCCCGCGCCGATCGCAAACAGGATCTCCGTGAACGAGGGAAGCAGCGACACGATGCGTCGGGCGGGCGCGGCGAGCGTCACCTGACGACCCGCGTCGTCGGTGACGGCAATGCCGCCCCGGGCCGGGACGTGCTCTCGCCGTGCGCAGGCCGCGACGGCCAGCACGAGAAGAGCCGCGAGGTGGGTCCGCTGTGCCCAGCGGCGCATAACAAAAACGCCCACCCCCGACGGAACGGAGATGGGCTAGCGCCGGCGCCTTGTGCGCAGCGCCACCATCCCTCCCGCGAGGGATCTACAGGTGGCGCGAACGGAGAACGTCTCCTGGCTTCGGGCGGACGGCTCGCCTTCCCGAGTGAACGACACCCAGTGGCGTGTGAGCCGCTACGACTTGCCCGTCACAGTGGCGGGGCCGCGCCGGACTCGCACCGGCTTCCGTAAATCCCCGTTCGCTTGTAACGACGGGAGCTAGTCTATCGCGGTTTCCGGCGCAGCGCAACCACGAATCCGGCCGCCAGCACGAGTGCCGCGAGCCCGACGATGAACGGAACGAGCGACTCGGGCGCGAGCCGCCGCTCGGCGAAGGCGATCGCGAGCCCGGCACCGGGCGCGAGCGGCGCAGTGCGGTACCGCGCGAAGCGGCGCCCGCCGATGTCCTCCATCCCGAGGGAATCGAGCGCCCCGGCGGTGACGACGGCGGCGGTGTCCTCGAGCAGCAGGTCCACTTCCTCGGTCGGCTGGTCGATCGGCAGGCTCACGCGACGCACCGTGGCGGAGAGGACGTACGTGTAGCTCAACTGCTTGCGCTCGCCGGGCGGGAGCGGACCGTACACGGCCACCGAGTCGCCCCGCCGGGTCACGACCTGAGGCGAGACGTCCCCTTGCCCGACCCGGAACTGGATCGCGACCGGTGGTATGGCGCCCGCCCAGGTGGGACGCAGCGTGTCCCGGGCCACGCGCGTCGCGACGCCGGGGTTCTCGAGCTCCACCAGCTCGAGCACGTCCCGCGAGCCATCCCGCTTCTGTCGGGCGACTGTGACCAATCGGCGCATCACCCGCACGGCCGGCCCGGTGGAGCTCGTGTCGTACACGTAGAGCGGGCGGAGGCCGGAGGTCGACCGGCCGGGCGCGATCGGCTCCGAGAAGTAGGCGATCCCGGCACGCCAGGTGGAGACCACGTAGACCGCGGCCGAGTCGGGCCGCCGGATGGTCAGGGCGTACACGCCACGAGCGTCGGTGCGGGTCGAGTCGATCGGCTGGCCGCCGCCGCCCATGGATACCTGATGGAGCACCACCCACGTGCGTGCGGCGGGCCGCCCGGTGGGCCCGTTCAGGACCCGACCCGTGACCACCACTTGTTGTGCCCGAAGCGCGCCGGCGAGGCACAGCAGCAACGCCGTGCTACGGAGTGAACTTCCCGAAATCTTCAGGATCGAGGTTCTGGAGGTAGGTCTTTAGCGCGTCGGGATCGAGCGGCGCGGTGCCCGACTCGCCGCCGGCCTCGCCCGTCTCGACCGATGTGAGCGCGAGCAAGCTCTCGCTCGTGAAGATCGGCGCCTTGAGCCGCAGGGCGACCGCGATCGAATCGGACGGCCGGGCGTCGATCTGGATCACCGCGTCGCCCCGGTAAATGTGCAGCTCGGCGTAATAGGTGTTGTCCTTCACCTGCGTGATGATGACCTTCCGCAGGTCGGCGCCCAGGCCGAGGATCACCTGCTTCAACAGATCATGGGTGAGCGGCCGCGCGAACTTCACACCCGCCAGCTCCATGGCGATGGCGCTCGCCTCGGCGGGCCCGATCCAGATCGGCAGCACGCGCTCCCCTTCCTGCTCCTGGAGGATGACCACCGGCGTGTTGGTCGTGCGATCGAGTCCCAGATGCGCGACCCGAACCTGGATCTGGTTCGCGCTCAGGTCCCCATCTCCCACGATGCGAGGTACTTCTGCTGCTCGGGAGTGAGGGTATCGATGGCGACCCCCATCGCCGCGAGCTTGAGGCGGGCGATCTCCGCATCCAGCTCTCGCGGGATGCGGTGCACATCCTTCGTGAGCTCCCGGGCGTGCTGCACCACGTGCTCGGCGGCGAGCGCCTGATTCGCGAACGACATGTCCATCACGCTCGCGGGGTGGCCCTCCGCCGCCGCCAGGTTGATGAGCCGGCCGTCGGCGAGCACGAAGACGCGCTTCCCGCCCAGCCTCCACTCGTCCACGAACTCGCGGACCCGGGTGGGGCCCTGGGCCGCCTGCTTCAGGCCGTCCAGATCGATCTCGACATTGAAGTGGCCCGAGTTCGCGAGCACCGCTCCGTCCTTCATCGCGCGCATGTGCTCCACGCGGAGCACGTGGGTGTTCCCCGTCAGAGTCACGAAGACGTCGCCGACCCGTGCGGCCTCCGCCATCGGCAACACCCGATAGCCGTCCATCTGCGCCTCGAGCGCCTTGAGGGGATCGATCTCGGTGACGATCACGTTGGCGCCCGCGCCGCGCGCCCGCAGCGCAAAGCCGCGCCCGCACCACCCGTACCCCGCCACCACCACGGTGCTCCCGGCCACGAGCAGGTTCGTGGCCCGCAGGATGCCGTCGAGCGTCGACTGCCCGGTCCCGTAACGGTTGTCGAACAGATGCTTCGTGTCGGAATCGTTCACCGCGATAACCGGGAACTGCAGCACGCCGTCGCGCGCCATCGCCTTGAGCCGGATGACCCCGGTCGTGGTCTCTTCGGTCGAGCCCGCCACGCCGGCGACGAGTGCTTTGCGGTCCGCGCCGGAGAGGGTCTCCACCCAGCGCCGGACCGGCGGTGCCAGGTCGTCGAGCCGGTTGAGCGCGATCATGTGGAGCGCCCCGACCAGATCCGCGCCGTCGTCCATGGTGATGTCGGGGCGATGCGCCAACGCGGCGCGGATGTGCTCGTAGTAGGTCGCGTGGTCTTCACCCTTGATCGCGAACACCTTGATCCCGTGGTCCTTGACGAGGTGCGCGGCGACGTCGTCCTGCGTCGACAACGGGTTCGACCCGCACAACGCCACATCCGCGCCGCCGGCCTGGAGGGTGACCGCAAGGTTGGCCGTTTCGGTGGTGACGTGCAGACAGGCCGAGAGGCGACGGCCGGCGAGGGGCCGTTCCCGGGTGAAGCGTTCCCGAAGCAAGCGCAGCACCGGCATGGATCGCTCCGCCCACTCGGTACGGCGACGTCCCTCGGCGGCCAGGCTCAGGTCTTTGACGTCAGAAGCGGCGGTGCCGGCCGTCGTGGTCATGCGTTCACTTTCTTGGAGGAGTAGTGCTTGGAGCGTTGCGCGGCGAGCCGGAGGTCCTCGACGCGGTTGGCGTGCTCCCAGGTGAACAGGTCGACTTCTCGGTCCACGTCCTTGTCCACGTAACGCCGGCGCTCGGGCGCGCGGCCGAAGTGGCCGTAGGCAGCGGTCGCGCGGTAGATCGGATGGCGCAGGTTCAACGCCTTGTTGATACCGAGGGGCGTGAGGTCGAACACGTCGCGGACCGCGTCCTCGATGGCCTCGTCGGGCACGACGCCGGTGCGGAACGTGTCGATCATCACCGAGACGGGCTGGGCGATTCCGATGGCGTACGCCACCTGCGCCTCGCACCGGGACGCGAGCTTCGCCGCCACGATGTTCTTGGCGACCCAGCGCATCGCGTAGCAGGCCGAGCGGTCGACCTTGGAGGGGTCCTTACCACTGAAGGCGCCGCCCCCGTGGCGTGCCATGCCGCCGTAGGTGTCCACGATGATCTTGCGGCCGGTGAGCCCGGCGTCGCCCTGCGGGCCCCCGACCACGAAGCGACCGGTCGGGTTGATGAGGATATCGGGATCGCGGACCTCGAACCCGGCGTCGGCGAGCACCGGCCGGACCACGAGCGCGATCACGCCCTCGCGCAGCTCCACAGTGTCGATGTTGTCCGAGTGCTGGGTCGACACCACCACCTTGCTGATCCCAACCGGCCGCATCCCTTCGTACACGACGCTGACTTGGGTCTTGCCATCGGGGCGGAGCCACGAAAGATCCCCGGCCTTGCGCACCGCGGCGAGCCGCTCGGCGAGGCGATGGGCCAGCACGATGGGGAGCGGCATGAGCGACGGCGTCTCGTCCGACGCGTAGCCGAACATCATCCCCTGATCGCCCGCCCCGCCCTTGTCCACGCCCATGGCGATGTCGCCCGACTGGCGGTCGATGGTGGTGAGGATGGCGCAGGTTTGGGCGTCGAAGCCGAAGCTGGCGTCGGTGTAGCCGATGGCGCTGATCGTGCCCCGGACGATGTCCGGGATGTGGACGTACGTGGAGGTGGTGATCTCACCCGCCACGATGGCCATGCCGGTGGTGACCAGGGTCTCGCACGCCACCCGCGCGGCGGGGTCCTTGGCGATGATCGCGTCAAGGACCGCGTCCGAGATCTGGTCGGCGATCTTGTCGGGATGACCTTCCGTCACCGACTCGGAGGTAAAGACGTGGCGCTGCGCTGGCATGTGCCTGTCCGACCGAGGGTTAGACGTTCAAGCTAGCGGCGCGCCGTCCCGTGGGCAACCGGCCGTCGGGGTCCAGCAGCTTCAAATCGACGGCTTCGGCGAGCGCGAGTCGCAGCAGGTCGAGCACGTCGGCCGCGGTGCGCGCAGCGAGCGCTTGCTCGGCCGCCACGCGCGCGCGCGCCGCGCTCACCTGGCGCACCGTCCACTTGACGAGCGGCAGCGCCGGTGGCGCCACCGACAGCGTTTCGTAGCCGAGCCCGATCAGCAGGAACGCCGACAACGGCTCCGATGCCATCTCGCCGCACACGCTCGCCGGCTTCCCCGCCCGGCGCGCCGCGTCCGCCACCATCTTGAGGAGCCGCAGCACGCTGGGATCGTGCGGCGTGAAACGGTCGGCGAGGCGCGCGTTGCCGCGGTCGACCACGAGCGTGTACTGCGTGAGATCGTTCGTGCCGACGGAGAGGAAATCCGCCTCCGCCGCGAGTCGGTCGGCCATGACCGCGGCGGCCGGCGTCTCGACCATGACGCCCAGCGGCAGCGACGTCGCGGCCGCAATGCCCTCGCGCGCGAGCTGCGCCGCCTGCTCCGCCACCAGCGCGCGGGTGCGATCCAGCTCGTCGAGGCGGGTGACCAGCGGGATCATGAGCCACACGTCGCCGTGCTTCGCGGCCCGCAGCGCTGCCCGCACCTGCGTGCGGAAGATGTCCGGCCGATCGAGACATACGCGGATGGCCCGCCAGCCCAGCTGCGGATTGATTTCCGACGGCGCCCGGAACGGCGCCGGGAGTTTGTCCCCACCCAGGTCGTACGTGCGGACGACCACGGGATGGCCCGGGAAGGCCTGCACCACGCGCCGGAAGTACTCGGCCTGCTCATCCTCGGTCGGCAATTCGGCGTGTCCGGTGATGAGGAATTCCGTGCGCAACAGCCCCACGCCTTCCGCGCCATGGCTCTGCGCGGGCTTGATCTCGTCGGGAAGATCCACGTTCCCCCGCAGCACGATGCGGACCCCATCCGTCGTGACGGAGGGTTGACCCACGACCTCCTCGAGCTGCAAGCCAAGCTCGCGCCGCCGCAGCTCCCGCGCCTGCGCCTCGGCGATTTCATGGGGCGTCGGCTGGAGCAGCACCGTGCCCCGCGTGCCGTCCATTACCACCATCGTGCCCGGCTCGATGCGCTCGATGGCGCCGGCGACGCCGAATACCGCCGGGATCCCGATCGAGTGGGCAAGAATCGCGGCGTGCGACGTCCGGGTCCCTTCCTCACTCACGAGCCCCACCACATGCTCGCGATCGAGCTGCACGGTCAGTCCCGGCGAGAGCTCTTTCGCCACCACGACGGAGGGCTGGCTGATGTCCTCCCACAGCTCGTCCGAGCCGCGATGCATGAGGTGCTCGATCACCCGAACCGCGACGCCCGAGAGGTCCGCCAGCCGATCCTTGAGGCGCGGGCTCCCGGTCGCGGCCCACATGTCGCGTACCTCAAGCGCCTTGAACTCGTACGCCTTCTCGGCGGCGAGGTGGTTCTCGCGAATCAGGTGCGCGACGCCCGCGAGAAATTCCTTGTCCTCGAGCATCAGGATCTGGGCGTCGAAAATGCGCGCCTCGTCCACACCGGCGCGATCCTCGGCTTTCGCCCGCAGATCCTGGAGGTAGCGCTTCACATCCTTCACCGCGGCGCGCAGGCGGCGCACCTCTTTCTCCACTTGTGAGCGCGGCACGACGCGGTGCGGAACCTCGGGCATGGTCCAGCGCACCACGATCGCGGCGCCGAAACCGATCCCCGGGGAGACGCCGATGCCCTTGAGCTGCCGGTCGCTCATTCAGGCCCCTCGTTTTCCCGCTGCTCCGCATCCCGCAGCTCCGCCTGGCGCAGCTCGTCCGTCAGGTGCATCTCGTGGAACCCGTCGGCGACGAGGGCGAGCAGCGCGTCCATCGCCGATTCCGCATCCTCACCGTCGGTCTTGATGGTCAGCGACGATCCGCACTCCGCCGCGAGCATCATCACGCCCATGATGCTCTTCCCGTTCACGGCGAGATCGTCCTTGCGAACCTCGACCGCCGACTTGAAGCGGCTGGCGAGCTTCACGAACTCCGCCGCCGGGCGCGCATGCATGCCGAGCGGGTTCACGATCTTGGCGTCGCGCTCGATCACGGCCATAACCATCCTGCCAGCGCCGCGACGGCCAGGAGGGCGAGGCCGAGCCGCACCCCCGTGAGCCGCGACCGCTGCCACCACAACAGTGCAAACCCACCCGCGACCACCCCGGCGAGGACCACCCGCGCCCAGCCGAAAAACGCGCTGCTCAGGTACTGCGCGACGAGCGGCAGCGCCGCCCCGACGACGAGCGCCATCGCCGGCCCGGACCAGGCCGTCGCGCGCTGCAGCAGCGGCTCGCGCAGCGCCTGCGCCACCTGCGCCCCATATTTCCAGCCGGCGCGCAGCGCCCACCAGCGCAGCGCCACGTGCCCGACGTTGTACACGACGACGAAGCCCAGGACGGCCGGGAGGCCCAAACCGAGCGCCACCCCGATCAGCGCCAGCCCCGAGGTGAACGGCAGCCACCCCGCCCACACGAGCCGGTCTCCGAGCGAGCCGAGCGGCCCGCAGAGCGCCGTGCGGAGACGCTCGACCTGCTCGGGTGGCACGCCGTCCAGTTCCGCCCGCGCCGCCGCGCCGACGGCCAGGCCGCACAGATACGGGTGCGCGTTGAAGAAATGCGCTCCCCGCGCCACGGCGGCGCGGTACGCGACACCGTCGTCCCCGCCCTCGCGCCGCAGATCCCGCAGCAGCGGCTCCTCGGCGACGCCGATGCCCATGCCCTGCATCCGCTCGTAGTTCCAGGAGCCCTGCACCGTGAACAGGCGGAGCAGGCTGCGGACGAGCCTAGGCCGGCCGCGGGTTGGAGTGGGGGGGCGGCTCATCGCAGCCACGCTACGATCGTGCCGCCCACGACGCCGGCCGCGAACCAGCGCAGGCTGGGTCCTCGTCCCACGAGGCGCAGCGTTCCCGCGGCCCCCGCCGCGAGGGCCGCGCCCACCGCCGCCACGTTGAGCAGGGCCACTCCATGCGGCGGGAGGGTGCCGGCAAGATAGGCGCGCGCCACCTGCGCGAGCACGAGGCCCAGCGCGGTCACGACGGCCGCTCGCACCGCGTCGCGCACGATCCCCGCCGCGTGCAGCCGCTCGAGCACCCGCGGGTCCCCGGCTTCGAGCGCGGCCGTGGCGCGCCGCACCGCCCGCGTGTTCAGCTGCCGCAGCGCATGCAGGCTCAGTCCGCCGACCATCCCCGTGATCAGTCCCACCAACGCGCCGAGCCCGAGCCCCAGCGTCCCGGCCGCCGCGTGCGCCGCACTCACGGCCGCGACGGTGGCGGGGCCGTACTCGGGGTAGCGGGTCGCGCCCATCGGCAGGATGTCGTACTGGAACAGCTCGAACAACACACCGAGCTCGAGTCCCGTCGCGACGTCGCCCAGCATCGCGCCGGCAATGGGCCCGGCGACGAGGGGCCGCGCGATCATCGCCTGAGGCACGCTCACGAGGTCCAGCCCCACGAGCGTTCCCCACGCGAGCAGCAGGAGCTGCAGCTCGAGGCTCACGTGAAGTCCTCGAGCGGCACCGGCGCAGCGGTGGGGACGTCCTGGGCCGTCACCTCGACCCCCCGGGCGGCGAGCGTCTTGAGCTGCGCCGCCTCCGCGTCGGTCAAATAGACGTAGCGCAACCGCTCCGAGCGGCCGGGGCGGTGGTGCAAGCCGCCCACGTTAACCCGGCCCACGCGGTGGCTGTTGGCGGTGAGCGCCGCAAGCGTGGCGATGTCGCCCGCGACGAGGATGCCGACGCGGGGGTCGCGCTCCCACGCGCGAAGCTGCTCCAAGGCCTCTTCGGTCGAGGCGAACACCACCTCGATCTCGGGCGGCACCCCCATGCGGTAGAGCTCCTGCTCCCACGCGCTGGCCCGCACGGCGTCGTCCACCAGCACGATGAATCCCACGTTCAGCGGTTTCCCCCAGCCCACGACCACCTGGCCGTGGATCAGTCGATCGTCGAGGCGATACAAGGCAATGCTCATGCCGCCGGCGTGCGGATCGCGCGGCTCCCGGCCTCGACGGCGCGTCGCGCCGCGTCGGCTGGTGGGATATCGCGGTGGAACACGAAATCGAGCAGCATGGCGAGGTTCACGCCCGTGACCACGGCCACGTCGGTCCTGCCGCGCGCCAGCCGCACGGAGCTCGTCAGGCACGAGCCGCCGGGCAGATCGACGAACAGGACGGCCGGCTTGTCGTCGATCGCCTGGGTGAGCCGCTCGGCAAGGGCTCCCGTGTCGCAGCCATCGTTCGAAACCGGGACGAGCGCATCGCGCACGCCAGTGATCGCGGCGACCGCCGCGACCAGGGCCTGGGCCACGGCCGCGTGCGAGACGATCACTCCGCGCAGTGGCTCACTCATTGTCTTCCTCGAGGTATTCCTGGAGCTGGCGGCGCTCGGCGAGACGCTTGAGCAGCCGGTCGTTGAATGCCCGCGCCGAATCCACGCCGCTGTAGCGCAACAGGTGGGTCATCGCGACGACCTCGCAAACCACCGTCAGGTTCTTTCCCGGGTTGAGCGGCACGGTGACGAGCGGCAGCGTGACCTCGAGCACCTGAGTGGTCTGGCCGTCGATCCCGGTGCGATCGTACTCGCGCGTCGCATCCCAGTCCTCGAGCTGGACGACCACTTCGATGCGCTTCTGCTGCCGCACGGCGCGGATGCCGAACAGCGCGCGGATGTCGATCAACCCCACGCCCCGGATCTCCATGTAGTGCTGCGACAGCTCGTGCCCGCGCCCGATCAGCACGTCGTTGCCCCGACGCGTGATGTGAACGACGTCGTCCGCGACCAGCCGATGGCCACGCTCCACGAGATCGAGCACGCACTCGCTCTTCCCGATCCCCGAGCGGCCGAGGAACAGCAATCCCACTCCGAACACGTCGGCGAGCGACGCGTGCACCGTGGTGGCGGGCGCGAAGACGTCGTCTAAAAACGGCTTGAGGCGGCGGTAGAACTCCGCGGTCTTGAGTCGGGTCCGGATCACCGCCACACCCCGGGCGCGCGCCAGCTCGACGAGCTCGGCCGGTGGCTCCTGCCCCTTCGAGATGACGACGCACGGCAGCTCGAACTGGAGCAGCGTCTCGAGCGCGCGATGGCGCGCGGCGGCATCCAGGGACGCGAGGTAGGTCACCTCGGTTTCGCCGAGGATGTGGATGCGATGCGCGGCGAAGCGCTTGGTGTACCCGGCGAGCACGAGCCCCGGACTCGACGCTTCGGGCGAGGGGATCTCGTGATCCAGCCCCACGTCTCCCGTCAGCGCCTCGAGCTGCAACAGATCGCCCTTGCGCTCGAGCAGGTCGCGTACCTTGGGCTTCGTCACCGGGGCTCGCGCTCCAGGACGCGGCGGGTCGCGGCGCCACGCCGCCGGGTGGGGTCCTTGTCGAGCTGGCGCCGCACCTTGGCCACCGCGAGGTCCAGCGCGGTGCGGTGGTCCGCCCCGCGCGCCGTCCCCACGTGCACCACCCCGCGCGCGGTGTGCAGCCGCACTTCCACGGTCGGGCGCCCGTGGTCGGCCACGAACACGACTCGCCCATCATGCGGCCGCGGCGCGATCCGCGCGAGGCGCTCGAGCCGCTTCCGCGCCCGCGCGCGCAGCTCGTCGGGAATCTCGCAATGGCGTGCCGTGATGGTGATCCGCATCGTTCAGCCTCCCTGAGCGATGACCCGGTGAAGATGCGCTTCCGTCGCCCGGGCCGCCCGCTCCCAGGAAAGCTGCTCCGCAAAGCTGCGGGCCCCGCGTCCCAGCCGCGCCACGAGCCCCGGATCGGTGGCGAGCGCGAGCATCCGGTCCGCCAGCGCGCGCGCATCGCCATGCGGCACCAGAAAACCGGTCTCGCCGGCCCGAACCGACTCCCGCAGGCCGGGACTGTCGGACGCGAGCGCGGGCGTACCGCACGCCGCCGCCTCCACGTTCGAGATGCCCCACCCCTCCTTCGGACTCGCCAGCACGACCGCCCACGCGCGGCGCAGCAGCCGGCGCTTATCCGTCTCGGACACGAACCCGAGGAACCGGGTGGCCTCGCCGAGGCCGAGCGTCCGCGCCAATCGCTCGAGGCGCCCGCGGTCGTCGCCCCCTCCGGCGATCTCGAGGACCAGGTCGGGACGCGCCGGACGGGCGAGCGCCAAGGCCCGGAGCGCGATCTCCACTCCTTTATAACGCTTGAGACGCCCCACGTACAAGAACGTCGGTTCCCGGGATCGCGGCTCGGCGGCGTCGGGGGCGTACCAGGTCGCATCGACGCCCGGATAAATGACTTCGATCCGCTCGCGGGGCACGCCCCGCCGCACCAGGTCGTCGCGCGTGCTCTCCGAAATAGCGTGGAACCACGCGCGGCGATACGCCCAGGGAATGGGCCGCTCGGCCGCCCACACCACACCGGCGATCGGCCAGCTCGCCTCGCGGAAGGCCGTCGCGCCGAAGAGGTGCGGCACCAGGGCGCAGAACGGCCGGTCGGTGAGCCCTGGCAGGAACAGCGGGAGCTTGTTGATGTCCTCTACGACCACGTCGTAGCGGTTGGCCCGCAGCAACCGGCGCACCACACCGCGCGCGCGCAGCGCGAACGTGTGCCGTCCGCCGGAGCGATGCACCCGGAGGCCGTCGAGCTCCGCGTCGCGCGGGGCTCCCGGCCAACCGCTCGACACCAGGTCGATCGCGTGGCCGCCACGCGCCAGGCGACCGAAGATCTCGTGCAGGTGCGTCTCGGCACCCCCGGCGTGTGGGTTTTCGCGATCGTTCCAGTTGACGAGCAGGATTCTCACAGCGCGCCGGAATCCCGCGCCACGGCGTCGAGGACGCCATTCACGAACGCCGGTGCTTTGGCGCCCGCGAACCAATGGGCGAGCTTCACGGCTTCATCGATCACGACCCGCGGCGGGGTCGAGCCCGCGGCGAGCTCCGCGAGGGCCAGCCGGAGGATATTGCGCTCGACCACGCCGACGCGCTCCAGCCGCCAGTGCTCGGCGGCGTCCGCCACGCGGGCGTCGAATTCGGGGAGGCCGGCGATCGCTTGGGCCGCGAGATCGGCCCCGCGGTCGTAGCCCTCCGGCGGGCGACCGTATGCCGCGGCGAGCCGGCCCACGACCGTTTCGATCGACGGGCGGCCGGACATGTCCCAGGCGTAGAGGAGTTGGAGCGCGCGAGCGCGAGCCTTAGTCTCGGGGCGCTGCACGCGTGAGCTGGTCCAGGACGTCGGCGGTCGTGAGGGCGGCGTCGACCGCCTCGTAGCCCTTGTTGCCGGCCGCGCCGCCGGCCCGGGCCAGCGCCTGCTCCAGGGTGTCCGTCGTGAGCACCCCGAAGCCGACCGGGAGCCGGTGTGCCAGCGCGACGTTGCCGAGCCCGCGCGCGGCTTCGCCCGCGACGTACTCGAAGTGGGGCGTCTCGCCGCGCACCACGCACCCCAGCGCGACCAACGCCGTGTAGCGCCCGCTCGCCGCCGCGGTTTCGGCCGCGACCGGTAGCTCGAACGCGCCCGGCACCCAGATCACGTCCACCCGCGCGTCGGGCACCCCCTTGTCCCGGAGGGCCTCCCGCGCGCCGTCCAACAGGCGCACGGTGACGAGCTCATTGTAGCGGCTGACGAGAACGGCCACGCGAGCTTCTCGCGGCGCGCGCGGCGAACCCTGAATCTCGGCCACGGTCAGTGGGTGAGCAGGTGGCCGAGCTTGTCCCGCTTGACGTCCAGGTAGGACCGGTTCTCGTCGGAGGCCGTCGCCACGATCGGTACGCGCTCGACGATCTCCAGGCCGTAGCCCTCGAGCCCGACGAGCTTCATCGGGTTGTTGGTGAGCACGCGGATCGCGGAGAGGCCCAGGTCGAGGAGGATCTGCGCCCCGATGCCGTAGTTGCGCAGGTCGGGCTTGAAGCCGAGCTCGCGGTTCGCCTCGACGGTGTCGTGGCCCGCGTCCTGAAGCTCGTACGCCTTCAGCTTGTTGAGGAGCCCGATGCCGCGCCCTTCCTGATCGAGGTACACCACCACGCCGCGGCCCTCCGCGGCGATCATGCGCATCGCCGAGTGCAGCTGCCAACCGCAATCGCACCGTCCCGAGCCGAACACGTCGCCGGTGAGGCACTTGGAGTGCATCCGCACCAGCACGTTCTTTCGGTCCTGCACGTCCCCGTAGATCAGCGCCACATGCTCGGCCGCGTCCACGTCGTTGCGGTAGCCCACGATGCGGAACTCGCCGAACGGCGTCGGCAGGCGCGCCTGGGCCACCGGGTGCACCAGCCGCTCGTGCGCCAAGCGGTACGCCACCAGCTCGGCGACCGTGATGAACGTGAGCCCATGTCGCGCGGCGAACTGCTCCAGGTCTTCCTGCCGCGCCATCGAGCCGTCCGGGTTCAGGATCTCGCAGATCACGCCCGCCGGGTACAGCCCCGCGAGCCGCGCGAGATCCAGGCTCGCTTCCGTCTGGCCGACCCGTTGCAGCACTCCGCCCGGACGGGCCCGCAACGGGAACACGTGACCGGGGCGTCGCAGGTCGGTGGGCACGCTGGACGGATCGACCGCCACCCGGATCGTGGCAGCGCGGTCCGCCGCCGAGATGCCGGTGGTGACACCGAAGCGAGCGGCGGCGTCGATCGACACAGTGAAGGCGGTTTCGTGCGCCTCGGTATTGTGCTCGGCCATCTGGGTGAGGCCCAGGGCCTGACAGCGCTCGGGCAGGAGGGTCACGCAGATCAACCCGCGCGCATGCGTCGCCATGAAATTGATCATCTCAGGGGTGACCTGCTCGGCGGCGCCGACCAGGTCCCCCTCGTTCTCGCGGTTCTCGTCGTCGGCCACGATCACCAGCTTGCCGGCGCGGATGTCCGCGATCGCCTGTTTTATCTTGCGATGCTGCATAGTTGCCTCACGTACTTCCCCAGCACGTCTCCCTCGACGTGAACGCGGTCCCCGACGCCGAGCGTTCCGAGCGTGGTATGCTCGCGGGTGAACGGGATCAACGAGACCTGCACGAGATCGTTCCCAGGCAGGTCGTTGATGGTGAGACTCACGCCGTCCACCGTAATCGCGCCGTGCGGAATCGACACCTGCCGCACCGCGTCGGGCACGCGCAGGTCGTACACCCAGGCGTCCCCATGCCGCTCGACCCGCTGCACCACGGCGACCCCGTCCACGTGCCCCTGGACGATGTGGCCGCCCAGCCGATCCGTCGCCCGCAGCGCGCGCTCCAAATTCACCGGGCGTCCGGCGCCATACTCGGCGAACAGCGTCCGGCCCTCCGTGGTCTCGATCACGTGGACCTGAAAGCCACCCTTCACCACGCGCTCCACGGTGAGACAGGCGCCGTTCACGGCGACGCTCTCACCCTTCTTGAGGCCCTTGTACGGCGCACGGAAAGTGAGCGTCAGCCCGGTTTCCCGTGTCCCGTTTCCCGCTTCCCGCGTTGCCTTCGCGACGCGCCCTACGGCGCTCACGATTCCGGTAAACATAGCCGCCTATCCAATACCAATAATGTATCAGAGCCCAGAGCCCTTCGCTCCACCGGCGTCCAGCGCGGCGCGGCCGCGAGCGGGTGCGGCGGCACCCCGGGAAAGGCTGGAACGGCGCCTTCTCCGAGCCACACCGGCGCCTGCACCCAATAGAGCCGGTCCACCAGACCGTCGGCGAGGAGCCGCGCGCCGAGCGCCCCGCCCCCCTCGCACAACACCGACTGGACGCCGGCCTCGCGCAGCATGCGGAGACCGTCCCGCAACGTCGTGGGGCGGAACACGCGCACGCCGCTGTTCTCGAGCTGGGTCACGCTCGACGACGGCGCGTCGAGCGACGACATGACCCAGGTCGGCACTTCGCGCGCCGTGCTCACGAGCTGCACGCCCAGGTTGAGCATCGCGCGCCGGTCGAACACGACCCGCACCGGCGGCCGGCGTGGCGTGACCGGACCGCGCACCGTGAGCTGCGGGTTGTCGCGGAGCGCGGTCGTGCCGCCGACCGCGATCGCGTCGAACCCGGCGCGCAGCCAGTGCACGTGCTCGCGCGCCGCTTCCCCCGAAACCCACTGCGAGCTACCGGCCGCGTCGGCAATGCGTCCGTCGATCGACGTGGCGAGCTTGAGCGCGACGAAGGGTCGCTCCGCCTGCTCCCGCGCGAACAGGAACGGCGCGTTCAGGGCGGCCGCCGCTTCGGCGAGCAGGCCGATCGACACCGCCACGCCCTTGGCGCGGAGCACCGCGCCACCGCCCCGCGCCTGTAGGTCCGGGTCGAGCACCGCCGCGACGACGCGGGTCACGCCGGCGGCAACGATCGCATCGGTACACGGCGGCGTCTTGCCGTGGTGCGCGCACGGCTCGAGGTTCACCACCAGGGTGGCGCCCCGCGCCCGCTCGCCCGCGGCCGTCAGGGCGACAACTTCGGCGTGGGGCCCGCCGTACTCCGCGTGGTAGCCCTCGCCCACCACCGTGTCTCCCGCGAGCACGACGGCGCCGACCAGGGGATTGGGAGCGACGCGCCCCCAACCCCGGCGTGCGAGGTCGAGGGCGCGTTCCATCGCCGCCCGTTCGGGCGGCCGCTCAGAATCCGAACCGGACGCCGAGACCTCCGAAGACATGTGCCGCCTTGGGATCGAAGTCCGAGAACTGCGTGAAGTAGCTCTGATCCTTGCCTGCCTGCAGGCCAATTTCGCCGACCAGCTTCACGACCGCCAGGGAGAGTCCGCCGTTGACGAACACCAGGGCGCGTGTGTTCGTCGGGTTGATCACGACCGTTCGCACACTCGTCGGCGTGACGGCGTCGTGGAACCGGATGTTGGTGTCGCGCGACTTGTAACGGTCGACGCCGATTCCCGCTGCGAGATCCACCACGGCGAGCTTCCACCCCGCCACTGCACGGTAGCTGTCGCTCGTCAGATCCATGGTGAACTCGAAATCGTCCCCGGTGCCGATGATGGGACCGAGCGTGCCGTACCGGAGGCGCGGGACCGTGCGGTGCATCCAGCTCACGGAGACCGCGGGGACCGGGAAGCCGCCATTGAGCACGCCGACACGGACGCCGTAACCGAACCCCAACGCGGCGTCGCTGATGTGGGTGGCACCTGAATCCACGGTGAGATCGTTGATGCCCGTCGGCAGGATCAGCGCGGAGCCGAGGACGTCCACGGCGAGGAGGCCGCCGCCCACGCCCTTGAACAGCCCGAGGGCCGCTTCAACCATCGGCGCGGGGACCGCCCCGTTGAAGCTCGACGGCACCGGCGACTGGCTGCCGGCTTGGGGGTCGGGGAGCGCCGCCTTGATGGCGTTCACCCGCGCCGTGAGCGCGAAGTGCCCCAGCCCGCCGAGCGAGCCGGCGGTGCCGATCACGGGATTGCCCCCGTTGACGATCATGCCGGCGAGGGGATAAAACGCCCGCACCCCGTCCACCGCGGTATTGCATGCCGCCGTGGCGAAGGGGCTGGCCGGTACGTTGCACTGCGGCTCCTGCGCTGCGAGCGGAGCCGCTCCGAAGATCATTGCGAGTACCATCACGATCCGACGCATATGGCCTCCTACCGTTCCGCGAATTTCACGCCCTGGGTCCCCGCCCGCACCTCCCCGATGATCCATGCCGCTATGCCGGCGCGCTTGGCCGCCGCGATCACCGCTTCCGTGTCGTCCCGGGCGGCGACGGCGATCATCCCGACGCCCAGGTTGAATACGCGGCGCATCTCCCCGAGCGATACTTCGCCCGCGCGCATCAGCACCCGGAACACCGGCGGCCACGACCACGCGCGCGCATCGACCACGGCCTCACATCCCGCCGGCAGCACGCGCACCAGGTTGCCGGCGATGCCACCGCCCGTGATGTGCGCCAGCGCGTGGACGTGCGGCAGGACGGGCGCGACCGCCGCGACGTAGCTCGTGTGCACGTCCAGCAACACCTGGGCCACCGTCCGGCCGGTGTCGGGAAACGGGTCCTGCACGTCGAGCCGCAGGCGATCGAAGACGATGCGCCGTGCCAGAGTGTACCCGTTGGTGTGCAGTCCGTTCGACGCGTAGCCGATCAACACGTCGCCCGGGCGCACCAGGTCCCCGTGCAACGCGGCGGATTCCTCCACCACACCGACGATCGTCCCGGCCAGGTCATACTGCCCCGGCTGATACAGGTCGGGAAGCTGGGCGGTCTCGCCGCCGGCGAGGATCATGTCGTGCGTGCGGCAGCCGCGCGCCACGCCCGAGACGATCGCGGCGGCGGTCTCGGGCTCGAGCTGGGCGGTCGCGAGGTAGTCGAGGAATGCCAGGGGACGGGCGCCGTGCACCAGGATGTCGTTCACGCCATGGTTCACGAGGTCCTCGCCCACGGTGTCGTGGATCCCGGCGCGGGCGGCGACCAGCACCTTGGTGCCGACCCCGTCGGTCGAGAGCACCAGCACCGGGCGCTCGTACCCGGACGGCACCCGCACCATGCCGCCGAACGCGCCGATCTCGCCGAGCGCCAGCGGCGTGCGCGTCGTGCGCACCAGCGCTGCGATGCGGCGCTTCGCTTCGTCGGCCGTATCGAGCCGCACGCCGGCGGCGGTGTAGCGATCGGTCATCCCGGGGGGGCCTCGTCCATGTCGAAGTGGACGAGGTCCTTGAACGCGCGCACGCGGGCGTGCACATCGGCGGGGGTCACGTGTTCGAGCCCCTGCACGCCGAACGCCTCCACTGCGAACGAGCCCAGCGCGGCGCCGTACACCATGGCGCGCCGCAGGTTCGGCGCGGTGACATCGTCGCTCGCGGCGAGGTAGGCCATGAAGCCGCCCGCGAACGCGTCGCCCGCGCCCGTGGGATCGAACACTTCCTGGAGCGGGTAGGCGGGGACCTTGAACGTGGTGTCACGGTTCACGAGCAGGGCGCCGTGCTCGCCCTGCTTGATGACGGTCATCTTGGGACCGCGCTCGAGCACCCAGCGCGCCGCGCGGTAGATGTTCCAGTCGCCCGACAGCTCACGCGCCTCGGAGTCGTTGACCATCAGAATGTCGATGTGGCGCAGCAGCTCGAGCAGCAGGTCGCGCTTGGAGTGGATCCAGTAGTTCATCGTATCACAGGCGACGAGCGCCGGCTGCTTCACCTGGTCGAGCACACCGAGCTGCAGCTCGGGATCGATGTTGCCGAGGAACAGGTAGCGCGCGTCGCGGAACTTGGGCGGCAGCTTGGGGCGGAAGTCGGCGAACACGCCGAGCCGGGTCTCGAGCGTCTCGCGGCTGGCGAGGTCGTAGGAATACTTCGCCTTCCAGCGGAAGGACTCGCCCGGGGCCTGCTCGACGCCCGCGAGGTCCACACCGCGGGCCTCGAGCGCCTTGAGGGCACCGAGCGGATAGTCGGTCCCCACCACCCCCACGACCTGGACCGGGTGCAGGATCACGCCGGCGGCGCTGAAGAACACCGCCGACCCGCCGGGCGCGTCCGCAGTCTCGCCGAACGGCGTGTACACCGAGTCGAGCGCGATCGAGCCCACCACGAGCAGACTCACGTCACATCCGATCCGGGGCGCTGATCCCCAAGAGGTGGAGGCCGTTGGCGAGGACCTGGCGCACCGCCGCCGCCAGCACGAGGCGGGCCGCCTCCTGGGGCTCGCCGAGCACGCGGTACTTGTGGTACCAGGCGTGGGCCAGCCGGGCGAGCCCTTCGAGGTAACCGGTGACGCGGTGCGGCTCGAGCGTCTCGGCCGCCCGCGCGACGATGCCCGGGAAGGCGGCGACTTCCTTCAGCAAGTCGGCCTCCTCCGGCTCGACCAGGACGCTCAGGTCCACGCCGGCGGCCTCGACCGAGCCCGGCTCCCGCGCCGCCACCCGGAAGATGCCGCTCATCCGCGCGTGCGCCATCTGGACGTAGAACACGGGGTTCTCGTCGGTCTGGCTCTTGGCGAGATCCACGTCGAACACGAACTGGGAGTCCCCCCGGCGCATCAGGAAGAAATAACGCGCCGCGTCCACGCCGGTCTCCTGGAACAGGTCGCGCAGGGTGACGAACTCGCCCGACCGCTTCGAGAACCGCACCTCATCCCCGCCCCGCATGACCCGCACCAGCTGCACCAGCACGGCATGGTAGAAGTCCTTGGGGTAGCCGAGCGACTGCATCGCGGCCTGCATCCGTCCGATGTAGCCGTGATGGTCGGCCCCCAGCACATCGATCGCCCGGGCGAAGCCGCGCTCGTGCTTCTGGCGGTGATACGCGATGTCGGGCAACAAGTACGTGTACGTGCCGTCCGACTTGCGGAGCACCCGGTCCTTGTCGTCGCCGAACGCCGTGGTCCGGAGCCACAACGCGCCGTCTTGCTCGAACGTGTAGCCCCGCGTCGCGAGATCCTTCAGGGTCTGCTCGAGCAGCCCGTCGCGGTACAGCGACGACTCGAAGAAGATCACGTCGAACTTGACGCCGAACTCCCGCAGATCCTCGTCCTGCTCGGCGCGCTGCGACTCGACCCCGATCGCACGACAGCGACGCACCCCCTCTTCCTCCGGGAGGTCCGCGAAGCGCCGTCCCTCGCGCGCGAGAATCGCCGCCGCGAGCTCGACGAGGTAGTCGCCGTGGTAGCCCCCCTCGGGAATCTCCGCCGCCCGCCCGACCGCCTGCTGCACCCGTGCCCACAGGGAGCGGGCGAGCTTGTCGATCTGAGCCCCCGCATCGTTCACGTAGAACTCGCGCGTCACCGCGTGTCCCGTCCACTCGAGCAGCGACGCGATGCCGTCGCCCAGCGCCGCCCCGCGCCCGTGCCCCACGTGCAGCGGCCCGGTCGGATTCGCCGAGACGAATTCCACGTTCACGCGCGTTCCCCGCCCCCCGTCCCCCCTCCCGTAGCGCTCCCCGGCCGCGAGCACCGCTTCGAGGGCGCTGGCGAGCTGAGCTTCAGCGAGAAAGAAGTTGATGAACCCGGGGCCGGCGATTTCGATCTTGCGGACCAGACCCTGCGGCAGCTGCAGGGTCGCAACCAGCCGCTCGGCGACCGCCCGGGGCTTCTGCTTGAGCGACTTGGCCAGAGCCAGCGCGAGGTTGGTGGCCACGTCGCCGTGCGCGGGGTCGCGCGGCCGCTCGAGCTCGACCGCCGAAGGGGACAGCGACACCTCCAGCCGCGCCGCGGCAGCCGCCAGCGCCGCGCGGATCACCTCGTGCGCCTTCACTTGTCGCCGGAGTCTTTTTTCTTCTTGGCGCGCTCGACCGGCTTGGTTTCGGCCGCGGGCTTCGACTCGGGGCTCGGCTTCGACTCGGGGCCCGGCTTCGACTCGGGGCTGGGCTTGGACTCGGCCGCGGGCTTCACTTCCTCCTTGTGCTCCTGCTTCTCGCCCGCGCGCTTGTAATCGGTGATGTAGAAGCCCGAGCCCTTGAACACCAGGCCGGCGCCGGCCGAGATCTGCCGCCCCGCCATCTTACCGCAGGTGGGGCACTTCAAGCGACGACTGTTCTTCATCGTCGGGTAGAACTTTTCGAACACGTGCCCGGCCGGGCACTTGTACTCGTAGGTCGGCATCGCACAACAACTTAGCCCGGGCATGCCGACAGGTCAACTCACTCCGAGGGCGAGCCACGCCGCGAGTGTCGCCGCTTTCTCGTCGGCGCGCCACGGCCCGCCGAGCGCGTCACCCAGGTCCGTCACCGCGCGCTTGAGGACGTCCCGTGACCGCTTGAGACGTGTCGCCGCGGTGTCGTACAGGGACCGCTCGACCAGCGTGGTGCACGGCAACCGCGCCGCGCGTGCCGCGCGCTCCAGCGCCGTCCGAAACAGCTGTCCTTCGAGGGCGTGCGCCCGGATGTGATCGTTGCCGATTCTGGCGGGATCGATGAGGCTCCCTACCACCAAGGCGACACGTCGGACGGGGCGTCCCTGCCGGCGATACTCCTTGAGGAGGGCGCCGAGCGACCGCTTGGTAACTCGCTCGACCAGCCCGCGGAGGCGTCGCTCCAGCTTGGCGGCCTGGCCGGGCCGGGCATCCCTCACCGCGTGATAGGGCTGGCGCGATGTAGGCACGTGCGCGTCGCTCAAGTCGATCGCACGCCGATCAATCACGCGCGGCGATCGGGCCGGGCCCTCCACGAGCACCGCCGTGGCCCAGCCGGATTTGACGCGGCAGCCTAGAACTCGCGCTTCTTCATCTCCGAGAAGAAATCGCGCAACTCGACATCCTCTTCCCGTTCCGGCTGAAGGGTGTCGTCGTATTGCCGGCGCTTGTTGGGTTTTGCCTTTGCGGCCTTGGCCGCGTTCTTCTTGGCCAACGCGGCCAGCTGGCGCTCCTCACCTTTGGGCATGGCTCGAGCTCCTGACGGGAAAGTTCGGACATTAAAGCTGCGCGGGGGGAGGCGCCCCGCGCAACGCCTCCGTTGCGGTCCGGGCCAGGTCGAGGAGTACCCAGTACGGCGGCGGGTACCCTTGCTGGCGGGTCCAGCGCCCCGCCGCCTCGGTCACGCGCACGGCGACCCACCGTTGGCGGTCCGAGAACGCGCGGTTGCGGAGGGCCGCCCGGGCGGACATCCCCTGGGGGACGGGACCCTGCCCCCCCAAGCCCCCGAGGACCCAGCTGTACGCCTTGGCCAACCGTGCCAGCGGCAGCTGGTACCAGGGGTAGGAGAGCGCATCCCCCGCCTCCGCCCCTTCGAGCATCGCGTCGATGGCGGCGTTGTCGATGTGGTCCTGCATGAGCGCTCCGGCATCGCGCCATTCCGCCACGACGACCAGCTGCGGGTCGTACTCCAGATCCGACGGCTCCTGAGTCTCGAAGTGGCGCACGCCGAACGCCGACAACCAGCGACGTAGGCCGGCAGCCGAGATCGTGGAGAGCCCCGTCCACAGCCGCACGCCCAGCTCGCCATAGACCGACGAGGCCACCTCCGAGCAGAAGAGCTTCGAGGGGTCCGTGTAATCCATCTCGAAGTCGTACGCGACGCGTCCCGACCGCGCGCGGTCGAGTGCAAGCGACGCGGCCCGGTGCGGCAGCGACGGGTCCGCGATCAGTGGCGCCAGGTCCGACCGCAGGCGCAGCACCATGATCCGCAGCTTCTTGTCCCGCAGGTACGCGTCGGCGGTGGAGACGGCCACACCGCGCTCGATATGCGCCTCGATCACCGAGGCGGCGTGTGAAACGCCGTCGACGTGCACCAGCCCCACGTGCGAGAAGTTGCCCGGGTAATCGTTGCCGCGCGCGATGAGCGCCGAGGTCGGGTAGCCGCCGCGCGACACGAGGATGTCGCCCGAGTGGATCTCCACGCCGTGCACGGTCGTCGCTGGCGTGGCCGAGGGCTCGCGACGGCCCTCGAGGAGGGGAAGGCTGCTGTCGGGATGCTGCAGCATCGCCTCTTCCACGGCGCCCCGGAACCCATAGAGGGAGCGGTACAGGCGCGTGCGCGCCCCGTCGCCCGCGACGTCCCAGCGACGCGACTGCCACTTGATCGCCTCGCGCAGACGCCCGGAGAGCCGCACATAGTCCCGGAGATAGCGCGGGCACGCGGCGATAAGCGGCGCCAGCGCAAAGAACCGGCGCTCGACCGAATCGAGCGTCGCGGCATCGGAGGGTACGGGGGCGCGCAGCAGCCGCTCCGCGGTGGCGGCGAGGCCCGAGAGCCCGCCCGCAGCAGCGCGGTCGACCGTCCCGCACCCGGCGATCCGCGTGTGGACGTACGTGGTCTCGAGAGAGCGCCACAGGGTGTCCTGGTTCCACGCGAAGGCGCGGCCGCGCTGCGGCGCGGGCGCCACGCGTGGCTCCGCGCCGGGAATGGACAACAGCAACCACAGGCCCACGAACGACCCGGCGACCGCGCCGGCAGTCTTCAGCCGGCGTCGATTCACCGCCACTCGCGGACGATCGTCGCGGTGCGGATCCGGTCGAGGTTCGGGTACGCGCGGGCGAGATACGGGTCGCCCCGCAGGCGAATCGAGTCCTGGGACGGGCGCTCGCCGTACTGCCCGTACAGGCTGTCCACGATCCCCGACCCTTCCACCACTTCTCCAATGGGGCTGAAGCCGAGCGCGTCGAGCCGCACGTTGTCGGCAAGATTGATGAACACTTGCGTGGTGCGGGTGTTCGGACCGGCGCTCGCGAAGGCGACTGTGCCGCGTCGATTGGGATGGCGCACGGGATCATCTTGGATCGGCTGCGACGACCAGGCTCGACCGAGCTGCGGGTCGGCCGGTAATCCGAATTGCACGACGAACCCTCGGACTACCCGGAAGAAGCGCGCACCATCAAAAAAACCATTGCGGACCAGGGCGTAGAATCGATCCGCCCCTCGAGGCGCCCAGGAGCGGTGCACGACCAAGGCCACGCGACCGCGACTCGTCGTGAGCGCGACGAGGAAGCTGTCGGGTGCCTGAACGGCCACGGGAGGCGCGGGCGTCGCCGTCTCGCGCTGCGGCTCCCGGGGAGGCACCTCGCGGCCACACGTGATCACGGAGACGGCGCAGACAAGGAGGAGCACGGCTCCTCGGGTTCGAACCATGTCGAAATGTACGTCTGGTATGGGCGGCGGATTAAGGGGGGCCGATCCGCAAGTTGGCCGTCGCAACGAAGATCTCCCGGAGGAAGAACAGCAAGCCGGCGAAGAATGTGACCATGGCGGTGACGAAAAACAGGGCCACGGGAACCGACGTGTCGAAGCTCGCGAAGGCCCCCAGGAACAGCGTCGCGATCACGGCGCAGACCAGCAGGGCCGTGATGGTGCAGAGTGTGATGGCGCGGCTGATCAGCTGGGCGCGGCGGTGGAGCGCGGCAAGCTCCTCTTGAATGCGTGTCGCGGCTTCGCCCGGGTTTCCCGCCAGCCGCGTCTCAAGCGCCCGCCCCCGATCGATGATGCGGGAGAGACGACTGGTGAGCACGGCCAGCATGGCGCCGATACCCGAGAGGAGAAACACCGGCGCCACGGCGAGCTGGATCGCGTGGGCGACCGCCGTAAAGCCGGGGGATTGCTGGACGGCCAGGCTGAGGTTCACGGCGGCGTAAGCTGCGCGCGGCGCGCCGCGCGCGCAACGCGCCCGCGCATCAGGACGCGGTGCGGCCGCGGCGCTTGAAGAATTGAATGGCGCGCTCGTGTCGCTCCGCCGCCGCCCGCGTCCGAAAGGTGCCCAAGTTACGTCGTTTTCCCGTCCGGGGGTCCTTCCTGCGGGAGTACAGGCGGCACAACCCGGACGGGAGTTTGCGGATCATGCCGGCGGGCTCGTCGGCACCCTCTCAGAACGCCGGGCTTTCGGCGAGGGATAGCAGGTTGCCGTCCGGATCCTTGAACCACGCCACCTTGGTGCCGCTGGGGGCCGACCAGACGCCCATTTCGTCCTGTTGGAGGAACGGGAACCGCTCGAATGCCACTCCGCGCTTCGCCAGGTCCGAGACGGCCGTCCGGATATTCGGCACCTGCCAACCCAGCACGGTGAATGGCGGGGGCTGCACGTGTTCCACCTTCTGGACGCGCAGCTGGGTGCCGTTCGAGTCGAACGCCAGCGCGAAGTCATCGTCCGTAAGCAGACGGAGTCCCAGTGTGCCTCCGTAGAACTCCTTGGAGCGAGCCGGGTTGGCGGTCGCCACGAAGGCCGTGAGCTGGGCGGTACCGAGCATCATGGCCTCAGCGCGGCCCGCGCCTCCTCGAGCGACCCGGCGAAGTAGCTGACGTTGTGGAAGGCCTCGCGAGCCAGTGCCTCGGCCACATAGCGCGCCGGCGTAGCACCTCCGATCACTACAAGACGCGTGTTGTGATCTTCCATGGGCAAGCGACCGTCGTCCTTCGCTCGCTTGATTTCCCCCACATCCTTTCCTTCGAGCACGGCGCTGCGCGGGATGGGTTGGGCGTTCGGGAACGGCGTGGCCTGGCGCTCCTGCGCCTCCCGCACATCGACGACCACGGCGGTGTGATCGTTGGCGAGAACGTTGCGCAGTCCTTCAGGCTCGATCTGAGTGATGCCCCCCAGCGCCCGCCACACCGGGATGCCCAGCTGGTACCGCCGGACTTTGGTATAGCCCCCGGCCACGAGCTCCGCCGCCAGACGCTTGCTCTTGCCGCAGTACGGACCGTTGCAGTAGAGCACGATCGCGGTGTCCTTGCGCTGGTGAACCAGGCGATCGATCTCCGCCACGTCCGAGAGGTACATCGACATCGGAACACCGGTCTTGGGGGCCACGTTGACGGCGCCGGGAATGTGGCTGATCGCATACTCGCGAGCCGGACGTGCGTCGAGCACGAGGGCGCTCTTGTCCGCGAGCATGTGGCGCAGCTGTTCGGTTGAGATCTCCGCCGTCGGCTGCCCGGCTTCGCCGAGGACCGCGTCGAAGATCGTCGGCGCCGCCTGGGTAGCGGCGACGACCAGGAGCAGAATCGGGACGAGAATCCCTTTGTTCATGTGATCCTCACGCACGGGTCGTGGCCTCGAAGTGCGCGCGCACCGACCTGAGGTGCTGCCCCGGAAACGCCCGGAGCGTCCCCGTCATGTCGATCGCGCTGCCCTGCGCATACCACAGCATCAACGCGGCGAACGACTGCTGCAGCGGGTCCGTTGCGGAGTCGTATTGCGCCCGCAGCGCCTCCTCCGGCACGTGCTGTACGTCGAATCGCCTGCGAGTGACCTGCTCCGCGAGCCGGACGACGTCCAGGGGACTCAAAGGCTCGGGACCGCCCAACTGGATGACGGCGTTCTTCGCTTGAGGATTGTCCAGCGCGGCGACCGCGAACTGTGCCACGTCCTGAAACGAGATCCAGCTGATCTTGTTCTGGCCCGCGCCGTAGATCTGGGCCTTTCCGTTGGTCGCGTCGAAGCCCAACGCGGGGCTCAACCACACTTCGGTGAAGAAGGTGGGCCAGAGAATCGTATAGGTCATCCCGCTCCGTCGCAGGCGCTCCTCGACGGCACGCTTCGCGGACTGTAGCGGAAAATTCGCCTCGACGGTCGGGAAGGAAATCAGGATGAATCGTTTCACGCCGGCGGCGATGGCGGCGTCGATGAGGCTCAGCTGCCCTTGCCGATCGACGCTCTCGATGGAGTCGCCCGCTTGCCTCGACATCGTCGATGACGCGGTGGAGATGACGGCACTCACGCCGCGACACGCGGCGTCCAGCGATCGTTGGTCTTTCAGGTCGCCGGGCACCTGCTCGGCACCGATGCTCTTCAAATGCGCGACTCGATCGGGACTGCACGTTCCCCGGACCAGGGCGCGCAGCGGATTCCCTCGCTGGGTCAGCAGGCGACAGATCTCTGCCCCCAGGAGGCCGGTTGCGCCGACGACGAGGATCATAGTGGCAATCTCATGGGCGCGGGGTCCGTGGGTCGTCCGCCGCGTTCACGTAGGTGATGGTCCAGGGTCCCTGGCCGTGCAGCTGCAGAATCGTCTCGCCCTCGGCCCAGGCGAAGTGCTTCGTGCCCGCGGGCCAGTATCCGAACGAGCCGGTGACGAGAGCCCGGGTCGACGAGCGATCAAACCGCTCACCCATTCCAAGATGCAGAGTGCCCTTGATGACCGTCGCGTGCTCGGTCTGCGTGTGCCAGTGCGGAAACACCTGGAACCCGTCGGGAAACCGCAGGCGCATCGTGAACATTCCGGGCTGGGTTGGATCTCCCTCCAGGATCGCCATCTTCGCGCCCTTGGGTAAAGACGGGGGGCCCTCCTTCCACGCGAGATCCGTCGCGGGAAACAGGGCCATAGGACTCTTGGCCTGGCCCGCTGCGGCGGTGGAGACCGCGCCCAGGAGCAGACTGAGGAAGGCAAGCGGTCTTGTCATCGTAGTCTCCTCGAGCGTGGTTAACCCGCGAGTCCCAGGGGATCGAGCCCCTTCCCCAACGTGAAGCTCGCCCCCACTGCCCCGACCACCGCCGTCTTGCGGGTGAGTCCGACGAGCTCGCGCAGCCGGTACGTCGCCTCGATCCCGGTGCAGTGGGCGCCCAAGAGATAGGCCAACCCGAACTCACGCAGCTTGCCCGCCGTCCAGGCCACCTGCGCATCGGTCGCCGCGAACAGGTGGAGGCCACCGATCACGGCGTGAACCGGGGCGGGCCGCAGGAACGATCGCGCGTACTCCGCGGTATTGACGATCCCCGCGTGCCCGCACCCGTTGATGATGATCAAGCCGTCCTTGGTGTCGACCACGACCGCGGCGTCCTCGGGGATCGTGTCTTCCACCGCGCCGGCCGAGCCTTGCAGCAGCAGCCCTTTCGACCAGTTGCGCTCCTGATAGGGGCGTGGGATGGGCCCGCTGAACCAGACACCCGGCATCAGCTCGGTGGGGCGACTGTGTTGAACGAACGTCCCGCCACTCGCCTCATACGAGGCCCGCAGCGGCAGCAGGCCATTGGCCTCCTGGCCGTCGGGCGTGAGACGGCTCTGAAAGATCCCGGGAGCGACGTGGGCGCGCGCCAGCGCGGCCGGGTTGCGCTTCGCCAGCTCCCGCCGCAGCGTGACCAACCCGCCCACATGGTCGCTGTGATTGTGCGTCAGGACGACGTCCGTCACGGTCGAGAGATCGAGGCCGAGCTCTTGCGCGTTGCGAAGCACGGTCTCGGGACGGGCACCCGTATCGATCAGGAGGCGGCGACCGTCGACTTCGAGGAGGGCCGCGAAGCCCCACTCGCCGATGCCGTGCTCGGGGTTGCCCGCGAGCATGGTGGAGAGGATGGTGACCTGGACCGCGCTGGCGAGCGATGGGTGACGGGTCGGTGGTGCACTGGTCGACGTGATCGGCGCGAGAACAAGGAGACCGAGGGTAACAGGGAGGGTCCGTCGCATGCTCTCATTTCTTTGCAGGGTCCCTTGATAGTGCGCGCCCGTACTGGCCTCCGCCAGTATCCGGGCTCACTGGAGCAGCATGATCCGCCCTACGGAAGGCACCCCGTTTCCGTTCACCAGGAAGAGCATGTAGGGGCCGGGTGGGGCGATCGCCCGGCTCGTGGGGAGCGCAATCGAGAGCCCCCCGGTCGCTTGTGAGAACCCGAGGAGAACGAGCCGCTGGCTCATGTCGATGGCGTGCGTGACCGAGCCGAGTCGGATCAAGCTCACCTTCGTGATGACCGCTGCGTCCGGCGTCGCGACGGCCAGTGTCTGGCCATATGCGACCCTGGCGGGGATCGCGCCGCTGATCGCGGGGCGCGGACCGTTGAACAGGTACGGTGGGGAATACAGCTCGTAGTTCAGCTCGTCCACCGCGCCGATGCTGGGTGCGCCGCCGCTGCCGCTATTCAGCACGCGTCCATCCGGCAGCAGGAGCGAAGTCTGGTGGTAGATGCGAATCACCGCGTTCCTCGCGAGCGACGTCCAGCGGCCGGTCGCGGGACTCCATAGCTCGGCGTTGTACACCGCGCCCGCGGGATTGCTGAAGCCGGTGTCCGCCGTGCCGCCGGTGACGAGCACGTCCCCGGTCGGCAGCAGCGTCGCGTTCATCTGTCGGCGGGCGTGTGCCATCGAGCCGGTGTACGTCCACGTGGGGCTGGCACTGTTCAAGTCGATGATCTCCGCCGTATTGGTCGGCGGGTCACCACCGCCCGCGTACAGGATCTTCCCCGGCTCATACATCACCGCGGATCCGTAGCTGCGATTCCCGAATTTGCGAAGTGGGCCGTCGGTCCAACTCCCCACACCGGTAACGTCGAGAAAGCGCGAGAGCTGCTCCTCGCCGGCGTAGAAAACGCGCCCATCGGGTGCCACGAACGTGCGCGGATAGTATGGCAGCTGGAGAGACGCACTCGTCAGCTGGCGCCACCCCGTCCCGTCCCACACCTCCGGGATCGTAACCTGGGCGCCGCTTGAATCGGTACCCGCGAGCGTCAAAACCTCCCCGTTCGGCAGCGTGGTGTTGGTGGGATACCAGCGCCCCGCGGCCATGGCCGGCTGCGCCTGCCACGCGCCGCTGACGGGATCGAACACGTTGGTGTTGGCGAGGCCGTGCAAGTCGCTGATGTGGCCACCGGTTACGAGCAGCCGGCCGTCGGGGAGAAAGTCGTGACCGGCACAGAACAGCAGCGACGGCGCCGGCACCACGGTGAAAGCACCCGTGGCCGGGTCCCACACTCGAGGATCACCGACGCGGCCCCAGCTCAACACCTTGCCGTTCAGCAGCAAGTGGAGGTGTATCTGAACGAGCGGCGCCGGGCGGACGGACGACCACTGGCCGACCAGTGCGAGCCGCGGTCCCGTGACGCGGGGCACCGTCGGATCGCCGCAGGCGTGTAGGAGCAGCAGGACCACGAGCGACAACTGGGTGATGGCGCGCAAAGCTCCTCTGGGGACGGTGTCGAGCAACCAGCGGGGAATCTACGGCTCGCACGGATGCGAGGCTCGCGGCGCCTTGCGCCGGTGCGCGGTCCCCGCGATCATGCGACACAATCACGCCATGACGACCTCCCACGTCGCTGCGACCGTTCCGCTTCCGCCTCCTGTAGCGCGGCCCCAGGACGCGCAGCTCCGCCAGGACGTCCGTTGGCTTGCGGCGACGCTGGGCCGGGTCGTCGGCCGGCTGGCGGGTGAGGACACATTCCGCGCCGTCGAGGAGTTGCGCCGGGCCTGCCGGGCCCGACGGCTCGGCGTCCCCGGGGCACCGGACCTGGACACGCTGCTCGCGCGGACCCGATCCCTGCCGCCGGAGACGGCGCGTCTCACGGCCCGTGCCTTCACGGTGTTCTTCATCCTCATCAATGCCGCGGAGCAAGCGCATCGGGTCCGACGGTCGCGCCAAGACGACCTGGCCGCGGCGCAGCGCGGATCGGTGCGCTGGTCGCTGCACCGCCTGCGTGAGGCCGGCCAGGGAGCCGACGAGGTCACGCGCGCCCTGCTCACGCTCGACGTCCGACCGGTCCTCACCGCGCATCCCACCGAGTCCGCCCGGCGCACGATCCTCGACCTCCAGGCCCGGCTGGCGGAGGGCCTCCTGGCGCGGGACGGCGCGCCGGAGCCCCAGCGCCGCGCCATCGAGGGGCGTCTCGAGGGCGAGGTGGAGCTCCTCTGGCTCACGGAGGAAGTGCGGCGCGACCGCCCGTCCGTGACGGACGAGGTGTCGAACGCCCTCTGGTATCTCGAGGACCGCCTCCTGGAGGCCGCGTCGCGCGTGCGCGAGCGGCTGGTCCAGGCGTTCGAGGACGAGTTCGGCGGCGGGCTGGCCGCGGTGACCCCGCTGAGCATGGGCAGCTGGGTCGGGGGCGACCGGGACGGCAACCCGTTCGTCACTGCGGAGATCACGCTCGCCGCCGCGCGCAGCGCCCGCCGCGCGGTGCTCGCCTACTACGCGCGGGCTCTGGCGGACCTCACGGGACGGCTCTCCGTATCCGAGCGGCTCGCTGCGGTCTCGCCCGAGCTGCGAGCCTCGCTCGAGCGGGACCGCCAGGAGCTGCCGAGCGTGTGGGAGCAGAATCGCCGCCGCAACGCCGACGAGCCCCTCCGCCTGAAAGTCAGCTTCATGCGGGCCCGGGTCGAAGCCGATCCCCCCGGGTACGCCTCGCCCGTGGAGTTGGAGCGAGATCTGACGCTGGTGGCGGACAGTCTGGATGCCGTCGGCGCGGCGCACGCGCGGCGTGCCCTGGTGGAGCCGCTCCTCGCCCAGGTACGCGCCCACGGCTTCCACGGCTTCCGCCTGGATGTGCGGGAGGACGCCGCCGTCCACACCCGGGCGCTCGACGACCTCGCGGCGGCCGTCGGACTCGGGCGTCTGGACGGCGAGGCCATCCGGCGGGAGCTGGCCGGCCGGCGCCCACTGCACACGCCGCACGTCACCCTGGCGGGGCCGACCGATGGGACGCTGGCGGTGTTTCGGGCGATGCGGGCGATCCAGGACGAGATCGGGATGGCCGCGGCCTCGACCTACATTGTCTCGCGCACGCGGTCCGCCGACGACCTGCTGCGCGTGCTGCTGCTGGCGCGTGAAGGAGGGCTCGAGGACCGCCTCGACATCGTGCCGCTGTTCGAGACCCTGGAGGATCTCGAGCAGGCGCCGCTCGTCGTGCGTTCGCTGCTCGGCGACCCGATCTGGCAGCGACACCTCGCCGCCCGCGGGCGGCACCAAGAAGTGATGCTGGGCTACTCCGACTCAGCCAAAGACGCGGGACTCCTCCCGTCGGCGTGGGCGCTCTACCGTGTGCAGGAGGACGTGGCGCGGGCCTGCGCCGACGCCGGCGTGTCCTGGACGCTGTTCCACGGCCGCGGCGGCAGCGTGGGACGCGGCGGAGGCTCACCGGTGGCGCGGGCGCTCACGGCGCTTCCTCCGGGCACGGTGCACGGGGGGATCAAGATCACCGAGCAAGGTGAGATCGTCTCCCAGAACTTCGGCCTCCTGTCCGTGGCCGAGCGCAGCCTCGAGCTGATGCTGAGCGGCGTCATGCTGCATCGGTTCGAGGACTGGCGCACCGGCCTCGAGCCCGGCGAGGAAGCGCGGTTCCGCGAAGTCATGGATCGCCTCGCGGCGGAGGCGTTGCCCCGTTACCGCACGCTGGTCTACGGCAGCGGGGATCTGTTCAGGCTGTTCCTCGAGACGACCCCTGTCCGGGAGCTCGCCGACGTGCGCTTCGGGTCGCGGCCGGCCTACCGCGCGCCGGGTGAAGAAACCATGGAGGGCATCCGGGCGATCCCCTGGGTGTTCGGGTGGACCCAGACGCGACTCATGCTCCCGGGATGGTTGGGCGTGGGCACGGCGCTGGAGGCCGTCGGTCGCGAGCCCGGCGGGCTCGCGGTGTTGCGCCGCATGGCCCACGCGTGGCCGTTCTTCGACGATCTCCTGGCCAAGGTGGAGATGGTCTGTGCCAAAGCCGACCTCGCCATCGCCCGGATGTACGTGCGGGAGCTGGGGGGGGGCGGCGACCTCGCGCTGTTCGACCACCTGGAAGACGAGTTCCGCCGCACGATCGCCGCGCTGCTGAGTATCCGGGAGAGTGAATACCTGATGCGCGACAATCCCATGCTCCAGACGGCGATCGGGCTGCGGAACCCGTACGTGGATCCGCTGTCGCTGCTCCAGGTGACCTTGCTGCAGCGCAAGCGTGAGGCCGTCACCAGCGGCGCGGCGCCGGAACCGGTCAGTGCCGGCCTCGCATCCACCGTCAACGGCATTGCCCAGGGGCTGCGGAACACGGGCTAGCCTTGCCACTCCGCCAATGTCGCCACAGCTTGAGGCGTGCAGCGGAGAACGTTCGTCCACGCCCTCGGCGCCTCGCTCGCGACCGGACCGTTGGTGTCCCGCCTTGTGCCCTCCCCTCGCCGCCTGAACCGGATCGGGCTCGAGCTCTACTCGGTGCGGGACGCGATGGGCCGGGACCCCGAGCGTACCCTCGCCGCGGTGCGGGCCATGGGATACAGCGACGTCGAGCTGCTCTGGTCCTTCGGTAACTTCGGCCGCACGACCGAGCAGGTCCGGGCGGCCCTCGATCATGAAGGGCTGCGCGCGCCGTCGGCGCACGTCTCACCCGCCGTCGTGCTCGTCGGGTGGGAGCGGAGCCTCGCCATCGCCCACCGGCTCGGCCATGAATACCTCATTGTGCCGAGCTTCACGGCGGACACGGCCCGCTCGCTGGACGATTGGCGGGAATGGGCCGACCGCTTCAACGCCGCCGGCGCCGCGGCCCGGCGCGCCGGCATCTGGCTCGCCTTCCACAACGAGGCGGACCACATGACGCCGATCGACGGTAAGGTGCCCTACGACGTGTTCGTCGAGCGCACCGACCCGACCGTGGTCCGCCACCAGCTCGACGTCGGCAACATGGTCATGGGGGGCGGCGACCCGTTCGCCTACCTGGAGCGGTACCGCGACCGCTATTGGAGCTTTCATCTCAAGGACGTCGTGAAGGACCGCTCGAAAGACACGGAGCTCGGCACCGGAACGCTCGACTTCCGGCGCCTCCTGGCGAGCATCCCCGACATCGATCGCAAGCCCTGCTACGTCGAGCAGGAGGGCGTCGAGCATCCGCTCGACAGCGCGCGACAGAACTGCGCGTTTCTGAAAACGCTCGAGTTCTAGGGCGTAGCCCCGCTGAGGCTTACTTCGGAAGCTGATACGAGCCGGTGCACTCCCATGCGCTGACGCCATTAGCGATCGTCTTCGCCCGGCACGACCCGCTTCCCCTAAGGCCTTGCAGCTTCCCCGTCCCACCCACGAACAGCCAGTTCCACGTCGCGCTCTGAGGAGCCCCGTCTTTCAACGCGGTCGTCCCCACGTAGCGATAATACGCCCGGTCGCCCCCGGACATGGTGTCCAGGTAGTAGCCGTGGAACTGCGACGTGCTGTCGCTCAGCTCGTCGGATTGGACGCCCTGCCCCCCCTTGGACCGGAGCCCCGCGATCGCAAACGGCTTGGTCCATCGGCAGGTGGTTTGGCTGATCGTGAACGCATGATTGGGGCGATCGCCGATCGCGATCGTATGCGTGACGTCGGGCTTGGCGCATGTTCCGGCACCGGACAGCTTGGTCTGTGCCCCGAGCACCTGCGCGCCGAGCAGCGTCACTCCGAGCGCGAGGAGACATGAGCGCATCGCATCCTCCTTGTCGGGTTGAACTGGAACGAGTAGTCCGCGTCTCATGGTCCCCCGGCCTCACTTCGCATCGTATCCGGCGAATTCCCCGCGCTGGTACACGTTTCCCTTGTATTCCTGGTCGAGGTGGATGCCTATCTTGGAGGTATAGTATGCCCGCACGGTCCACCCTTTGAGCTCCCCGAAGAAGCGCTCGGGCGCCGTTTTGGGGTCTTGCTCGCCGGCCGCCATTCGGGTGAGGACCGCGACTCGCTGGTCCGACGTGGCCTCGAGGAACGGCTTCGCGTTGAGCTCACGAGACAACCCATCCACTGTCTGGAGGCCGGAGCGCCATTTTGCCTGCCAGTCGGGCTCGAGCGACTCTGCCAGGCGGCCGTCGATGAAGGCCGCCACCGCGGCGGCGCGGGCGCCCGGCGAATGCTCGTCCGCGGGCATGATCAGCTCGGTGAGCGCATCCAGCATCCCGAACTCCGCCGCCGTCAGGAACTTGCCGGGGACGCCAACCGCGACCGGCGTGCTGGCCGCTCCACCCGGCAAGAGCGGAGTCACCAGGGCCGCCGCGGTGGCCGCGATCATCTCGCGGCGCGAGAGCTGTGCTGCGTCCGTCATAGATTCCCCTTCCTGAATTCGTCCGCCAGGTGCTCACACGACCGCCACGCCAGCGCCATGATGGTCCACGTGGGATTCTGACACGACGCGCTGACGTGGCTTGAGCCGTCCACCACGAACAGGTTCCGGACGTCGTGCGACTGCTGAAACTGGTTCAGCACCGAGGTCTTGGGGTCGTTGCCCATCCGCGCCGTGCCCAGCTCGTGGATCGACCACCCCTCCGTAAGCACTTTCTCGTCCGTCCCCACAAGCTCGATCCCCGCAGCCTCGAGCATCTCGCGACCCGTCGCGACCATGTCCTCGGCCATCTTGCGCTCGTTGTCCGAGAACTGGTAGTGGAAGCGTAGGACCGGGATCCCCCACTTGTCCTTCGTATCGGGATCGAGGTCGACGTAGCTCTCGTAGCGAGCCAGGACCTCGCCGAAGGCGCCCATACTGATGAAGGCCCCGGCGTGATCGCGCACGCTCCGCTTGAACGCGCCGCCGAATCCCGGCGTGTCCATCACGTGCGCCGGGAACATGGTATGGCCGCTGTTCCCCTCGTAGCCATAGCCTCGGATGAACCCGGGCTGGCGATCCTTCAGGTTCCGGAAGCGGGGGATGTAGAACCCCCCGGGCCGGCCGTCATCGAGCGTGTGCGGCTTGCCCACGAGCTCCTTGATCAGGCCGGTCACCCCCGGTCCCATCACGTGCTCGCAAAAGTTGTGACCGACGTGCCCGCTCGAGTTGCCGAGGCCGTTGGGATGCTGGGGGGAGCGTGACAGCAGCAGCAGGCGGGCGGATTCGAGCGTGGAGGCGCCCACGACCACGACCTTGGCCTTGGCCTCGTAGCTCTTACGCGTGGTGCTGTCGAGGAAGGCGACGCCCCGTGCCCGACCGGTGTTCTTGTCGACCAGAATCTCGTACGCGATCGAGTTGGGCCGCACGGTGAGGCGGCCCGTGTCCATCGCCGGGTAGATGAGACCGGTGGGCGAATCGAACACGGCGTGGATATCGCACCCGCCCCGCCGCTCGCAGGCGCCCCGCCCGTAGCACTTGCTGCGATACTTGTTGTGCTTCAGCCCGTCGGTGGTGACGCCGGCGCGATACGGCGTCAGGACCTGCCCCCCCTTCTTCAGGCTCTCGCGCAGCTTCACCTCGCCGAAGTTGAGCTTCGAGGGACGCTGGAACTGGCTGTCCGGCAGGTGCGGCAGGTTCTCCTTCACGCCTGAGATGCCGAGGTACAGGTCGACTTTGTCGTAATACGGCTCCACGTCCGCGTACGAGATGGGCCAGTCTTCGCCGTACCCGTCGTGCGACTTGGCCTTGAAGTCATAGTCGGAGAGGCGGAGGGCCAGGCGGCCCCAGATATTGGTCTTGCCCCCCAGGCAACGGGCCCGCACCCAGGCGTAGTTGGTCCCGGTGTAGGGGTGATCCTTCTCGTCCACCAGGATGTTCTTGACGTAGTCCGATCCCGTCCATCCCCCGACGTACGAGTACACGTGCTTGAACGCGGCGCCCTTGGCGTAGGGCGGCTTGCGGATCGTGTATTCGTTGAACGAGAGGTGGTGTGATCCCGGTGGGGCTTCGCCCCGGCGCGGGTGATCGTACGGCCACTGCATCGAGCGCAGCTCCTGCTCGATGGGAAGCTTCTTCCCGGCCTCGAGCATGAGCACCTGCAGGCCGTGGGTGGTGAGGACGTGGGCCGCCATGCCGCCGGCCGCACCGGAACCCACGATCACCGCATCGTAGGTCCTGGAGAGGTCGATGTCCTGGTCGAGCGGGGGGGCGACCTTCACGAGCGTCATCGGCGCACTCCTCCCTACTTGGGCTGTTGCACGGTACGCAGATAGGGCTTGTGTGTCTTGAAGCCCTGGGGGTACTTCTTGCGCGCGTCGTCGTCCGAGACGGACGTCGGGATGATCACGTCCTGGCCCGGCTTCCAGTTCACCGGCGTCGCCACCGTGTGCTTCGCGGTGAGTTGCACCGAGTCGAGGAGCCGCAGCACCTCGTCGAAGTTGCGCCCCGTGCTCATGGGATAGGCGATCATCGCCTTGACCTTCTTGTCCGGGCCGATCAGGAACACGGAACGTACCGTCGCGTTCTCCACCGCCGTGCGCTTACCGCCGGTCGCATTCGGGTGGATCATGTCGTACAGCTTCGCCACGGTCAGATCGGCGTCGCCGATCAGCGGGTAGTTCACCGCGTGCCCTTGGGTCTCCTTGATGTCGTTGAGCCAACGCGCATGGTCACTCACCGGGTCGACGCTCAAGCCGACGACCTTGGCGTTGCGCCGATCGAACTCCGGCTTGAGCCCCGCCATGTAGCCCAACTCCGTCGTGCACACGGGCGTGAAGTCCTTGGGGTGCGAGAACAGGATCGCCCACTTGTCGCCGATCCACTCGTGAAAATGGATCGTGCCCTCGGTCGTCTCAGCAGTGAAATCGGGGGCTTCGTCACCTATGCGGATCGCCATCGTCGGGCCTCCTTCCCTTCGCAGGAGCGGGTACCACTGGACAGCGCCTAAACTATGCGCCCGCGACCGTGTCGGCGAGCCGCGGCGTCATCGCTGCTTCGGGTCCCAGACCGCAATGCCGACCCGCGAGTCCGCCGTGCCGTAGTACAGATACCAGCGTCCGTTGAAGGGCACGAGCCCTTCCACGAAAGTCGTACCCTGGGTGTACTGTCCGGTCCGCTCGTAGGCTTCCGTGGGCTTGATGAACGGCGCGTCCGAGCGGGCAAGCAGCTTCAGCGGATTGCGGAGATCGTACAGCGCCTGCCCGCCCGTGTAGACCCGGGCCGGAAGCTGCGGATCACCGTACTGGCCGCTGTTGCCCGCGTTGTACAGCACCAGTATGCCGTGCTCGGTGACGATGGCCGGCGGGCCTGCCTCCACCAGCCAGGAGTCGAAATAGCCCGCGCGCGGCGAGAGGACCTTGATCAGCCTGCCGTCCGAGTCTTCCAGCGGCGTCCAGTCGACGAGGTCGTCCGACGTCGCGATGAGGATGTCGGGGACGTTGAAATACATCCAGTACTTCCCGTTCAGCCTGGTGGCGATCACGCGGTTCCCGTCGGTCCGCGCAACGATAGCCCCGGATTTGGATTCCAGGTTGCGGTGCTTCCCGTGGCCACTGCGGGCGAATGCGGGGCCGTGCTTCGTCCAGGTGACCAGATCCCGGGACGTCGCGATGGCGAGGCGAGGGATGCGACGGTTCCACTGCGTGTACGTGAGGACATAGCTACCGTCCTCCGCCTCGACGATGCGCGGATCCTCCACTCCGCCGGGCCATTCGTACTCCCGCTGCGCGTCTCTGTCAGGATAGAGCACCGGCGCGCTTTTGCGGGTGAAGTGCAGTCCGTCCTGGCTCTCCGCCAGCCCGATACGCGACGTGTGACCGCCGATCATCTGCTCACCGCTCGCATCTTCGGCGCGGTACAGCACGTACACGCTCCCGTCCTTCACCACGGCCGCCGGATTGAAGGTGGCGTGTTCCTCCCACCGAACGATGGAGTCGCCCATGGCAGAGCGGAACTGAGACGCGGGACTGGGCGTGATGGCCGGGTTCACGTCCTTGGGCTTTTCAAACGGACCGAACATCCAGCCACGCCCCTGTCCGCACGCCGGCTGGCTCGTCACCGAGCCCGGTGCGGACAAGAGCATCACAAGGGCGAGGGCCTTCAGAGTGCCGCGCCTGCCAGATCCGTAACCGTGCCGGCGAGCAATGCCACCTTCGCCGGATCGGCGGCCCCCTGCGCGTCACCCTTCAGCTGCGTCGCGAGCTGCGTCAGCGCATCCCGGCGCCCCTGCCCCGACAGTCGCTCAGCACCGGCGAGCGCCGTACGGGCGGCGGACAGCTTGTCGGGCGCCAGACCATTCGAGCGCGTCAGCTGGTCCAGATACGCCCGTGCCACCACGAAGCTCGCGGGCCACACCAGCTGCTGCTGATCCTGGGCGTTGAGGTAGTCGAAATGGATCAGTTTCGCGGCGTCGATCTCATCCTGGGAGATGAACGCGCTGGGCTGGAGCTCGAAGATGTCGAGTCCGCGCGAAATCTCGGAGCTGACGATGTAGCCGTTGTACCAGTACGCGGACCACGACCCGCCGCCGACCAGCTTGGTCGAGTCCATCGGGCCGCGGTCGAAAAAGGCGATCTCCCGCGGGTGCGCCGGATCGGTCCAATCGAACAGCGAGATGCCGCCCTGATACCACGCCTGGGCCATGATGTCGCGGCCGGGGATCGGGATCAGCGTGCCGTTATGGGCGACGCAGTTCTCGTTCGGGGTTTGCGGCGCCGGCAGCTTGTAGTAGCTCTGGAACGTCATCGTGTTGCCCGACCGCGTGAAGATCGCGTCCGCCCCCCACTCGGGCTTGTCCGTCACACGGCAGCGCGGCTGCAGGCCGCCGCCCCATTCATCGGTGAACAGGATCTTCGTGCCGTCGTTGTTGAACGTCGCCGAATGCCAGAAGGAAAAGTTCGAATCCGCCACGGCGCCGATCCGCTTCGGATTGGCGACATCGCGGATGTCGAGCAGGAGCCCGTAGCCGCCGCAGGCGCCGCCCGCGAGGCCGATCGCCGGATAGACGGTGATGTCGTGGCACTGGGTGGGCCCCGGAGGCGGACCGCTACCGCGGGTGGGCGGGTTGACGATGCGATCGACGATGGCTTGGGCGGCCGCCCGCAGCGCGGCGCTGTCGGCCCCCGTCGGCGTGCCGGTCCCCCCTCGCGCCTTGACGATGCTGTCGAGCTGCGCATGCACGAATCCCGGCCCGAGCACGATTTCCGCACCGTTGTATTTAGCGGTGAACCCGCCTTTGGCGCGCGCCTCCGCGGCGATTTTCGCCGCGGCGGCAATGTCTTCCGGCGCTTCCCCGTGATGGGCCGGCGCCGCGAGGTCCTGGAAGATGCGCGGCGAGCTGACGATCCGCGCCTGTTCCGGATGCGCCAACGGCACCTGGATCACTTCGATCCGGAATAGCGCGGAATTCGGATTCGAGTCTGGCGGCGCGCTGGAGCATCCCGAGAGCTCGTTGGGTGACCGGACCGGCGCCGACCCGGACACGTAGATGTAGACGTTCGCCGTGTCGGCCGGCGACGTCACCACGGTGTGCGTGTGCGAGCCCCGGCAGGTCTGCACGTCGGTGATGTGGCGGGGATTCGCGATATCGGTCACGTCGAAGATCCGGATCCCGCGCAACCGATCGTGACTCACCGTGTCGCGCACGCCCTGCGTGCCGCAATCGGTGCGCCCGTTCAGGGCCTCGCCGGAGACGAACAGCAGCTGGCGGTATACCGAGACATCGCTCTGCGATCCGGGGCAGACGAAGGCCTTGTGCAACCGGGGGCTCTTCGGGTCCGTGATGTCCCATACCTGGACGCCGGCGAAGTTCCCCTGGATGACGTAAGGCCCCGTGAACGACAGGTCGGAGTTGATGTAATTGAAATCGCCCGGGGTGCTGCGGTTGATGAAGTCCGGGGAGGGCTGCGTGGTCGAGACCAGCTGGATGTTCCAGGCGGCCTGGGCGGCATCCATCCACCCGGCGCGGAGTCCCACCCGCGGGTCGCGGCTGGGCGCCGCCGTGGACAAGTGCCGCTGGGACGAGGTACACGCCGCGACGGACCACACGACGATCGCGAACAACGTTGCTGATTTCACTGAGGGCTCCCTGTGAGGGCATCGAGCATACGGGTCATGCGGTCGATCTCCGTGGTCTGGTCGGCGTTCACGTCAGCGGCGAACCGGAAGATCGGGCCGTTCTCGGCGGCGCCGGGGGCGGCGAGCAGCTGTCCGACCATCGTGAGCGCGCCCTGGTGGTGCTGAATCATGAACGTGAGGAACAGGCGGTCGAACTCGCGGCCGCGCGCGGCGTCCAGCTGGGCCATCTGGTCGGGAGTCAGCATGCCGGGCATCAGCATCGGGTGATCCATTCCCGGCATCACGTGGCCGCGTGGGTCGGCCGGTGGCACGGGCTGGTCGTGCTCGCGCAACCAGCGCTGCGCGAACGCGATCTCGTCGTTTTGGGCGACCACGATGCGCTCGCACAGGACGCGCACCGCCGGACTCGCGCCGTGCGAGGGTGCCCACCCGGCCATCTGGACGGCCTGGGCGTGATGGCCGATCATCCCCGCCACGAACTGCACGTCCGCCGCCGTGTAGGACGGCCGACCGGGTGAGACGCTGGCTTGATGGGTCGTGGCGGTGGTGCATGCCGCCGCGGCAATCACCACCAGAAATGGTGTTCTCATCACCGGGCGTAAGCTGCGGGGACCAGGCCCTGGGGCGCAAGGCAGATGATGCGCGATGAATCACTGTACGAGGAGCGCCCCTACTGCCATGCCTGACAGTTTCCAGACATTTGTACCGCCAGGGCTACTTGAAGATGAGGTGCGCCACGGCAGATTCGACATTCCAGTAGATGATCGCGAGCGCCGTCAGGTCGAACGCCGCGTGCACGGCCATCACCATCCAAAGTCTGCCCGTCACGGCGAAGATCGTTCCGAAAACGAGTCCGGTGATCGAGGCCTGTTCGACGGCGGCGAGCCCTTGCTCACGGTAGTGGTACAGTGCAAACAACCCGGCGCTCAAGATCACGCTCGCCGTCTTTGCGGCTACGCTGCTTCCGAAAAGCTTGCCCAGGCGCTCGAACAGGTATCCCCGGAAGACGGTCTCTTCTCCGAAGCCCCCGCCGACAATCATGAGGTACGCGGCTCCCGGGAGCGCGGCCTGGTTGCCGGTCAGGTAGTGGTACGCCTGATTGATCGCAGGGGCACCGAACAGCGGCATGACGAGCGCTTTCATCAAGAGCTTGAATGCGATGCCGAACGCGAGGCCGAGGGCCAGGTCTTGGGTCCAGCTCTTGGGCTGGACGTAGCCGATCTCGCGCCACGGCGTGCGCGACCAGCGGACCCACACGAGCGCCAGCAGGGCGCCGAAGGGCGCGATGGGATAATTGCCGGCGAGGAGAATGACGAGCAGCGCGAGGATACCGAGGGGCCCGAATCCGCGCAGCGCCGTTGCGACCCGATCGCCGAGCGGCGCGACGGGTAGGGGTTGGACCGAGTCCTCAGGACGCTGTTTCGACAACGACTCGCCCCCGTGCCAAGCGCTCTACGGAACCGAATGCACCTCGGTTGGATCGATGACGACGGGAGTCCGGTCCGGTCCGAGCGCCCATTCCGCCAGGGTGCCTTTCACGACCACGCGCTTGCCCGAAAGGCGGCGGACCTCACGCCACGTGGATTCCGCTCGCCGCACCTGGATCGTATCCTGACCCTGAAACGCGTCGGTGTTGGGACTGTCCTTGTAATCAGGGATTGTGCAAATCGGAGCGTCGAGGATCAGCAGGTCCACCACCTGGGGACGGTCGCCACGAGCGACACTCTGGTAGTTGGGCGGGCCTGGGAGCGTACGCTGAATCAGGCGTCCGGTGAGCGAGACCGCAGCGGGCCGATAGTGGTAACAGGAATCGGCGACACCCGGTCGGGCCGGGGCGTGCGCGCCGGCTGCCACTAGGACGACGAACGACGAAACCAGGAACATGGTCAGAGTCCGCCTTGCCTTGGGGGGTAAGGATACCCTGGGTGCGGTGATCGCGGCACCCTGTCAATCAAGCAGCGTCTGCGCGATGCGGCGCCCGGCGTATATACCGACTCCGGTCCCAACCATGCTGACGACGAACGCCGTCATCATTCCGACGGGGGCGCCGAGCCACCAGCCGATCGCCCCCCCGACGCTGGCTCCGAGCAGTGTGAGGAGCTTGGACATGCTAGGCGCGTCGCGAAAAGCGAGGGAGCAAAGCGATGCCGATGACGACATACGCCACGGCAACAAGCATCATCGCACGGACCCACGAGCGGGCTGACACGTCAGCGCTTGCTAGGCGGCGCTGCCATCCTGCGGATGGGTCGACGAAGGCAGAGGACCGGAATTCGGAGGACCTGCTATCTGTGCCGCAAGAGCGTCCATCTGGCGCCCGCGCAGACGCGCCCACCGCGGCAAGCGCAGCGCGCCGTTAGCAATCATTCCGACACCCATCGTGAGGAGCAGCGCGATTCCGGGAACGGCGTCGCCCAGGTGGCCACGCAGGGCGCTCGTCATCGCGACCGTGGCCGTCATCGCAAGTGCCGCAAACCCGGCTCCAATGGACGCGCGTGCCGCGCCGTGCAGCGTCCGGAAACGAAGCCTGTGGCCCGTTTCGGTCGGTTCGAGCAGCACCTGCAAGTTGCCGTTCGTCCACTGCCGCAATGAGCCGTCCGAGCGCGTGGTGCCGCGGGCGTTGAAGACCTCGCGTAACTGGACCACCAGTTGCTCCCACTCTTGATCGGTGAGCTTGCGATTGAGGTTCACCGTGCGCGCCACACCGATCGGAAGTCCCAGGAACGTCCGCGATGCCGCCCCTTGACGGATATCCAGGGCTTGAGCCGCCCGCGCCACCGCGTCGGGCGAGATGCCGACTTCACCGCCGATGGCCTGCAGATCGGCGAGCGTGAGGCCCTCCTCAGTGCGCACGTCCCGAAGGGGGCTTTGCGGCCCTTCCGTCGCGGCGCGGAAGATCGTCGCCATCTCCTTGTCGTTGTATCGTCGATCGGCCATGGCAACAAGTATCGCTGGAGCAGTAATCCGAGGCAAACGACTTGTGAGAGTAGCCTATGAACTCGTCGATTGCGTGCTCGTCAGGAAACGAGGCGATGATCTCGCCGCCGCCCGGCGCTACTTGGTGGGGCCGTTTCCCGCATCGACCGGCTTGAGATCGAAGGTTCCCTTGCTTTCTACAAAGAACACGCAATCGGAGGCCTTGTCGCAGGTCGTCGTGTGGCGGTAGTTCCCGCCGGGCTGCAGGAAGTAAGAGCCGGGTCCCAGCCGGAATTCAGGCTTTCCCTCAGGGGTCTGGATGTACGTCCCCGATATGATCACGACCTTCATGTCGTAGGTGTGCGTGTGGAGGGGAGCTGCGAATCCCGCCGGCAACTTGAAGAGCGCGCCGAACGCGCCGTTCGCATGATTGCCCCACAGATCCGCAACCTTGACTCCTGGGGCGCCGGGGCCGAGATCGGTCCACTTCATGTCGCCGGCCGGCATGATAACCAGTCGGCTCTCCGCCGGTTTCGGAGCGGGCTTCGCGTTGCGTTTTCCGGATCCCTGCGCCAGGGCTGCCACCGGCAAGGCGAGCGTCACCACAACCGTCAGGATATTTCTTGTCCTCATCGCATCCTCCGTGTCACTCAAACCCCGAAGGCGGTTCGCCCTACTCTCTCCCCTGGTCCGCAGAACGGACTGCACCTAAGGTGCGGGCGACCCCACGCGCTGCGCAAGTGCAGTGGACGACAGTCCGTACCCGCCAACCGATTCCCTTCAGAGCGATCGGCCCGCGAGCTTCAAGCGCTTGCTAGGCGGCGCGGATCTGGATGACCCACAGGAGTACTCGCGTGCGGTGGTGGCCACTAATCGCGTGAAACAGCTCACCCGTGACTCGGAGCCGAGAGCTGTGGGCCGCTCGGAGTTGCGCCCACAATGAGTCTGTACCAATAGCGAGCTGCAGTTCGCGCACCCCCGATTCCAACTGCCGGTCGCCCTCGTCTGAGGCACTGTCGGGGGCGACGCAAATCGGCTTGGGAATGCTCAGAATGAGAGCGGTATCACGTTCATCGCCTTCACGCACGCTCTCGTAGTTCGGTGGACCAGGGTACGGTCGCCGGATGAGGGTTCCCTCGAGAGTCACGGCCGAAGGGCCGTAGTGAAGACATGATTGCTGCCGGAGCTGGGAAGAATGCCCGGCCAGAAGAAGCGAAGCCAGGCACAGCGGAGCTTGCCCGTAAATGGAACTCATGGCGCTGCCTAACGGATCGCGCTTAAGCTGTGGCCGTCTCGACAATCCTGCTCCTCGTTCAGCGGCTCCCGTAGTCCGTGAAGACGTAGTCTCTCGACTTCACGATCGTGTGGCACGCGAATCCACACTTGGCGTCGTTCCCCTGCGGCGGCGCGTCGGCCGTGGTGCCGGGCGTGAACCTCCCAGACGCGGCCTCATAGTTGAACACGGCCCATCCCCACCCGCCGCTGTCCGCGAACCGCTTGCTGTCCTTCACCATGAAGTCGACGTCATGCAGCGTGCCCGGCACCGTCGCTGCGGGGAACGTCTCCATCTTTGTCGGGTTCCAGTGGATCTTCGCCATCCTGGAGCCGTCGGGGAATGGCTTGCCGTTGCCAGGAACGCCGGCCCGGTAGGCGGCGATCATCACGGGATTGGCGAGGATCGCCGCAAGCAGGCCTCCGTCCTGACTGATGGAGAGAAGTTGCCAGTTCTCGTATCCCCTGAACTCGGCGAACGCGAGCCCACCCGGCACCTTCACGGTGTACTTGTCCTGGGCGCACATGGTGCTGCCGCCCAAAGTACTGACGAGTGCCGTCACGATAGCAATCGTCCCCATGCGGTTGCTCTTCATATCCAGTTCCTCCTTTGTTGGGCTTGGCGGTCTTGACTTCTTTCCCGATGGAGCATGATAAAATTTCTGCGTGGCCTTCTTTGGGCTCATGGAAACCTCATGCGGAGCACGTAACTCACACCCAGTGCACATACATACAGCCCGACTCCGAATACGGTATGCGTCATAAGGCTCTTCAGCCTGGCCTGCGCTGGATTGGGTGTCCTTGACGCAGCAATGCCGAGGCCGATCGACGGCTGCATGACGAAGAACGGGAGCACCACGGTGCCGATGCCGTAGAGCAGCGCAGGCAGTAAAGTCGGTCGCGCAAGCCAGTCGCGTGATGCGACAACGACGAACACAAGCGCGAACCCGACACCAATAGTGTAGTGCGCAATCCAGCCGACGGTGCACTCATAGGGTTTCTGTGGCGCGCCGGTGATACTCGCATGCCTAAAAGTGCCCCCCGGCATGTGGCGAAGCCAGCGTCCCAGTAAACAATAGCTGAGCGAAGGAATGCCGAACGTACGCTTCAGGAACAGATTCCAAAGGTCCATGACCAGAGTTGCGCCAATGCCAAGGGCGATTCCACGAAGGACGTAGTTTGCTTGTACGCTCATGATCTACTCGATATGGATGTTGCCGGCTACCGGATCGCGTTGATGACGACCTTGCCTTTTGCACGGCCCGTTTCGAGGTAAGCCCAAGCCTGTTTGGTGGCTTCGAACGGGAAGATCCGATCCACGACCGGCCGGATGATGCCAGATTCAATGAGGGATGTGATCTTGCTCAACTGCTCGCCGTTCGCTCGCATGAACACAAACGAGTAGCTCACGCCGTGGTGCTTGGCCTTCTTCCGGATGCCGAAACTCAAAAGGCGCATGACTTGTTGCAAGAGCCAGTTCGACCCGTTCTCCTTGGCGAACGCTGCATCCGGCGGACCGGAGATGGAAATGAGCCTTCCACCGGGCTTCAGCACCTTGAGGGACTTTTCGAGCGTGTCCTTGCCCAGACTGTTCAGGACGACGTCGTAGCCGCTCAGGAGCTTCTCGAAATCCTCTTTCTTGTAGTCGATGACGACATCCGCGCCGAGACTTTTGACCAGATCGACATTCCCTGTGCTCGTCGTAGTCGCCACCGTTGCGCCGATGTGCTTTGCCAGTTGAATGGCGAATGTGCCTACTCCACCGGAACCCGCGTGGATCAGGACTTTTTGGCCCTTCTTCAGGTTGGCGCGTTCAATCAATACCTGCCAAGCCGTCAGACCCACCAGAGGGATGGACGCTGCCTCTTCCATGGTGAGATTCTTGGGCTTCAACGCCACGTCAGCTTCATTCATGGCGATGAATTCCGCGAACGTCCCGATCCGGTCCTGATGCGGCCGCGCATAAACCTCGTCGCCCGGCTTGAACCGTCGCACGTTGGACCCGACACGGACTACCACCCCGGCCACGTCGTTGCCGAGAATCAGCGGCAAGCGATAGGGCAGAATGAGTTTGAACTCGCCGTCCCTAATCTTGGAATCCAGCTGGTTTAGACTGGCTGCGTGGACTTGGACCAGTACATCATCGTCGCGGACTTCCGGTTCCGGCATTTCGCCGAGACGTACTGCGCGTTTATAACGATCGACGACGAATGCCTTCATGGCCTCTCTGTCATGCAATCGGGTCGCGGCCGCTCGCCCCAGACGGGCCCGTTCATACGGTCCTAGAGATCAGAGCTGTCCTCTTGCCGCCAAGACGGACGCGAGCATCACGAGGACGAGCGCGAGGCCGCCGAGACCGCCGATCGCCAGGGCGATGTTGCTCCACGTGCGGAGGTTGGGTTGCTGATACAGGCCGCGAACGGCGAGGACGCAACCAGAAGCAAATGCGATCAGAACGATAACCAGCCCCAGCGCCGCAATACCGAGCAATGTAACCGTCCCCGAGACCGCACCGCGATTCCCCGCTATGGCACCGATAAGGACCAGAGCCAAACACGCGAGCACGCCAAGAAAACCGCCGAGAATCAGCTTGGTGGAGGTGAGCACGGCCCTTAGGTTCCTAGCACCTCTTGTGGACTTGGATTGCCGCCGCAGGCACCTTTGTTCTTGTCGTCCCAGACCTTCGGCTCCCAGAGCTCGATCTTGTTTTCGTCTGGGTCCATGATCCACGCGAACTTGCCGTTCTCGTGCGATTCGGGTCCTTGGATGACTTCCACACCCCCCGCACGCAGCTGCTCCAGCAGCTCGCCGAGGTTGTCGACCCGGTAGTTGATCATGAAGGAAGATTTGCTTGGGCTGAACCACTGGCTGTCTTTATCCGCGAGATGCCACACAGTAAGGCCTCGATCCTCGGCCTTGTCGTCCGGCCATTTGAGGATAGCGCCGCCAAAGTCTTCCAGCTGCATGCCCAAGTGCTTCCGATACCACGCTGCCAGTGCAGCGCTGTCGCCTTTGCTCTTGAAGAAGACGCCGCCGACTCCGGTAACCTTCGCCATCGTTGCCCTCCTACCTATTCTAGCCGCCTAACGGATCGCGCTTAAGCTGCGGGCGCAAGGCGGCGAGGCAGCGCAATTCTTCCCTACTTGTGAGCGCCCGGCAGCTTCAAGCGCATGTTAGGCGGCGCTCAATCGTGGATCGCAACGCACTTACCGAACACGCCACTGGCTGTCACCCACGCGTTGATGCGCCCCCGTTTGTTCACGATCTGGAAGCGGGAGCCCTGGATCGCTTTGATCTATCCCTCGGGCGGGGCTCCCCGGCGTGATTGCGTGAAAAGCACGATGAACGCAGACTCGACCATGAGCGATAGGATGCCTAACGGCTCCAGCCAGATGTCGGGCGCTAGGCCCGGCAGGCCCACCGTACGGCTGATCACGTAGCTCACCAGCGCTCCGCCCGCCACCAGTACTCCTAATCCCCAACCCCACCCTCGCTCGCCGCGGCGGATGCCGAAGGCGGCGACGATGGCGGCTATCCCGTTTGCCAAGAAGAGCAACCCCTTGTAGGTCGCGTCACCGAAGCTGCCGGGTGCGTCGATGAAGTGAATCGCGCCGGTCACGAGGATGAGCGCGACACCTGCCCCCTGCACGGCGGTCGGCATGGTACGCATGTTTGAGCTCCACAGTGTTACCGGTCAGCTGATAACGGACTGTTACCATCACCCGAACTGTTCACCGCTCTTGGAGATCCGTCGCGGTCGCGCGACCAGCTCGCCCCCGCAGTTGGGGCACACCTGGGCCATCGATGCTGCGCAGGCCGCGCAGAAGGTGCACTCATAGGAGCAGACAAAGGCGGCACCTTCCGGCGTGAGGGCGGCGCCGCACCGTTCACACCGGGCTCGCATCTCGAGTGCCATTGGAGATTCGTCAGTTGAGGAGAAATCGGCGCCGTCTAACGGATCGCGCTTAAGCTGCGGGCGCAATGCGCGCGGGCGCAAGGCGGTTGAGCCGCCGATCGTGCCCGCAGGCGAGGGAACGCAATTCCTCCCTACTTGTGAGCGCCCGGCAGCTGACGGACGCCTAGCGATAGACCACTCTCGTGCCACCGCCACCGAATGCCCCCGACACACCGATGACGAACCCAAAATCGTACCAGAGACCGCGGTTGTTCGTCTCGTAGATCCGGACCTTGGGACTGAAGAGGCTGACGAGAAACGTGATCGGAGAGATAAGCCCGTGCCACAAGCCGGCCCAGAAGCCAGCGGGCGTTGCTCCTGAGACTTGGTATCGAGAGCCTGGTCCCGCTACCGCCAGGATGTTGGCCATTCAAGCCTCGCACTGAAGAGATGGTTGGTTGACGCCTAACCGATCGCGCTTAAGCTGCGGGCGCAACGCCCGCTGGCGCAAGGAGGATGAACGGCCGATGAAGTCCGAAGGTGAGTCAACACAATTATTCCCTACTTGGGTGCGCCCGTCACCTTCAAGCGCTTGTTAGGCGGCGGCTGGCAGGGCCGCGCGAAACATGCGGGCTGTGAGTGCGCCGGCGATGGGCAACACAACAGCGTAACCCAATACCGCAACGTTCTGCAGGAACATCTGGCCGGAAAGCGGACCGGCCACACCCGCAAGGCACAGCACTCCCCCGATCAGCAAGGCGCGCCTTGCGGGTTCTGCACTAGAACCTCCAGCAATCGCGAAGCTCATACAGAGCAGCGTGAAGCCCACAAGAATGTCCCATACGAAATACTCTAGCGCGAACAGTGGCGATGGCCACACCAATCTGTAGTCGACGAGACGCCCAACGCGCCACAACTGCCGTATCGCCGTAAGCTGGACAAAGTGCACAGCCATGGTGACGCCGGCTGCAAGGATGCCGATCGCAAGCGCGGTGAGCGCCGGGAGGCGGTGTGCAGCATCAGCGAAACACCAGATGGCGATGACTACACCTACCAGCGCGAGGGCGGACACAATCGTGAGGACTTCCATCACGGCGAGATATGGGTCTCCAATTGGCTCACGTGGCGTCGCCTCGGTGATGAGCCAGAGCGTGATGATACCAATGTAGAGAAACCCGACGATGAGTATCGCAATGGAGCTGGCCATCCCAAGGCGCCGCGCGCCCCATGACCAGCGCTCGGAAGCAGTCACAGCGAGAGTAGGTACCAGGCCGCCGCCTAACGGATCGCGCTTAAGGTGCGGCCTGCGGCGGCCGCAATTAAGACAGAACCCTTCCCTATCACGCGGCCGCCGCGGGCCGCCAGCTTCAAGCGCTGGTTAGGCAGCGCCCAGTTCAATCCGCGGTGGCTTCGCACCCGGGCACCTCCCGTAAAGCGTGATAGACCGCCAAACCCCGAGCCCGCGCCACCGCGACCAGCCGATCCGCCCCCTCCGACGGACCGCCGACGCGCAGCAGGGCATCACACCGTTCCAAGAGCCGCTCGGCAATGGGGTGGAACACCTCCTCGAACGCGACGTCGCCCGTCCGCACGGAGCCCGCCAGCGTCGCGAGCGGCAGGCCGAGCCACTCACCCACGAGCGGGACGTGCCCAGCCCGGAAGAGCGGCATCGCGAACGCCTCCATCGCGGCCACGTTCGCTGCCAACTTGGCCGGGTCATCCCCCGTGCCCGATCGATATGGGCCCGCCACGAGGATCATCAACCTTGTAGGGTGCGATTGCATGTGGTCGTGTGATCTGAGCAAGGATGTGCGCTGCCTAACGGATCGCGCCTAAGCTGCGGGCGCAATGCGCGCGGGCGCAACGCGGTGGAGCCGCAGATAAAAAGGCTAGCCAGCGAGGCAACGCAATTCCTCCTTACTTGTGCGCGCCCGGCAGCTTCAAGCGCTTGTTAGGCTGCCGCTCGTCGCAGCCATACTTCGAAGGCAACCACTGCTTGAGCCAGCAGCGCACCGAGCACGGCGGCCGCCACGAGCCCGCTTGGAGGCCGGAGCATGAGCCACCACACGATTCCTCCAATTCCACCAGCGAGGGCGAGCAGAGGATAGGGAGGCCCGCTCGAGCCCCGCTGCATCCAACGAAACGCCGTGGCAACGATCAACCCAAACGTAGCGCCGGCGGCCAGAACCGGCGGCACGCCGCGCAGAGAGAACGGATGCGGCCCGAGGCGCGTGATTGCGACGAAAGCTCCGAGTATGACGCCAGCAGCAAGGGTTCTGAGCAAACCGGGACGGCGGACAAGGTACAGGAGGACGAACACCCGCGTGGGCCTCGGTGGCGGCTGCCGTCGTGGCGGTGGTGGCGGGAAGACTCCAGCGCCCAAGGCGGTTGGTGGCCACCGAGGCGGGGGGGCGAGCTGCGCCTTATCCTGGGTCTTGAACTGGATCTCGTCGGTTGTTGTCATGGCCCGAGTGTCCCCCGGCGGCCTAACGGATCGCGCTTAAGCTGCGGGCGCAGCGCCCGCGGGCGCAAGGCGTTGGAGCGGCAGACAAAGAGGCTAGCCAGCGAGGCGACGCAATTCTTCCCTACTTGTGAGCGCCCGCCAGCTTCAAGCGCTTGTTAGGCAGCGGCTGACGCGCGGCCCCGACCGCCACGAGATCAAACCTTGCAGAGGCCTTTCGGACGCCAATCGGGCGCGGGACTTGTAGCCGGTTGCGCAGAGTCGTGAATGATCAGAACCAAAGCGCGACGCACCTCGGTGCCCGTCGCCGTAAGCTCCATCGGCGGCCCCTGCGACACGATTATGGGAGATCCTCCAGCCCGGCCGACGAGCGTGCCTGCCGGCGTTTCGAGACAGGTCTCGCCGGCGAGCGTGTACCAGGCTTCCGGACCGGAATGCCGGTGGACCAGGGATTTCATCCCCGGCCGAAGGACCGCTTCCATGTATTGCGCAGTGTAGGCGACGCCGCGCGCGACGGGTAGAGGACCAATGGCCGCGACGTGGGTGCCCTGCGACGGTCGCCAGCGCGCACCGGCAATAGTGAGCAACCACATCGTTCCAAGAGACTCAACGACCTTGCCGTGCGGACCGGCAGCAGCCTCTGCCGCGGAACGGGTCGCGAAAGTAGATAGATGCCAGAAGGCATGCGCGGAATCGAGTGGGCCGATTATCTGCGTTGCTAGGATGAAACACCCAAACTCGCGCCTGGCCCGCTCGCTAACCGGAATGCAGGCGACGCCGTTGCCGTCCGTTTGTGCGAACGCCGGCGGCGGCGTCATGAGCAAGAGGAGGGCAGGACCGGCGACGATCCAAGAGGGACAAAAACGGAGACGCATGTTGGCTCCTCTTGCCGATGCCTGGAAGTGACGTGCCGCTGCCTAACGGATCGCGCGTAAGCTGCGGGCGCAACGCCCGATGGCGCAAGGAGGATGAACGGGTGATGGAGTCTGAAGGCGAGTGAACACAATTATTCCCTACTCGTGAGCGCCCGCCAGCTTCGAGCGCTTGTTAGGCAGTGCGCCGCTTCTTAGCCCTTAGCTCGGGTCTTGAGGAGCCTGCGTAGGGCGTCGTTGACCGCCTGAGAGTCCTTGAACTCCGCAGCGACGTCGGGATCGAGGACAACGATGTTCGTACCTTCCTGAAAGCGCCGGGCGTACTTGCCGCGTACCCCGCCACTAAAGTCGTACTCGGGACGGAGATCGTCGCCTGAATCGGAGGGCTTATTGGTCTTCTTCATAGGTCTGGCGCTCACGGCGCGTTGCCGGTCGGGCGTTGATGATGCGAATCTCGTCACCCCGTTCTGTATGCGCAACTACCACCAGACGTCCCGCCACGCTCTGACCGACAAGGAGCCACCGCTCCTCGCCGATTGAGTGCTCGGGATCGGAGATTGTGATCGAGAGGGGGTCACCGAAGGCCGTGGCGGCTTCGTGAAAGTCGACCCCGTGCCTCTGGAGGTTCGCCGCCGCCTTGTCACGATCCCACACGAAATGCAGCATCGGGCCAATGTAGGCGGCGGAGTCGAGCGGCGCATCTGCCTAACGAATAGGCGTTAAGCAGCGGGCGCGCCGCTCGCTGCCGCAACATCCACCACGGGCCGGCGCGCCCGTCTGCTTCAACGCTCAGTTAGGCTGCGCGGGTTCACACCGTAAGTGCAACGGGTCGCCTCGCAGCGGCCAAGAGTCTCTTCCCGCCCAGCCACGCGCCTCCGGTCTTACCCTTACTGACCCCGTTGCAGACGGATCAGTCCGTGCACCGAGAGAAACAGGGAGAAAAGCCCTGTGACGCCGAGGCAGAGGAGAGCCCAGACGAAGGTGAACGCGTAGGGCCGGTCGATCGCGCCGGCGACGCCTCTCGCCGTCATCAAATGGATGACCGGCATGCCCAGCGCAGCAAGCGCGCCGAGGAGCATGATGACAAGCCCCGAGCGCCGCTCGGCGAGCACCAGTGTTCCGTAAAGCAAAACGACCAAGATGAGCGCCGAAATGAAGAGTCCGCGCAGGCTCAACTCGCCCGCGTTGTGAATGAAGTCACTCGTTAGGTGGAGGCTCAGGAAGAGGATCGAGAGAAGGGACGTGACGGTCAACAGGGTACTCTGTTTCACACGGCACTCTCCTGGTCGGATCAGGGGCGTGAAACTCCATCGCACAGCGCTCCGATGTAATACCAATCTAACCTACCCGACCCGTGTTCGGAGACTCGAGCCGACCGACAACGCGCAGCTTTAACGGATCGCGCTTAAGCTGCGGGCGCAACGCCCGCCGGCGCAAGGCGGTGGAGGGGCAGACAAAGAGGCTAGCCAGCGAGGCAACGCAACTCTTCCTTACTTGTGAGCGCCCGGCAGCTTCAAGCGCATGTTAGGCGACGATGCGATCGTAATCGGCATGCGTGCCAATCCAGAACCAGAGCACGCCATCCGGAGCGTCCACCGCTAAGGCGCGATAATGTGCGCCGACACGCACCGAGTGGAAACGCCCCACGCGTTTGAAGTGTAGCGAAGGATGTCGGGGGTCCGCCTTGAGGAGCTCAAACTGCTTGTCAGCCAGAATACGAACGGGCTCTGGCAGTTCACGGTAGCACCGCCAGAAGCTAGGGGCTGCGTAGTGATTCAAAGCTTCCGAGAGCGACCCGCACGATGGTCCGCTAGGGCAGCGTCCGCCAGGGCGTCCAGCTTACCGGCTTTCGCGTCTGCCTCCAGCTGCGCGTCCCACGCGGCAGCGTCGAAGGAGGCAAACCACTCCCGGAACGTCGCCAGCTCGTTGGCCGTCAGGCTACGGATCTCGCGTTCGAGCTTCTCGACTTTGGTCATAGGGCAGGAATATAAGTGATGGCTGATCGTTCGCCTAACGGATCGCGCTTAAGGTGCGGCGCGCTGAAGAAAGATTCATTCCCTAATCTACGCGCGCCGCCAGCTTCAAGCGCTTGTTAGGCGCCTGCCGGCGTAAAGATCTCGACGACTTCATACATCCCCGGCTCGAACTTGGCGAGCGCGAGGGCTTGCTCGAGGTAAGGTGAGGCAACCGGGTCTCTGCGCATCGCTTGGTAATCCTCGTTGCTGCGCCACTGGGCATACATCGCGACCTTGGTGCCGTCGAGACTCCGGTGGAGAGTGGCTGAAACGAAGCCGGCGATATGCCTCACCGAAGTCTCAGTAGCCCTGATGAGCAGATCGACGAGTTCTCGCTGCTTGGCGGGCTCGACGGTGAAAATGTTGATGAGCGTGAGGAGCTTACTCTCTTTAAGATATCGTGGGCATGAAGCCGCGTCTCGGTGAATGGGATTTGGCAGCGGCCTAACGGATCGCGCTTAAGCTGCGGGCGCAATGCAGGTGGGCGCAAGGCGGTGGAACGGCAGACAAAAAGGTTGGGCGGCGAGGCAACGCAATTCTTCCCTACTTGTGAGCGCCCGGCAGCTTCAAGCGCATGTTAGGCGGCAACTTGTCCGAACTCGGATTAGCCAAGATCGAGAGTGTTTGAGATTATGGAGCGTGCGCGTGCACCTGCGGGTGAGCGAATCCAAGCCTCAACTGCAATCGCGATGAGAACTGCTACAACGATAAGGAACGTGTAGACGACAAAGCGGCCCGTATCGATAACCCATGCGCCACCCAAATTGTTAGACGGCGTGCCCTAGCGAGAAGGCGGGCGCCCAAACGCTAGACCGGCGCGGACGAAGTCGAGCCCGTTCGAGTCGCTCGTCCAAGTCTGCGCGCACACGCAGACAGGTGGAGCAGACAGAGATGCGACGCATCGCATTTTCCCATACATCCCGGTTCTCATGCGGATTCCGAGCCGAGACTCGTGCATACCGGGCACCCAGACGAGCGTGTCCTCCAAGAGCTGGGCGTCCTTCACTAATACGAGGCGCCCTCGCAATTCGCGGGTGAAGCTTCTAAACGTCTGTTCATCGACCGTGTTGAGAGCCTTGAGGACGAACACCATAGCAACGTCCGATGAGTCTTCATTTCTGAATACCCACACGAAGGATTCGCGGCCGACAGGCTCATTCGCCAGGATGGCGGCCATTGCCGGGGGCAGAGCGACCAGGTGAAAGGCCTTTCCGGGATTCGGGAGGGAGAAGCCAAAATCGCGGTGGCGGATGCTGTCAGAGAAAACGTCCAGGTGCTCCTTTTCGGCTTCACTGACCTCGAGGTGGCGAGCGCCGATGAAGAGGAAGACTGGAACAGCGGACCAGACCAGCACAACCAGCCCCGCCGCCAGGAGCTTCCAACCCTTTTGAAAGAGATAGGAGGCGAGGAACCCGAGCGGTGCCACAACGAAGACGAGCGTGCCCGCCAGTCTCCCAGCCGCTTCAGAATCCCTTTGGAGAGCGACGGCGGTGACACCGAGCGCGATCGCGAAGACGACTGCCACCAGAGCGGCATGAAGACAGCCAGTTCGCCCTGAAAAGGTGGATTGCATCCTTATCCGAGGGTGTTTTCGCGCACGCCGTCTAACGGATCGCGCTTAAGCTGCGGGCGAAGGGTTTGCGGGCGCAAGGCGGTGGAGCGGCAGATAAAAAGGCTGGCTGGCGAGGCAACGCAATTCCTCCCTACTTGTGAGCGCCCGGCAGCTTCAAGCGCTTGTTAGGCTGCACCCTCCCAATACGACCGTCAGCAACCGTCGGTCTGGTGCATGCACTCTCGGTTCAGCCGGAGCACAGCGGCCTCGACCGGATGCGTGTTGGCGCCTAAACGTACCCGGAGAATTGACATGTCCGGCTCCGTGGAGTCAGGTGCGATAACCGCAATGCCATGTATGGGATCTTGCGATGGGCCAAGAAGGTCGGCCGTTCCCAGGCCACTCAGTGCTGCTGGAGTAATGAATTCAGCCGTCAGGTTGTCCAGAGTGGTTACTGAGTCCCGCGCATATTGTCGAGGCTCGAACTCAGAATCAGGCAGTTGGAGCTCACGCTTGACACTCCCTATGAACGTGGCGAGCACTCTTGGGAAGAGCCTGGCGGCGTTGCGCGCCACACTGACTCTGCCGGACGTCCCAGCGAAACTCAGGCGCAGTTCAACAGCAGGACCCAAGACCTTCGAAGGCAGGAAGCGCGTCATATCGATGGGAGTCGGAGTGACGAGCACGCTGCTGCCCGACGATCCGTACCAAACCCGGCAGTGCCATCCGGCAGGAGCAAACAGTCCTGGCGCTTGCTCCCCCTTGTAATAGGCGATTGCTCCCGCCGGCACATCGCGAAGAAATACGGGTCTCGCCTGACCCTTGGGCGCTTCAATGGGCCCCGACTGGCCATCCGCAGGGCACCCAACGAACGGGACGGCACCCTGCTGGGCTTGGCACACTGCCCGCAGGGCTGGGAAGGCGACTGTAAGAACGACCAACATCGGGCGCATTGATGGTGCCGCCTAACGGATCGCGGTTAAGCTGCGGGCGAAGGACCCGCTGGCGCAAGGCGGTGGAGCGGCAGAAACAAAGGCTCGCCGGTGAGGCAACGCAATTCTTCCCTACTTGTGCGCGCCCGGCAGCTTCAAGCGCATGTTAGGCGGCAGACGGCGGAGTAGGTGACATGGCCCAGCCCCCGCTGCGTTGCATGGCAACCGCAATCAACGCGAGCGCCTCCTCGGGCGTGCTAGCGATGGCCTGGTTCAGATCGTTCAACCCTGAACCGTGGGACTCAGGCACGTGGTAGCCGACCAAGTAGTCGGTCGACCCGAAGACGGGGTCTATGAGGACGGCCCAGCGAGCCTTCATGTCATCGGTGGGGAAGAGCCACAGTCGCGCGTGAGAGGTCATGCCCCAGACAGGCAGGCCCTCGCACATGGTCTCGAGTCCGGGCAGAAGAGCGAGCATCTTCTGAGCTGGGCCGTCCATCAAGGGCATAGTAAGGAAGTGCTCGTAAGCCCCTCGTAACGGCGTCGAGCTCTGGAAGGACACACGTCGCAGCATCGTCCTTATCCGCAACGAATAGGGTCAGCTAGAGTCACAGAGTTGCGCGTCTGCCGCCTAACGGATCGCGCTTAAGCTGCGGGCGCAATGCGCGCAGGCGCAAGGCGGTGGAGCGGCAGACAAAAAGGCTAGCCAGCGAGGCAGCGCAATTCCTCCCTACTTGCGCGCGCCCGGCAGCTTCAAGCGCATGTTAGGCGGCAGCTTCAGTACGGGAGGTCATGTGGCCCGAGACCGATGTGATCGGGTGGCGGGTCCTCATCGAACTGAACCGCGTCGATTCGATCTCGTCCCTGCAATGCAGCCTTGGCAATCCGATGTCTACCGTCCATCACCACACCACCGGCGGAGAGGATTATCGGGAAGGCCAGGTCCGCCTCTTCGATCAGCCTCATGTGAGAAACCAGTGTGCGCCAAGTTGGCCGTTCCTCTCCGCTTACCCATTCCTCATCTAGTTCTCGGATATCACTGAGCAACACTTGCTTGAGCGGTAAATGGCTCGACAATTGAACAAGGTGGTCTACGTCCCATGCTAACAGTCCGCGATCGGACGGCCGAAAGTAGTACTGCTTTCGCACCCCCTACCTCCACGGGTGGATACCACCGGGGCCCTCTTACGGCTGCCGCCTAACGAGATGCGCCTAAGCTGCGGCGCCGCGCTTTCACCTTCACAAACGCAATTCTACCACAGACGACGGGCGCCGTCAGCTTCAGGCGCGTGTTAGACGGCGCGCCCCATTG
>Ga0193755_1000006_pt1 | contig 57831 bp, 54 predicted proteins | sample H1a2metaG_FD_144921 | JGI IMG/M metagenome (GOLD analysis project Ga0193755, IMG submission 144921) | Soil microbial communities from a riparian zone of the East river system, Colorado, United States - H1a2 | ecosystem: Environmental > Terrestrial > Soil > Riparian zone | place: USA: East River...
CCGGGCCACGCGAACCGGATCGCCCTCGTGGATCCGGAACGTCGCGTACACGTCGCGCGCGGTGCGACGCACGGACGTATCCACGACCGCGTTCATATAGCCGCTCTGGCGATACAGGAGAATCAGCCGGACGACGTCACGGCGAAATTCGATTTCGTTGAAGTAGCGCTTCTCGCCCAGCCCCAGCCACCGCACGATCCAGTAGCGCGCCCACGCGCTCGACTTGGTCGTCGCAATGGCGCTCTCGAGGGTATAGTCGTCCAGCGCTCGGTTACCGACGAACGACAGACCCCGAACTACCCGCTCCTGTTCTTGAGCGGCGAGGACGGTTGTCGCCACGAGCGCGGCGAGCAACAGGCAGGGTATGACGCGCAATTGACGTGGTTTACCAATCTCGGCTATGTTGCGACACTTGTACCGCACTGTCAACCTTTTCGACACCGCGAAGAGTGCGCTGTTCCTGTGCTTTCTCGCCGGCTGCAGCGGTCAGTCCGGTGGTGGAGCGCCGGCGCGTGGTCTGATCTATTACGAGACCTACGACCCACGCTCGCTCGACCCGGCGCTGTCTACCGACGTGCCGACGGGCGAGATGGTGACGCTGCTATTCGACGGACTCACCCAGTTCGACCCCGATGGCCGGCTCCTGCCTGGCCTGTCCGACCGCTGGACGAGCGATCGGAAGGGACAGCGGTACGTCTTCCATCTCCGCCCGGGTGTCAGCTTTCATGACGGGCGACCCCTCGTCGCCGCGGATGTTCAACGCTCCTTCTTGCGCGTCCTCAATCCCGCGAGCCACGGCGGCCGGGTGTGGCCGCTGCTGCCCATCGCGGGAGGCGGCGACTTCGCGGACGGACGCGCGCGCGACGTGCGCGGCATGGAGGTGCTGGGAGATACCGCGATTGCGTTTACGCTCACCGAGCCGCTTGCGATTTTTCCGAAATTCCTCGCGATGCCGGTGGCGTCGGTTGTGCCGTCGTCCGTCCCGGACGACTTCGGCCAGCGGCCCGTTGGAACGGGGGCGTGGCGCTTCGTCGGGTGGCAGCACGACGACTACCTGCGCTTTGCCAGGAATTCGGGCTACTGGGGCGGAGCACCGCTGAGTGAATCCCTCACCGTTCGGATCATCCCCGAGGCGCTGACGCGCGCCGCGGAGTTCCTGTCAGGACGGATCTCGGTCGTCGAGATCCCGTTCGGCGAGACGGTCAGGTGGGAGCAGGAACATCCCGACTGGTTGAAGCGCAAGGCGGCGCTCCGCGCCGTCTACGTGCCGCTCAACAACCGGCGCGGTCCATTGCGCGATCCGCGCGTACGCCAAGCGATCAATCACGCGGTCAACGTCCCCGAAATCTTGCGCACCGTGTGGAACGGCCGCGGTGCTCTGGCGGCGGGAGCGATTCCCCCGACGTTGGGGGGAAGTGATCCCTCACGCCGGCCCTACGCCTACGACACCACCGAAGCGCGTCGCCTGCTGCGCTCGGCCGGATACCCCAACGGGTTTTCGGTGCAGCTGTGGCGCTCCGGCACGAACGTGGAGATGGGGCGCGTCGCACAGGCGATCCAGTCGCAGCTTGCCGCCGTGGGGATCCGGGTCGAGATCGTGTCGCGCGACGCTTCCAGCATGCGCGAGGCGGTGCGCAAGGGTGACACCGACATGGCGATCACCGACTGGTGGGCCGACTATCCCGACGCCGACAACTTCCTCTACCCGTTGTTTCACAGCGCCAGCTTTGGCCCCGGCGGCAACTATGCCTTCTACAGCGATCGCGTCACGGACTCGCTGATCGTGCTGGCGCGCCGCACCGTCGACCAGTCGGCGCGCGAGGCGCTGTACGCCCGAATCGACAATCGCATCTTTGACGCCGCGCCCTGGCTCTATCTCTGGTTTGCCGTGGACCTCTGGGCGGAACACCCCTCCATCGCGGGGTGGGATGTTCCGGCGATCTTCAACGGCCAGCGCTGGACCAAGGTTCGTGTTGCGGCTCGTCGGTAGGCGGCTGCTCGCCACGATCCCCACGCTGTTCGGTGTTCTCGTCGTCGCCTTTCTGTTGCTGAACGTCGTCCCCGGCGATCCCGTCGCCGAGATGGTGGGTGAGCGCGCCGATTCCGCGACCATCGCGCGCCTGCGCGGCGAGCTGCACCTCGACGAGCCGATTCCCGTGCAATTCGCGCACTATCTCTGGGGCGTCGTGCGTGGCGATCTGGGCCGGTCCTACATCACGCAGCGCCCGGTACTCGGCGATCTCGCCGAACGCTTTCCCAAGACGCTGCAGCTCGCGGGCGCCGCCATGCTGCTCGCGGTGACCTGCGGCATCACCCTTGGCGTCCTCGCGGCGATCCGGCCCGGCGGCTGGATCGATCGCTTGAGCATGCTCATCGCGTACGTCGGCGTCTCGTTCCCGGTCTACTGGGTGGGGCTCCTGCTGATCTTGCTCTTCGCGGTAGCGCTACGCTGGCTGCCGCCGTCGGGATACGGCGGCATGGCGTTCCTCGTGTTGCCGGCGCTGACCCTCGGCACCCGCTCGATTGCGTTTCTCGCGCGCATGACGCGTGGCGCCATGCTCGACATCCTGCCGTCGGACTTCGTGCGCACCGCGCGGGCCAAGGGACTCGGTGAGCGGCGGGTGATCGGCCGGCATGCGTTGCGCAACGCCTTGCTGCCGATCATCACCGTGCTCGGACTCGACGTGGGCAACTATCTGACCGGCAGCATCCTGACGGAGACGATATTCTCCTGGCCCGGAGTGGGCCGTTATGTGCTGCTCGCGATTCAGAAACGGGATCTGCCGGCGGTCCAGGGGAGTATCCTTTTCTTGTCCGTGATCTTTGTGCTGGTCAACCTTCTCGCAGACGTGCTCTATGCGAAAGCTGATCCTCGCGTCGCTTACGATTAGCGCCGCGCTCTCCAGTCAGGCTGGGGCACAGAACCGCGGCTCGCTGCAGCAGCGCCTGACGCGCCTGCTCGATCAGCCGCCGTTCGACCGCGCGACCTGGAACGTCTACGCACAGGACGACCGCGGGCGCGTGCTGTTCAATCGCAACGGGGACCGCTTTTCGGTGCCCGCGAGCAACACGAAGCTCGTGGTCTCAGCGGCGGCGACGGTGCTGCTACCAGCCGACTATCGCGCGCGCACGAGCCTCTACGCCAACGGCACCATCACGAACGGCGTGCTGCAGGGCGACCTCGTGCTGTACGGCCGCGGCGATCCGACGTGGTCGGAGCGCTGCTACACGGTCGACACGCTGGCGCCGGGCGGCTGCGACTCGACGTGGACCGCCGTGGGGGCGATCGCCGATTCCTTGCGCGCGCATGGGATTCGGCGCGTGACGGGCCGGATCGTCGGTGACGGCTCGTATTTCGAGTCGACCCTGACCCATCCGGGCTGGAATTCGTTCGATCTCAACTGGTGGTACGCCGCGCCCATCTCGGGCCTCGGATTTCACGACAACAGCGTGGATTTCCAGATCACACCTGGGTCCTCCGTCGATGCGCCGCCCGTCATCACGTGGAACCCCGATCTCACCCTCTTCACGTTCGAGAACCGGGCCCGCACGGTCGCCGCCGATTCGTCGACGACGATCGGCGACAACTTCTTCCGCAAGCCCGGGACGCTCGATATCTGGGCGGAAGGCACGGTCTCGTTGAGCCGGTCGCCGTGGATCGAGAGCTTCGCGCTTCCCGATCCGAATCTGTACGCCGCCCGCGCGCTCGAGATCTCGTTGCGGAAGAAGGGAGTCTCCGTCGGCGGCGGCGCGGCCAGCACGACCGACTCGATGGTCTATCGCACCCTGCGATGCTGCAGCAATCCACTCGCGGAGTACCACGGTCGCCCGTTGCCGGACATCGTGTTCCCGATTCTCAACACGAGCCAGAATTGGTTCGCGGAAACGCTCTTGAAGATCCTGGGGCGCGAGGTGGGCGATACCGGTAGCTGGGGAAAGGGTCTCGATGTCGAAAAGCGGTTTTTGGTCGATTCCGTGAAGATCGATTCCACGGCGTTTTCGCTCGAGGACGGCTCCGGATTGGCCGCCGGCAACCTCGTGACGCCGCACGCGTTCGTGCAGCTGCTCGCCTACATGTACCGCCATCCCAAACGCGCACCGTTTCTGGCCGGCTTGCCGCGGGCGCAGCAGCGCGGCTCGCTGCTCAGGCGCTTTGCCGGGACGCCGCTCGAGGGACGGGTGCTCGCGAAAACGGGATCGATCGATCGCGTGAACACGCTGTCGGGGTACATCGAAAAAGCGGACGGGCGGGTGATTACCTTCTCGATTCAAGCAAATGCGCACGACGTGCCGACGCGTCAAATGCTTGCGCAGATCGATTCGGTGGTGGTGCAGCTGGCGCGCTAGTCTTCTTTCTGACCAAATATCGCCATGTTCGAGCTGTGCCCCGGCATGAACTTGGCCGTCGGATTCAGGAAGTGCACGGCGTGATTCACCGCAATGCACGCTTCGGCAACGCCGGTCGCGATGAGCTTGAGCTTCCCAGGATAGGTCGTGATGTCGCCGGCGGCGTAGATGCCGGGGATGTTGGTCTCCATCGTCTGCGCGACCTGGATGTCGCCCTTCTCGATCTCGAGCCCCCACTCGGCGATCGCACCGAGTGAGGAGACGAAGCCGAGCTGCGGGATCACGCAGTCCATCGCCAGCGTCTCCTCTTCTTTCGTCTTGTTGTTGAAGATGGTGACCCGCTCGATGCGGCTCGCGCCCGCGATTTCTTTCAGCTCCCAGAACGTGCGCAGCTCCATCTTGCCAGCGGCCGCCAGGGCCTGGACCTGATCCACGGTCGCCTGATGGGCGCGGAAGCCGTCGCGGCGGTGAATCATGACGATCGACTTCGCGAGAGGATACAGGTTCACCGCCCAGTCGAACGCCGAGTCGCCGCCGCCGACGATCAGCACCCGCTTGCCCGCGAACTCGCGCGGGTTCAGGACGCGATCATGCAGGCCCTTGTCGTTCCACTGGTCCACGTCCTTGAGGGGCAGCTTGCGCGGTGTAAACGCGCCGATGCCTCCCGCGATCAGCACCGAGCGGCCCGGATACTCGTCCTTGTCAGTCACGATCGTGAATACGGGCTTGCCGTTGGCTTCGGTGCGTTTGAGCGCGATGACCCTCTGGGCGAGGTGGACGGGTCCTTTCCACTGGAGACCCTGCTCCGCCATCCCTTTGACCAGATCCTTGGCGAGAATCTTCGGAAAGCCCGCAACATCGAAGATGTATTTCTCGGGATACAGCGCGGTCAGCTGGCCACCGACCTGGTCGAGGTTGTCGATCAGACGATGTGACGCGCCGCGCATGCCGGCGTAGAACGCGGCGAACAGTCCCGTCGGGCCGGCCCCGATGATGGTGATATCTTTTGTCTCTTGCATCGCGCCAACGCTAGCGTGCTTCTCGTCTTGGGTCTACTGGCCTGCGCCAGCGGCGGGCCGCATGCCGCGCTCGGCTGGAGCCTGGGCGGCGAGGCGCACGTGTTCATCACCGGGAACCGCTTCGCCCGCAATTACTACCATCAGCTCACCGGCAATCGCCATCTCTTCGACTCGCTGCAACACCGACCACTCGTGGCCGTCGAGGCTCGCGAGGCCAAGAGCGCGACCGTCCTGTCAGCCAATGGCGCGGCCCCTGCGCACCTCACCCTTGCCCGCTTCCATGCCCCGCAGACCTGCGGCGCCGCCGAAGCAGTAACGGAGCTCGTCCTCGCGTTTCCGCCCGGAGGCGCGGGCGGCCATAGCACGCCGCCATCGCATGTAACGGTGGTGGCGCTCCTCGATGCGCCGGCCTTCGCCGGCGGCGCGGGCCCATCGCGCCCCGCGTTGACGCGCGCCGCAGCACTCGATCTCCTCTCCCGCGTAGTCCGGCGCGCCCAGCCAACCACACCGCTCCGGGCGCTGGTTCTCGACGCCGACCAGGCAGCGGATGCGGGTGAAGTCGTCCCGCTCGCCTCTGGCTACGCGGTCGGGTTCCGGGCCCGCTTTCCAAACGGAACCGATACGGTATTGGTGACCGGCGTCGCGACGACCGACGTAGCTCTCCACCACCTGCGCTGGGTCAGAGAACCAGAGCGCCTGCGGCTGGTCGGCGGAATGGTGCGTACGAACCCGGGGACGCGGTACTCGCTGCGTGGAGCGGTCGCCGCTGCAGGCGGTGACCGGCTTCTGCTCCTCGACGAAATCACCGACATCTCGGCGCGGGATTCTCGCGCCACGGCGGTGGATCCCGCGACGCGCCGTGTCCTCGCCACGCAACCGCTCGCGCTGCGTTGCCCCTGAGCATACGTTCCGCACGTGAAGATTTATACGAAGACCGGCGACGAAGGAGAGACGGGGCTGTTCGGCGGCGGCCGAGTGCCCAAGGACGACCCTCGAGTGCGGGCGTACGGCGAGGTGGACGAGCTGAACGCGACCGTAGGACTCGCGGCCGCACTCGACCCGTGGTCCTATGACCGCGACCGGCTCGAGGCCATTCAGCGAGACCTGTTCACGATCGGTGCCGAGTTAGCGACCCCCGATCCAGCAAAGCTGAAGGCGCCGAGCCTCGGCGGGGCACGCGTGCGGGCGCTCGAAGAGGGCATCGACGGCCACGAAGCGACCCTCCCGCCACTCAAGAACTTCATTCTTCCGGGCGGCTCCCCAAAGGCTGCGGCGTTCCACCTGGCGCGCACGGTTTGCCGGCGAGCGGAACGTACGGTGGTCGAGCTGGCGCGCGACCAGCGTGTGAATCCGGAGATCGTCAAATACCTGAACCGCCTGTCCGATCTCCTCTTCGTCCTCGCGCGGGCCGTGAACAAGTTTGTCGGCCGCGGCGACACGCCGTGGTAACGGTCCGCGTCCCGCTCGTCGAGCAGCGGGATGCCTCTTACGACATCCTGATCGCCCCGGGTCTTGTCCGCCGCCTCGACAGGATCCTGCCGCAGTACTGCCCCGCCGCAGCGTACGCGGTGATTTCCGATTCGCACGTCGGCAAACTCTACGGAGACTCGATCGCGAAACAGGTGTCGGGTGCCGGGTGTCAGGTCGAGCTGCTGACCTTTCCAGCGGGAGAATGGAACAAGACACGCGACACCTGGGCATCACTCTGCGACCGCATGTTGGCCGCCCATCTCGGCCGCGACTGCGCCGTTATCGCCCTTGGTGGCGGCGTGGTGAACGACCTGGCAGGATTCGTCGCAGCCACCTACCTGCGCGGCGTTCCGCTGGTGCAGGTTCCGACGTCCCTGCTCGCGATGATCGACTCATCCATTGGCGGAAAGACGGGCGTCGACGTGCCCGCCGGGAAGAATCTGCTCGGTGCGTTCCATCAACCACGCGTCGTCGTCGCCGATCCGGAGCTGCTCGCCTCGCTGTCGAGCGTGCAGCTGGCGGCGGGGCTCGCTGAAGCCGTGAAGCACGGCGCGGTCGCGGACGCGGAGTATTTCGCGTTTCTCGAGGGCGAATACGCGGCGATCTTCGCGAAACACGCGCCCGCGCTCGAGCGAGTCGTGCGGCGCTCGGTGGAGATCAAAGCCGCGGTCGTCGCTCAAGATGAACGCGAAAAGGGCAAGCGCGCGATTTTGAATTTCGGTCACACCGTAGGCCACGCGATCGAAGCCACGTCGAAGTACGAAGTGTTGCACGGCGAAGCGGTGGCGATCGGCATGGTCTACGAAGGCCGGCTCGCCGAAACACTCGGAATTGCGTCCACGGGAACGGCACAGCGCATCCGCTCGGTTCTGGAACGGCTGCATTTGCCCGTCGAGCGGCCGGATGCCAGTCACGTCGACGACCTCATCGCGGCGATGCGCGCCGACAAGAAAGTTCGGGCCGGAGAAATCCGTCTCGCGCTGCCGAGCGCGATCGGACGAGCCCACGGCAACGACGGTCAGGGCTGGACGGTCGCCGTGGACGAGGCGACGATACGTCAGGTCCTGGTCAACACGTAGCCCACATTCCTTTCCACGTCTCCACAGCACGAAACTCATCCTTCGGATTGACTTGCTGCGGCGTGCGTTTCCGTGCCTCCCTTCCATTTTCCACAGGATCTGTGGATAGTGGACAAACGGGGGAATCCCTACAAACCCAATAATTTGTGATGTGGAAAACTGGGTTTATTTGCACCGATTGGCAGGAAAACCTATATTGGCGCGTGGTTTAGGTGGTCTGAACGGCGGCTTCGCCCGCCGTTTCCACACCAACTTCGCGTTTCAAGGGGAGTCGCGCATGGCGAGGTCGAATGCCGGCAAGGCGAAGTCTTTTTTCCGCACCACCCCATCCGGAGCATTCGACCAATACCTGCAAGACATACAAAAACTTCCCCTCATCAAAGATCCCGCTGAAGAACGTCGTCTCGCGCGGCGTGTACAGCGCGGCGACGAAAAAGCTGCCGAGCGTCTCGTCACTGCCAATCTCCGATTTGTCATTTCCTACGTCAAAAAATATCAGGGCCACGGACTCGATCTCTCCGAGCTCGTCGCCATCGGCAATGAAGGTCTGCTCAAAGCGGTGAAGAAGTTCGATCCCGACCAGGGCGTCAAATTCATTTCGTATGCGGTGTGGTGGGTGCGGCAGGCGGTGCTGAAAGCGTTGGCGGAGCAGACGCGCAGCGTCCGCATTCCGCTGAATCAGAACTCACAGCTCATCCGCATGAGCCGCACCGAAACGTATTTGTCGCAGGAGCTCGGCCGGGAACCCACCGACAACGAAATCGCGAAAGCCCTTGAAGATACCGTCGAGAATGTCCGCACCGCGCGCCGGATGACGGCGGCGGAGCTGTCGCTCGACGCGCCGGTCGACCGAACCGACAAGGATGCCGCGACGCTCGGCGAGCGCTTTGCGGGCCAGGAGGGCGGCGAGATCGAAGAGCGCACCGACGGCAAGTTGATGCGCGAGTTCATCGATCGGATCTTCCAGAAATATCTCACGCCGCGCGAGCGCAAGATTCTCTATCTCTACTACGGACTCGAAGAGGGCAGCGAGGCGATGACGCTCGAGAAGATCGGCGCGCTCATGGGAGTGACCCGCGAGAGGATTCGCCAGATTCGCGAGCGCGCGTTCGAGAAGCTGCGTGAGTCGCCGGACGGCAAGGCGCTGAAAGGATTCTGGAGAGCGGCCTAAGCAAAACCCGGCTTCACGAGATCAAGGGGGGTCAGGACAGTCTGTCCTGACCCCCTTTTGACTACTATATAGCATGACCACGGCTCTGGCCCGCGACCTCGCAGCGATTGTCGGCGATCGTCATGTCCGCGAGGCTCGTGCCGAACGCATGACGTTCGCGATGGACGGCTTGCCTACGCACCGTCGCGTCCCCGACATCGTCGTACTCCCCGGCTCTCGCGAAGAGTTGATCGCCGTTGTCCGTCTCCTCGCCGCACTCGGCGTCCCGTTCGTGCCGCGCGGCGCCGGCACCGGACTCTCGGGCGGCGCGCTCGCCGACGAAGGCTCGGTGCTGCTGGTGCTGACACGACTAAACCGCATTCTGCGGATCGACCGCGACAACCACCTGGCGGTCGTCGAGCCCGGCGTCGTCAACGCGAAGCTCGGCGCGGCGGCTCGGCCGGCCGGCCTGCAGTACGCTCCCGACCCGTCAAGTCAGAGCGCGTGCACGATCGGCGGCAACGTCGCCGAAAACGCCGGCGGGCCGCATTGCTTGAAGTACGGCGTCACGGCAAATCACATCCTCGCGCTCGAGGTGTTGCTCGCCGACGGCTCACTTGTGGAAATCGGCAGCCCGGGGGGGGAGTCGTGGGGACCGGATCTCGTCGGGGTGTTCGTCGGGTCGGAAGGCAACTTCGGCATCGCGACCAGAATCACCGTGCGGCTCACGCCACTGCCGCGTGCGGTCAGAACGCTGCTCGCCGATTTCACCGGCCTGCGCATCGCGGGTGAGGCGGTGTCCGCCATCATCGCGGCCGGAATCGTGCCGGCGGCACTCGAGATGATGGATCAGTCGTGCATCTGCGCGGTGGAGGACTCGGTGTACGCCGCGGGCTATCCGCGCGACGCCGCCGCTGTCCTGCTCGTCGAGATCGATGGCCGTAACACGGACGCTGTCGTCGCAGAGACCGAGGTGGTCGTGGACCTTCTGCGTAAATCGGGTGCTCGATCGGTGAGATCCGCGACCAGCGAGGCTGAGCGCGAGCGGTTGTGGCAAGGTCGCAAGAAGGCGTTCGGCGCGATGGGACGCCTGTCGCGTGACCTCGTCGTCCAGGACGCGGTCGTTCCCCGCTCCGCTCTGCCGCAGGTCCTCGACACCATCGCTGCCATCGCCAAGCACTACGGGCTGGTGGTGAGCAACGTCTTCCATGCGGGCGACGGCAACCTCCATCCCAACATTTCGTTCGACGCGACCGATCCGGTCCTCAAGAAAAAAGTCGAGGCGGCGAGCGCCGAGATCATGCAGGCCTGCATTGCAGCGGGCGGCACGATCACGGGCGAGCACGGCGTCGGAATCGACAAGTTGCGGTACATGCCGCTGATCTTCGATGCGGAATCGCTGGGGGCGATGCACGCCCTGCGGAAGGTGTTCGATCCGGACGAGCGAGTGAACCCGGGGAAGGTCGTGCCGGTGCATGCGTGCAGAGAGTGGACGCACACTCCTCGGGTCGGGAGCCCCGGGGCCAGGCCCCGGGGACGGGCCGCATGACGATCCTCGAGAAGGTCACCGCATTGCTGGGTGAAGGAGCGGTGCTCGAACCCAGCACTGATCGCGTCCCTCGCATCGCACCGGGATCTCCCGATGCGGTCGCGCTCCTCCTCGGCACGGCGCATCAGGAAGGCTGGCGCGTGCGCATCGAGGGCGCCGGAACGTGGCTGCAGAGCGACGCCCCCGCCGATCTCGCGCTCACGACGCGCCGCCTCGACCGCGTCCCCGCGATCGAGCCCTCCGATCTGACGGCGACCGCCGAGGCGGGCATCGGGCTCGATCAACTGCGCCAACAGCTCGCCGACCGCGGCGCATGGCTCGCCATCGATCCGCCCGGCCTGGCCGGCCGCACGCTCGGCTCCGTCGTCTCGACCGCGACCGCGGGCCCGCTGCGACACGGCTTCGGACCGATCAAGGACCATCTGCTCGGCGTCACGTTCGTGACCGGTGACGGCCGCATGGTCCAAAGCGGCGGGCGCGTCATGAAGAACGTCGCCGGTTACGACCTCACGAGGCTTCAGGCCGGCGGGTTCGGCGCGTTCGGCGTGATCGTGCTCGTGCACTTGCGACTGCGCACCCTGCCCCGCGCCGACGTCACGTATGTGCTCGAAGGCGCGCGCGAAGATCTGACGCAGGTCGGTGAAGACATCGCTGGCGCCGGACTGACGCCCGCGGCGCTGGAGCTCGTCTCACCGGCACTGGCGCGGCGGGAGCGCTGGGTCCTGGCGGTGCGTCTCGCCGGATCGCCCGCGCTGGTGGCGGCGGACGAAGCGGGACTCGGCGCCGCGAGTGGCGGCGGCCGGTTCTCGCCGCTGCGCGCCGAGGAGGCGCATGCATTCTGGATGCGCCTGGCCGAGGGATTCTCGGTTCGGCCCGTGACGTTCCGCATCGGCGGCGTACCGACCGCGAGCGATGAGCTGCTCGATCTGCTGCAGCATCAGCTGGGGGACGAATGGATCTCCGCCTCTCCGGCCGCCGGCGCGATCCGCTGGACCGGTGACACGAACATCGACCGCTTGCAGCGGCTGCGCCGCACCCTCGCCGGGCTCGAGGTGCCGCTCACCCTCGAGCGGGCGCCGTGGCCACTGCGTGGCGCCGTCGGACACTTCGGGGCGTATCGGGAGGGGGTCGGCCCGCTCGTCGCCGGCCTGCGCCGCACGTTCGATCCCGGAGGTGCTCTCGTCGTCGCCACAGAAGGCTCATGACGGAGGCAGGACGAGGGGGATTCGAGGGGCTGGACGCGTGCGTGCACTGCGGGTTTTGCCTTCAAGCTTGTCCGACATTCCTCGCGACCGGAGATGAGTCCGACTCACCCCGCGGCCGCATCGAGCTGATGCGGGGGCTCGAGCGCGGCGACATCGCCGTGACCGATGCTGCGCTCATCTACCATCTCGACCGCTGCCTGGGTTGCCGCGGCTGCGAGCCGGTCTGCCCATCGGGCGTGCAGTACGGCCGCGGACTCGAGGCGGCCCGCTCTCGCATCACCGCGGCGCGTCCTGTGCCCCGTGTCGCTCGGTTGGCGCTCTGGGCGCTGACGACGCCCGGGGTGAGCGGCGCGGTGTACTGGTTTGCGCGCTTGCTGCGTGCGGTTCTCCCCCGGAGCTTCGCTGGATGGGGCAGGATTCGGTTCGCCTTGGGAATGCTGGCTGCAACGAAAGCCGGCGGTAGGGGGCGGTACGAGGCGGTAAAGGGCGGTAGAAGGCACGCCACGCCTACCGCCTCCTACCGCCCCCTACCGCCCGTTACCGCCCAGATCTTTCGCGGCTGTGTGATGCAGGGTCTCTTCTCCCATGTTCATGAAGCGACAATCCGCACGCTCGCCGTGAACGAGTATCAAGTCCGCGAGGTCAGTGGCCAGCTTTGCTGCGGCGCCTTGCATGCGCACGCAGGATTGCTCGAAGAGGCCCGCGCCCTGGCCCGCGCCAACGTCGAGGCCTTCGGCGATGGCGACGACCCGATCGTCGTAAACAGCGCCGGTTGCGGGGCCCTTATGAAGGAATACGGACGGCTGCTCGGCAACCCACGGGCAGAACGATTCGGCGCGCGGGTGCGCGACGTCAGCGAGCTGCTAGCCGGCAGCGGCATGAAGGGACCGGTCGCCGGGGCGCCGCTCGATCTGCACGTCGCGTACGATCCGCCGTGCCACTTGCTGCACGCGCAGGGCGTCGCCGTCCAACCGCTCAAGCTGTTCGCCGCCATCCCGCTGCTCGAGCTCGTTGCCGTTCCGGGGGCCGCGGAATGCTGCGGCAGTGCCGGGCTATTCACTTTGCTCGAGCCCGAGATGTCGCGCGCCGTCCTCAAGACGAAGCTCGAGGGCCTGCGCGAAGCCGCGCCGCAGGTCGTCGCGACCGGCAATCCGGGATGTCTCATGCAGATCGGCGCTGGGCTCGCGGCCGCCGGCATCGCCGCGCGCGCGCGCCATCCGGTCGAGCTGCTCGACGATGCGTACCGCGCGGCCGGGCGGTACGAATGACCGGTGGTGCACCCCCGCGGCGACTCACCACGCCGGACGGCGTCGAGCTCGCTTTGCATCGGCTGCGCGCCTATCGCGATGGCCGCCCCGCCGTTCTCCTCGTGCACGGAGCATTCACGAACCACCGCTTCTGGCTGCACTCCAGTGACGGAACATCCGCCGGCGGGATGGCGCATTTTCTTGGTGCCGCCGGGTTCGACGTGTGGCTCGCCGACATGCGCCATCACGGCGAGAGCGCGCGCGAACCACGGCGCGGCGCCTGGACGTTTGAGGACTGGGTCCTCCATGATACGCCCACTCTCGTCGCGCGCGTGCGCGAAGAGACGGACGGCGCGCCGCTCGCCTGGCTGGGGCATTCCGCCGGTGGCGCTGCGGGCTTGTGCTGGCTCGCGCGAGTTGCGGCCGCGGCGCCGATTCGCGGCATCGTGACGCTCGGAACTCCTGGGCCGCGCCAGGTCGGGCCCGTACGGCGGGCCCTCGCCGCGACAACGATGGCGGTGTCGCGACTGCTCGGTCGATTTCCCGCGCGCTCGCTGCGCTTCGGCAACGAAGACGAGGCAGCCGAGATCATCGCGGAATGGATGGAGTGGAACGTGCGCGGCAGATGGCTCGGGATGGATGGGTTCGACTATTTTGCCGGACTCGCGGCACTGAGCACACCGTATCTCGGTGTGGCCGGCGGTGCCGATTGGATCTTTGCGCCGCCGAAGGCGTGCCGGCAGGTGGTCGAGCGGGTCGGCGCCGCCCATAAGATGCTCGCGGTCGCGCCGGGATTGTCGCACCGCGGGCTGGTGTTGAGCGAGCATGCCAGAACCTCCTGCTGGCCCAAGGTGGTCGCCTGGTTGAAGGAGACACTCTGACCGAAGCCGTGCTGTTCGACTTCAACGGCGTGCTGGTAGACGATGAGCCGCAGCACTGCGAGGCGCTGCGGCGCGTGCTCGCGGACGAACGCATCACACTGACACGCGACCAGTACTACGCGCAGTACCTCGGCCTGGACGATCGCACCGGCTTCGTGCTGGCGTTCCGCAACGCCCAACGGACGTTGACGACTGAGATGCTGAAGCACCTCGTGACGAAGAAGTCGCAGATCTATCTCGAGCTCGTCAGAACGTCGCTGCGGCTGGTCCGCGGCGCGCCGGAGTTTGTGCGCGACGCGGGAAAACGATTCCGCCTGGGCATCGTGTCCGGCGCGCTACGGCGCGAGATCGATCACGTGTTGGGTCAGACCGCACTCGGCGATAGCTTCGAAGTCATCATCGCCGCCGACGACGTGTCCCACTCAAAACCGGATCCCGCGTCCTATCTCGCGGCGCACGACGCATTCAACCGCCGTCGCCCCATCGCGCCCCGCGCGTGCGTCGTCATCGAGGATTCGCTGCCGGGGTTGCAGGCTGCGCGCGCCGCGGGGATGCCGTGCGTCATGCTGACGACCAGTCATGCCGCAGGCACGCTCGAGGGGAGGGGTGCCGCGTTGGTATGGGAGTCGCTCGCGGGGCACTCCGCCGGCGAGCTGGCCGACTTATGAGCGACGTTTTTCCCACGGCGCCGAGCGCGACCGTCACGCGGCTCGAGCGTGACGCGGTGCCCGCCGAGATCGTGGATCAGCTGCGCGCCGGCGCCATCGTTGCACCGGCCGATGTCGGGGTTATCGACCTGCTTGGACCCGGTGAAGGCGCGATCACGTGCTTTCAGGGCTTGCTCACCAGCGACATCGAGAAGCCGGGCGACGGCGCGTTCGTGTACGGTGCGCTGCTCACGCCCAAGGGGATGATCGTGGTAGACGGCTGGGCGGCGCGGCTTGGACCACGCGTGCGCTTCACCGTCCCAGCGGAAGGCCGCGAACGCGCGATGACGATTCTGCAGCGCTCGGTCCCGCCCCGCCTGGCGCGCTCCAGCGATCGCACGGACGACACGGCCGTCCTCCGCATCGCGGGCGCCCACGCCGTCGCCGTCATGGGCGCAGCCAGTGTCCCGGTCCCGCACGCCGCGAATCGGGTGATGGAAGCGTCGGCCGGTGGGATCGCGCTCGAAGTCGCCCGCACGAGCGATGTCGCCCCGTTTGTGTTTCAGCTGACGGTCGCGGCCGACCAGGTCGCCGCAATGCAACGACGGTTGGTGGACGCCGGCGCGCACGCCGCAATGGCCGAAGCGCTGGAGCTGGCGCGCATCCTGGCGGGGTGGCCTCGACTTGCTTCCGAAGTGGACGAGAAGACCATTCCGCAGGAAGTGCGCTTCGACGAAATCGGCGGCGTGTCGTACACCAAGGGCTGCTATACCGGCCAGGAGACGGTGAGCCGCCTGCATTTCCGCGGGCACGCGAACCGGCAGTTGCGCGGCTTGCTGTTCGAGACCGATCCGCCCGCCACGCCGGCGAGCGGCTGGAGCGCCGTCACCCACGAGGAAGGGGATGTGGGGCGTGTGACCAGCATCGCCTGGCTCCCGGACGGCGGCGGGTCGGTGCTCGGTCGCTGGATCGGCCTCGCCATCGTGCGGCGGGAGGTCCCGCCCGGCGCGACCGTGCGCGCGGCGGGGCGCGAAGCGCGCGTCGTCGAGCTGCCCTTCGACGCTCCCCGCGTCGCTCCCGCGTGACGGTTCTGGTCACCGGCGCCGCCGGGCTCGTCGGCACACACGTGCTCGACGCGCTGCGGGCGCGACGCGCGACGCCTCGGGCACTGGTGCGCGAGCACTCGGTCGCCACGGTCGAGGCGTTCGGCGCCGAGGCGATTGTCGGCAACGTCACCGAACAGAGCACATGGCAGCGAGCGTCGCAAGGCGTGGACGCAATCATCCACGCCGCGGCGCTCGTGGCCTCGCACGACTCGTTCGACGAGTTCACGCGCGTGAACGTCGGCGGCACTCGGCTCGCGCTCGAGACGGCGCGCCGGACCGGAGCGCACCTCATTCATATCTCCACCGTCGCCGTGTACGGCCGCGCCGCCGTGTTCAAGGCGGGTGACCAGCGAATCACCGAGGACTATCCGTTTCAGCCGCTTCCCGACTCTGACTTCTACGCCCGCAGCAAACGGGCGGCCGAGGAGATGGTGCAGCAGGAGGCGGCGCGCGGCGGCCTCTCGGTCATCGCGATCCGGCCCAATGTCATCTACGGCGAACGGGATCTGCTCTTCACCCGGCGTCTGATCGCCAACTTGAAGCGCGGGTTCCTGCCCCAGATCGGGCCCGGGACGAATCATTTGTCGTGCGTGTACGCGGGCAACGTGGCCTCGGCCATTCTCGCCGCACTCGACGCGCCTGCCCAGCCGGGGTTCCGCCCCTACAACGTCACCCGCGACGCCGCGCCACTGCTGACGCAGCGTGAGTTCTTCGCGGCGTTCGCGGAAGCGTTAGGGCTCAGGCCGCTGCGGATTCCCGTGCCGGTGCCGTTGATCCGGATCGGGGTGAAGGCCTGGAGCGTGTTGATGCGGCTGGTGCTGCCAGGTCGCTACACCGCCCTCGGGAATTCGGCGATGTCGTTCATTCTCGGAGAGAACGCTTACTCGGTGGAGCGCCCGGGCTTCATGACTGCAACTACGACGCGCTTACGGGCGACGGGTCGCAGGAGGCTTGGTGGTGGTCGTAGTGGTGGTGGTGGTGGTGGTAGTGGTGGGCGCCTTGGTCGTGTCGGCCGGCGCCATCATCTTCATCGAATCCGCCATTTTCATCGAGTCAGCACGCATGGTGTCGCTCGCGTTGCTGTTCTGCGCCTTCCTACACCCGCCTGCAGCCATGACGACGATCGCCACGGCCAATGCGATGCGCTTCATGCTAGCTCCTGTTTAGGTATGGGTCGGGGAGACGGCGAAACGTACCTAGGGGACCGGCACAGTCAAGCAGCGGTAAGTTATAGGAATCATGCTGCGTTCTGATCGCCGCACATTTCTCGGCTTCCTGTCGTCGTTCGCCGGATCGCTGACACTCGGCCGGCGCGCGACGCAGCAGCCGGTCATCGACGTGCGTCCCACTGCGCTCTTCCAGCAGCCCGAGGGACGCAAGAATCTGGTGCGCATCACCGTCTCGGGACTCAGCGCGCCGGCGGCACGCGCGCGCGTGACGGATCGGCGCGGCGCGCTGGTCGGTACCGCGGGACTGTTGCCCACGCCACAAGGCGTCTCGTTGAGCGGCGAAGTGTGGGTCCCGCTCTCGGAGCCATCCGACTTTCAGTTCGACATCGAGGTCGGACGAGACCGCGCGGCGCGGCGGCGGCTGCGCCTCACTCCCGCGAAACGCTGGACGCTCTACTGGCTGCCCTCGATCCACACCGACGTCGGCTACACCGACCTCCAGGAGCGAGCGCTCGAGGTTCATCGCAAGAATCTGGACGCAGCGCTGGCGTGGACCGCGACGCACCGCGAATTCCATTTCACCGCGGAGTGCGCGCTGCAGGTGCTGTCGTACCTGGAGAACCGCTCGCCCGAAGCGGGCGACGCGCTTGTGCAGGCGATTCGCGACGGCAAGATCGCGTGGCAGGCGCTGTTCGCGAACATGCTCACCGGCATCCTCGATCACGAGACGTTCGCCCGGCTGGTGTGGCCGGCGGGGAAGCTGGCGCGCGAGCGAGGCCTGACGTTCCTGTCCGCCCAGATCACCGACGTCCCCGGGCAGACGCTGACGTTCCCGACGCTCCTCGCCGCAAGCGGCGTGAAGTACCTCGCCAGCGGCCCCAACCCCGAGCGCGCCGTGCCACTGCTTCCGGCTTCCGGCGCCACCGAAGGCACAGTCTACCCGCAGCTCTACTACTGGGAGGGGCCCGACGGCAGCCGCGTGCTGCATTGGCGCGCGCACCACTACGGCGACGGCACCCGTTTCGGCTTCGACGTCGGCCCCGACGAGATGGGTCACCGTCTCTCCGATTGGCTGCTCAATCAGCCGGCGTTTCTCGCGCAGAATTGGCCGTATGACACCGCCCTGCTGTACGGTGCCGATTGGCAGGACAATGCCCCTATGAAGGAAACGATCGTTGCCAACGTCCAGGAATTCGCCCGGCGGTTCACGTTCCCGCGCATCGTCACGGGTCGGGCGGAGGACTTTTTCCGCGACGTCGAGCGCCGCTACGGGACGAAAATTCCGGTCCGCCGTGGCGACACGGGGCTCTACTGGGAGGACGGCGCCGCGTCGACCGCGGCGGAGCTGGCGGCGTTTCGTTCTGCGCAACTCGTGGCCCGCGCGGCCGAGATCGTCGCGCTGTGGGATGATCGCATCGAGCCGCGCGACGATGACGCGACGAAGCGCCGTCGCAGCCGTGCCGATGCGCGCACCGCCATGTGGCGTGACTTGCTGCTCTTCGGCGAGCACACCTGGGGCGCGGACGAAAGTATTTCCGCCCCTGCCTCGCGGCAGACCGTGGCGCAATGGGACTACAAGAGACGCTTCATCGATGCCGGAGTCGCCGCGGCGCGCGATCAGCTGCGCGATGGCTTGCTGCGCCTCGGCCGGGGAGGCCGCACCGGCCGCGGCCGATTGGTGTTCAATGCCGGCACCTGGGAGCGGACCGACGTGGTCCGCGTTCCCGGTGGCGCCGCCAAATCTCTCACCAACGACGGGCGCGAGCTGGCGTCCGTCGACCTCGAGAATGGTGACGCGCTCGTCCTGTTCCGCGAGGTCCCCCCGCTTGGCTACCTGGCGCTGACCGAAGCGGACCGGGAAGCCCGTCCACCCGCGGCCGACGGCGAGGCCTTCGACGCCAAGGCGGGAGGGTTCACGGTCCAGCTCGACCAGGCGAGTGGCGCGATCCGCTCCCTCACCGGTCCGGACGACAAGGAGCGCGTGAAGCCGTCGGATTGGTCCGGCTTGAATCAGCTCGTCTACGCGCGCGGTGGCGAGCATAGCGCGCTCTGGACCTCAGGCGACCGTGACGAGCTCAAAAACCCTCCGCAGCTCGAGCTCACGCAGGCCAAGCTCGTTCGCGCCCGCCGCGAGCGGCTCCCGGGTATCGGGGTGCGTCTCGTGGTCGAGCGATCACTCGAAGGGTTCCCCGCGATCGCGTCGACGATCACACTGTACGACGAGCTGCCCTGGGTGGACATCGAGAACCGTATCGTAAAGACGCCCACGCTCGCGAAAGAGGCGCTGTACATCGCGTTTCCCTTTGCATTCCTCAAACCCACGGTCGATGTCGAAGTCCCGCTTGGCCGCATGACCGTCGATCGCGATCAGCAGCCTGGGAGCTGCCGCGATTGGTTTTGTCACACGCATTGGGTGTGGCTGCACGAAGGCAACGACGGCGTGCTCTGGAGCGGCCCCGATACCCCGCTTTTCACGCTCAACGACCTGTTCCGCGGGGCGTGGCGTCGCACGATCGTGCCCGACGGTACGCTGTTCGCCTACGTGATGAACAACTACTGGCACACGAACTATGCGGCGTCGCAGGGTGGAGCGGTGACATTCCGGTTCAGGCTCTCGCTGGTCGCGCCCGGCGATGCGGCCGAGCCGGTGCGGCGCGGGTGGGCGGCGTGCGAGCCGTTGTACGTGAGCCCCTCGTACACCAACGAGGCGCCCGGTCCCCTGATTGCCAAGGATCGCGCGCTGTTTTACTCCGACAAGGGCGTGATGATCGTCGGCGCGAAGCCGGCCGACGACGGCGACGGCGTGATCGTGAAGGTTCTCGACGTTGCCGGACAGGCGCGCAGCGTCGGCGTGTGGCCCGCGGCGTACCCGTTCAAGCTTGCCCGGCGCACCAGTCTGGTCGAGCAGAATGGTGACGCGATTCCTGTCGGCGCCGACGGACGGGCATCCGTCGATCTCGCGGCGTGGGGAGTCGCCGCCGCCCGGCTCTTCACACCTGGGGAGGCTTCCGGTTAACGAACGCCGCGCCGTCGGATTCGCTCCCAAGGACGCGCAACTGCGGGACGACGTCCGAACGCTCGGGGCGCTGGTCGGGGACGTCATCCGCGAGCAATGTGGCGACGCGTTCTTCCAGCTCGTCGAGCGGGCCCGGCTCGCCAGCATCGCGGGAGCCGACGACGAGCTGCAGGCGCTGGTGAAGGGCTTGCCGCCGCGTGATGCCGAAACGCTGGTCCGCGCCTTCTCTGCGTACTTCGAGGTCGTCAATCTCGCCGAGCGCATTCACCGGATTCGGCGGCGACGCGACTATCTCCGCAGTGCGAGCGATCCCCAGGAGGGCAGTCTCCAGACTACCGTCGCACAACTCGCCGCCGCCGGCGTCACGCCGCCCCAGGTGGCGGCCCTGCTCCAGCGGTTGCGGGTCGAGCCCGTGTTCACCGCGCACCCCACCGAAGCGACGCGTCGGACGCTGCTCGAGAAGGAGCAGGTGATCGGCCGGCTGCTCGTGGAGCGGCTCGATCCGTCGCGCACGCCCGATGAAGAGCGCGCCGCGCTGGCGCGGATTCGTGAGGAAATCACCGCCGCGTGGCAGACCGATCCGCAACCGTCGGCACGCCCCACCGTGATGGACGAGCTCGAGAATGTGCTCTTCTACCTGACGGACATCGTCTACCGCATCGTCCCGCCGTTCTCCGAAGAGCTCGAGCAAGCGGTGCACAAGTCCTACGCCGTCGCAGTACCCACTCGGCCGGTGTTGCGCTTTGGCTCCTGGGTCGGGGGCGACATGGACGGCAATCCCAACGTCGGCGCCGATACGCTGCGCGCTGCTTTGGCGCGGCAACGCGACCTGGCGCTCGATCGGTATCGCCGGGAGGCAACCGAGCTCGCACGCCGCCTGTCGCAATCGGGAGCACTCACGGGCGTGAGCGACGCCGTACGCGAGCGCGTGGCGACCTATGGCGCCCAGTTCCCCAAGGCGCTGGCAACGATCCCTGCGCGCTATCACGACATGCCGTACCGCGTGCTATTCCGCCTCGTCGCCGCTCGGCTGGAGGCGACTCGACGCGAGACGCCGGAGGGATTCGCTGTCGCCGCCGAGCTCGAGCGTGACCTGGGGATGGTCATCGCGAGCCTGCGCGAGCACCGCGGCGAGCACGCGGGACTGTTCGCTGTGCAGCGGCTGCTGCGTCGCGTCGAGACGTTCGGCTTCCACCTGGCCACGATCGACTTGCGACAACACGCCCATGTCCATCGTGCGGTGCTCGCGAGGCTGCTCGCGGACCCCGATTGGAGCAACCGCCCCGCAGCCGACCGTCTCGCCCGGCTCCGGCAGGTGCTCGAGCAAGGAGAACGGCCCGCAGCCTCGCCTGACGCGCAGGGCACCAGCACTCTGGAGGTCTTCAAGGCGATCGCCGACTGCCGAGCGCGCTTCGGGCCGGACGCCGTGGGCCCCTACATCATCAGCATGGCGCAGGGAGCGGACGACATCCTCGCCGTTCTGCTACTCGCCCGCTGGGGTGGGCTCGCGGCATCGGGGCACGTGCCCCTGGACGTGGCACCGCTCTTCGAGAGGGTGGCCGATCTCGCCGCCGCGCCCCGTGTCGTGGGTGAGCTGCTCGCGGACCCTTACTACCGGGCGCACCTCGCCGAGCGCGGCATGCAACAGATGGTCATGATCGGATACTCCGATAGCAACAAGGATGCGGGGATCGGCGCGTCGCGCTGGGCGCTGCACCACGCGCAGGCGGCGCTCGTGGAGACAACCGAGAGATCGGGAGTCGACCTCACGTTCTTTCATGGCCGCGGCGGCACCGTGAGCCGCGGCGGCGGCAAGATCACGAGCGCCATTCTGAGCGCGCCGCCGCGCTCCGTCCGTGGCCGCTTCCGGATGACGGAACAGGGCGAGGCGATCAACGCGAAGTACGGGCTCCGCGGGATCGCCATGCGTACGCTCGAGCAGACGGTGAGCGCCGTGGCGCTCGCGACGGCCCTGCCCCGCGCGCCGGATGCCCGTCAGCCGGGCTGGACCAGCATCATGGACGCCATCGCCCAGAACAGCCGGGCGGCCTACCGTGCGCTCGTGTACGACGACCCGCAGTTCGTTGAGTACTTCCGACTGGCGACGCCCATCGACGTCATCCAGCGCATGGAAATCGGCAGCCGTCCTGCTTCGCGCCCAAGCTCCGAGCAAAGCGAGATCGAGCAGCTGCGCGCGATCCCGTGGGTGTTCGCATGGACGCAGAGCCGCCATCTGCTGCCCGGCTGGTACGGTCTGGGCACGGCACTGGACCGCGCCACCGAGCGCTCGGGCGCGGCTGCGCTGGGCGAGATGGCGCGCGAATGGCCGTTCCTGCGGACCCTGCTCGACGATGTGGAGATGGTGCTCGCCACGGCCGATTTCGTGATCGCGGCGCGCTATGCGCGCCTCGCCGGGAAGATCGGCGAGCGCTACTTCCCCCTGATTCGGGCGGAGTTCGATCGCACAGTCGCCAACGTGCTCGCGTTGAAACACGAGACGGCGCTGCTCGACTCCGAGCCGGCGCTGCAGCGGTCGATCCTGTTACGCAATCCGTACGTAGACCCGATGAGTCTGCTGCAGGTCGATCTGCTGGAACGGTGGCGCGCCGCGGGGCGGCCGGACAACGAAGTCTTCCGGGCGCTGCTGGCAAGTGTGCGCGGTATCGCGCAAGGGTTGCAGAGCACGGGCTGAGGGGTTTAACGTCGAGCCATGACACAAGTGACGACACTCGGTGAGCTGAAGAAGACAGAGTGGGCCAGCCCGGCCCGCCGCCAGCGCACCGTCAAAGATGAAATGCGCGAGAATCTGATCTGTTTCCTCGAGAACGGCTCGCCCCTGTTCCCAGGCATCGTTGGGTACGAGGAAACAGTTCTGCCGCAGCTCGTCAACGCGATCCTCTCTCGCCACAACTTCATTCTGCTCGGCCTGCGCGGTCAGGCGAAGAGCCGTATCCTGCGCCAGCTCGTCACGCTGCTCGACGAGGAGATCCCGATCATCGCGGGCAGCGAGGTCAACGACGATCCCTTCGATCCGATCTCCAAGTACGGCCGCGAGCTGATCGCGGAGCACGGCGACCGCACGCCGATCGCCTGGCTGTCGCGCGAGCTGCGGTTCGTCGAGAAGCTCGCGACCCCGGACGTCACAATCGCCGACATCATCGGCGACGTCGATCCGATCAAGGCGGCGCGCGGCGGGCATCTCCTGTCGGACGAGCTCACGATGCATTTCGGCCTGTTGCCGCGGGCCAATCGCGGCATCTTCGCGATCAACGAGCTGCCGGACCTGGCGGGCAAGATTCAGGTGGGCCTCTTCAACATCATGCAGGAAGGCGACGTCCAGATCAAAGGCTACCCCGTTCGACTGAACCTCGACGTTGCTCTCGTCTTTACCGCGAACCCCGAGGACTACACCGCCCGCGGCAAGATCATCACGCCGCTCAAGGACCGGATCGGCTCCGAGATCACGACGCACTACCCGCTGACCGTGGAGCTGGGGACGGCAATTACACAGCAGGAGGCGTGGGTCGAGCGAAATGGCGCGAGATCCGTCCGCGTTCCCGATTTCATGGCCGAATTGATCGAGCGGATCGCGTTCGAGGCGCGCGAGGACAAGCGCGTGGATCGCCGCAGCGGGGTGTCGCAGCGTCTGCCGATCAGCGTGCTGGACAATGTGCTGTCGAACGCGGAGCGGCGCACGATCATCACAAAGGAGAAGACCGTCGTGCCGCGCATTTCGGACGTGTATGCGGCGCTGCCCGCGATCACCGGCAAGCTCGAGCTCGAGTACGAGGGCGAGCTGCAGGGCTCCGAGACGATCGCCAAGGATCTGATCCGCCGCGCGGCCGGCCGCACGTTCGAAGGACGCGTGGGTGGCGCCAACGTGGACGACATCGTCCATTGGTTCGATGAGGGCGGCGCCCTCAAGATCACGCCCGACGAGCGCTCCGAGGCGCTGCTGAAGGGCTTTACCGTCGTCCCCGGCCTCCTCGACCTGATCGATCAGGTGGGGCTGGCGGGCAAGAAAGATCCCGCCACGATGGTCTCGGCATGCGAGCTCGTGCTCGAAGGGCTCGTGGCCGAGAAGCGGATCGCGCGCAGCGAAGAGCTCGGCTACGTGCGGGCGCGTGCAGAGCAGAAACCTCCCTTCGGAAAAGGGCCCGCCGGGGGGGGCCCAGGAGCAGGTCCCAACCTGTTCACGTAGTCTCCTTCATAGTCGGGAGAACATCGGAGATCTCCGACGCAACCTTCGTCAGCCGTAAAGCCGCTCGTCACGATCACGCGCCAATACGCATCGGGCGGGTCGGAAATCGCGCGACTGGTCGTGGGGCGTCTGGGTTGGACCCTGATCGACAACGAGTTCATCGATCAAGTCGCCCGGCTGGCGGGCCTATCGACGGACGAAGTCGCCCGGCGTGAGGAACGCGCGCCGGGACTGCTCGAGCGGCTCGCGCGGACGCTCGCGGTCGCGTCGCCGGAGATGTTCATCACCACCGGGGAGACCGCGGTCCCTGTCGAATCCGAAGAGGAAACGCTCGTCCAGATGACGGAGCGCGTGATCGCCGAGGCCGCCGCGGAGGGCCGTGTGGTGCTCGTTGGCCGCGGGGCGCAGGCCGTTCTCGCCACGCGGCCAAATGCGCTACACGTCTATGTCATCGCGTCGAAGCCGTTCCGCCGGAAAGTCGCGATCGAACGACTGGGCGTGGATTCGGCGAAGGTGGATAAGGTGATCGATGAGACCGATCACCAGCGCGATCACTACGTCAAGGCGCACTACGGGCGCGACCGGCAGGATCTGACGCAGTACGATTTCGTGTTGAATGCCGAGCGGTTGGGGTTCGAGGGGGCGGCGGAGCTGATTGTTGCGGAGGTGAAGAGACGAGGTTGGGTGTAGGGCGTCAGGCGTTTCGGATTTCCGGCACCAGCCAGCCCGCGATCGTCGCCGCGAGCATCACGATGGCTCCGCCTGCCACGAGCGTAGTGGGCACGCCGACGTGCTCGGCAACTACCCCGAAGAGAAAGGCCCCGAACGGCGCCATCCCGACGAATACGAACGAGTAGAAACCCATGACCCGTCCCCGCAGATGATCGGGGGCGCTGGTTTGCAGCAGCGTGTTGCCGAGCGAGTTGTTGACGATCATCGCGCATCCCGTGAGCGCGAGCAGCAGCATCGAGAGCCAGAGCACACGAGACGCGGCAAACAGCATCAGAAGCACACCGAAGGCGGCGCCGCCCACCAGCATCAGCCGCCCGCGCCGCTGGATGCGGCCCGACGTCAGCGCAATGGCAAGCGCGCCGATGACCGCCCCGATGCCGATCGACGATGTGAGCGCGCCATACCCTCCCGCGCCGCGATGCAGCACGTCGCGGGCAAACACGGGCATCATCGCGATGTAGGGAAAGCCGAAGACGCTGAAGATGGCCGTCAGCAGCATCAGCGTCCGCATTTTGCGATCATTCTTCAGATAGGCGAGCACCTCGCGGAAGCCGCTCCAGGAAGACGTCGCCTTCGCCGGCCGCGAGTAGGGCGGGAGCCGCATCATCAGCAGCCCGGCGATGACCGCGATATAGCTCAAACCGTTCAGGAAGTAGCAGAACGCGATGCCCTTCGTCCCGATCAAAACCCCCGCGATCGCCGGGCCGATGACGCGTGCGGCATTGAACAGCGACGAGTTCAGCGCGATCGCGTTCATCAGGTCGTCCTTGCCGACCATCTCCACGATGAACGACTGCCGCATGGGAATGTCGAACGCGCTGGCGATGCCGAGGGTCGTGGCGAGGACCAGGACCTGCCAGACCGCGATCACGCCCGTCCACACCAGAATCGAGACCGTGAACGCCTCGAGCATGAACGCGACCTGCATCAGGATGATGACGCGACGTTTGTCCGTGCGATCGGCGATCACGCCGGCGTACAGGCTGAACAGCAGTACGCCGACCGAGCTGAGCGCGGCAGTGAGGCCGACGTAGAACGGCGAGTTGGTGAGCGTGAGGATCAGCCATCCTTCGCCCACGTTCTGCATCCACGTGCCGACGAGGGAAATGCCCTGGCCGATGAAGAAGAGACGGAAGTTGCGGTGGGCAAGTGCCCCCAATCCGTACCGTCTCGCGCCTGTAGCGGCTTCGGTCATTGCGTGAAAGGTCGCGAGCGCACGACATTGTGGGTAGAGAGATGAAATACACGACTTACTCCCGCTACCTCCCCGGGCTGCTCGAGACGCTCAACCTCCAGGCGTTGCTCGATCAGCTCGCCGACTTCCTGCTGCAATCCGGATTCGCGGGAGGCCCTTACTCGCATCCGTTCTGGGGCGAATTCGGCGAAGAGGATCCGGATCGCTCACTCGACGCGCTGCGCCAGGCGATTCTCCAGGCGCTGATGGACTCGGGGCAGCTCACGCCCGACATGCTCAACGTGCTCCGGGGTGAATCGACCGGCGACGCCCAGAAGGACCAGGAGCTCCAGAAACAGCTTGCCGATCTGCTCGATCAGATCGTGCAGAAGCTGATTGACGAGGGCTACCTGAATCTCCAGCAGGCGCCCAAGATGCCGGGCGCGCAGCAACCCGTCCTCGGCCCGGGCGGCATGGCCAAAGAAGCGGCGCAGCAGGTGCAGTTCAACCTCACCGACAAGGGCATCGATTTTCTCGGCTTTAGAACGCTCAAGCACTTGCTGGGGAGTATCGGGAAATCGAGCTTCGGCGCGCACGAGACGGAGCATCTGGCGACCGGCGTCGAGGCCGAATCCGCGAGCAAGCGCTACGAGTACGGCGACACGCTCAATCTCGACGTCAACGCCACGCTGTCGCATGCGTTGAAGCGCGAGGGACTCGGCGTCCCGATCAACCTCGAGTACGACGACCTGATGGTGCATCAGGCCGAGTACCGCTCGTCATCGGCGACGGTGCTGATGCTCGACTGCTCGCACTCGATGATTCTGTACGGGGAAGATCGGTTCACACCCGCGAAGAAAGTCGCGCTCGCGTTGACGCATTTGATCCGCACGCAATTTCCCGGAGACACGTTGCGGGTCGTGCTGTTTCACGACACCGCGGAGGAGATCCCGCTGGCGCAGCTCGCGCACGCGCAGGTGGGGCCGTATCACACCAACACGACCGAAGGGCTGAAGCTCGCGCGCCGCATCCTGATGGGCCAGCGCAAGGACATGCGGCAAATCATCATGATCACGGACGGGAAGCCGTCGGCGCTGACGCAGCCGGACGGCCGGATCTACGTGAACTCGATGGGACTCGACCCGCACATTTTGCAGGCGACCTATCGCGAAGTCGCGCTATGCCGCCGCAGCGGCATCCTGATCAACACCTTCATGCTCGCGCGCGACCGCAGCCTGGTCGAGTTCGTGAAAAAGGTCTCCGCGATCTGCCGCGGCAAAGCCTACTTCACGAATACGATGACGCTCGGGCAGTTCATCCTCATGGACTTCATGAGGAGAAAGACTCGGCGGGTCAGCTAGCGCTCGAACACGAGCCGCGATATGTCGCGCACTAGCGCGTGGGCGTCCTCGTCCTTCTGAATCCCCCCGGTCAACACGACGAGCACGTACCGGCGCCCGCGCGCACCGACGGGTTCGACCAACGCTGCGTCATGATAGACCACCTGCCCGATCCAACCGGTCTTGTGATAGACCCACGTCCCCGGCGGGAGACCCGCGGGAATCCCTTCGTTAAACTGCTGCTTCGCAAGAATCGCGAGCATCTCGCGGCAGGAGGCCGCGGAGGCCGCTGTGCCGTTCGAGATCGCGGCGAGCAACATCCCGAGATCGCGCGCGGTCGTCGTGTTATTCAGCCCCGCGCGGTAGGCTTTGCCGTCTTCGACCCCGCGCAACACCAGGATTGAATCGGCGCCGAGGGCATGCGCGGTCGCATTGGCGCGCTTCGCGTCGACCTTCGTGATCAGCAGGTTGGTCGCAAGGTTGCTCGACACCGTCTCCATCAGCTCGATCAGCTCGCGAATCGAAGCGCGCTGGCCCAGTCGCTTGTAGAGCGATGAATCGGAGTCATCCGTCACATCGAGCAGGTACGGCGAGCTGTCCACGATCGAGCGAAACGTGTTCGTGATCGTGATCGAGTCGTCGAGCGACAGCAGTCCCGCGTCGCGATCGCGGAACAGCTGGATCATCACCGGAATCTTCATCGTGCTCGCGGCGTGGAACCGCACGGCGGAGCCGACGGTTAGGGAGTCGCCTGTCGCCAGATCGCGGTAGTAGACACCGACCGCACGCGCGGGCGCCCGGGCGATGCGCGCTTCAACCTGGGTTCGAAGAGAGGCATTTGGAGCTTGGGTTTGCAGCAGGATCAGCGTGAGAGAGAGCAGTGGCATCCTGTCACATAAGATACCTTATAGATTCCATCCCGTGAGCGAATTCGTCTTCGGCACCTACGACGCCGCCTTCGTACAAGCCATGTATGAGGACTACCTGCGCGACCCTGCCTCCGTCGGTCCGGAGTGGCGGGAGCTGTTCGATAACGGGAAGCTGGCGGAGCTGCCGATCATTCCCGTAGAGCGTGCGCCGTCCGCCGTGAGCCGTACGCCGGAAACCACAGCGCCTCCAAGCGTTCCAGCGCACGGCGCACCGCTCACGGCGCACGCCGTTCCCGCGAACGCCAGCCCGATAACCGGTCCGGCAGCCCGGTTGGTTCAAAACATGACCGAGTCGCTGACGGTGCCGACCGCGACTTCGTTCCGCGACATCCCCGCCACCACGCTCGACACGCGCCGCAAGGCGCTCAACGCCCAGCTCGCGGCGAGCGGCAAGAAGGTTTCCTTCACCCACCTGATTGGGTACGGGATCGTCCAGGCCGCCAAGCGCTTCCCGGTGATGACGCACCACTTCCAGGAAATCGACGGCAAGCCCTACCGGGTGGATCCAGCCGCGATCGGCCTGGGGCTCGCGGTGGACGTCGAGAAGAAGGACGGCAGCCGGGCGCTGGTCGTCCCGGTGATCAAGCACGCCGAGGCAATGGATTTCGCGGCCTTCCACGCGGCCTACGAGGCGCTGGTCGAGAAGGCGCGGACCAACCGCCTGATGCCTGACGACTTTGCGGGCGGCACGATTCAGCTGACCAATCCCGGAACACTCGGCACGGTCGCCTCGGTGCCGCGCCTGATGAAGGGCCAGGGCTCGATCATCGCGACGGGCACGATTCGCGAAATCGCCGGCACGAAAATCATCACCATCACCAGCACCTACGACCATCGGATCATTCAGGGCGCGGAATCCGGAATGTTCCTGCGCGCCCTGGACGCCATGCTGCAAGGTGAGGACGGATTCTACGAGGGAGTTTCGGAGAGCATGCGTGCGCCGTCCGCCGTGAGCCGTGCGCCGGAAATCGAAGCGCCCAGCAGTCCGGCGCACGGCGCACCGCTCACGGCGCACGACGTTAGCGTCGAGGACCTCAAGTACGTAGCCGCCGCCTACGCACTCGTTCGAGCTCACCGCAACTTCGGCCACCTGGCCGCGCATCTGGACCCCCTCGGCAGCGAGCCCCCTGGCGATCCGTCACTCGACCCCGGCCGCCTCGGGCTCACGCCGGAAATCATGGCGCGGATCCCGGCGGAAGTGCTGCGCATCTATGTGCCGGGCCAGACGCTCGCCGAAGCCCTGCCGGCGCTGCGCGCGACCTATTGCGGCACCATCGCCTACGAAGTCGAGCACATCGGCAGCCATGAAGAGCGCATCTGGCTGCGCCAAGTCATCGAATCGGGACAGCACCGTCGGCCCCTTTCACACGAAGGGAAGAAGCAGCTGCTGGCGCGGCTCACGGCTGTGGACGCGCTCGAGCGCTTCCTGCACAAGGCCTACCTCGGCCAGAAGCGATTTTCGATCGAAGGACTCGACATGACCGTCCCGATGCTCGACTTCACGATCGAGCTGGCCGCCGCGCACGGAACTCGCAAGACGGTCATCGGCATGGCGCACCGCGGGCGGCTCAACGTGCTGGCGCACGTCGTGAACGTCCCATACGAAACGATCCTCGCCGAATTCGAGGGCGGCCGCAAAGAGGAGACGCCGGAGAACGAAGGGGCGACCGCCGGGACCGGCGACGTGAAGTACCACCACGGCGCGGAAGGGGTGTACCACACCGCCACCGGCGCGGACATGGCGGTCAAGCTTTCACCCAATCCGAGCCATCTCGAATCGGTGAATCCCGTTGTCGAGGGCCGCACGCGCGCCAACCAGACGGATCGGACCACCCCCGCGGCGGAACACGACATCAACATCGCGCTGCCGGTGCTGCTGCACGGCGACGCGGCGTTCGCGGGCCAGGGCGTCGTTGCCGAGACCTTCAACCTCGCGCGGCTGCGCGGATACACGACCGGCGGCACGCTGCACCTGATTCTCAACAACCAGGTCGGCTTCACCACCGACCCGCGCGAGGGTCGCTCCACCGACTACTCGAGCGATCTGGCCAAAGGCTTTGATGTGCCGATCATCCACGTCAATGCCGACGATCCCGAGGCATGCCTGGCGGCGGCGCGGCTCGCGATGATGTATCGCGAGAAATTCCATGGCGACGTCGTGATCGATCTGGTCGGCTATCGGCGGTACGGTCACAACGAGGCCGATGAGCCCGCGTACACGCAGCCGACGATGTACGAGCGGATCAAGCAGACGCCGGCGGTGCGGGAGAAGTACGCGGCGCAGCTCGTGCAGGAAGGCATCGTGGACGCGGCACAGGCGGACACCGAAGCAGAAACCGCCTATCAGCGCCTCGCCACCGTCCAACAGGCGGTCAAGTCGGGACAGCGGGCCGACGAGCCGCAGCGCATTACGCGCCAGAGCGCGCCCGAGCCCGCGACGGCCGTCGCCGCCGATCTACTCAAGAAGCTCAACGACCAGCTGCTCGCTATTCCGGACGGCTTCGCCGTGCATCCCAAGCTGTTGAAGCAGCTCGAGCGCCGGCGCGACGCGCTCACGTCGAGCGAGGGGATCGAATGGGCGCACGCCGAAGCGCTCGCATTCGCTTCGTTGCTGGTGGAGGGCACGCCCATCCGCCTGACGGGCCAGGACACCGAGCGCGGCACCTTCAGCCAGCGGCATCTCGTGCTGCACGACATCCACACCGGCAACCGGTACGCGCCGGTCCAGCATCTGCCCGACGCCAGGACTCCATTCGAGCTCCATAACAGTCCGCTCTCAGAGTACGCGTGCCTGGGATTCGAGTACGGGTACGCGGTGGAGGCGCAAAGCGCGCTGGTCCTGTGGGAAGCCCAGTTCGGTGATTTCGCGAACGGCGCCGAAGTGATCATCGATCAGTTCCTCATCGCCGGGCTGGCCAAATGGGGCGAAACGTCGCGGCTCGGGCTGCTGCTGCCTCACGGCTACGAAGGCCAGGGACCCGAGCACTCCAGCGCTCGCCTCGAACGCTTCCTCGCGCTCGGCGCCGAGGGCAACATCCGCGTGGCCAACTGCACGACGCCGGCCCAGTACTTCCATCTGCTGCGCCGCCAGGCGCTCCACACCGAGATCCGGCCGCTGGTCGTGATGACGCCGAAGAGCCTGCTGCGGCTGCCCGCCGCAAACTCCCGGCTCGACGACCTGGTACTCGGCAGGTTTCGGTCGGTGGTGTGGGACCGGGATCGGACCTGGCCGGAGAAAGTGACGCGTCTGCTGTTGTGCAGCGGAAAGATCTATTACGACATCATCGCGTCGCCCCGCCGCGCGGTGACGCCGCTCGTCAAGATCGGGCGCATCGAGCTGCTCTACCCGTTCCCGGCGACGGAGATCGGCGAATACGTGCGCCGCTATCCGAACCTCAAGGAAGTCGTCTGGGTCCAGGAGGAGCCGCGCAACATGGGCGCGCGGAAGTTCGTGCTGCCGAAGATTCGCGAGGTGTTGCCGCCGGGAGTCGCGTTGCTGGACGTCTCACGCCCCGAGCGCTCGAGCCCGGCGGAGGGCTACCCCGCCGCGCACAAGGCCGAACAGGAGCGGATCGTCGCCGCTGCGTACGGCTCCTGACCTTCCTCCGCTACACGGTATTGGGTCTCGTCGTCCTGGCGGCCATCGTCGCGCTCGGCTCGTGGCTCGTGCGGACGCGTCGCGTCTCGCCCTTCGGCGCGCTTGGCCGGACGCTGCGGTCGGTCACAGATCCGATCGTCCGGCCCGTCGAGCGGCGGCTGGTGCGGATGGGTGGCAATCCGACGCACGCCGGCGGCTGGCTCGTCGTCATCACGGCGGTGGCTGGAATCGTGCTGTTGTCGCTGGCCGGCTGGCTGGTCGGGACATTCCAGACGGCAAGTGCCGCGGCGAGCGGCGGCCCGCGCGGCGCCTTCAGGCTGATCGTCGACCTCGCCTATCGGATCCTGTTGGCGGCGTTGATCGTACGCGTGATCGCTGCTTGGTTCGGCATGTTCCGCTACTCACCCTGGGTGCGGCCCACCTATATCCTCACCGATTGGATCGTCACGCCGATTCGTCGAGTCGTGCCGCCGCTCGGCGCCGTCGATCTCAGCCCGCTCGTAGCGATGATGGTCCTGAGCATCCTGCGGCAAATCCTGCTGTCCATGTTGAGGGGGTAGATGGATGAGACTGCTCAAGACGCTCGTCAGCTTCATCGTCGGCACGATCGCCGGCGCGGTGGGCAGCAAACTCTTCGGCCCGTTCGGGGCAGTACTTGGGTTCATCGCGGGTGCGCTGGCGGCATGGTGGGTGGCACAGCGGATGGCGCTGTTCGAATGATCAATGATCATTGATCATTGATCATTCGCAGCCGCTCGCCGATGCGTTCCTGCATATCGGGATAAGAGCTGCGCAGCTGCTCGAGCACCACGCGCGCGGAGTCCGGTTTTCCCGCCGCGACGTACGCGTCGGCCTTCAAGAAGCCAATGCGAAGCTGCAGCCGGCGGTCATCCGCGCGCACCGGGAACCGCGCCAGCGCCGTCAACGCCGCGCGACCGTTGTCCCTGTCGCGCACGAGCGACTCGATCGCGAGCAGCCGGACGGTGGTGTCGTTGGGGAATTCGCGTTCCAGCTGGGCGAACAGCACCGCCGCACGCGCGCTGTCGTGCTGGGCCCGCGCTTGCAGTGCCGCCTGGTACAAGCCCGCCAAATACAGCCGGTTGACGTCCGTCGTGTCACCCGAGCGAATGCCGACGCCGCCGGCGTAGTCGTAGACGAGATCGCCGCCCTTGTCCGCAGCCTTCAGGATAGCCGCGAAGCCAAATATCCCCACGACAGCCGAGCCCCACAGCGCGACGCGCGCGATCTGCACGGTGCGCTTCTTGGCGACGAGCGCGATGATCTCGAGCAGCGCGACGACCAGAAAGACGTTGCGTGCCCAGTGCCCCGCGTCCTCATGATCCATGACGGCCTGCCGGACTCCCGGAATGCGCTCGACCGGCCCGTGCGCATCCGTTCCTGAGTGCACAGCCAAGAATGCGGCGGCGGCGCCGAGGATCAGCAGCGTCGCGGCCGCGGGCCCCGTGAAGGGCGCGCGGCCGGTGAGGGAGACCCACCGAAAGATCACGCCGAGAATGAGGAGCGCGATCGCGAAGTGAACGATGATGGGGTGGTACGCGCCGATGTTTGGCATGGGCGCAAAACTACTTTGCCGTACACAACGCCGCTATCGAGGCCGGATCGCGTCACGCACGATGTCGTCCACCGCAAACTTGATGAACTCCGCGCGCTTGTCGCGGCGGCGCTGGCTCTCGGCACGCACGTCCGCGAGCCTATGCTCGATATCCGCGATCTCGAGGGCCCGCAACTGGTCTTCGAGATCGAAATGCTGGGAGATCAGGGTCTCGATCTGCTTCCGGATTGCGGGCCGACTGGATTCGGACACTGTGCGATATGCGCGCTGCTGCGCCCGGGCGTTGGCTTCTAGTCCGAACATCTTCGCCACGAGCTGTGCGCGCACGCTATCGCGCCGCGTCAGCTTTTGGACCATGTCGAACTGGACTGTCAGTTGCGCGACCTCCGCCCAGTACTGGTCTTGCACAGGAGGACTCGAAACCGGCACGCCGTCCACGACCATGACCGGTTGATTGTTTCCGGCATTGGCCTGCTCCCGCAACGAGTCGAGTCCGCCCACCCGCTCTGGCGCGACCAGGAGCAGGAAGGCACGAGCGGCGGCCTCGGCTTCGCGCGGACGTTGCTGCATGATCTGCTGCACCTGCATTTGCATCGCCTGTGGATTGGGCATGTCCTGCGCCGCGCTCGACGAGGCGACGAAAAACCCCAGCACAGCAAACACAGCACTAATTCGGCAGCCCATAGTACCGCTCCTGTTCCAGTCGAGTGAGTTGCGCGTCGATATCCAGCATCGCTTTGCCGCCGGTCACATATCCTGCCGTGGTCGACCATGTCGTCGTCGGCGTCCAACGTTCAGTGGGATCACGGGACGGCCAGCCCTTGGTGATCAAGACTCCCGCGATCACGGCGGCCGCTGCCAGGCCGAGTGTGCCCCACACGGTCGTAGCGCGCCGGCGCCGCGCGGGCAGTGCAACATCCAGCGCCACGCGACCCCGTTCGAGGTCAGCCAGTCGATCCGCGCACACGCTGCAGGCGACGATATGGGACTCGATTTCGCTCGCCTGCGGCTCCGGGAGCTCGCCGTACGCGAGCAGCAGCAGCTGGTCTTCGGTCGGATGGTTCATCGATAGTTCTCCAATGCCGTGCTGATACGAGCGAGCGCGGCGCGCATTTGCGTGAGCACCGTGCCGAGCGGCCGGCCGAGGCGGTGGGAGATCTCTTGAAAGGTCAGGCCGCGCTGCTGGCGGAGCTCCACCACCTCGCGCTGCGCGGGTGGCAGCGCCCGCACCGCGTCACGGACGGCGTCTCGCAGCTCTCGCTCCAGCAGTCGCGCGTCGGCCGGATCGGCCAGTCTTGGCTCCGCGGATTCCAGGGCCACCGCCGCCCGGCGACGCACGAGCTCCCGTCGCAGGTGATCGCGCCAGACATTGGCGGCGATGCGAAACAGATAGCCGCGCGCGTTGCCGTTCAACGAGAGCCGGGGTGTGGCCGTGACGAGGCGCGCAGCCACTTCTTGCAGCATTTCCGCGGTCAAATCGGCGTCCCGGCAGCGCGCGCCGAGGAAGTTGCGGAGCGCCGGCGTGTGCTCCGCCAGGAGTTGTGCGGCCGCGATTTGGCTCATGGTCACCTAAGAGTACGCGCGAAGGGGGTTATTATTTTCCCTTGTGACTACCACCTTCCGATCCCTCCTGGATGACGGCCGCGTCCATGTCTTCGACGGGGCCATGGGCACGATGCTGTACGGCAAAGGCTTCTTCCTCAACGTCTGTTACGATGAGCTGAACCTGAAGCAGCCGCGGCTCGTGCAGGAGGTGCACGCGGAGTACGTGCGCGCCGGCGCCGAAATCCTCGAGACGAACACGTTCGGGGCCAACCCGCTCAAGCTGAACAGCTACGGGCTGGCCGACGAGACGGAGAAGATCAACCGGACCGCCGCGGAGCTGGCTCGGGCGGCGTCGGGTGGCAAGGCGAGCGTCGTGGGCGCGATCGGGCCGCTCGGCATCCGCATCGAGCCGTTTGGCCCCACCTCGAAGCTCGAGGCCCAGGCGCTGTTCGCCCGGCAAGTCCAGGGACTGCTGGGGGGCGGTGTCGACGGATTCATCCTCGAGACGTTCAGCGACATGGACGAGATGCACGCCGCGCTGCTGGCGGTGCGCGCCGCGTCCGACCTGCCGGTTGTTTGTCAGATGACGGTCGGCACCGACGGCCTCACTTATTACGGCACCGACCCTGACACGTTCACCAAGCAGCTCGCCGCATGGGGCGCGGATGTGATCGGGGTGAACTGCTCCGTGGGACCGGCGGGCGTGCTCGAAGCCGTCGAGAAGATGGTCAAGGCGACGGAGCAGCCAGTTTCCGGGCAGCCGAACGCCGGTCTGCCCAAGGATGTCGGCGACCGCAAGATCTACCTCGCCTCCCCCGAGTACATGGCGAGCTACGCGCGGCGCATGATCGAAGCGGGCGCGCGCTTCGTCGGGGGTTGCTGCGGCTCGACGCCGGAGCACATCAAGAAGATCCGCGACTACGTCGCGAGCGTCGTGCCGCGCCAGCCGAGTGCCGTCGTCTCACGCGCGCAGGTGCAGGCGCCGCCCGACATCACGCCGGTACCGCTCGCCGAGAAGTCGCGCTGGGGGGCGAAGCTCGCGCGGGGTGAGCTCGTCACGAGCGTAGAGATCGTGCCGCCTAAAGGTGTGGATCCGAAACCGATGCTCGAGCAGGTGCGCGCGCTGAAAGCCGCGGGCGTCGACGCCGTCAACGTGCCCGACGGGCCGCGCGCGCAGAGCCGCATGGGCGTGCTCCCCTCGGCGCTGATGATCGAGCGCGAGGTCGGGATCGAGACGGTGATCCATTACTGTTGCCGCGACCGCAACCTCCTCGGCATGCTCTCCGACATCATCGGCGCTCATGCCGCAGGGCTGCGCAACATCTTGATCATCACGGGCGATCCGCCCAAGATGGGGCCGTATCCCGAAGCCACGGCGGTGTTCGACATCGACTCGATCGGGCTCACCAATCTCGTCTATCGCCTGAACCAGGGGCTCGATCCCGGGAACAACCCGCTGGGCGGCGCCACCAGGTGGGCGATCGGCGTCGGCGTGAACCCCGGCGCAAACGATCTGGATCGCGAGCTGTCGCGCTTTGCGTGGAAGGTGGACGCGGGAGCGGAGTTCGCCGTCACGCAGCCGGTGTTCGACGCGCGCCAGCTCGAAGCGTTTCTGAAGCGCGTCGAGCAGTTCAAGACACCCATCGTCGCCGGCATCTGGCCGCTCATCTCGCTCCGCAACGCCGAGTTTCTGGCGAACGAGGTGCCGGGCGTGTCGGTGCCCGACGAAGTGTTGCAGCGCATGCGAAAGGCGCAGGAAAAAGGAAAGGAAGCCGCGCTCGCCGAGGGTGTGGCGATCGCGCGGGAGATGTTCTCGAAAGTGAAGCAGATGGTGCAAGGAGTGCAGGTGAGCGCGCCGTTCGGGCGTGTCGAGATCGCGTTGCAGGTATTTCAGTAGACGTCATCAGGGGCCATGCCGGAGCTCCCCGACATCACGATCTACCTCGAAGCGCTGGCGCCGCGGATCGTCGGCCAGCCGCTCGAGCGCGCGCGCATCGTCAGCCCTTCGTTGCTGCGCACCGTCGACCCGCCGCTGAGCGCGGCAGAAGACCGCACGGTCGTGGGACTGCGACGCCTGGGGAAGCGCATCGTGTGGCAAATGGAAGGCGACATCTTCCTCGTCTTCCATCTGATGATCGCCGGTCGGTTCAAGTGGCGGCCCGAAGGAACGAAGTCTCCCGCCAAAGTCGGCCTTGCGTCATTCGACTTTCCAACGGGGACGCTACTGCTGACCGAGGCGAGTCCCAAGAAACGAGCGTCGCTTCACGTCGTAGCCGGCGAGGCCGGCCTCGCGGCGCACGACCGCGGCGGGCTCGACGTGCTCGGCTCCGATGTCTCAGCCTTTGGGGAGCGGTTGCAATCCGAATCGCATACGCTCAAACGGGCGCTGACCGATCCCCGCTTGTTCGATGGGATTGGCAACTGGCTGTCGGACGAGATTCTCCACGCGGCAAAGCTCTCGCCATTTCTGCTGACGGGGAAACTGAGCGACCAGGAGATCGGCCGCCTGCACGCGGCAACGCAACGGACTGTGCGCTTCTGGATCGAGAAGCTGCGCGCCGAGGCCGGGGGAAAATTCCCAGAGAAGGTGAGCGCGTTCAAGGAAGGAATGGCGGTGCACGGCCGCTACAAGCAGCCCTGCCCCGTGTGCGGGTCGCCCGTGCAGCGCATTCGCTACGCGGCCAACGAGGCGAATTACTGTGCGACCTGTCAGACCGGCGGACGCGTACTCGCCGATCGCTCACTCTCTCGGCTGCTGAAAGCGGATTGGCCGCGCTCGCTCGAGGAATGGGAAGCAAAGATCGGCGGGTGAGTCTCCGGCGCGCGCTGCCTGCGGACGCAGAGACCGTCGGGCGCATTCACGTGGAATCGTGGAATGTCGCCTATCGCGGCATCATGCCCGACGACGTCATCGCCCGGACGGACCTCGCCTATCGAACGAGGTTTTGGGCGGATCGCATCGCCGACCAGGCGTGGCCCGTGTTTCTGATCGAGGAAGACGGCAACGCGGTCGCCTTTTGCCAGATGATTCCAACCCGTGACGCGGACGATGACCCCACGCGCGTCGGCCATATCACGTCGCTACATGTCCTGCCCCATCTGCGAGGTCACGGTTACGGTCGCACGCTGATCGATCACGTGTTTGCCGAATTTCGGCGGCGCGGATTCGTCGAGGTGACGCTGTGGGTGCTGGAAGAGAACCGCGACGCGCGCCGGTTCTACGAAAAGCACGGTTTTCACTTCGACGGCGGCACGCGCCGGTACCCTCGTACACAGGTGCCCGAGGTACGGTACCGCGTTAGACTTCCGATTCCACTTTGACACTCAGGAGCTGCACCGTGCGACGTGTCCTGCCCGCCACCGCTTTCCTTGCCGCAGTCGCCACAACAATTGCCGCCGCCCAGTTCCCGCAGCCATCGGGCTTCGCCGTCGAAGATCCGGTGCTGCGACGCATCTGGTCGATCGAAACCGACAGTTCGCATCTCCCGCGCCTCGCGCAAGCGCTCTTCGACTCCCTCGGCCCGCGGCTGACGGCGTCGCCCGGCATGGCCGCGGCCCAGAACTGGTTGCTCGCGACCTACACGGCCTGGGGGATTACGGCGCGCAAAGAACCGTATGGGACGTGGCGCAGCTGGCAGCGCGGCAAGACACACATCGATCTCGTCGCGCCGCGCGTGCGTACGCTCGAGGGGACGATGCTCGCGTGGAGTCCCCCCACGCCGCGCGGGCGGCCCGTTCGGGCACCCGTCGTGATCTTCCCAGACTTCGCCGATAGCGCCGCGTTCGTCGCGTGGCTGCCGCAAGCGAAGGGCAAGTTCGTGCTCATCGCATTTGCGCAACCGAATTGCCGACCCGACGACAGCTGGGAGAAGTGGGCGACGCAGAGCACCGCCGACTCGATGAAGGCGCGCCGCACCGCTGCCCAACAGGCGTGGCAGCAGCGCATGCAGCGCACCGGCTACTGGGGCACCGGCGTCGCGGCGGCGGCCGGGCTTTCTCGACGCCTCGAGGCAGCCGGGGTCGCCGGCATCATCGGCAGCTTGTGGTCGCAAGGCTGGGGCGTGCAGAAAATCTTCTCGGCATTCACCGACCGTGCGCCTGTCCTCGATATCGCCTGCGAGGATTATGGGCTGCTGTACCGTCTCGCCGAGAACAGACAGGGGCCAATAATCGAGGTAACCGCGGAGTCACAGGCTCTGGGCGAAGTGCGCGTGTTCAACGTCATCGGCGAAATCAAGGGCAGTCAGCTCCCCAACGAATACGTCATGCTCTCCGCGCACTTCGATTCGTGGGATGGCGGCTCAGGCGCGACCGATAACGGCACCGGCACGATCACGATGATGGAAGCGCTGCGGATTCTGAAGCAGGTGTATCCGAATCCGCGCCGTACGATTCTCGTGGGCCACTGGAGCGGCGAGGAACAGGGCCTGAACGGCTCCCGCGGCTACGTGCACGATCATCCCGAGGTCGTGAGCGGACTCCAAGCGCTGTTCAATCAGGACAACGGCACCGGTCGCGTGGAGAGCATGAGTGCGTCGGGATTCCCCGATGCCTCGGCGAGTCTCGCGCGCTATCTCGCGCGCGTGCCGGCTGACATCACCCGCAACATCAAGTTCGGCTTCCCGGGCGCGCCCTCGGGCGGCGGGACGGATCACGCGTCGTTCGTCTCCTGCGGCGCGTCGGGATTCGGCCTCGGCTCGGGCGACTGGGACTACGGGCGCTACACCTGGCACACCAACCGCGACACGTACGACAAGATCAGTTTCGACGACGTAAAGAACAACGCGGCGCTCGCCGCGATGCTGGTCTATCTCGCGTCCGAGGACACGGTCCGCATGTCGCGTGAGAAACGCACCGTTTTCTCGTTGACGCCAAGCGGACAGCCCGGCGCGTGGCCGGAGTGCCGTGATGCCCAGCGCACCACGCCACCGTTGGTGCCGGTGCCCCCTCCACCACCTCCACCTGCCGCAAGGCCGTGAGCTTCGCGGATCATTTCTCCGGCGTTTCCGCCGCCTACGCGGCCTTCCGGCCCCGGTATCCGGATGCGCTGTTCGACTTCCTCGCGCAGGCGGCACCGGCCCGCGACGACGCGTGGGACGCAGGCACCGGCTCGGGCCAGGCGGCTGTCGGCTTGGCGCGGCATTTCAAGCACGTCATCGCGACCGACGCCAGCAGCAGCCAGATCGAGCACGCCACGCCGGATCCGCGAATCAATTACCGCGTCTCTTCCGCGGAGTCGTGCGACCTGGACGACCGGTCTGTCGATCTCGTCACCGCGGCGCAGGCGCTTCACTGGTTCGACCGCCCACGGTTCTGGACGGAGGTCCGGCGCGTTTTACGGCGAAACGGCGTGATCGCGGTGTGGACCTACGTGATGCTCGAGATCGCGCCACGAATCGATGAAATCGTGCGCCGCTTCTACCACGACGTGGTGGGCCCGTATTGGCCGCCGGAACGGCGGATCACCGAAGAGCGTTACCAGACCATTGAATTTCCGTTCGCGGAATTTGCGGCGCCCAACTTCGTGATTGAGCAGTCCGTAACTCTGGATGATGTCGCCGGCTACGTGCGCACCTGGTCGGCCACGCGAGGGTTCATCAAGCAACACGGCGAGGATCCGGTAGAGCGCCTGGTCACCGCGCTCGGACCCGCCTGGGGCGATCCGCACAAATCACGGTTGGCGCGCTGGCCCGTAGCCATGCGCGTGGGGAGGACCGAATGAAAGACTGGATCACTAATGTCATCACGCGCGAGCTGAAGGCGCTGCGCCGCGAAATCGAATCGTACCCGAACGACGAAGACCTGTGGGAGATTCCGGCCGGGATCGCGAACCCGGGCGGGAATCTCGCGCTGCATCTCGCCGGCAATCTCCAGTATTTCGTGGGCAACGTGCTCGGCAAGAACGGCTACGTGCGCAATCGCGACGCCGAGTTCGGCAGTCGCGACATTCCGCGCGCCGAGCTGCTGCGCGAGATCGACAACGCGATTGCCGCCGTGGAGCTGGGCATGAGCCAGGTCCGGGAGGAGGACCTGGCCAAGCCGTTTCCCGAGAAAGTCGGCGGCGTCAGCTCGTCCACCGGCGCCTTTCTCGCCCACTTCGCGACGCATCTCGCCTACCATCTCGGCCAGGTGGACTACCACCGCCGCATTATGACCGGCGAAGGAAAGACCGTGAAAGCGATGGCGCTCACGGAGCTCGAGGCGAAGTCATGATGACCACGCCCACCCGCGCCGTCGGACGTCCCGAGCCCGACGAGATCCCGTCGCATTATGTCGGCTACATCAAGCGCGTGCCGGAGCTCGATCCGGTGATGGTGTGCGCGGCGCAGATCGAGGAGACGGTCGCGATGCTGGGCGGCCTCTCCGAGACCGAGGCGATGTATCGCTATGACCGCGGCAAGTGGAGCATCAAGGAAGTCGTCGGCCATCTCGCCGACGTCGAGCGTATCATGGCCTATCGGGCCCTGCGCATCGCGCGCGGGGATGCGACCCCGTTGCCCAGTTTCGACGAGAACGCCTATGTCCCCGTCGCCAAGTTCGATACCCGCTCGCTCGCCGATCTCGTCGGGGAGCTGCGCACCGCGCGCGCAGCGACACTCGCGCTGCTGCGCACGTTCGATGCCGACGCGTGGCAGCGCCGCGGCACGGCGAGCGGCAAGCCGGTCAGCGTGCGCGCGCTCGCCTTCATGATTCCCGGGCACGAGCGCCATCATGTCGAGATCTTGAGAACGCGGTACGGCGTGGGAGGCGTGGCATAGTGAAGCACGCGAGGAAGCAGCTTTACACGTAGATTAGAGGCCGCACACAACAAGGATTCCGTCGTGGTCATGACCCTCGTTCTCGCGGCATTGATGCAGCAGCCGGCGGCACCCCCCCAACCGCCGCCAGGACCCCCAGTACTCGAGGTCGGCGCCGTGGCGCCTGACTTCGCGCTCCCCGGTGCCACGCGCTACGGGACGATCAAAAACCCGGTGCGCCTCAGCGACTACAAGGGGAAGACAGTGGTGCTCGCGTTCTTCTTCAAAGCACGAACGCGTGGCTGAACGATTCAAATGAATGCGTACCGTGATCAGTACGCACAGGTCTTCAATAAGGGACGCAACGTCGTCGTCATCGCCATCAGCGCGGATGTCGACACGGCGCTCGCCTCGTGGGCGCGGGACTCGGACTATCCGGTCCTGTTCGGCAGCGATACCGGTTCAGCGGTCGGGAAGGCATACGGGGCGTACAATGCCCAGTACAAGCTCGACAACCGCAATCTGTTCGTGGTAGGCCCGGATGGGAGAATCGCCTATCGGGCGACGCCGTTCCGGGAGATCGATCCGACGTCGTATACGGAGTTGGCGGGGGCGATCAGCAAGTTGGTGCCTGCGGATACAACGGCGCGCTAAGGGCGGCGAAGTGGCGGCGAGGGGGCGGCGAGGGGGCGGCGAAGGGCCGTCTCAATCGCCGCCTCGATGTTTTGGTCTGCACCAACCCCCGTATAGACGACCTTCCCGCTCGTGTCCAGGACTGCGATGTAGGAAGTAGAGGGAGCGTCGAACGCTCTGACGGCCGCGCCGTTGCCATCCCACAGGAACGTGAACGGCATCGGATGCCGCTCGAGATGGCGACGCACGGTGTTCTTGCTCTGATTCACCGCGACCGCCACCACGAGAAACTCCGCGCGATCACCGAACTTCTTTTGCGCCGCTTCCATCCTTGGCAGCAGCTCGGCGCAGATCGGGCACCAGGTGGCCCAGAATTCGACGAGGACCGGCTTTTTGCCGATCCACTGCGACAGCGCCACCGAATCGCCGGTGAGACTCTCGAGGGTAACCGGAGGAGGTGTTTCACCAACCGGGATGCCAATTACATCCTGAGCGTGCAGCACCGCGGGGGCAAGGAAAAGCAGTCCCGCGGACAGCGCACTGCGCACGGCGCACGCCGTTACCACACTTGTCCCGCTTTGACGAAATAGTATTCAGCCATGAGAAGTAGAACCACGCCCGCCGCCTTTTTGATCCATGACATCCACGCGCCGGCGCGGGGCAGCGCCGCGAGCGCACCCGAGAACAGCCCGACTACCACCAGCAGCGCCGACATGCCGAGCGAGAACACGAATAGGTAGACAAACCCGAGCACGGCGCTGTGCGTCGTCGCGACCCAGGTGAGCACCGCGGCGAATGCCGGCGCCCCGCACGGCGCTGCGACGAGTCCCGACGTCGCACCGAGGAGAAACACCGCTGGATAGGAGCCCCCGCCGAGGCTCCCCGCCCAGGCGGAGAGGCGCGCGGGCAGCCGCACGGGAATGACTTCGAGCAGCGCGAGCGCGAAGACGAGAAGCAGGTTGCCGATGACGAGCCGCGCCCAGAAGCTCGCGCCGATCGTGCCGAACAACGAACCGGTCATCCCGGCGATCATGCCGAGCAGCGCGTAGAAGAGCGATAGCCCGCCCACATACGTGAGCGTCAGGCCGAGGGTGCGCCGGCGCGTCCGTCCCGGGGCGTTGACGCCGGCGAGCGTCCCCGCCGTGATCGGGATCATCGGGTAGATGCACGGATTGAGACTCGTCACCACGCCGGCCCCGAACAGCAGGGCCACGGCGACGAGCGGTTGGTTTTGCAACGCCTCGGAGATTCCCACGGGCGGGATAATAACACTGGAGGACGATCGCGGGCGTATCTTGTAAGACAAACCTCAAGGACTTCCTATGATGACGCGTCGAGCAATCATCACTGCAATGGTCTCGGGCGCTCTTGTAGTCGCGCCGCGGACCGGTTTGGCACAGCAGTTCACGCGGCGGGCGCCCATCACGACGGTCTCCGCGCCGGTCATCCTCGATACGACCGGGTTGTTTCTGGAGCGTGCCGCCCGTGTCGGCGAAGACATGTTCGTCACCGGCCAACCAACGGAGCGCGCGCTCCGCGAGCTGAAGGAACAGGGCGTGACGACCGTCGTGAACTTGCGGACACCGGAAGAAATGACGCGCAACGTCAAGTTCGACGAGCCGGCGCTCGTTGCGTCGCTCGGAATGCAGTATGTGTATCTGCCGGTGCGGGGGAATGATCAGTTCCCGTACTCTCCGGCAACCCTCGCGAAGTTTGCGGATGCCGTAGGCAACGCCAAGGGCAGAGTGCTGCTCCACTGCACAGTCGCGTGGCGGGCGAGTCACCTGTGGGCCGCATACCTGATCAACCGCGGCGTCCCGGTCGACTCGGCCCTCGCGAACGCGCGGGCGATCAATCTCATGGACGACCACCGCATGGGCTCAAACGGGCGCCAGCCGGTCGAGGACTTTCTCGGCAAGTCGCTGCCCACGCTCGGCCACCCGCCGCATTAGCGCGGCGTGAGCCGCACAGCGCTCGTTGCCGGCGCGACCGGCCTGGTCGGCAGTCACGTCCTCGAGCTGCTCCTCGCCGACGACGCTTGGTCGCACGTGGTGACTGTGGGCCGCCGCGCGACAGCGCAGCAGCACGGCAAGCTCGAGCAACGCGTGCTGGACCTCGGCGCGCTCGAGACGAACAACCTGCAGCATGTTGACGATGTGTTCTGTTGCCTCGGCACCACCATCAAGCAGGCAGGATCGCAGCAGGCATTTCGTCTGGTCGATCACGCCTTCGTGGTGGGACTGGCGCGCGCCGGATTGCGGGCCGGCGCCACGCAGTTTCTCCTTGTCAGCGCCATCGGCGCCGATCCCGAGTCCCGCGTGTTCTATAGCCGCGTCAAAGGCGAAACGGAGGCGGCGATCCGACAGCTTCCGTATCGGGCGATCCAGATCTTCCGCCCCTCCCTTCTGCTCGGCGAGCGAGCCGAGTTTCGTCTCGGCGAGCGGATCGCGATGCTCGGCGCACCGGTGTTGGCGGCGCTGCTGTTCGGGCGGCTGCGCCGCTATCGCCCCATTCAGGCCGCAACGGTCGCGCGGGCGATGCTCACGATCGCACACCAAGCGCCCCGCGGTCCCAATGTGTTCGAGCACGACGCGATGCGCGCCAGCGCGCCATGACCACCGACCCATTCCTCGCGGCCGCCATCGCCGAAGCGGAACAGGGTCAGCGCGAAGGCGGCATCCCGATCGGATCCGTGATCGTGTCGCAGGGAAAAGTCATCGGTCGCGGGCACAATCGCAGAGTGCAAAAAGGCAGCGCCGTGCTGCACGGAGAAATGGACGCGCTGGAGCACGCGGGCCGGCAACCGGCGTCGGTGTATCGCGACGCGACCCTTTACACCACGCTGTCGCCCTGCGCGATGTGCAGCGGCGCGATTCTGCTATATGGGATCCGGCGCGTGATCATCGGAGAGAACAATACGTTTAAAGGCGAGGAGGCGTTGCTGACGAGCCGCGGCGTGTCACTCGAGGTACGTCAGGATCCGACCTGCATCCGCATGATGACGGAGTTCGTTGCAGCGCATCCTGAGCTCTGGAACGAAGACATTGGAGTGTGAAGGTTGGTGGAGGTTTTGCCTTCACCAACCTCCACCCACCTCCACCCACCTCCATTACCTGCTTTTCCTCACCGTCATCGGCCCGTTCGTCGTCACCACACGAATCGGCGGCCCACCGTTGCCCAGCGTCGTCGAGATGCGGTCTTTGACGCGCCCACTGATCGTCACGGTCATCGGAAAGCCCACGTCCATCGGCCCGTTGACCGTACCGAATTCGATCTTCGCGTTGTAGTTGTCGGGAATCCGCAGATCCGCCGGACCGTTCTGCGTCTCCGCGTCCAGTCCCGTGCCTTCCCAGCGCGTGCCCAGCAGCTCGATCATGAGGGGCCCGTTCTGCGCGCTCGCATGGACGTCACCGCCCACGCCCGACAGCGAGAGCGGCCCATTCTGCGTCTGGAGATCCATTTTGCCGGCGACGTCCTCGACCGACAGCGGACCGTTCTGCGTCGAAAGGGTCAGGTCGGTGCGACGCGGTACCATCACGACGAAACTGACCGACCAGTTTTGGCGGCGGCCGAAGGAGCCGCTGCCACCGGTCGCGCGGATGGTTCCGCCCGAAGCCTCGATCTTGATGTCGCGGGCGATCGCCTCGGCATCGCTGCTGCTGCGGGCGTTGACCTGGATCCGCGCGGTGATCGCGATGCTATCGGACTTGTTCCAGCCGATGATCTCGACACCGCCGTTCATGCCGGGATCGATGGTGAGGGGGCGTCCCGTCGCCTTCATTCCCGTCTCGCGTACCTCGCAATGGCGGGCGCGTGAGCCCCAGTCGCCCCAGCCTTCGCGGCAATTCGAGAGCCATTCGTCATCGCTCTCCTGGGCGCGCAGGGTGCTAGCAGGAAGAACCAGCAGGGCGAGAGCGGCAGCGGCGAGGTAACGGGTCATGACGGGCTCCGAAGTAGCGAGTGTGTAAGGGTTCGACACTCTCTACGGTGGAAGGGTTGCCGGGATTCGCTAGCTTATCGCCATGCGCCCAATCCTGCTGCCTTTCCTCGCCTTTGGACTAGCAACCCCGCTCCACGCCCAATCCAGCCGGCTCGACGCCGAGGTGGACCGCCGCGCCGCGCAGGTCCAGGGGAAAGTCGTGGCGTGGCGCCGCGACATCCACGAACACCCCGAGCTGTCCAACCGCGAAACGCGCACGGCCGATCTCGTCGCGCAGCATCTGCGCTCGCTCGGGCTCGAAGTCCGGACCGGGGTCGCACACACCGGCGTGATCGGGGTGCTGCGCGGCGGCAAGCCGGGCCCCGTCGTCGCGCTGCGGGCCGACATGGACGCGCTCCCCGTCACGGAGGAGGTCGACGTCCCCTTCGCCTCCAGAGTGCGGACCACCTACAACGGCCAGGAAGTCGGGGTCATGCACGCGTGCGGCCACGATGCGCACACCGCCATCCTCATGGGCGTGGCAGAGGTCCTCGCCGGCATGCGCAACGAGCTGCCCGGCACGGTGAAGTTCATTTTCCAGCCAGCCGAGGAGGGCGCTCCGGTCGGTGAGCGCGGCGGCGCGGAGTTGATGATTGAAGAGGGCGCGCTCGATGACCCGAAGCCCAGCGCAATCTTTGGCCTGCACGTGTTCCCGTATCCGGCAGGCGAGATCCGCTATCGGCCGGCGGGGACTATGGCGAGCGCCGACGCGTTCCGGATCGTCGTCCGCGGCCGTCAGACCCACGGCGCGCTGCCCTGGGCAGGCATCGATCCAATCGTAGTCGCGTCGCAAATCGTGCTTGGGCTGCAGACGATCGCGAGCCGCCAGATCGACGTCACGGCCGCGCCGGCGATCGTGACCGTCGGCGCGATCAACGGCGGCGTTCGCTTCAACATCATCCCCGATAGCGTCGTCATGATCGGCACGATTCGGACATTCGACACTGCGGTGCGCAACGACATCCACAATCGCATCCGGCGGACGGCGGAATCGATTGCGCAGAGCGCCGGTGCCACGGCCCAGGTCACGATCGACACCACTACGGCGGTGACGTACAACGATCCCGCGCTGACCGAGAGAATTCTTCCAACGTTGCGGGACGTCGCCGGCACGAGTCACGTCTCACTCGCCCCACTCATTACCGCTGCCGAAGACTTCTCACGCTATCAGCAACGCATTCCCGGCGTCTTCTTCTTCCTCGGCATCACGCCGCCGGGGACAGACCCGGCCAAAGCGGCGCCCAATCACTCGCCGCGGTTCTACGTCGACGAGGCCGCGCTTCCCGTGGGTGTGCGCGCTCTCGCTCACCTGGCGGTCGATTATCTCAGTCGCCGTCAGTAGCGACTCAGCTGTGCGTCGGCTGGACGGTCTCGCCGAAGCGCGAGCCGAGCGCCTTCAGATACTTGTCGAGCGAGCCGTAGTAGCCGAACAAGAACCGTGACATGAACCGGAAGATGGGATTGCTGATCCAGCCGGCCTCGGTCACGCTGATTCGCGTTCCGGTGCCGTCGCTCGCCAGCTCGTAGGTCCAGGTGCCCCCGAACGCACCACCCGCGGTGGGATCGATTTGCGTCACGAGCCGCCGCGGCGGCGATGATTCCAGCACGATGATCGGCACATCGAAGCCGCTCATTTTCTGGCGCCACACCTCGTGGCCGTCGCGATCAGGCAGCCGCTCTGTCTTCTCCATCGCCGGCCACCACGCGGTGATGTTCCCCAGGTCGCGCACCACCTTCCACACGCGGTCGGGAGGTTGCTGCAGCATGACGGTGCTCGTGGCGCGGTGATCCCGTGAGACGAAAGCTCCGATGAGCGCCATGAGCGCGATGAGACCCACGATCCCACCGAGGACGATCAAGACCCATTTCATCGCGGTTGATAATAGCTTTGGGCATGACTGCCGATAGAGTGCGCCTCGATCGCTGGCTATGGGCGGCCCGATTCTTCAAAACGAGAGCGCTATCCGCGGCGGCGGTCGGCGGCGGCAAGGTGCATGTGAACGGCACGCGTGCGAAACCCGCCAAGCAGCTGCAAGTCGGCGACGAGCTGCGCGTACGCGTCGGTCCCTACGAATGGCTCGTGACGGTGCGCGCGCTGTCAGAGCGGCGCGGCCCGCCCAAGGATGCGCAGCTGCTCTACGACGAATCGCCTGAAGGTCGAAGCGCGCGCGAGCGGCTCGCGGAAGCCCACAAAATCGCGCCGGCCCCCACCTATCAAGGCAAGGGCCGGCCGACCAAGAAAGAACGCCGCGAGCTGCAGCGGCTCGAGGAGAACGAGGACTAGAGCTTCTGCAGGTGCACGCTCCCGGATCCGGTCTCGACCGAAACGCGCGCCTTGCCATCCCCCAACGTCCCCGTGACATGATCGTGCGCGATGCGGCGAACTTGCAGCGTCAACCCGCCGAGATCGATGTCGCCGCTTCCGGTATCGAGATCCACTTCAGCGCCGAGCGTGGGAGGCACTTTGAGCGTGACGTCGCCCGAGCCGGTCTCGATGCGGACGGAGCTGAACGTCGTGATGAGTGCGACATCCACGTCGCCACTCCCCGTCTCGAACGACAGCTCATCCCCTGACGACGACGTCGCCTCGATGTTTCCCGATCCGGTTTCGACGTGCAAGATCGGCGCTTTCGCATCCGTCAGGGTGACGTTGCCCGATCCGGTCTCGAGCTTGAGGCTCGAACCGTCGACGCCGGAGGCGGTGATGTCACCCGAACCCGTCGCGAGGCTGACATCGCCCGACGCGGTCCGCAGGTCCACGTTCCCCGAGCCGGTCTCGACGCGTAGCGAGCCGCGGGTGCGGTCGGTGGCCACATCGGCCGACGCGACATAGACGCGGATCACGCCATCCACGTTCGAGACGAACGCTTTCCCCACGCCGAGGTGAAGCGCCACGTTCTTGCCCTTCGGGACGCTCACCCGCAGATCGGCGTAGGCCTCGAGCCCATCTCGGCCGCGTCCGGTGATCCGCACCTCATGACCCTCGCGGAACCAACTACTGCGGTCGTGCCGTCCGTGCTCTTCGCCGAACGTGCCGTCGTCGCGCACGCGCAGCGTCGTGTTCCAGCCGCGGCCCCACTCCGGCATCACGATGACGTCGTCGGGATAAATGATCCGCAGCGTCTCGCGGCCGCGCAGCGGCCCCGACTGCACCTCGAGCTTGGCCGCGTCGGCGCCACCGCGCTGGATCTCGACCGTCACATCGCTGCCAGATCCGGCTTCGACGCGCAGCTCACCGACGAGGTTGTAGATGGCGACGGAATCGCCTTTGAGGACTTGACGTGAGGTTTGGGCAGCAGCGGGAATGGCGACTAATGCGACAGCAAGACCGAGCAACGGCGCACGAGCGATCATGGCGGCTCCACAAGGGGTTGGCTCTCGTTGGATAGCGAAACGCCTACAAGGGTTGCACCTTTCGACCATATGAAAGATTGGCTGGTTTGGTTTCTCCTGGCGATCGGCCTTTTCGTCGGGGAAATGTTCACGGCGGGGTTCTGGCTTGCCTGCCTGGCGGTTGGGGCCGCCGTCGCAGGGGTTGTTGGCTTGATCCCTGGGCTCGGCTTCGTCACACAGGGCATCGCCTTCGCCGTATCCAGCATTGTCAGCATGGCGGGGCTGCGCCCCCGGCTGATGCATCTGCTCCAGCTCGGCCCCGGCTCCGACCTGCGCACCGGCGTGGACGCCCTGCTGGGGAAGACCGGCATCGTGACGGAGCGGATCGGGCCGGGGTCGGCAGGTCGGGTCAAGGTGGACGGCGAAGATTGGCGGGGCGCGTCGTCCGACGCGTCGGTCATCGAGCCCGGCACGCCGGTCACCATCATCCAGGTGGACGGCACGACCCTCATGGTCGAAAAGGAGTTGTAAGCGATGGGTCCTGGCACAATACTCGTGGCCGCGGTCGCCTTCGGCGTCATCGTCTTGATCTCGAAGAGCATCCGCGTGGTCCAGCAGGCGCAGACGATGATCGTCGAGCGGCTCGGCAAGTATCACAAGACGCTCGCCTCCGGGATCAACTTCATCCTGCCGGTGATCGACCGTCCCCGCTCCGTGGACTGGCACCAGACGATCATTACGCCCGCCGGCGACAGCTACTCACGTAAATTCCGTACCGAGCGCATCGACCTGCGCGAGACGGTGTACGTGTTCCCGCGCCAGAACGTGATCACCAAGGACAACGTCGTCGTCGAAATCGATGCGCTGATCTATTCGCAGGTCACCGACCCGGTCCGGGCCACGTACGAGATTGCGAATCTGCCGGACGCAATCGAAAAGCTCACACAGACGACGCTGCGCAACGTGATCGGCGAGATGGAGCTCGATCACGTGCTGTCCTCCCGTGACATGATCAACGCCAAGCTGCGCGCGATCCTCGACGAGGCGACGCACAAGTGGGGCGCCAAGGTCAGCCGCGTGGAGCTCAAGGACATCAACCCGCCGCGCGACATCCGCGACGCCATGGAAAAGCAGATGCGCGCCGAACGCGAGCGGCGCGCGACCATCATCACTGCCGATGCCGAGCGGCAGTCCCGCATTCTGTCTGCCGAAGGCATTCGCCAGTCAGAGATCAACACCGCGGAGGGCGACAAGGCGGCGAAGATCCTGCACGCCGAGGCGGAAGCGGCGGCGCGGCTCAAGGTCGCCGAGGCGGAAGCGCAGGCGATCGAGCGCATCACCGCCGCCATCAAGGGCACCGGCGGCGATCCGGCCCAATACCTGATCGCCATCCGCTACATCGAGACGCTGAAGGAGATGGTCTCCGGTCAGAACAATAAGGTCATCTACATGCCCTACGAGGCCACCGGCGTGCTCGGGTCGCTTGGCGGAATTCGGGAAATGCTGGCGCCGGGCCCATCCGCCAAGAAGGCGTGAACCCGCTCACCCAGCTCTCCGAAGAAGAACGGATTTTTCAGGGCGCGGTGCGCGACTTCGCCGAGAGCGAGGTCCGCCCGCGCGTGCAGGCGATGGAGCAAGCCGCGCAACTCGATCCCACCCTCACCCCCAAATTCTTCGAGCTCGGCCTCATGGGGATCGAGATCCCCGAGGCCCACGGCGGCGCCGGCGGCAGCCTGTTCATGACCGTGCTCGCGGTGGAAGAGCTGTCCGCAGTGGATGCGTCGGCGGCCATCTTCGTCGACGTGCAGAACACGCTGGTCAATGCGCTGCTGCTCAAGTGGGCTTCCGACGACATCAAGCGGCGCTACCTCCCCCAGCTCGCGACCAACGTTGTCGGCGCGTACGCGCTCTCCGAAGCGGGCTCGGGCTCCGACGCGTTCGGGCTGCAGACGAAAGCCACCAGGCAGGGCGACACGTGGATCCTCGACGGCCGCAAGCTCTGGATCACCAACGGCGCCGAGGCTCACCTCTTTCTTGTGTTTGCCAATGCGGATCCAGGTAAAGGTTATAAGGGGATCACAGCGTTCGCGGTGGAGCGCGGCTTCAAGGGATTCAGCGTCGGCAAGAAAGAAGACAAGCTCGGCATCCGCGCATCGTCCACCGCCGAGTTGATCCTCGATCATTGCGAAGTCCCGGCGGCGAATCTGGTCGGCGAGGTCGGGAATGGTTACAAAGTGGCGATCGAGACGCTGAACACCGGCCGGATCGGCATCGGGGCACAGATGATCGGCGTCGCGCGCGGCGCGCTCGACGCGACACTCAGGTACGTGAAAGACCGGCAGCAGTTCAACAAGCCGATCGCGGAGTTTCAGGGGGTGCAGTTCCAACTTGCCCAGGCAGCGACCGAGCTCGAGGCAGCGCGTCTCATGGTCTACAACGCCGCTCGGCTCGAGGACGCGGGGGAGTCGTATACAAAGGAAGCGGCGATGGCGAAGCTGTTGAGCTCGCAAGTCGCCGAGCGGGTGACGTCGCTCGCGGTCGAGCTGTTCGGCGGCTACGGCTACACCAAGGAGTATCCGGTCGAGAAGTTCTACCGCGATGCCAAAATTGGGACGATCTACGAAGGCACGAGCAACATGCAGCTCAACACGATCGCGAAACTTCTCTTGACTCAGGCTTGACGCGGCTCCGCTAGGCTCGACGCGTACCTCCATTTCGGAGCGACGCGATGATTCGCAGCCTAGCGGTCACACTCCTGGTGTCGTGCGCCCTGCTCAGCCGTGGCGCGGCCCAGGACATCACCCTCGATTCGGCGCGGCATACCGTCGTCATGCGCGCCGGACCCTTCACCGCACAGCCGGCCGACCACGGCGGGCACCATGGCCACGCCGGCCATGCGGACATGCTGGACAGTGACGATCTCGTCCGGCGGTTCGAGTGGCCGTGCGACGCCTGGCTACGCGGATTCGCGCTGCGGCTCGAGGACGCGGAGGGCCGGCCGCTCCCGCTCCGTTGGATTCATCATCTCAAGGTCGTGAACTTCGCGCGCCGCCAGCTCGTCTATCCGATCACGGAGCGCCTCATCGCGGTCTCGCGCGAGTCGCGGGACATGAAGCTGCCGGTCACCGTCGGCATCCCGGTTCGCGCCGGCGACGCGCTGGGCGTCTATGTGATGTGGGACGCGCCCGCCGATGCCCCCAGCCGTGAGGTGTTCATCCAGATCGAGCTGCAGTGGACCCCGACCAATCTGCAGCCGCGGCCGGTGAGCGCGCTGCCGTTCCAGGTCGACGTCCGCTTTGGCGTGAGTCGCAACACGTTCCCTGTGCCGCCCGGGCGGCACGAATGGGCCTACGAGTTCGAGCTCCCGGTCAGCGGCCATCTGCTGCTGGCAGGCGGGCACCTCCACGATTACGGCGAAAGCGTGCGGCTCGAGGACGTGGCGACGGGAAAGCGGCTCCTATTCTTCGCGTCGCGGCGGGATTCCAGCGGCCATCTGCTCAGCATGCCGCGCAAGCTGCTTGCGCTGTGGGGCGAGGGCCTGCGGCTCGTGGCGGGCCGGCGCTACCGCATAGTCGCCGTGTACGAAAACCCGACGGCCGACACGATTCCCGGCGCCATGGGCATCATCGGAGGGCTGTTCGCGCCCGATGACCTGCGGCGCTGGCCCGCGATCGATGCCGCCAACGCCGACTATCGCCTGGATCTGGAGCTGCTGGGCTCTCCGGCCAGAACCGCCCGCCCATGCAAGAGTGACCGACCTCACGCTCGCGCGCTCTTTTACGAGCTAAGATGCGTGCTCCAACCGGGAGGCTCGGAATGAAAGGCTCGTTAATGATCGTTGCGGCGCTTGCCGCGGCGCTCGTGGCACCCGCGGCGGCACAAGGCCATGGTCACGGACCGAAGAAGGAATTCGCAGTCGCCCCCGATCACGCGGTGTCCGTGACGCGTGAGGTGCTCGTGCGGCAGGGCTACGAAGTCGTTCGCATCGAAACGGTCGGCAACGACCAGGTCGTCTACTACCGCCGCGGCAACATGGGTCGCGGCAAGGGCAAGGGTCCGCGGATGAAGATGATCGTTCGGCGCGTCGAGAACCGCGTGGTGTTCGTGGACACGCCCGACGCGATTTTGGTGGACATCAATGTGAGGTTGAAGCTGTAGCCCGCGGCTACGGCTGAATCACCCGCACCACGTTATCCAGTTGGCTCGGCACGTACACGCGCCCTGTGGACGGATCGACGACAGCTGCCTTCGGGGTCTGGCCTACAACAAGCGTCGCGAAAACGCTGAGCTTGACGGCGTCGATGAGCGATAGCGAGCCATCGCCGTAGTTCCCGACGTACACCACGCCACGATCGGAGTCGACCCCGAGCCCTTCGGGGTTGCGACCCACCTGCAGGCGCGCAATCTCCTTGAAGTCCACCGGGTTGATCACCGACACACTTTTGTCGTCCCGGTTCGTCGCATAGAGGAGATTCGCCCTGACATCCACCGCGAGGCCATATGTGCCAATCCCGAGGTTTCGAATGTCAACCACGACCCGCGAGCTGCCGGCCTTGGGATCAATGACCACCACTTCCTGCAGGGTCGGGATCGCCACGTACACGAACCCGTCGTTCGGGTTGAACGCCACTCCGGAGCCCGCTGCAGGAAGCGCGACGACGTCCGTCAACACTGCCACGCTTTTCGAGCCATCCACTGGCACGAGCGCCGGGCCGCCCTTCAGCGGATCGCTTGCAGCGACGTAGATGAAGTTGGTCCCCTCGTCCACAGCGACGCCCCTAGCTCCAGCCCCTACCGGAATGGGCGGGGGGAGGATGACGTCGGGCGTTCTGCTGCCGTCTATCACGACAAGGCCCGCGAGGCTCGACACGTAGACCTGGTTCGTCGTCGCATTGACCGCGACACCGAACGCCGTTTCGAAGCCCGCGAGTTGGGGTAACAGCTCCTTGTCGTCGAGCAGTACCGAGACCAGGCTCGATCCCGGCATGTAGATCTTCCTGGTACGGACGTTCAGCGCGCCCGCGACCGGTCCGAGTTGGGTGACTGGAATCGCCCCGATCACACCACCGATGTTGAACGGCGTGCTCGCCGCGCCCGTCAGAGTGTCGGACGTGGCGTCGAGCGTGTAGCCGAGTCCCGCGGCGTCGACGGCCAAATTGGGGAACGAGGCGAGCCCGTTCACCGCGGCAGCGACGTTGCCCTGGAGATTGGCTGTGTTCGGCGTCAGCCCCAGCGACACGACGTCCTTCGCCGGGAGCGCGACGTTTCCGTACTTGTCCTGGATCGCCACCTGCACCGTGTCGATCGGGTTGCCCGCCAACCCGTGGGTTGGCTCCCTGACGAACGCGAGGCGATCAGGCGGCCCGGCGACGCTGTTCGCCGTGAATGTCTTAGCGGCCAACGCGCCGGCAGTGACCGTGACGGTGTTCGTCCCCACGAGGGAGTCGAGCGTCCAGCTACCGGCGCTGGCGAGGCCGGCGGCGTCGCTCGTGTTCGTCGTCGCGCCGAGGACGCCGCCGCCGGTGGCCCCAAAACTCACAATGACACCGCCCACGCCGTTGCCGAATTGATCCGTGACTTTCACCACGGGGGCAGCGACGGCGGTCGCCACGGTCCCCGTCTGTGGATCGAGCGATTGCTTGACGAGCCGTGTCGCCGCGCCGGCGAGCGCGGTCGCACTGAACGTCACCGGCGAACCCGACAGCCCGCCGACCGATGCCGTGGCGGTTTGGGTGCCGGCCACAGTTCCCAAGGTGCGGATCGCCGTAGCGATGCCGTTGATGTTAGTTGTCGACTGCGCGGGCGCGATCGTCCCACTATTTGGCGGGACCGCCCAACTCACTGGGACACCCGCCACTGGCAAGCCAGCGAGGTCCTTTACGACCACGGCATACGGGGTTGCCAGGGAAATTCCGACGGTGCCGGTCTGCAGGTCACCACCATTAAGGGCGATGCTGCTTGCCGTGGACGCGATCCCTTGCGCGCCGAATGTCACTGCCGGAAGGCCGGTCGCCGTCGCGCCAAGCGTGTTCAAGCCGGCAATGAGGCCCAGCGTCCACGTGGGCGACCGCGCGATCCCGGCCGTGTCAGTCGTGACGACCGCCGGAGCCCCGATGCTGCCGCCGCCGAGGCTTACGCTGAAGGTGACCGGTATGCCGCCCACCGCGTTCCCATACTGATCGCTCACACGCGCGGCGGGATTGATGGACACCGCGCTGCCGATGAGCGCCGACTGACCGTCGCCCGCGAAGGCTACCAGCTGCGACGCAACGTCGACGAGGCCCGTCGCGCTGAACGTGATCGGACTGCCGGCGAGTCCCGTCCCGCTCACAGTGACGGCGTTCGCGCCGACGAGAGTCCCGAGTCGCCAGCCCCCGACGCTCGCGATACCCGCAGTGTCCGACACTGGAGCGGAGCTCACCACGCTTCCGCCTCCCGAGGCGATGGCCGCGTTGACCGTCCTGCCGGCGACCGGATTGCCGAACTGGTCCACGATCCTGACTTGCGGGACAATGGGCACGATCGTGTTCACGATCGCCGACTGGAGATCGCCCGCGACCTTGACGATCGTAGCAGCCGCCCCCGCCAACCCGGTTGCGGTGAACACCACGGGTGTCACACCCGGTGCGCTCGCCGTCAGTGTGTTCGGGCCCGCGATCGTGCCGAGTGTCCAGCTGCCCACCGTGGCAACGCCGGCGGCGTTCGTGAGCTGCGTGCCGCCCGTCAGACTCCCGCCGCCGCCGCTCACGGCGAACGTCACGCTCGCCCCGGCGACGGGATTGCCACCCGCGTCCTTGAGCAGCACCGCAGGACGTGTGAGCAGCGCAGTCGCCACGGTCGCGAGCTGCCCGAGGCCCGCGACGGCGAGAAGCTGCACGGGTGGTCCCGCGAGCGCGACGACGCCGAAACTCACGGGGCTGCCGCTGAGCCCCGGGACCGCCGCCTCGAACGTCTGACCGCCGGGCAGCACACCCAAGGTCACGGTCGTGCGCGCGTGCCCGGCGCCATCCGTCACGACGACCGAGTCCGTCACGCTGCCACCGCCGCTGAGCGCGCGGAAATGCACGGGGACCCCACCCACACCCAGACCGTCGGCGGCGCGGGCCAGGACCTCGAGCGGCAAGCCAAGCAGCTGGCCAACCGTGTCGATCTGACCGCCTCCCGCGAAGGCGAGCAGCTGCGTGGCGAGGGGCGTGAAGGTCGCTGACACGGAATCGGTCGCGCCGGAGGGCGTGCGTGCCCGCACCCACACGGCACCGCGGGCTGCGGGTACCCGCAACACCCCGAAGGAGTTGATGGGTGCCGTCGTCGGGTCGCTCGTGCTCCATGCCACGAAGAGCTGAGTGACGGGGACGCCGCCATTGAACCCCTGCACCTGAAGCCGCAGCGAGTCGCTCAGAAGAATGAAGGGGCTGCGCGGCAGAATCAGCACGCTGTCGGCTGCGGGGCCGATGTACGTCGTGACCGGGATTACGGGCGGTGGCGGGGGAGTGGGCACCACCACGGGGCTCGTACCGGTGAACAGCGGGATCGTGCCGCTCAGTGCAACGACGGAGACCCTCAGGGTCTCGGGAGACGTGACGAGCGGGACCCGCAGCTCGAGGGCCAGCTCCGTAGCACCCGGCGGCAGGGCGAGCGTCGTGTCGGCAAGCGTATCGGACGGAGGCCGCACGACCACGAACCGGACGCCATCGATGGTCAGACCGAAACTGCCCAGGACCGCCTTGGACGGCAGTACAGGTGCGACGGCGATTCGGGCCATGGCGTTGGGCTCGAACCCATCCCGGCAAGTGACAACTATTAAAAGAAGGCCCAGCGCGAGAAGGGCGCGGGCCGCAACCGACCGGACGAACACTGATTTAGGGCGGGACTTCACAGGCAGCGAATTGGCCTCCGTCCGGGCTACCGGTCAAGACGATATCTTTCGCGGTCATGCGCACCGCACGCCGCACACACGGCTTTACCGAATCGGTGATTCGTGGGATGACTCGGCTCGCGAATGAGCACGGGGCCATCAACCTCTCTCAGGGCTTCCCGAACTTCCCCTGCCCCGACGTCCTAAAAGACGCCGCGGCCCGCGCGATCCGCGATGACGTCAACCAGTACGCCATCACCTGGGGTGCTGCCCGACTGCGGAACGCGTTGGCCGCGAAGTACCAAGATTGGTACGGG
>Ga0193755_1000007_pt1 | contig 57336 bp, 57 predicted proteins | sample H1a2metaG_FD_144921 | JGI IMG/M metagenome (GOLD analysis project Ga0193755, IMG submission 144921) | Soil microbial communities from a riparian zone of the East river system, Colorado, United States - H1a2 | ecosystem: Environmental > Terrestrial > Soil > Riparian zone | place: USA: East River...
GTCCTCCCAAGTCCCGAGTCCGGAGCCCCGATTCCCTAGAGCTCGTTGCGTTTCATGGCCTCGACCGCGTACGCCGCCGCGCGCGCCGTGAGCGCCATGTACGTGATCGACGGGTTCTGGTTCGCCGACGAGGCCATGCAGGCGCCGTCCGTGACGAACAGGTTCGTCGGTTTCGAGTCCCGTGATCGCCGGCAGCGCGATCGCGGCGGCGAGGGAATGGAGCAGATCTCGTCGGTTCATGCAGGCCCTGAAGAATCGGCCAAACGGCGGGAGTACGCTAGACGCCGGTCGGGCGTTGACAGGCCACCCTGCCGTTGTATGTTTATGCATCCTTCTGCATAAATCGACAGGGAGCGCGCCATGGGGCCGTTGGTGGTACTCGCATACTCGGGTGGACTCGACACGTCGGCGATTGTTCCCTGGCTGCGGGAGAAATATGGCGCCAGGGTTTTGTGTTTCGCCGCCGACGTGGGGCAGGGACCAGGCGAGCTCGCCGGCCTGGTGGAAAAGGCCAAGCGCTCCGGCGCCGTCGACTGCGTCGTCCGGGACCTGCGCGAAGAGTTCGTTCACGACTTCGTGTTCCCCACCCTCCGCGCCGGCGCCGTGTACGCCCGCACCTATCTGCTCGGCACGGCCATGGCGCGGCCGGTCATGGCGGCCCACCATGTCGCGCTCGCGCAGCAAGTCGGCGCGCAAGCGCTGGCCCACGGGTGCACCGGGAAGGGGAACGACCAGGTCCGCTTCGAGCTGACCTACGCCGCCCTCGCGCCCGAGCTCCAGGTGATCGCGCCCTGGCGCGAGTGGCAGTTCAAGAGCCGCGAAGATCTCATCGCCTACGTGAAAGCCAAGGGCGTGCCGGTCCAGGCCACCGCCGAGAAGCCGTACTCCACCGACCGCAACCTGTGGCACTGCTCTCACGAGGGCGGCATCCTGGAAGATCCCGCGCGCGAGCCGCCGGAACACATCTTCGTCATGACCAAGGACCCGCTCGAAGCCCCCGACCTTCCGGTAGTTGTGGAGATCGGCTTCGAGGAGGGAACGCCCGTCAGCGTGAACCACGTCCCGATGAGCCCGGTGGAGCTACTCGAATCCTTGAATGCCACCGCGGGCGAGCACGGCGTGGGCCGGGCGGACGTCGTCGAGGACCGGCTGGTCGGCATGAAGTCGCGTGGTGTCTACGAGACGCCGGGCGGCACGCTGCTGTATGCCGCGCACCGCGAGCTCGAGCAGCTGGTGCTCGACCGGCGTACGCTGCGGCTCAAGGACGAGCTGGCGCTCCGCTACGCCGACCTGGTGTACGACGGTCGCTGGTGGACGCCGGAGCGCGAGGCGCTCGACGCCGCAGTCGCCAGCACGCAGAAGCGCGTGACCGGCGCGGTGCGGCTCAAGCTCTTCAAGGGCGGCCTCACGGTCGCGGGGCGGGAAAGCCCGTACGCGCTGTACCAGCCCTCGTACGCCACCTTCGGCAAGGACAATGTCTACGATCAGAAGGATGCCGAAGGCTTCATCCATCTGTACGGCCTCTCGATCCGGATCGGGTCCGGCCTCGAGGCGGCGCGCCGCCAGCAAGAAGTCGGCGCGGCGGCGGACTGATGCCGCGCCAGCCCATGGACACGCCGGCCCCCCCCCCCAAGCCGGCGCCCGCCCCGCCTCCGGCGGCGCACCAGATGTGGGGTGGCCGCTTCAGCCTCGGCCCCAGTCAAGCGCTCGACGCCCTGAACCGCAGCCTGCCGGTGGACCACCGCCTCTGGCCCCAGGACGTCGCCGCGAGCAAGGCCTGGGTGCACGCCCTCGGTCGGGTCGGGGTGCTCACCCCCGACGAGGAGAACCGGCTGCTTGAGGGCCTCGACCGCGTGGCGGAACGGCTCGCCGATGGTGCCGCCGTGGGTGCTCCGGACGAGGACGTGCACACCCTCGTAGAGCGGCTGCTGTACGCGGAGGTAGGGACCGTCGCCGGCAAGCTGCACACGGGTCGGTCGCGCAACGACCAGGTGGCGACCGATCTGCGCCTGTGGACGCTCGGCGCGATCGACCAGCTCGACTCGGACCTCGCCGCTCTCGGGCGCGCGCTGGTCGCGCGCGCCGAGGACGGCGTGGACATCCTGTTGCCCGGGTACACGCACGGGCAGCGCGCCCAGCCGGTGCGCTGGGCGTACGTGCTGCTCGCACACGCATGGCCGCTGGTGCGCGACCGGCAGCGCTTGGCGGATGCCCGGCGCAGAGTGGCGGAGCTGCCCCTCGGATCCGGGGCGCTCGCGGGATCGGGGTTCGCCGTCGATCGCGTGCTGCTGAAGGAAGCCCTCGGCTTTCGCTCACTTTCCGCGAACGCCCTGGATGCGACCGGCGACCGCGACTTCGTCGCCGAAGTCCTGTTTGGCCTGACCCTCGTGGGCGTGCACCTCTCGCGCCTCGCGGCCGAGCTCGTGCTCTACACGAGCGCGGAGTTCGGCTTCGTGCGTTTGTCGGACGACTTCAGCACCGGCTCGAGCCTGCTGCCGCAGAAGCGGAACCCCGACATCTTCGAGTTGGCGCGGGCGAAATCGGGCCGGCTGCTGGGCGACCTCGTGGCGCTGCTCACGACCCTGAAAGGCCTCCCGGCGGGGTACAGCAAGGACCTCCAGGAGGACAAGGCGCTGCTGTTCGACGGATTCGACACGCTGGCGCTCGTGCTGCCCGCCGCGACCGGAGCGATCGCCGCGCTTAGCGTGGACGCCGAGCGGATGCGGGCCGCGCTCGACGCCTCGCTGCGCGCCACGGACCTCGCCGACCTGCTGGTGGAAGCCGGTGTGCCGTTCCGGGAGAGTCATGGCCTCGTGGGGCGGCTGGTGCGGGAGGCGGAGCGCTCCGGCGTGCCGCTCGATCGGGTACCGGGTCCGGTGGCGGCCGGCATTCATCCCGCGCTGGCCGCGGCGCTGTCCCAGTTGGGAACGTGGGAGGACTCGGTCGAGAGCCGCGCCACCCCCGGGGGGGCCTCGCGCCGCTCGGTGGCGGAGCAGCTGGAGGCATTGCGCCCTGCATTCGCCGAGGGTGGAGGGACTTAACCCAAGGTCTTGCCGCGCCTTAGCAGGTTGTGTAGCATACGTGGCCGTCTGGCTCCTTGAGCGAGACGGCCGCTTTTCACCGGGGGAGTCCCTTTGCGCTGCCTAGCGCTCAACGCCTCATTCGAGCCCCTCACCATGGTGCCCGTGCGCCGGGCCCTGCGGCTCGTGATCGACCGTAAGGCGGAGATCGTCGAGGCGGAGGGGCCGGTCGTGAAGAGCGAGCGTCTGGCCATCCCGCGGCCGGCGGTCATCCGGCTCGTCAAGTTCGTTCATGTGCCACGCCGCTTCCGCCGCCAGGTGACCAACACCTTCCTATTCGCCCGCGACAACTACCAGTGCCAGTTCTGCGGGCGGAGCCAGCAGGAGCTACGCCACCGGGAGTGCCTCACCCGGGACCACCTGGTGCCGCTGTCGCGGGGGGGCACCAACGGCTGGAACAACGTCCTCACGGCGTGCTCGAGCTGTAACACGCGGAAGGGTAACCTGCTGCCCGAGGAGGCGGGGATGCATCCGCTGCGGCCGCCGTTCGAGCCGCACTTCGTGCACCTGGCGTGGGCGGTGCGTCGGCTCTCCTCCATCCAGTCCAAGTACATCCGGCTGTTCTACGGCGGCGAGGTGTTGGCGACCCTCGAGGCGCTGTGACCCAAAGGCTCCCGTGGATCATCGCGGGGCTGGCGGGGGCGGCGGTTGTGGGGTTGCTCGGGACGAAGCGCGCGAGCGGGCTGGTGGTGCACCCCGAACCGCGCCCCGGCGTGACCGCCGAGCGGGTGTTGCCTCCCAGCGCGGTGCTGAATACGCCCGGGGCCGCCGCAGCGTACGCGGCGGCGCGTAGCGCCCCGCGCGTGCTCGACGGCGTCCATTGCTACTGCGAGTGCGCCAAGCATTTCGGGCATCGCTCGCTGCTCACCTGCTTCGAGTCCGACCACGGCTCGCAGTGCGATATCTGCATGGGCGAAGCGACGCTCGCGGTGAGGCTCGCGTCCCAGGGCAGCTCGCTGGACGATATCCGCCGCGCGATCGACCACCGGTTCGGCTCCTAGTTCTGCTTGCCGCTGAACGTCTCCGACCGCGCCTCGAGGGTGAGCCGCGGGAGGCCGGCGATCCGCACCAGCAGCCGCTGCGCGCCGCGGGCGAGCGCGCCGCCCAGGTTGCCCCCGCCGGAGACCGCCGGGCTCACGTCCCCCTTGAGCCAGCGGGTCAGCTCCTCCAGGTCCGTGTCGTTCAGCGTGGTCACTTCGAGCCGACAGAGGAAGTAAAAATTCCCTGAGCCTTTGACCTTCAGGTTGACGCGGTAGGGGAGCTCGAGTGCGCGCTCGAGGTCCTCCGGCGTGCCGTATCGGGCCACGCTGCCGCCGGTGCGGATGAGCACGAAATCGTCGGCGAGCGGATCGTGACGCGCGGCCGCGTCCCAGGGCGCTTGGGTGATGTACTGATCGAACCAGCCGGAGCGGGAGCGCCACAGCTCGAGGCGGTAGTGCAGGCGGAGCGGGAATCCGGAGCGCATGAGGCCGACGAACTTGCCGTCGGCGAGGAGCCCCGTGGTTTGGACTCGGGGGACCCCGCTCTGGACAATCACCGTCAACGCGGGTTCCTGCGCGGCGGCCCGAGAGACCGTCACCGCGCCGAGCAGAGCCAGGAATGCGAGGCCTGGCCTCACCTCAGAAGCGGTGATCGAGTCGCAGCGTGAATCGCAGGGGCTCCCCCGCGGTCACCGCCTTCGCCACGTACACGCCAAACCCGCCCCAATCGATGCCGAGACCCAGGTCGGCGAGCCAGCTGCCGAGCGTCGGGAGGCGATTGGCGGGCAGGCGACCGGGCCCGTCGCCGACGAGCCACGCCTGTCCCGCATCCGCCAGCACCACGAGGTCCGGGCCCCGGAGCGTGAAGAGCGACTTCGCGCCTTCGTCCTCGGGGGCCGACGAGCCGTACGACCAGTGCAGCGAGAGGTGACCGCGGTACTCAGCCTGGGCGAGGATCACGCGGTCGCAGGCCGCCAATCGGGTGCCCCCGAAGGCGGGGTCGATGATGTCACCGTTGCACGCGCTGTGTCGGAAGCCGTAACCCGAGAGCGGATCGGGTCCTCCCGTCGACAGCCGCTGCTGCAGCGGCAGCGGATCGCCGCCGATCCAGCCGCCCGCGACGAGCCGCAGGTTCATGCGTCCCGACGGACTCACTCGCGTGTAGCGGCGGAAATCGAGGAACAAACGGCTGAAGGCGTAGGAGCCGTCGGTCGGGATCGGCGCGCGTACGGCTGCCGGGACTCCGCTCTGCGGCGTCACATCGTCCGAGCGCGAGTTCTCGTAGCGGGCGCGCAAGAACCAGCCCGCGGTCGGGTCGAGCCGATCGTTGCGGGTGTCGAAGGTGACGGTGCCGGTGAGCGTCGTGTAGTGCCCGTCGTCGATCGGCGGGTTGGGGCGCCAGGCATGGTCGTTGCGGAACACCGTCCATGGGTCACGCGCCTGGACGCTCGTCTGCCCGTCATGCCGCACGTCGATGTCGAGGCGAAGTGAGCGGTCGGGCTGGACGAAGACGCGGCCCGCAATGCCCTTGCTGAGGTAGTAATCGCGATAGTCGCGCTGGAACAGAAAGGCCGCCCAGCCGACCTCGCCGGCGCGCAGCCCCCAATCCTCGACCGGCGTGACGTCGTCGAAGGCGCGGAACTCGATCCCGTAGGCCGGGGTTTCGCCGGCGCGCAGCTCGGTGCGCAGCAGGTACCCCAGGTCGCTTCGCTTGTTGGTGAAGTCCCCTGCGGTGCGGAACACGCCCAGCGCGTCGACCCGCAGGCGTAGGTTCGCATGGAGTTTCCAATCGAATAACGGCCCGAACACCACCGGTAGGCCCTCGACCCGGTTGAAGGTGCCGCCCGTGGCGAGCGTGAGCGACGACCGCGAGTCGGCCGTGCCCCACGACTTTTCGATGCCCAGCCGCCGAAACCAACGGCGCAGGTCCAGCGGTGCGAGCGCGATCTCTTCGCCCTTGACGCGGTAGGCGAGCGGGGCGGTGTACACGCGCAGTTCCCCCGCGACGACGGCCGTCGGGCTGCGCGCCACCGTCCCGCCGACCACGATCACGTCGCCGGTGACCACCGCGCCGGAGTCGAGGATCGCGTCGCCGTTGATGACGAGCAGCGTGCCATCCACTCGGCCTGCCACCACCACGATGCCGTTCCGCACGGCGACGTCGCCGCGCCACTCGTTTCCGTGCGGCAGGCGCGAGCGACCTACCAGCCGCGTCGTCGTGGCCGCGTTGTACCGGCGCACCGCGTCCTCCGCGACCGCATGGGGTAGCTCGGGCGGCAGCACCATGATCCCCGCGCTCTCGGGCTGGATCACGATGGCGGTGTCCTGCGCGGCGGCGGCGGCGGGGCCGAGCGCACAGAGAACCACGAGCACGAGAGCGCGCATAAAGAGCATCCTGGTTGGAGGCGCGGGAGGCAGGTGCATGGGGTGTGCCGCCCCCCGTGGGACGGCGCCGAGCACGGATGACGCGGCTGCTGGGCCCGCCGGTCGTGTCATCCCGCCACGTTCCGTGGCGGCTCGAGGCCGAGCCGGCGCATGCGGCGATACAGGTTGGCGCGGTCCGTGGCGAGCTTGCGGGCCGCGTCCGCCACGTTGCCTCGCGCCGCCGACAGCGCGCGCGCGATGAGCGTCCGCTCGAAGCCGTCGAGGGCCTCCGCCAGCGCCACGTCGCTCCAACCCTCACCTGGCGCGGTGGAGGGAGGAGCGCCGTCCCCGGGCACCACGCGCGCGACGTCATCCGCCGACACGACATCCCCGGCGGCGAGGATCGCGAGCCGCTCCATGATGTTCGCCAGCTCGCGCACGTTGCCGGGCCAAGCGTACGAGGCGAGGAGCTGCACCGCGCCCGCGTCGAATCGCACCGATCGGCCAAGCCGCGTCGCCTGTCGGGCGGCCAGGTGCTGCACCAATGGTGGAATGTCGTCGGGACGTTCGCGCAGCGGCGGGATGTGGATCGGCAGGACGTTGAGGCGGAACAGCAGATCCTCCCGGAACTGGCCTTGCAGGGAGGCCTTGGAGAGATCCTTGTTCGTCGCCGCGATCACCCGCACATCCACGGTGACCGGCTTCTCGCCGCCGAGCCGCTCGATCACGCCCGACTCGAGCACGCGCAGCAGCTTCGCCTGGGCCTCGGGCCCGAGGTCGCCGACCTCGTCGAGAAACAGCGTGCCGCGGTCCGCGAGCTCGAACCGCCCCACCCGCCGCTCGGTGGCGCCTGTGAACGCGCCGCGCTCGTGGCCGAACATCTCCGACTCGACCAGGTCCTTTGGGATCGCCGCGCTGTTCACGCACACGAAGGGCTTCGCCGCCCGGGCGCTCTGACGATGGATGGCAGAGGCGACGAGCTCCTTGCCGGTCCCCGATTCGCCGGTGATCAGCACGCGCACCTCTGTGGGTGCGACCCGCGCGATCAGCGCACGCAGCTGCTCCATCGCCTTGCTCACGCCCACCAGCGGGTCGGCGTGCCCCAGTGCCTCGTGCAGCCGCCGGTTCTCGGCGAGCGTGCGCGACAGCTGGAGCGCGGCCCGCAGCGTCGTGAGCAGGCCCTCCGGTGTCAGCGGCTTTTCGAGGAACTGAAACGCGCCCAGCTTGGTCGCCCGCACCGCGTCGGCGAGGTTCGCCTTGCCGCTCATCATCACCACCGGCAGGTCGGGCGCCATCCGCTTGAGCTGCTCGAGCGTGGCGAGGCCGTCGGGCCCGCCCGGCATCATCAGATCGAGCAAGACCGCATCAGGGGCATCGCGCTCCACCTCGGCCACGCCCGCGCTGCCGTTCGCCGCCTCCGCCGTCTCGAACCCCTCGGACTCGAGCAGCGCCGCCACCATCTTGCGGATGTTCGCCTCGTCGTCGACGAGCAGGACGCGCGGGCTCACGCGGCGGACAGCACGATGGAGAACGTAGCGCCGCCGCCCGGCGTCTCCGCCACTGTGATGCTGCCGTTGTGGGCTTCGATCGTCTGGCGCACCAGGGCGAGCCCCAGACCCGTCCCGTCATTCTTGGTCGTGAAGTACGGCTCGAACACCCGCTGGCGCAGGTCGTCGGGGATCCCGGCCCCATGGTCGGCGATGGTCACCGCGAGCCCGTTCCCGTCCCGGGTCACCGCGATCTCGATCGACCCGCGCCCCCCCATCGCCTCCGAGGCATTGCGCAACAGGTTCGCGAACGCCCGCCGCAGGGGATCGTAGTGCCCCAGCAGCTTGCAGGGCTCCCCGTTGGCCCGCACCGAGACATCCACCTCCGACGGCACCGCGCTCTGGCCCAGGTCCACCAGGAGGTCCACGAGATCCACCTCGCTCTTCGGCCCCTCGGGGAGGCGACCGAACTCGGCGAACTCCTTCGCGAGCTGGTTCAGCCGCTCGGTCTCGGCTCCGAGCACGTCCACCGCCGTCACCGTCCGAGGGTCCGACTGTCCCGTCGTCCGCTCGAGCTGATCGACCGCGATCCGCATGGCCGTGAGCGGGTTCTTGATCTCGTGCGCGACCCGCCGCGCCACCTCGCGGAACGCCCGCAGGCGCTCCGCCTCGAGCTCGCGCTCGCGCGCGGCGTCGAGCGCCGTGGCGAGCTCGCGCAGCGCCTGGCGCAGCGCCTCGAACTCCGGAGCGCCGCGGGTCGGCGGACCCGCCGGCAGCGGCATCCGCCGCCGGATCAGCCGAGTCCAGCCCACGAGCTCGTCGATCGGACGAGACAGCTGGCGCGAGAGGTGGCCCGCCAGGCGCACGCCCGCGATGACCGCGAACGCGCCGAGCACGAAGACGACCGCCGCGAAGCCGCCGGCATAGTAGCGCAGGTACGTCTCCGCCCGGCGCGCCAGGGTTACCGAGTTGGAGAGCTGCTCCAGATGCTCCCGGAAGGCCTCCCGCTCCCGCCGCGAGAGGTGGGTCGTGTCCATCCGATCCACCATCAGTCGTGCCGACGCCGCCATTTCCTCGAGCGCCACCCGCGCCCCGGCGGACGGCGCCACCGTTCGCACGGCGAGCGCCCAGCCCACGACGGCCAGGGCGGTCGGCACAGCGGTCAGGGCCACCAGGATCACGAAGATCCGCTGGCGGAAGGGGAGGGGCATATTGTTGGCACCAATCTAGGGAAATGACGCGGGTGCGACAATTCGACACAGGGGTTTACGCATGAAGAGCCACACGCACTACGTCTGGTTCAACACCAAGCAGCGCCAGGAAATCATCGACATGACCGACCAGGTCGCCGAGCAGGTCCGGGCGAGCGGCGTCGCGGAAGGGCTCGCGCTGGTGAGCGCGATGCACATCACCGCCTCCGTCTTCGTGAACGATCACGAATCGGGACTATGGGCGGACATCCTCAAATGGCTCGAGACCACCATTGCGCCGTGGGACCCCAAACGCTACCGGCACAACGAAACGGGGGAGGACAACGCGGCGGCCCACCTGCGGAGCCTCACGATCGGACACGAGGTGCTGGTCCCGATCACGGCCGGCAAGCTCGACCTGGGCCCGTGGCAGCGCGTGTTCTACGGTGAGTGGGACGGGCAGCGCAAGAAGCGGGTGATTATCAAGGTGTTGGGGGAGTAGGTCCGCGGTCCCCCGAATAGGGCTAGCGCCTCGTCGCACCGTTGGATGCATTGCAGCCCGTCGTCCAAAGACCGATCGTTGATGCAACGAGCCGATAGGCGAGCCGGAACAGCGCCGCTCCATGCTCCAGGTAGAGAGCGGAGAGGGCGTCCGGGCTCCCGCCCCGTGCCTCAGCGATCAGGGACGCTGGGCTCCCGGTCCCGGCGCTCGTGCTCATGCCATCACTCAAATGCCCTTGGTAGGCAAAACGTTACGCATGCGCGCGGTGGCCCCACGGCTCGATTCCGGCCTATCTCTTTGAGCACAAGTTGTTTATCTTCAACGTACTGATAGCGCGGCAGGGTAGGGAGGCGTCAGGTCAATCCGGCAGCGCCTGGCAGCCCCGGGGATCCGGGGCTCGCAGCAGGCGCGCCGAGGTAAGATCGGCGACCGTCCCTCACAATGTCCCGCCGCGCACGACCTTGACCGGCGACGTATAACACGATTCCGCCTCACACACCTGTCGCCTCAGCCGAGGTGCCCGGACTCGGGACCCTCGGCGACCACCGTGCTCGCCCGCGGCACCCTCATGCGTCCGACCGAATGACGGTCCGACGCGGGGCATACGCGCGGCGAGGGCACGAGGAGCAAGACACAACCACATGACGCAACCGCCGCAAGCCCATTTGCCACGACCGGTTCACCACGAACCCCCGGCCCACGCGCCCAACGCGGCGCTGATGATCGACTTCGACAACGTGACGATGGGGATCCGCTCGGATCTCCAGTCGGAGCTGCGGCGCCTGCTGCAGTCGGACATCATCAAGGGGAAGGTGGCCGTACAGCGCGCCTACGCCGATTGGCGCCGCTACCCGCAATACATCGTCCCGCTGGCCGAGTCCTCGATCGACATGATCTGGGCGCCGGCGTACGGGTCGAACAAGAAGAACGCGACGGACATCCGCCTCGCGGTCGACGCCCTCGAGCTCGTCTTCACACGGCCCGAGATCGGCACCTTCATCCTGCTGTCGGGAGATTCGGATTTTTCCTCCCTCGTGCTGAAGCTCAAGGAGTACGGGAAATACGTCATCGGCGTCGGGATCCGCGAGTCGTCGAGCGACCTGCTGATCCAGAACTGCGACGAGTACTACTCCTACAACGAGCTGGCCGGCCTCACGAAAGAGAGCGACGTCACCCACGAGCGGCACGATCCCTGGGATCTGGTGATCGAGGCCGTGAAGCAGATGACCGCGCATAGCGACGTGATGCGCTCCGACCGCCTCAAGCAGGTCATGCAGGAGATCGATCCGTCGTTCAACGAGAAGGATCTGGGGTTCTCGAGGTTCTCGAAGTTCGTGATCGAGGCATCCCACAAGGGCCTCATCACCCTCACCAAGCTCGACAACGGCCAGTACGAGATCGGGCTGGGTCCGGGCGTGCCGGGCGCCGCGGCGCAGCCGGCGGGTGTGGCAAGCCCCGAACGGCCGCGGGAGCGCGGTGAGGGCCGTGGTCGTGGCCGTCGCGGTCGAGGCGGCCGCGACGAGCGCGAGGGGCGGGAGGCCCGCGAAGAGCGGGTTCCGGAGGAGTCGCCTGCGGTGCCCCCGGTCGCCGCGCGGGATGAGCGCCGCAGCGCCTTCTCCCTCGACGGCGCCTTCGGCCTCATCAAACAGGCTATCGGTCGGTTGGGCGGGGAGTCCCGCCCGGTGAGCGCGCAGGAGCTCGGCGAGGCCATGGCCGAGATCAAGGGTGACGAAGAGCCGGTCGAGCCGGCTCAGGTGCAGAAGCTGCTGCGCCAGGCGCACGATCGCGAGCTGATCGACCTCGCCAAAGAGGACGACGGAGCGTACACCGTGAAGCTGCGGGATGCGACGCCGTCTCCAGAAACGCCGCGGGCCGAGCCCGCCGCCGTGACCGATGCCGACGAGGCGCTCGATCCCCCGATGCCGGAGTCATCTGCCCCGCCATCGATGCGGCCGGCGACCGTGCCTGCCGGTGTTCCTGCGCGCAGCGCCCGGTTCCGTCGAGGTTCGCGCGGGCCACGCGTGGCGCCTCCAGACATCGCGAAGATCGGGGTCGTCGAGATCGACCCGAACTTCAAGCCACGGATCGAGCTGGTGCCCCCCAAGCCTCCCGCGGCCCCCCCCCCGGTGCCGGAGCCGTTGGGCGGCGACAGCGCGCCGACCGGCGGTGCTGAGCGCGGCGCCCGCGGCCGCAGCGGACGCGGTGGCCGCGGGGGGAGTGGCAGGGCCACCAGTCGCGACGAGCGCGCCGAGCCAGGCGAGCGGTCGGAGCGAGGGGAACGGGGCGAGCGAGGCGAGCGGGGCGAGCGGGGTGGTCGGGGTCGCCGGGGCGGACGCGGCCGTGGCGGCCGGGGTCGTGGTGCGGGCGGTGAGGGCCGGGCAGAGCGCGGGGATCGCGTCGGGGGAGCGGACCGCATCGAGCCCCGAGAGGCCCCGGAGCCGCGGACGGCGAGGGCCGAGCCCGCACCGCCACCCGCACCCAAGCCGCCGCGTGAGCCTGACGTCGATACCGGGGGCGGGAGCGAGTCCTTCTGGTCGAAGGTGAAGCGCGGGCTCACCGGCGGGACGTGAGAAGCGCTGCACTGCCGGCGTCGTTCTACGCGCGACCTACTCCCGAGGTCGCGCGTGGACTTTTGGGACACGTTCTGCTGAGCGAGCTCGGAGGCCGTCGCACCGCCGGCCGGATCGTCGAGACCGAAGCCTACCTCGGCACGACCGACCCCGCATCCCACGGCTACGGCGCACGCCGTACGCGCCGCAACGCCAGCCTGTTCGAGCGTCCGGGCACCGCCTACGTCTACTTCACCTATGGGATGCACTGGTGCCTGAATGCGGTGACCGAGCGCGCCGGGCTTCCTGCCGCCGTCCTGATCCGCGCGCTCGAGCCCCTCGAGGGATTGGCGACGATGCGGCGGCGGCGCGGGGGCGCGCGCGTCGCCGACCGCGACCTCTGCTCGGGTCCCGCCAAGCTGTGCCAGGCGCTGGGCGTGACCGGTCGGCACGATGGCCTGCCGCTGACCCGCGGTCGGCTGCGTATCGTGCGAAACCAATCACGACAGCACCACGCCATCGCTGTGACACCGCGTATCGGCATCACCCGCGCCGCCGACTGGCCGCTGAGGTTCCTGATCGAGGACTCACCATGGGTCTCCCGCTAGGACTGCTGCTCGTGCTCCAACAGCCCATCATCGTAGACGGCCACATCGACACGCCGCAGCGCATGCTCGACATGAAGGCCGATATCTCGGCGCGGCTCACCGACGGGCACATCGATGTCCCACGCATGCGCGAGGGCGGGCTCACGGCCGCGTTCTTCTCGATCTGGGTCGACGCGCGCTATGCGCGGGGCACCGCTTTTCAGCGCGCGCTGGACCTGATCGGGGCCGTGCGCGCGCTCGCGGACACCAACCGTGAAGTGGAGCTGGCCACCACGGCCGATGACGTCCGCGGCGCGGCGGCGCGCGGCCACATCGCGGCCCTGATGGGGGTCGAGGGCGGGCATGCGATCGAGAACTCGCTCGAGAAGCTCGACTCGCTGTACCGGCTCGGGGTGCGCTACATGACACTGACCTGGAACAACGGAAACGATTGGGCGGGCTCGTCTACCGACCCCAAGCGGCACGGCGGCCTCACGTCCTTCGGACGCCAGGTGGTGGGACGGATGAACCAGCTGGGCATGCTGGTGGACGTGTCACACGTGTCCGACGAGACATTCCGGGACGTCCTGGCCACGAGCACGCGACCGGTGATCGCGTCGCATTCGTCGTGCCGGGCCCTGGCGCACCACCCGCGCAACCTGAGCGACGAGCAGCTGCGTGCCATCGCTCGGAACGGTGGTGTGGTGGGGATCAACTTCTATCCCGTGTTCCTGGACGAGCACTTCCGGGACCAGTACGAAGAGATGCGGCGCCGGCTGAAGCCTCAGACCGACTCGATCCGGGCTCACCACCGCGGCCGTCCCGGTGAGTCGGCGTTCGAGGTGGACAAGTTCGTCGGCCAGCAGGCCGAGAGCCTCGACGTCCCCACCATCGACCGCCTGGTGGACCACATCGATCACGCGGTGCAGGTGATGGGGATCGACCACGTCGGGCTGGGCAGCGATTTCGACGGGATCAGCGTGCTGCCCCGACCCATGAAAGACGCGACGTCGCTGCCCGAGCTCATCCGGGCCCTCGAGGGCCGCGGCTACTCGGACGGCGACGTCCGCAAGATCCTGGGCGAGAACTTCCTGCGCGTGCTTACTGCCGGTCCGTGACGCCCTCTTTGGAGGTCCCGAGGGAATAGCGGACGCCGCCCTGGAAGGTGTGGGTGGTGCCTTGAATCAGGAAGTTGGCCGCCGCTGATGTCAGGATGTAGTGGCCGTACAGCGCCAGCCGACCCTGCTTGATGTCGATCCCGCCCATCCACCAGAAAAAGGCCTTGGTTGCGGCCCTGTCGGCCTCGTCCTGGAGCTGGCCCAGGTCCGAGCCGGTGCAGCTCGCGCAGCTCACCTGGACGTTCAAGGCTTCCATGATCGCGAACCCGCCGCCCGCGAACGGCTCCACCCGCAGCTGCGCTGGGAAGGCGAGCACGCCGACCATGATGCGGCGCAGATTGTTGAACTGAACGTTCCCCGGGTTTACCGCGCCGCTGGGCTCGACGATGGTCACGTGCCGGGGCGAGATGAAGAGCGACTGCTCGAACGACGCGTACAACGCCGTCCGCTTCCCGGTGATGAGCCAGTGCCCGCCGAACGTCGGCTCGAAGGAGTAGCTGTCGAAGTTGGTGCGGAATATCAGGATGCCGGCCTGGCCGCCCCAGTACCACTTGTGCTGCCAATCACTCGAGCGCGACTCGTAACTGGGACCGCCCGTCGGCCGTGCTTCGGGGACCTTGCCACCGGCCGCGAGGATCGAGTCGCGCTTCTCCTTGGGGACTTCGGGATACGCGGACTCGCGATGGCTGGGCCCGAGGAAGAACGACAACCCCGCGGTGCCGACCAGATGACCGGCCCACTTGCTGGTGCCGGGGAACTGAGTGCTGGGCGCGAAGTAGGCGCGCGCCTCGAGCCGCAACGCTGCCCGATCCGAGATATAGATGCGGTCGCCGATGGCGCCGTGCGCCCCGGTGTCGCGAAAGCCCCCGGCGCCATTGCTGTTGAAGTCCATGGCCGAGTAGCCGCCCAGGATGTAGAAGCTCTTCTCGGAGCCGAAGTTCAGCACGACGCTCCCCCCACCGAACCACACTGGGAAGTCCGTCCCCGCTCCGCCGCCCTTCGGGTGTGGCCGCATGTACAGGCCATCCCCCTCGATCCCCAGCCAATTGGTGATCCAGAAGCCGATCCGGCCCCCACCGCCGATCTGGTTGTCGAGCTGGAAGGCGCGGTCGAACCGCGTGAAGCTCGCGAACCCGCCGATCTCGAACTGGAAGCGGTGCTGGGCCTCGAGGGTGGTGGCCCCGCCCAGCAGCAGTACCGAGATGACCGTGACTACCCGCATGGGACGACTCCTCGATGGTCAAAAAGCGACCCCCAAAATAGGGAATTCGTCCGGAAAACGCGATAGCCCTTCGCTTTAAGCCTCTGAGCCTTGAAAGTACTTGAAGGAAATACCGAATATATCCCGAAGACGGCAGCTAAATGAGCCCCAGCTTGATCCCTACCCGACGGAAGGCGCCTAACGCGAAGTCGAGGTCCTCCCGGGTGTGGGCTGCCGAAAGCTGACAGCGGATCCGGGCGTGCCCCTGCGGGACCACCGGATAGCCGAAGCCGGTCACGAACACCCCTTCGTCCAGCAGGGCCTCGCTCATCCGTATCGCCTGCGCCGTTTCGCCCAGGATCACCGGGACGATGGGGGTCTCCCCGGGGAGGGGCTTGAACCCGAGGGCCAGGAGGCGCTCGCGGAAGTAGCGTGCATGGTCGTGGAGCCGGGTCACGAGCTCGGGGTGGCGCTGGAGATGTTGCACCGCCGCGAGGGCGCTTCCCGCCACGGTGGGCGGGAGGGCATTGGAGAAGAGCTGCGGGCGGGAGCGTTGCGTGAGATAGTCGGCCAGCGCGGCGGGGCCGGCCGTGAAGCCGCCGGCGGCGCCGCCCAAGGCTTTGCCCAAGGTCGATGTGATGATGTCCACCTGGCCGAGCATGCCGTAGTGCTCCGCGGTGCCCTGGCCCGAGGGGCCGAGCACGCCGGTCGCATGGGAGTCGTCCATCGCGACGACCGCGTCGTACTTCCGCGCCAGGGCCACGATGTCCGGCAGCTTGGCAATGTCGCCTTCCATCGAGAACACGCCGTCGGTGAAGATGAGCCTGAGACGCGCGGGCTTCGCCGCTTTCAGCTTGTCCTCGAGGTCGGCCATGTCCGAGTGCCGGTACACCGCGGTCTCACACTTCGTGATGGTCTTCGCGAGCCGGACCGAGTCGATGATGGACGCGTGGTTGAGCTGGTCGGAGATCACGATGTCCTGCTCGCCGAGCAGGGTCGGGACGAGTCCCTCGTTTGCGTTCCAGCAGCTCACGTAGGTGAGTGACGACTCACAGCCGACGAACCGGGCGAGCGCCTGCTCGAGCTCGCGGTGAATCGTGAAGGTTCCGCAGATGAATCGCACCGACCCCGTGCCGGCACCGAACTGATCGAGGGCTCGTTTGCCGCCCGCAACCACTTCGGGCGCGTTGCATAGACCCAGATAGTTGTTGGACGAGAGAATGACCACCTCGCCGCGGCCTTGCATCTTGGTTCGTGCGGCTTGCGGCGCTTCCAGGTAATTCAGGCGCTTGTAGACCCCGTCCTGCTTGAACTGCTCGAGTTCGGCCTCGAGCCGGGCGGCGAAGCTCATGCGATCTCCAGGATGATCTTGCCCGCGTCGCCCGCGCGGATGGCGGCGAGGGCTTCGTCGATCTGCGCGAGCGGAAACTGGTGTGTGATCACCGGCAGGGGATCGAGCAACCCGGCGGTCAGATAGCGGCGCATCTGGTGCCAGGTGTCGTACATCTTGCGGCCGATCACGCCGTACACGGTGATGCCCTTGAAGATGATCTCGCCGGCGAAGTCGATCGGCACTTCGCCCTTGGGGATGCCGAGCAGCTGGACCCGCCCCCCCAGGCGCACGGCGGCGAACGCCTGGTGCAACGCCGACGGCACGCCCGACATCTCGCACACGACGTCGGCGCCCTCGCCGCCGGTCTCGCCCAGCACGGTGCGAACCACGTCGTCCGTGGCGGCGTTGATCGTCACGTGCGCCCCCATGCGGCGCGCCAGCGCCAGCCGCGTCGCGTTCACGTCGGAGGCGATCACCTTGGCGGCCCCGGCGGCGCGCGCGATCCCCACCGCGAAGCAGCCGATCGGCCCGCACCCCACCACGAACACGGAGCTGCCCTGAACCTCGGCGGTCAGCACCGCGTGAAACGCGTTCCCCATGGGGTCCATAATGGCGCCGACCGTGGTCGGTACGCCGTCCAGGGGCAGGACGTTGGTGGCGGGCATGGCGATGTACTCGGCGAACGCCCCGTCGCGATCCACGCCGATGATGCGGGTGTTCTTGCAGATGTGGCTGTTCCCGGTGCGGCACTGCAGGCAGTGCCCGCACACGATATGGCCCTCCGCGGTCACCAGCTGGCCGGGCCGCAGCTCGGACACGCCGTCGCCCGCCGCCACGATCTCTCCGGCGAACTCGTGGCCCACCACCAGGGGCGGCCTGATGCGGCCCTCGGCCCACGCGTCCCAGTCGGCGATGTGGACGTCGGTGCCGCACACCCCTGCGTGCCGCACTGCGATGAGGACCTCGCCCGGGGCGGGCGACGGCTTCGGCACCGTCTTGACCTTCAGGCCGGGGGCGCGCCGCTCCTTAACGATTGCTTGCATGGGTTCCGGGATGCGGGAAGCGGGATGCGGGATGCGTCAGAAGATGGATCGCGTGAACCCTCCGTCCACTTGCAGCACGGCGCCCGTAATATAGCTGGCCCGCTCGGACGCGAGGAACGCGACCGCCGCGGCGAGCTCGTCGGTGCGGCCCATGCGGCCCAGCGGGATCCCCGCCACGATCTCGCGCATGACCTCCTGCGCTGCGCGCTGCTCGCGCTGGGCCCGGGTCTCGGTGAGCTCCGTGATCCGCTCCGTCGCGATGAAGCCGGGACACACGACGTTCACGGTGATCCCCTCGGGCGCGACCTCGTCGGCCAGGGCTTTCGCGAATCCCAGCACCCCGGCGCGCGCCGTAGTGGAAAGGATGAGCCCCGGCAGGGGTTGCTTGGCGGCGACGGACGCGAGGCAGATGATCCGGCCCCATTGGAGCTTCCGCATGATGGGGACGGCGGCGCGCGCGAGATTGACCGTGGACAGGAGGTTCAGCTGCACGGCGTCCTGGAAGGCCTCGGCCGGCTGATGGGTGAACGGGGCCGCCGGCGGACCGCCGGCGTTGCAGAACAGCACGTCGAGACGACCCATCTCGTGGTGCACCCGCTCCACCAGGCCCGCGGCCTGCGCGGGGTCGCCCACGTCGGCCACGAACGGCATCACGGGCTGGGATGCCTCGGAGGAGAGCTGCTGCGCCGCGTGCTCCACGGAGTCCTGGTGGCGCCCGTTGACCGCCACGCGGGCGCCCTCCTGGGCCAGCGCTTTCGCTACGGCGCGCCCCAACCCCTTGGTGCTGCCGCATACCAACGCGACGCGGCCCGCGAGACCGAGGTCCATGATTCGGCGTTAGGGGATTCTTCTTTCCTAATCCGCGACGGCCACGTGCGCGGCCTCCAGCCGCACCGCGCAGCACTTGAGCTCCGCCATCTTCGCGTACGGATCGAGCACCGGATTGGTCAGCAGGTTGGCCGCGGCCTCGCGGAAATGGAACGGCACGAACACCTGGCCCCGCGCGACGCGCCCGGAGATACGGCACGAGCTCACCATCGTGTTGCGGCGCGAGGTCAGCCGCACGAGGTCACCGTCTTCCAGCCCGAGCTCGCGCGCATCGTCGGGGTGGATCTCGACGGTCGGCGTGGGCTCACGCTGGTCGAGCCCCGAGGCGCGCCGCGTCATCGTCCCCGTGTGCCAGTGATACAGCTGGCGCCCCGTGTTCATCACGAACGGATACTCTTCGTCGGGCAGCTCCACGGGCGGGGCGTACTCGACGGGGACGAAGGTGCCCCTGCCGTCCGCTGTCGGGAACCGGTCGTCGAAGAGGAACGAGGTCCCGGCGGAGTCGTCGGTCGGCACCGGGTACTGCAGTCCCGCCCCTTCGAGCCGCTGGTAGGTCACGCCGCGCCACGACGGAGTGACCTGCGCGATCTCCCGCATCACCTCTTCCGAGGTCTCGAAGCGCGTCTTGAGTCCGAGGCGGTTCGACAGGTCGATCAGAATCTCGAGATCGCCGCGCGCCTGCCCCGGCGTGGCCACCGCCTTGTGGGCGAGTTGAATGCGGCGTTCGGTGTTCACGAACGTGCCCGTCTTTTCCGCGAAACTCGAGCCGGGCAGGACCACGTCGGCGTAGCGGGCGGTTTCCGTGAGGAACAGGTCGTGCACCACGAGGAACTCGAGCTCCTGAAACCAGTGCTCAGCGTGCGCGACGTCCGGGTCGGAGATGACCGGGTTCTCGCCCATGATGTACATCCCGCGAACGCCGCTCTCCTCCTTCACGATCTCGGTCACCATGAGCCCCTCCTTCAGCGAGAGGGACTCTGCCGGAACGCCCCACGCCGCGGCGTACTCCGCGCGGTTCTTCGGGTCCTTGACCGGTCGGTAGTCGGTGTACACGAAGGGAATCGCGCCGACGTCGGAAGCGCCCTGGACGTTGTTCTGCCCCCGTATCGGCATCATCGCGGCACCCCAGCGCCCGATCATGCCGCAGGCGAGCATCAGATTCAGGAGCGACGTGACGAGATCCGTCCCGTTGGCGTGCTGGGTCAGCCCCATCGCCCACAGCGTGCTGGTGTTCGGCCCCCCGGCGTAAATCTCCGCAGCCCAGCGGATCCGGTCGGCGGGAACGCCGGTGATCTTGGCAGCCACGTCCGGCGTCATCGCCTTGACCGACTCCCGCACCTTGTCGAAGTCGTGCATCCGCCCGGCGACGAACGCCTTGTTCTCGAGTCCCTCCTCGATGATGTGGTGCAGCATCGCATTGAACAGTGCCACGTCGGTGCCTGGCTGCATCTGCAGGTGGATGTCCGCCCGGCCCGCGAGCTCGGTCTTGCGGGGGTCGGCCACGATGAGCGTCGCGCCCCGTTCGTGGGCCCGCTTGATGGCCGCGCCGAACACCGGGTGCGACTCGGTGGTGTTCGCGCCGGCGATGAAGATGACGTCGGCGGCGTGCTCCACCTCGCGCATCGAACCCGACGCCGCCGAGGTGTTGAGCGCGCGCTGCATCGCCGCGACGGACGTGGAATGGCACAGGCGCGTGCAGTGGTCGATGTTGTTGGTGCCGAGCGCGGCGCGGAACATCCGCATCATGAGGTAGTTCTCCTCGTTCGAGCACTTGGCCGAGGAGAAACATGCCAGGGAGGCGGGGCCGCGCTCGCGTTTCAGGCGCAGCAGCTCCTGCGCCGTGAGCTCCAGCGCCTCGTCCCACGTGGCTTCGCGGAACGGCTCGTACCAGGACGGCGGGGTCGCCACCCGGTCGCGGATGTCCAGGTCCACCCGCTCCAGCAGCGGGAGGTCGCGCACCGATTTTCCCACCGAGCGCGGAGGGCCAGCCGGCTTCGAGTTCTGGCCTTCACCCTCGATGGTCTGCCACGGCCCACCCCGTCTATGCTCCCCCGTCCGGCCGCGCCAGACCCAGCGGCCCTGCTGCTTCTCCCAGCCCCTGCGGATCAGCGGCTTGGTGAGGCGATCGTGGTGCTGGGGAAAGTCATATCCGAAGCGGCCCTTCACGCAGGTGGAGCCCTGGTTGGGAGTGTCGAGCTCGATGTCCGGGGAGGTGACGCGCATGACCTGGTCGCCGGCGACGTGCAGGTCCACCTGGCAGCCGACGCCGCAGTACGGGCAGACGGAGCGAACCGTCTTGTCCGGGTGGAGGATCTTCTCGGGCGCGAACCGCTCGCGCGGCATCACCTCGAAGATCGCGCCCGTCGGGCACACCCGCACGCACTCGCCGCACCACGTGCACCCCGCCTTGTCCGGGTCGCCGTCCGCGCCGACGATGATCTCGGTGTGCTCGCCTCGCTGGCCCACGTCGAGCACGCCGACCACCTGGATGTCCTCGCACGCCCGCACGCAGCGCGTGCACAGGATGCAAGTACTCATGTCGTGCCGGATCATCGGGTCGCCGGGCCGCTCGTCGCCGTGGCGCAGGACGAGGTCCCGCTCCGCTTGAGGCGTGGGAACGACCCCATAGCGCACGACGTACTCCTCGAACTCGTTGCGGGGTCGCCCCCGGCCGCCGTTCCTCAGGTGCTCGCCCGGGTAGCGCTCGAGCAGCAGCCGGAGTACGCCTTTGCGGTTTTCGACCGCCGCGTGGGACTCGGTCTGTACCGCCATCCCCTCCGCCACCTTGGTGGCGCAGGCCGGGAGCAGCTTCGCCTGCCCCTCCACCGAGACCAGGCAGATACGGCAATTCCCGACCACCGGCAGCTTGGGATACCAGCACAGGGTGGGGATGTCCAGCATCCCCGCGGCGCGGGCCGCTTCGAGGATCGTTTGTTCGGGGTCGGCACTGACCGAGCGGCCGTTGATCGTCAGGGACGCCATGACCCTTGAAGATTAGACCGGCTGGGGGGGCCCGGCAACCGGCCGCCGGGCCAACTGCCTGATTAGCAAAGGGGATAAGTGCTGAAACACGAAGGGCCGGCTCTGGGCCGGCCCCGCTGGTGCGTCAGTCTATATGCTCGGGCAGATGGCGATGCGTGTGATCGCCACCCTCGGCCTCGTCCGTGAACCAGCAGTACGCCCAGATCTTCGCGGGGCGCAGCATCTTCCGGCCGGCCCGCAGAATGATACCGATCGGCTCGTGGTCGTCGAGAACTAATGGCAGGCTGGTCATTCCGCGCGTTCCACGTTGCAGGTTACTCGTTGCAGGAAGCAAGGCGCCTGCCACGGGTGCTTTCGTGCAACGTGTTGTCGTGTAACGTGCAACGGGTGGGGCAGGGCGGGCGGGTGGTCAGTCCGACACGTTCAGCGCCGTGTCCAGCTGACGCTCCGGCTTGGTCGCCGTAAACCCGGCGCTCGCCTTGGTTCGGCGGCGCCGGACGATCTCCCAGCCGCCGTACTGGGCTTGCAGCGCCTCGGGGGCGAGCGGGATCACCTCGCTCGCCGTCGGGCTGGGCAGGATCACGTGCAGCCCGCCGGGGCGGGTGCGAAGCTGCAGCTCGGCGAGCAGCGCGTGCCGGTCGCGCGCGCGCGCCGGCGCCAGGGCGGCGGGATCGATGATCACCAGGCTCGGCGCCACGTCCGGGAACCAGCTGCCGAAGGTGACGACGAGCGCCTGGAACCGGCCGGCGAGCTGCTCGGTGACGGCCCGACTTTCCGCCCCCTCGACGGCTCCGAGGTCGTGATCGACGAGGAAGACCTCGGCGTCGTGCGCCGCGATGAACAGGGCGGCGGGGAGCGCGGCGGCCCCGACCACGACGACCAGGTCGCCGGGCTCCAGGCGTCGCACCGCGCTCACGAGCGGGCCGTCCGATTCGAGGCCCCAATGCGTGGGGGCGCGCTGCGCGCCGCGCAGCGCCCGATGCTTCTGGCGCCAGCGGGGGAACGAAGGCAGCCGCAGCCGCCGGGCGATAATGCGGTCGACGTGTTCGAGCAGCAGCACCTCGGTGAGCAGGTACTGTCCCGCGGCGCTCTCCTCGAGCTCACGCACCGCCTCGTCGCCGATCTCCAACAGCTCTTCGCGGGTGAGGGCGTTCTTGTATTCCTCGATGCGCTGCAGCAGGAACTCCTGGTACTCCTGCTTGAGCGAGCGCGGCGGCCGCCGCGCGGTCCGGGAGCGCTGCTCCCCCGAGAGGCTCAGCATGGCTCCACGTGCACGGTGACTTCGTGTAGCTGCAGGTCGCGCTTGAGCCGTTCCTCCACCTGATCGGCGATCGCGTGCGCGGACTCGACGTCCGCGTGGCGGTCGACGGCGATCGTCACCTCGGCGTAGCGCAGGTCGGAAGGGCCGCGCGAGCGGATGCCGTAGGCGCGCTTCACCCCGGGCACCGCTTGCGCGGTCTCCTGGATGTCGCGCGTCGGGATCGCGCGCTGGTCCACTAGCACCGGTACCGTGCGCTCGAGGATTCGGTACGCCACGAAGACGATCACCAGGGCGACGACGATCGCGACCGCCGAATCGATCCACCACCAACCCTGGCGCGTGAGCAGGATGCTGACGAGCACCCCGACGGTAATGAAGACGTCCGCGCGCGTGTGCGCCGCATCCGCGACGAGCAGCTCGCTGCCGAGCTCGATCCCGCGGCGGTGCTCGTACCACGTGATGAGCACGTTCACGCCCAGCGTGAGCACGAGGAGGGCGAGCTGAAAGTCGGTGACGTCGACCTGATGCATGCCGCTCACAAGATGGTTGACCGCCCCCCGTACGAGCTCGAAGCAGGTGATCGACAGGAATCCCACGATGGCCAGCGCGCCCAGCGTCTCGAACTTCCCGTGTCCGTACGGGTGATCCTCATCTGGCTCTTTGGCGGCCACCCGGACGATGATCAGGGCGAGCACGTTGTTGAGCGCATCCACGCACGAATCGACCGCCCCGCCCAGCACGGCGAGGGAGCCGGACTTGATCCCCACCGCGAGCTTGACCCCCACGACCGCCAGGTTGGCGACGAGGAGACCGATAAACACTCGGCGGACCAGGGCGGACGCCGGCATGGACAGGACTGCAAGGTTGTAAGGGACAGCGGTTTAGTCAACGGCTCGGAGGAGGGCGCCCTTCAGGTAGCCGGTCTCCGGTACGTTGACGAGCTCCGGGTGGTCCCGGCCGGCCCCGGTGATGGCGATCAACTGGAGGCGGCGGCCCGCATCCCGCGCGGCGTCCCCCAGCATGTCGAGGAAGACGGCCCGGCCTACGTGGTAGGAGCAGGAGCAGGTGAACAGCGCCCCGCCGGGGGCGACGAGGCGCATGGCGCGCAGGTTGATCTCCTTATAGCCGGCGAGCGCCCGGGGGACGCTCTGCTTCGCCTTGGCGAAGGCCGGGGGGTCGAGCACGATCGTGTCGAACAGCTCTTCCCGCCGCTCCAGCTCGCGCAGCAGATCGAACGCGTTGGCCTCGCGCCAGGTGATGTTCGTGAGCTCGTTGAGCGCGGCATTCTCCCGCCCCCGCGCCAGCGCATCGGCGCTCGAGTCCACCGCCACCACCTCGCCGGCGCGCCGGGCGAGATGGAGCGCGAACGAGCCGTGGTAGGTGAACAGGTCCAATGCCCGGCCGGCGCCCGTGTGTTCCCCTACGAGGACGCGGTTCTCGCGCTGGTCGAGGAACGCCCCCGTTTTCTGGCCGGTGTGCGGTGCGGCGAGGTAGCGCACGCCTGCCTCATCCACAGGTACCGTGTCCGGGACCGTGCCGCGCCCCGGCGTCACCTCGAGCGGCAAGCCCTCGTGGCGCCGCACCGTAGTGTCGTTGCGGAGCAGGATCCCCTCGGGGGCGAGGGCGGCGCCGATCCCGTCCAGCACGTCCGTGCGTACCTGCTCGAGGCCGGCCGAGAGCAGCTGCGCCACGACGTACGGTCCGTACCGATCGACCACGAGCGACGGCAGCCCGTCCCCTTCGCCGTGAACCACGCGGTACGCGGTGGCCGGTATGCCGGCGCGTCGACGCGCCGCCGCGGCGATCCGGTCGGCCCACCACGTCGCGTCGATGGTCTCGCGCTTCGGGGTGAGCAGGCGCAGTCGAATTTCCGAAGTGGGGGAGTACAGGGCCTGGCCGAGGTGCCGCCCGCGACGGTCGGTGACCGTGACCACGCCGGGTGTGCCACGCGGCTCGTCGTAGACGTCGGTGCGATAGATCCAGGGGTGCCCCGCTTCCCAGCGCGCGGCGCCCTTCGCGGACACGATGACGGCGCGGGTTATGACCGAACTGTCGGTCACTTCTTCCGGTCCGGGCGCAGCTTCGCCGCGTCGCGCAGGTACATATGTTTCAGCTCGCGCTGCGGCTTGGTCGTGTAGAAGTGAAGCAGGACGCGGATGCAGCGCGGGACGCCGTCGGGAACCGCGACCTCCGCCGCGCCCAGCAGCGGGACGTCGCTCCAGCCGAGCAGGCGCGCGGCGCGCGCGGGGTACTCCGCGGTGAGATCCGGGGATGAAGTGAAGATGGCGCTCTCGACATCCTCGGGCTGGAAGCCGTTCGCTTCCTGCAGCCCGCGCAACAGCTCGGCCGTCGCCTCCAGGATGGCCTGGCCGGTGTTGGCCGCGGCGGTGGTCGCGCCGCGCAGTCCACGCAGGATCTTGCTCATGGCACTAGGGTCTCAGTTGCGCTTGATGGTGATCACGGACTCGGGCGTCCTCACCGGGCGCGATCCGGTCGAGACATGCCGCCGAGCCGTGGCCGGCGGAGCCACGATCATCCAGGTGCGCCTGAAAGATGCACCGCCCGGCGAGGTTGTGGCGCTGACCCTAGCGCTCGTGGGCGCGCTCGCGGTGCCGGTGATCGTGAATGACCGGGTGGACGTGGCGCTCGCAGCCGGCGCGGCTGGGGCGCACCTCGGCCACGAGGACCCGCCCCTCGATCGTCTCCGCCCCCACGTGCCGCCCGGCTTCCTGCTGGGCCTCTCGGTCGGCTCACCGGCGGAGGCTGAGACAGGACGCGCCTGGCCCGCGGACTACTGGAGCGTGGGCCCCTGCTTCGCCACCGCGAACAAGGCCGACGCCGGCGCGCCGCTCGGGGTCGAGGGATTCGAGGGACTCGCGCGGCTCGCCCCGGCCGGTACGCCGGTGATTGGGATCGGCGGCGTCACGGCGACCAACGCGCCCGCCCTGGCGCGCGCCGGCGCGGCCGGTATCGCCGTCATCGGCGCCGTGTGGGGGGCTAGCGACCCGGCCGCTGCGGCGCGCGCGCTGCGCGCCGCAATTGCTTGACGCGCTGGATCGCCGCCAAATGCTCGGCGTAGGTGGCCGAGAAGATGTGCTTGCCGTCGGGCTGCGCCACGAAGAACAGAAACGGCACGTCCGCGGGGTAGAGCGCCGCGAGGAGGCCGGCGCGGCCCGGTTGACCGATGGGACCCGGCGGGAGCCCGGTGTGCAGATACGTGTTGTAGGGTGACCGCACCGCCAGGTTCTTCTCCCATACTCTCCTGAGTCGGCGCCCATAGGCGTAGCTCACCGTCGGATCGGCCTCGAGTCGCATCCCCCGTTTCAGCCGGTTGTGGTACACCGCCGATACGAACGGCCGGTCGGGGTCATAGCGCACTTCCGCCTCGATAATCGACGCCAGCGTAACGAGCTCATGCCGCGAGAAGTGCAGAGAGTCGAGCCGCGCCTGCCACTCCGGGCTCCACTGTTGTGTGAACTGATGCGTCATGACGCGGACCAACTCCCGCCCCCCGATGCCCAGCGGCAGCAGGTAGGTGGTGGGGAACAGGTATCCCTCGGCGCTCGGCGCGTCCGCGGGGAGGCTGGCGGTCACCAGCAGCGTCGAGTCCTCGGCCGCCGCCAGGAAGGAATCCCGGGGGATTTTGAGTTGCGCCCGGGCGAGGTCGGCCACCTCTGCGAGCCGCAAGCCTTCGCGCACGGTAAAGCGTTGCTCGACGCCCCGGCCGCGCGCGAGCGCCGCCACGACGTCGGACCACGATTCGTCTTGCCGCAGCAAGTAGACGCCGCTCTTGAGCGAGCTGGCCAGCCGTACCCTCGCGTAGAACCGGAACAACCCGGGATGACCGATCACGTGGTTGGCGGCGAGGGAGTCGACGGCGGCGTCGAGGGTGGCGCCCGCCGGGATGGTGACCGTCACCCGAGGACCATTGGAGGATCCGCACGCTGCTGCTGCGCCGACAAGCAGAATGCGGAATGCGGAATGCGGAATGGGGAATGGACCGAGCAATCCCCGAGCGGGACGCTTGAGATCGAGGATCGCACTCCGCATTCCGCACTCGTTCACGTCGCCGACCCCCGCTTGGCATCCAGATAGTGCTGCAACAGCAGCGTCGCCGCGAGCGCGTCCACGTCGTCCTTCCGGCCCCGGGTCGAGCCGCCCATCGCGCGCACGGCTCGGAGTGCGCGCGCCGTCGTGAGCCGCTCGTCCCACAGCTCGACCGGCTGTCCCGAGTGCTGCGCGATGTCGGCGGCCAGCGCCCGCGCGGCCGCGGCCGCCTCGGCTTCGGCGCCCTCCTGGTCGAGCGGCAGACCGACCACCACACCGGTCACGGCGTGCTGCTCGAGCAGGGTGAGGAGCTTCCGCATCGGGAAGCGTTTGCCGCTGCGTCGGGTGAGGGTGGTGAGGGGTTGAGCGAGCGTGCGGGTCTCATCGGAGAGGGCGAGGCCGATACGGCGCTCGCCCCAGTCGACGCCGAGCAGCCGGCCTGCGTCGCGGCCGCCCGTCACCCCTGCGCCATGGTCGCGAAGAACTCGTTGTTCGTCTTGGTGCGCTTGAGCCGCTCGAGCAGGAACTCGATTGCTTCCACCGGCGGCATGTCGGCGAGGAAGTTGCGGAGCAGGTACACCTTGTTGAGCTCTTCCTTGGACAATAGGATCTCTTCCTTGCGGGTGCCGGACCGCTGCACGTCGATCGCGGGGAAGGTGCGGCGCTCGGCGATCCGCCGATCGAGGATCACTTCCATGTTGCCGGTGCCCTTGAACTCTTCGAAGATCACCTCGTCCATCCGCGACCCCGTGTCGATCAGGGCCGTGGCGAGAATGGTGAGCGAGCCGCCGCCCTCGATGTTGCGCGCGGCCCCGAAGAACCGCTTGGGCTTCTGCAGCGCGTTCGCGTCCACGCCGCCCGACAGGATCTTGCCCGAGTGCGGCACGACCACGTTGTGCGCGCGGCCCAAGCGGGTGATGGAGTCGAGCAGGATCACGACGTCCTTGCCGTGCTCCACCAGGCGCTTGGCCTTTTCGATCACCATGTCGGCCACCTGAACGTGGCGGTCGGCCGGCTCGTCGAACGTGGAGGAGATCACCTCGACGCTCGGGCCTTTGACGTTCTCCTCCATGTCCGTCACCTCCTCGGGCCGCTCGTCGATGAGCAGCACGATGAGGTAGACCTCGGGGTGGTTCTCGATAACGGAGTTGGCGAGCTTCTGGAGGAGGATGGTCTTGCCGGCCTTGGGCGGCGAGACGATGAGGCCGCGCTGGCCCATGCCGATGGGGCTCAGGATGTCCATCACCCGCATCGACAGGTCGCCGTCCGTGCGCTCGAGCTTGATGCGCCGCTCGGGGTAACGCGGCCGCAGGTTGTCGAACGCGACCCGGTGCTTCGCCTTCTCCGGCTCGTCGCCGTTCACCACCTCGACCTTCAGCAGGGCGAGATAGCGCTCACCCTCCTTGGGCGGCCGCACCTGGCCCATGATCGTGTCCCCGGTGCGCAGATCGAACCGCTTGATCTGGCTCGGAGAGACGTAGATATCGTCCGGCCCGTACAGGTAGTTCCAGTCGGGACTGCGCAGGAAGCCGTAGCCTTCGGGAAGGATCTCGAGGACGCCCTCGCCGCGCAGCACGGTGTCGGAGTCGAGCAGCGACTGCTCGATGCGGAAGATCAGGTCCTGCTTGCGGAGCCCTGAGTAGTTGGTGATGTTCAGGGTCTCGGCCATCGCGTGCAGTTCCGCGACGGATTTTCTCTTCAGTTCAGCGATATCCACGTGTGCGTTTGCTCCATAGGTCTACGGCGGGCGAAACCCGGGGTGGGGAAGTGAACGGGTCGAAAATGGAATCAGGGAGTTCGAAGGAGTGCGAGAGAGCTATAGTAGGGTTCCCCGCACCTCGAGTCAAGGGTGCGACGTGGACCTGAGCGCGTTTCTGGTCGCGTGGCGGACCACGTCCCTCCCGGATCGGGAAGTCGTTGATGCGCTTGTACATCCGGCCCACGCCGGGCCCTCCCCCGCGCTCGCCGCGGTGCTCGCGCACTGGCTCGGCAGCTACTACTGGTCGGACGAGCCCGACGGCCGGCATCTCATCCTCACGCGGCCGCTCGCCCGGCGGCGCGAGCGCTGGGGCCTCCATGTGGCGCTGTTCCTGGCGACCCTCCTCACAACGACCTTCGCCGGAGCGGTGGTGGCGGGGACGATCCCCTTCGACGACCCGCTTTCGCTCTTCACCGGATCGTATCCGCTGCCCCCTCACCTGGTGAGCGCGTGGGCCGCCGGGCTTTCCTTCTCACTCCCGCTGCTGGCGATCCTGCTCTGCCACGAGCTCGGTCACTATCTCGCCGCGCGTCGCTACGACATCGACGTTTCCCCTCCGTACTTCATCCCGGTGCCGTTGTTTCCGACGTTCATCGGGACGATGGGTGCGTTCATCCGCTTGCGCTCGGTGCTCAACGATCGCCGGCAGCTGTTCGACATCGGGGTGTGGGGGCCGATCGCCGGCTTTGTGGTGGCGCTCCCGGTGCTCCTGCTCGGAGTGGCCGTGAGTCACGCCGCTCCGGGCCACGGCCCGGCGACCGGGCTGTTGCTCCCGATGGGAACCCAGACCTGGATCTTGGGCGACTCGCCGATCACGCTCGTCGCACGCCATGTGTTCCATGACGGCGCGAAGGCGGTGATCGTTGGACCGCTCGCATTTGCGGGTTGGGTCGGGATGTTCGTGACGATGCTCAACCTGCTGCCCATGGGCCAGCTGGACGGCGGGCACATCCTGTACGCGCGACTGCCGCAGTGGCACCAGCGTGTAGCCCTCGCCTTCTGGCTGGTGGTCATCGCGCTCGGCAGTTTATGGTTCGGCTGGTACATCTGGGGTGGGCTTGTACTGATCCTGTCGCGGGGTCGCCTCGGGCATCCCCCGGTGCTCGACACGTTACGTCCCCTGCCGCGGTCGCGTGTGCTGGCGTGGTGGCTGGCGGTGGCGTTGTTTGCGGCGACGTTCGCGCCGGCGCCGCTCACCCTGCTGGGGTGACCACGTCCGGCGACGGCGCCGAAACGTATTGCGTAAGTGGGCGACCCTTATATCTTTGCATAAACCAGCCCTAGGGTCAGCATGCCCGGACAGCCGGCACGCTACAACGCACCTGATTCGCCCGAAGCGGTCGTCCACGACCTCCCCCCTATCCGATTCGACGGACAACTCATCGCCATTCGCCTCCAGGTACGCCGGTCCGAGGACGGGATATGGCGCGGGCGGGTGCTGTTCGGCGCGCCGGACACGGAGGCGGAGCGCTCCACGGCGGAGATCTTCTGCGCCACCTCGGAGCCGGACCTGTGGCAGGCGGTGCGCGACCTGCGTGATCATCACTTACGCGATCTCTACCGCTCGCTGCTTTAGATGACCGACGCGCTGGACCCCATCAGGAAGCTGCGGCACGACTTATCGAACCCCCTGGCCGCGATCCTCGCCGAAACCCAGCTGCTCCTGCTCGGCGCCGACAAATATGACGCGGAAACGGTCACGAGCTTGAAGCAGATCGAAGCGCTCTCCCGCAAGATGCGCGACATCCTCGAAGCTCTGGATAGATGAACCGGTGAGTCGGCCGCATCGGCCGCGATTCTCGCCTCCCCCGCGGTGGTGGTCGCGCGGCCGCCTCAGCGTGAGGTCGTGCCGCTGGCTGCGGTGGCCGCCGCGGCGGGCGCCGCGCTGGCCCGGCTCCTGAGGTAGGCCCACCCGCTCGCGAAATAGCACGCCAGGAGCAGCGCCGACGCGGCGCTCACGGCGAACTTGTAGGCCGGAGCGGCGTCGCTCGCGGACAGCAGGCCCTCGATCGTGCCGGCGAGGCACAGGAGCAGCACGGCCGCGGCGACCAGCCGGGCCGCCCGCCGGCCGGCGAGCACGAGCGCGTCCCGTCGGGTGAGGTCGCCCGGGGCGATGAGCCCTCGGGCCACCAGCAGTCCGGCGCCCCCGGCGATGAAGATCGCCGTCAGCTCGAGCACGCCGTGGCCGGCCACGAACGTGAGCAGCCAGCCCGCCAGCCCGTAGTTCGCGAACAAGCCCAGCACCGCCCCGAAGAAGAGCCCGTTCAGCGTGAGCAGCAGGAGCGTCCCGATCCCCGCTGTGATGCCGAACGCGAACGCGAAGAACGCCACCTGCACGTTGTTGGTGATGATGCGAGAAGCGACCACCGGGAGGTACATCGAGGGTGCCTCGGCGTAGCCGAGCCCTTCGGCCCGGCGTCCGGCGCCGGCGCGCGCGCGGGCGATCATCTCGTCGGGCAGCACTTCTTCCGCGATGGCCGGGCGCTCGCGGATCGCCAGGTATCCGGTCGCGGCCGGGAGCGCGAACAGCAGCAACGCGGCCAGCACAAAGGCTCGTGCCTCCACGACGGCGGCCGGCAGCTCACGCAGGACGAGCCGCACGATCGCTACGCGCTGCCCGGTGTGCCGGCCATACAGCGCGTTGTGCCCCGCGCTCACCACGCGCTCCAGGTACTCGAGCACGCGCGGGTCCACGCCGTAGGTACGGGCCCGCGCGAGATCCGACGCGACCTCGCGATACCGCGCCGCAAAGCCCGGAATGTCGGCCGCGCCGAGCTGCTTCAGCCCCAGCCGCTCGGCGCGCGCGGCGAGCGTGCGGAACGTTTCCCAGCCCTCCCGCTTCTGCATGACGAACCGCTCCGCCGCGACGGAGGTCCGGCCCACTCCCGGCGCGTGCCGGGCGGCGAGGCGCCCCCGGCGCTTCGCCAGCTCCGCGCTGTGCAGCCGCACCAGGAACGTCTCGTGATCGGCGTCCCGTCGCGGAAATCGCGGCGCGAACCGGGCGACGAGCTCCGCCGTGAGCCGGTGCCGCACCGCGCGCTCCAGACCTTCGAGCCGCTCGAGCAGCTGGTCGAGCAGCCGGAATTCTTCGTCGGCGAGCTCGGGTGGGCCCGCTTCGAGCATCTCCGGCTCCCGCGCGCTGTCTGCGGGCGCGCTCGCGAGCTGGAGATTCTCGGGGCGATCCCGGACGACCACGGTCCCGGCGACGATGTCGCCGAGCCGCTTGTTCTGGCGATGGAACAGCACGAAGCCGAGTCCGACCTGGTAGGTGAACAGGGGCTGCATGTCCACGATCCGCACGAGATTGCGGACGGCGGCGGCGGTGAACGTGAGCGGATGTCCGGTGTCCATCACGACGCGGATGCCCATCAGGCGCTTACCCGGGGTCCGGCCGTTGTTGAGCGCCTCGAACAGCAGGAAGTAGCCCCAGAAGAGCAGGAATAGGGTGAGGATCAGGACGATCGCGCCGAGCGTGCTCCACGGGCCGTTCGCATCACCGCTCGTCGGGGTCGGGAGCAGCTGGATTGCCAGGCCCAGAAGCAGGTACGCGAGGCTGAGGACGCCGGCGTCGCACACCGTCGCGGCCATGCGGGAGCCGAGGCCGGCCAGCTCGAGCTCGAGCACGAGGTGCTCCGGCGTCTCGATCCCAAGACGCCGCGTGAACTGCGGCACGGTCGGGGCTCGCGTGTCCGGCATCTCGGAAGCATTTTAACCGCGGAGGAGGACCAATGGCTACCATGCAACTGCGGCCGATGGCGATGGGAGAGATCCTCGACGCCTCCTTCGCGCTGCTGCGCCGTCACGCCGGTGTGTTCTTCGGTGTCGCGATCGTGTGTCAGGGTGTGCCGACCGCACTGAGTCTGTACGTGCAGTTCAGCGGCGGCCCTCCGCAGCACTTCGGGCTCTACCTGTTCTCGCAGCTACTCGGCTTCGTCGGGTATCTGCTCGTCACCGGGGCGTCGATCCGCGTGGTCTCCCAGGCCTACCTCGGCAACGAGCCCAGCCTGTCGGACGCGCTCGACTTCGCGTTCGGGAAGATCGGACGGACCTTGGCAGCCGGCTTCGCCTCGGGCATTCTCATCGGGCTCGCGGCGATCCTCTTGATCGTTCCCGGCATCGTCGTCGCCTGCGGCCTCTCGGTCGCCGTGCAGGCTGCCGTGCTCGAGCCGCTCCCCGGAGGGACCGACGGCCTGGGTCGCTCCTGGGCGCTCACCAAGGAATTCCGGTGGCGGGCGTTCGGACTGTATGCGGTGGTGGTCGTGCTCCTGATTCTGTTCTTGATCGGGTTCGGCCTCATTGCCGGCCTGGCGGCGGCGTTCGTGCCCATGCTGTTGGTACCGGCGCTCATCGGAGTCGGGCTCATCTTCTTGTTCCTGTATCCGTTCACGAGCTGCGTGTTCACCTTGTTCTACTACGACCTGCGCGTGCGGAAGGAGGCGTTCGATCTCGAGCTCCTGAGCCAGCACCTCGGCATCGCTACCGGGCGGGCGTGAGCGTCGTTCCGCAACAGGTCGTACCGGACTCGCTGCGTGCTGCGCTGCAGGCGGTGTTTCAGGCCCGAGAGTACCGGTGGAGCGAGCCGAGCAGCGCCTGGCTGTGGTTGATGGAGCAGTGGCACCGGCTGCTCGATTGGCTCGAGACCCTGCGCGTCGCGTCGCCCGCGCGCTACTACCTGCTCCTCGCCGCCATGACGCTCCTGCTGCTCGCCATCCTCACCCACGTCACCTGGGTCGTGTGGCGCTCGCTCCGGCCGCGTGAGGCGATCAGCGCTCCGACCCCCTTGGCGGCTCCCCCGCGGGGTGCCGCCTGGCACCTGGCGGAGGCGCGGCGCCTGGGCGCCGTCGGGCGATTCGCTGAAGCGCTGGCGCATCGTTTTCTCGCCGCCGTGCTCGACCTCGACGGCCGGCGCGCGCTGCAATTTCACCCTTCGAAGACCCCGGCCGAATACGCCGCGGAGGCGCGGCTCGACGCGACGGGCCGCTCCGAGCTCGCGGCGCTGGTCGCGAGCCTGTATCACCACGTGTTCGGCGGCGTACCGTGCGATGCCGAAGCGTGGCACGCCTTCGACGCGCAAGCCGGGCGGCTCGGGCTCCATGCGGCGGGGTGAGCGCGCCGTCGTCATCGGCGGCGTCAGCGTCCTCGTGCTGGTGGCGCTCTGGGGTGCCATGTCCGCGCCCGGCAGCGATCGCGACGATCGCCGTCTCTCGACGTACCTCACCGGGCCGTCCGGAGCGAAAGGCCTGGCCCAGACGCTTCGCCGCCTGGGCGTGACCGTAGAGCAGCGCCGTCGACCGTACTTCGACCTCGCGGCGGACAGCGGCCGTCGGCGACCCGAGCGGCTGTACGCCTTTCTCGATATCGACCGACCCACCACGCAGGAGCTGGCGGCAATCCGTGACTTCGTGACGGGAGGCGGGCGGATCCTGACCGCAGGCGTCACCGGAATCGAGGGGTGTTTCGGCTACCGCTCGCGGCGGCTGACCCGGGAGGTGGACAACGACACGCGCGCCGCCCTCGTGCCCGGATCCGGGCAGCGTCTGCCCCCCACCTGGCGGGTGCTGCGGCGTCTACCCGCGGAGTCGCTCACGGCGGCGGCTGGGACGGAGGCGGACCGTTGTGCGCCGCAACTCGCGCGACGCGCCGACACGCTGGCGCGCACGATGCGCGACGTACCCGTGGCGCTGCGGCTCCGCTTTGCTTCCGGGGGCGAGGCCATCCTGCTGGCAGACGGACGGTATCTCACCAACCGAATCCTCAAGGACACCGACGCCGGCCTCGCTGTGCTTCCGTGGTTCCTGGACGGCCGGACCCGACAGGTCGTCGTGGACGAGTATCACCTCGGCTTCGGATCAGGTGGCACCTTGCCCGGGGCTTCGTGGGCGTGGCTACGACATCACCCTCCGGGTTGGGCGATCCTCCAGCTGCTCGGGGTCGCACTCGTCGCGCTCGCGCTGACCGCGGTCCGGTTCGGCCCGGCGCGATCCGTGATCGAGCGGCGGCGCCGCTCGCCGCTCGAGCACGTCGAAGCGCTCGCCGCGGGCCTCGAGGGCGCGGGCGGCGTGGACACGGCCGTGGGACTCACCGTATCGGGGCTGCGCCGGCGGCTGGGACGGGTCGGGTTGCTGCCGGCGGGGGCCGAGCGCGCGTGGCTCGCCGCGCTCGAGCTCGCGCTGCCGACACCCGCCGGCCGCAACGCGGTGCGGCGGCTGCAGCGCACCATCAATCAACCCGGCGGTCCCGAGCGCGCGCTCGCGGCTGCCCAAGCCGTGGAGGACGTGTGGGAGGAGCTGCGCCCGCGGACGACGCGCGCCGGATTCTAGAGGCGCTCGACCGAGTGGTCCTGGGACAACAGGCGGCGACGCGCGAGGCGCTCGTGTGCCTGCTCGCCCGCGGTCACGTGCTGCTCGAGGGGGTGCCCGGGACGGCGAAGACGCTGCTGGTACGCACCCTGGCGCTCGTGCTCGATGTGAAGTTCCAGCGCATCCAGTTCACGCCCGACTTGATGCCCGCGGACATCACCGGGGTCACGCTGCTCGCCGGCGCGCGGGAGTTCACGTTCCGGCCGGGCCCGATCTTCGCCGATCTCGTGCTCGCGGACGAAATCAACCGCGCACCGGCGAAGACGCAGGCGGCACTGCTCGAGGCGATGCAGGAGCGCACCGTCACGGTGGACGGCACCGGGCACCCGCTGTCCGCGACGTTCACGGTGTTCGCCACGCAGAACCCCGTGGAGTTCGAGGGCACCTACCCGCTGCCGGAAGCCGAGCTCGATCGCTTTATGATGAAGGTTCTCGTGGGCTACCCCGATGCGGCGCACGAGCAGGGGATCCTGGCGCGCACGGTGGCGGGATTCGAGGCGGATCGGCCGGCGACGTACGGCGTGACGCGCGTGACGGACGCGGCCGGCCTGGAGCGACTGCGCGCGGCCGTCGAAGCCGTACGGGTCGAGACCCAGATCACCGCCTACATCACGGCGGTGGTGCGCGGGACCCGGGAGGCTGCGTCGCTCACCCTGGGCGCCAGCCCGAGAGCGGGCGTGTCGCTCCTGAAGGCCGCGCGCGCCGCCGCGCTGCTCGACGGGCGCGACTACGTGATCCCCGACGACGTGAAGCGACTCGCGCCCGCCGTGCTGCGTCACCGGGTGAGCGTCGCGCCCGAGCTCGAGCTGGAAGGCGTCACGCCCGACGCGGCCCTCAAGGCGATTCTCGACAAGACGGAAGTACCCACGACGTGATTCTCTGCACCCCGCGGGCGCTGTGGCTCGGCGCGGGGCTCGCGCTGCTGGGTCTCGCTGGACTGTGGCTGCCGTGGGGACTCGAGGCGATGCTCGTCGGGGACGTGACCCTGGCCGCGGCCGTGTGGATCGACGGACTCCTCGCCCCCCAGGCGGGCCCGAGTCCGCGCCACCTGGTCGCCGTGCGGGACGCGCCGCCGGCGTTCTCCGTGGGGCGCCAGGGCGAGGTGACCTACCGCTGGCGGAACCGCGCGCCCCGGGCGGCGCGGCTGCGGCTGCGCGAGGTGCGCCCCGAGCTGCTCGGCGGCGCGCAGCCGCCCCGCTGGGTTCGCGTCCCCGCGCGCGGCGAGGTACGCGAGACTGTACCCGTCACTCCGGCGCGGCGCGGTCGCCAGACCGGGGGCGGGTTCGTGCTCGACTCGGTCGGGCCGCTGGGGCTGGGATTGCGGCGCGAGCGGATCGCGCTCCCGTGGGAGGTGGCGGTGTATCCGTCGCTCGTCACCGTGCGGCTCCAGGCATCGGTGGCGAGAGCGCAGCGACGCCGGGAGCAGGGGCTCACCCCGCTGCGCCGCCTGGGCGAGGGTCGCTTGTTCGAGTCGCTGCGGGACTGGGTGCCGGGCGACGACCTGCGGCACATCGACTGGAAGGCGACGGGTCGACGCGGCAAAGTCATCACCCGGCAGTTCGAGGCGGAGCGTCGCCAGCACGTGCTGCTGGTGCTCGACCTGGGCCGGCTCCTCACCGCTGAAATCGCGGGCGTCTCTCGGCTCGAGTACGTCGTGCGGGCGGCGCTCGAGCTGGCCTATACCGCCGTCCAGCACGACGACAACGTCGGGGTGATGGCGTTCGCCGACGGGGTGCAGCACTTCGTCGCGCCGCAGCGCGGCCGGCTGGCGCTGAAGCGTGTGCTCGACGTCCTGGCGCGGGTCCAGCCGCAGCTGGTCGAGCCCGACTATCCGGGCGCGTTCCGCTACCTCGCGGCGCGCAACCGCAAGCGCGCCCTCACGGTGCTGTTCACCGACGTGATCGATCGGTTCGCGTCGGATGCGCTGGTGGCGAACGTCGCCTCGCTCCGGCCGCGTCACCTCCCGCTGGCCGTCACCCTGCAAAACCCGGAGCTGAACGACGTGGCGGCGTTGCGGCCCACAGTCGCGCACGACGCGTTTCGCAAAGCGGCGGCCGAGGAATTGCTCCGCGCCCGCGAAGAGGCGCTGGGCCGTATGCGGCACGCCGGAGTGCTGGTGCTGGACGTGCCGCCCGAGCGCGCGGCCGAGGCGGTAGTGGCCAAATACCTCGATCTGAAGCGCCGGGGGCGGCTCTAGGTGAGGTAGGTCATTTGGGTGTCCACCCGGCGGTCATTACATTGACTCCCACCTCCGCCGGGCTCGAGTGCATGCGACGCAGTCGCGGTGTTGCCGCCGTGACGTTGCTGGTCGGTTCCTTCATCGTCGGGACGTGCGCCTATCCCACGGAGCACGACTCGTCGGTGCACGTCAGCATCACTCCCATCCAGATCCTGTTGCGCGGCAACGACACCGCGGCCACCGCGACGGCGTGGCAGATGAACGGGCCCGCGGACTCGCAGCCGATCCCGAACATCGTGTTCGTCTGGTCGTCGAGCAATCCGAGCGTCGCCACGGTGGACAACGCCGGGCATATCGTCGGGATCACCTCGGGCACCGTGGTCATCACCGCGGCCGCGGCCAACTTCGACAAGGAATCGCGCGCCGCCACCAATACGCTGAGGGTGTCCGCACCGCTCGAAGTCGACAGCGTTCGGCCCAAGGTCGTGAGGTACGGCGAGGTGGTGAGCGTATACGGGGTGGGCGTCGACTCGATCTTCCTGGCGCAGCTCAGCAACGCCCAGCTGATCCTCCACCCGTTCGGCGACACCGCGTTCGCCAACGGCACCGCGCGTCGGAGATTTTGGGTGCCGCCGCCCGCCCACACCGATTCGCTTTTCTTCCTCGGTATCTCGGGAGGCCAGGGCGTGTTGGGCTTCGTCCATGGCGACACCACCCGCGTCGTCGAGCGTGACCTGTATGAGCCGGACGACACTGTGCCGCAGCCGATCGACCTCGATGCGCCGCCGCCGTTCGCGGCCGTGCCCACCCTCCTCCTCTACAACCCGGCCCTGGCGTTCGAGCTGCTGAAGCGGGACGACAAGCTCGGTGCCGATTGGTATCACTTCACCCGAGGCCAGACCGGCGATCTGACGTTCGTCCTGACCGCGCCGCAAATTGCCGGGACGTTCTCCACGTTTCTCACCGACTCGCTGGGGTGGAACGGGTCCACGTACATCACAGGGAAGAACGGCTGGACGTTCGGGCCGAGCTCCCATGCGTGCCACGGACTCGGCTTCACGCCGCCGGAGGCGAACGGCGATTCGACGATCGTGGCGTTCAAGAACCTGCCCGCGGGCGCGCTGGACGCCGTCGCCATCTACACGGTGCCGGGGCGCTACGGCCTGTCGGTCTGGGCCGGGTACGTGAGCGAGCTGCCCGTCGACGCGCACGAGGACGACAACTCCTGCAATGCCGCCGATCTACGGGACACACTCCAGGCCCCGTTCCGCGACACGCTGACGATCGAGAATCCGCACGACGTCGATTGGATCAGATTCCACTACACGCAGGGCGGCCTCGGCTCGAGCGCACAGGTCCGCGTCCACGCCTTCCCAGGTGTGCACCCGGACTCCCTCAAGGACCTCGATGCGTATGTCATCAAGGTGCCGGTGCCGGGAGACCCCGCGCTCCAGGTGCTGCTCGCCGACACCGCCGCCGGGTCGGAGGTCAACCGGACGGTCTCACTGGCGACGGGCGACTACTATCTGGCCGTCGTCGACTTCGCGGGCACGACCACCCATTACGAGGTCTGTGTCGGGGTCCGCCCGCTCCTGGGGACGGCTTTCTGCGATACGGCGTTCCCTGCGCCGCCGGCCCCCGGGTCGGCGACTGCGGCGGCTCCCCGTGTCAAACGCTGGCCGGCAGGCCGAATGCCCCTGCCGGCTCCCATCACGCCGAGCCGCCGATGACCAACGGTGTGCTCGAGTGCTTCCGCTGCCACACGCCGCTTCCCGGCAACAGCAAGTTCTGCCTGTCGTGTGGTGCGGACGTCTCGGGCGGGGACGGGCCCACCAGCACCAGCAGCGTCGACATCGTGCGCGAGCGGCTGCAGCGCATCATCGAGGGCAAGTACCGGATCGAGCGCTTGCTCGGCAAGGGGGGGATGGGCCAGGTCTTCCTGGCGCACGATCTCACGCTCGAGCGCGAGGTCGCGATCAAGGTGCTGCCGCCCGACGTCGCTCAGGACGACCAGGTCGTGCGCCGCTTCCAGCAGGAGGCCAAGACCGCCGCCAAGCTCGACCACCCCAACATCATCCCCATTTACCGCGTCGAAAGTGAGGGCGGGCTCAATTACTTCGTGATGAAGTACATCTCGGGCACGTCGCTCGAGGATCTGCTCGACAAGAAAGAGCCGCTCCCCGTGCCGGAGATCCAGCGGATTCTCTGGGAGGCGGCCTGCGCCCTGGGGCACGCCCATCAGCGCGGCGTGGTACACCGCGACGTGAAGCCCGCGAACATCATGTTCGACCACGACGGCCGCGTGATGCTGACGGACTTTGGGATTTCCAAGGCGCTCCAGGCCGCCACAGGCCTTACGGCAACCGGGATGATCATCGGCACGCCGCACTACATGGCGCCCGAGCAGGGGAAGGGCGCCCCGGTGGATGGCCGCGCCGACCAGTACTCCCTGGGTGTGGTCGGCTACCGCATGATCACCGCCGAGCTGCCGTTCAGCGGCGACTCGGTGCATACGATCATCTACAAGCACATCTACGAAGAGCCGCCGCTCGCGAGCACCAAGCGGCCTGGCATCCCCGCGTCGCTCACGGTGGCCATCTCGCGGGCCCTGGCCAAAGAACCCGACCAGCGCTTCCCCACGATGGAGGACTTCGCCACCGCCGTCTGGCCGGAGCAGCCGGTCGCTTCGCCCGCCAAGTCGCGGTCCGCCGCTCGGCCGCGCTCCCGGGGGACGGCCGATGCGCCCACCGAGATCACGGGCGCGCCCACGACACCGCTCTCTGCCGCGCAATCGCGCAAGCCCGCTCCCCCCGCGTCGCGCCGGTCGCGGGCCCCCGTGGCGATCGGGCTCGTGGTGGTGGCGGCAGGTGTGGGCGGATATCTGATGTTGGGACGTAACGGGAGCGGGGAGCAGGGAGCGGTACCGCCCGCTGCCTCCGTCGACACGGTGCGCATTCGGGACACGGTGCGCGTGCCGGCGCAGCCCAGCCGGGGGCCGCCGCGTCGAGCGGCGCCGGCGGTCGAGGCGCAAGGCTTCCTCACCGTCGCGGCTGACCCGTTCGGCCAGGTCTACATCGACGGCGTCGATGTCGGCCAGACGCCCCTGGTGGAGTATGCGGTGAAGCCGGGCCGGCACAGGATCCGCATCGAGCACGCCGGCTTCAAGACGATAACCGAGACCGTGCAAGTGGACGCGAGCAACACCGTCCGCAAGCGCTACACCCTGCTCCCGGAGTGAGCCGCATGACCCGGTACCTCTGCGCTCTCGCCCTGCTGGCGGGTTTCGCCGCGCCGGCGGTCGCAGGCGCGCAGGCGGTCCAGAACGCCACGCTGAGCCGCGCGCAGCAGGCGTACGACAACCTCGAGTACCGGCAAGTGGTGTCACTCGCCCGGGCCGCGCTGCGCGAGCGGCTGACCGGACCCGAGCGTGCGCGAGCGTACGAGCTGCTCGGCTTCACGTACGGCGCCCTGGATTCAATCCTCAAGGCCGTGGATGCGTTCAAGCAGGTCGTCCTGATCGATCCGGAGCGGCAGCTCGACCCGAACCGCGTCTCGCCCAAGGCGTACAGCGCGTTCGACGTGGCGCTGCGTCAGGTGCTGCTCGTGCGGCAGCTGCGCGTTGACAGCACGAGCTTTGTCGGAGGGCGGGGGGCGGTGCCCATCCGGTTCACGGTCACCCAGCCCGCGCGGGTCGTGACGCGGGCGATCGGTGGGGCAGGGGCGGGAAGCTACGTGATCGACTCGGGCGCCTGGAACGGCCAGGTGAATTTGAGCTGGCCGGCCCGGCTCGCGAACGGCGATCCGGTGCCGGCGGGGAATTACACGGTGGTGGTCGAGGCGCGGCTCGGGCAGAACACGTTTTCCGCCGCTCAACCGATCCGGGTGAGCCACGGCAGCGTGGATACCCTGCAGTCCCTCACGAGCCTGCCCGGCTACCAGTACCTCCCCGAGACGGAGGTCCCGCCGCAGAGCTGGCGTCCCTTGGGGCTCGCCTTCCTCTATACAGGGGGTGCGTTGATCGGCACGCTGGGGCTCGAGAGCTCGAGCCTCGGGTCGGGCTCGAAGCGGGAGCTCGCGGTGGTGGGGGGCGCGGCCGTGGTCACCGGGTTCGTCATGACCCTGCGGAAGCCCGCCCCGCGGCCAGCTGCGGCCAACATCCTCTACAATCGGCTGCTGCGCGACCAGATCGCGCGGCGCAACCAGGACATCGCGAAGGAAAACGTGGCCCGGCGCCAGCAGGTGCAGCTCACTCTGGTGCCGCTGCCCAAGCCGAGCGGCGCAGGGCCCCGGTGAGCCGCGCGGCGGCGGGCGTCGCGCTGCTCGTCCTCGTTGCGCCGGCGGCCCCGGCCCAGCGCGTCGCGGTGACGGTCGGGCCGCAGTTCGCGCTCGCGAGCTATCGCGAGGTGGCCTCGGGCCTGCGTTATCAGGGCACCGGGTTCGGCGGCGCGCTGTCCGCTCGGTACCGCAAGCTCTCGGCCGAGGTGGGTGTCGTGCGCCTCACGCTCGACCCCACCACGGGGAGCGCCGCGACCAGCGGCTTCACGGCCACCGAGGTGAACGCCTGGGTCGCCTATGACGTCGCGACATACGCGAGCGTAGAGGCGGGATTCATCCGGCGCACCGCGGATCCGGAGTTCGACGCACAGTCGGTGGGGGCGGTGCGCATCGGGGCGCGGTCGTTCTATGAGATCGGGCCGGGGGCAACGCTGCTGTTCCGCGCCAATTATCTCGCCGCCCCGAAGTTCTCGGGCGGCGGCCATGCCGGATTTTCGATCGACCTGGGGCTCGGTTTGGACGTCCGGCTGGCGGGTCGCCTCCACGGGACCACGGCCTACACCTTCCAGCGCATCAATCGTAAGACGAATCCCGGTGGGACCGGGGAGATCGACGTGCCGATTCAGGAGACGGTGGCGCGGTTGGGATTGGCGGTGGGGTTCTAGCGCCCGTCGCGTCTTGTCACGTTCCGGACTGAACCCGGACCCGTTCTTGACAGTAGCCCTTCCAGCCGTACAATCACGCCGGACCACAGCCCATAGGCCCAGCTTTCTAAATGTAGCCCTTCCTTTGAATAGTGCCGCACGAGACCGGGAGGCACGATGGTCAGGGGGTTCCTGAGGGGCGCCGGGAGTGTGCAGGGGTCGTGGCTCGTGAGTGGAGTGGTGACGTGCGCATGTCTCGTGGTCGCCATGGCGGTGAGTGGCGGCGGATCGAGAGCCTACACCGCCTACTCGCTGGCCGTGCATAAGACCGAGGCCATCCCCGCGTTCGCGCGCAAGTACGGACTGCGATGTTCCGCCTGTCACACCGTTTGGCCCGAGCTGAGCGCGTTCGGACAGAAATTCAAGGACAACGGGTATCAGCTCGGCAACGACCGCGATTCGCCGATCTGGCAGAACAACGCCTACTGGCCCATCGCCATGCGGACCACGCCGCAGCTGCACCTCGAGAGCACCACACACCAGGTCACCGACGCGGCACCGGGTGGGAAGACCGTCAGCCAGGCCGGCTTTGATCTCTCCGGTGTCGACTTCCTGCTGCTCGGGACCCTGTACAAGAACATCACGTTCGGCCTCGTGCCGACCCTGGACGCCGACGGCACCACCGGGCTCGAGGCGGCGTTCGTCCGCTTCGACAACTTGGGCAGCTCGCCCTGGGCCAACCTGAAGGTCGGCAAGTTCGAGCTGGACAACCTGCTCTCGGAGAAGCGCATCACGTGGTTGTCGGCCAACGGCGGCTTCCTCTACGCCTACCATTATCTGCCGGTCGGCAGCACGAACAACTTCGGCTTTGGGGACAACCAGATCGGCGCCGAGTTCTCGGGCCACTCGATCAACAGCTACACGCGCTACAGCGTGTCCCTGCTCAGCACCGACGACGGTCAGCCGGGGTTGCCCGGCGGCAAGAGTCTGGACGCCATGTTCACGCTGAGTCAGGCGTGGGCGTTGGGGGGCGGATTGGGGCCGCAGCGGCTCGGCGTGTTCGGCTATGTGGGTCACCGCCCGACCGCCATTGAGACCGTGAACGGCGGCGTCGACACGATCCCGGGCACCGGCTCGGCCAACAAGTCATTCTTCCGAATCGGGGCGACCGCGCAGCTGTGGTTGGGGAACCTGGAACTCATCCCACTGGTGTCGCACGCCTCTGACGACGCTGCGCTGGGGCCCGGCACAGACAAGCCGACCTGGAATTCGGCGCTGCTCGAGGCCCACTACGTTGTGAATCCTCAGTTCCTGGTCCAGGGGCGTTACGAGCTGTTGCGGATGTCCCAGCAGGGCGACCCCGCGATTCCCAAGACGCAGGGCAACGCCGATGCGATCGCGCTTGGTGTCCGGGTTTATCCCTTCATGTTCAGCCGCGCCGGGATGGCCATCCATGGTGAGTTTGCGATGACGAAGACGATCGGGACCGTCCCGTTGAGCGGGGACGGTTCTGGCGTCGATCCGGTGACACCCGGGACCTCTGTCTGGAGTCGCAGCGTAATGCTCGGCTTCGACTTCGCCTTCTGAGAGGAGCCCACCAATGAGACCGCAAACAGGATGGCTCTCGCTCGTGTCGGCCTGTGGCGCCGTGCTCCTGCTGTGTGGCGTGACGCCGGCAGCGGCGCAGCAGGCACAGGTCGGCAACGTGACCGGGCACGCCGCCGCCGGGAAGCCGCTGTACACCCGGTACTGCGCCGGCTGCCACGGCGATGACGGCGATGCCAGAGGAGAAAACGCGCAGTGGATCGACCCCAAACCGCGCGACTTCACGCTCGCCGTGTTCAAGTGTCGCTCGACGCCGACCGGGACGCTCCCGACCGACCAGGATTTGTTCGACGCGATGACACGCGGGTTCGTCACGACAAATATGCCCGCCTGGCTCCCGCTGACGCCCCACAACCGGGTGGATCTGGTCGCGTACGTCAAGACCTTCTCGCCGAAGTGGAAGACCGGGAAACCGGGCACACCGATTACCATCCCGCCCGAGCCAGCCGCGACAATCGCGAGCGTCCTGCACGGTCGGGAGCTGTTCCAGAAGATGGAGTGTTGGAAGTGTCACGGCCCTGCGGGCCACGGCGACGGGCCGTCCGCCAAGACCCTGACCGACAACAAAGACGACCCGATCCGCCCGTACGACTTCTCGAGCGGATCGCGCTTCATGTGCGGCGTCACGAACCGGGACCTCTACCGGATTTTCATGACGGGACTCGACGGCACGCCGATGCCGTCGTTTGCCGACGACATCAAGCCGGCGGACGCGTGGGACTTGGTGCACTTCCTGCGGACGCTGCAGCCGCTCGACACGCCCGAAGCGGCGATCTGGAAGGCCTGGCTCGCGTCTCATGCGGGCGAGCTCAAGCCCATCGGGCCCGGGGGGAGTGGGCAGTAGTGCGTACGAACCTTCCATCAAATGAAAGACGGGCTTCCGATGCGTAGGCAATACGTCTGGATTGTCGGGGCCATGGGCCTCGTGGGGTCGGCCCTGGGAGCGCGTGGCGCGCCTCCGGCGATGGCTGGCGCCATCAGCGGCAAGGTGACCTACACGGGCACGCCGCCGAAAATGAAGCCGATTGACATGGCCAAGGAGCCGTCTTGTGCCAAGCAGCACGCCACACCGGTCACTACCGAGAACGTCGTAACCGGCCCCGGCAACGCGCTGGGCTACGTGGTGGTGTACATCTCCGCCGGCGACCCGGGGTCGTCGGCGCCGAGCGAAGCGGTGCGGTATGACCAGAAAGGCTGCCAGTACATCCCGCACGTCGCGGTCATGCAGGTGAACCAGCCGCTCGAGATCTACAACGACGATCAGACCTCGCACAACATCCACCCGCTCGCCAAGGTGAACCCCGAGTGGAACAAGTCGCAGCCGATCGGGGCGCCGCCGATCCACACGACCTGGGAGAAGCCGGAGTTCATTCCGGTGAAGTGCAACGTGCACCCGTGGATGCACGGCTGGTTTCTGGTGCTCACGACCTCGCATTACGCCGTAACAGGCGAAGACGGCGGGTTCAGCGTGAAAGGGCTGCCCCCCGGCACGTACACCCTCACGGCGTGGCAGGAGCAGTTCGGCACTCAGACGCAGGACGTGACCATCAGCGGCACCGAGACCAAGACCGTGGACTTCGTGTTCAAGGCTCGGGCCTACTGAGAATCGACATGGGCAAGCTGTTCGCGGTCGTCGTTGTCCTCATCACACTCGTCTCGGCCGCTATCTTCGCCAGCCATATCTGGTGGTTGCCCGTCGACATTTCCGCCCACGGGCCAGCCATCGATCGTCAGCTTTCCGAGACGATGGTGACATCGGGGGCGCTGTTCGTGCTCTCGCAATTGGCGCTGGCGGTCTTCGCGTGGCGCTACGGCGACCGAAGGGACGGCCGGAAGGTCACGGCGTTTCCCGGCGGCGTCACACCCATGGTGGTGCTGGCGGTGGTGCTGGTCGGTGCCGAGATCCTGGCGCTCACGTTCGTCGGCTCCAAAGTGTGGGCCGGCATTTACCAGGCGCCCCCCGACCCGAACTCGCTGCAGATCGACGTGCAGGCCGAGCAGTTTGCCTTTTATTTCCGCTACCCCGGGGCGGACGGCCGGTTCGGTTCGGTGCACCCGGAGCGGATCGACGAAGCGAGCGGCAACTTCTTCGGGCTGGATCCGGCCAACGATACCACGGCGCGCGACGACATCGTCGTCCCCACCCTCGGCATCCCGGTCAACCGGCCCGTCCTGCTCACCCTGCGCGCCAAGGACGTCAATCACGCGTTCTACGTACCCGAGCTGCGGATCCAGCAGGACTTCGTTCCCGGCCTCGTGATCCCCCTGCACTTCACCGCCACGGATACCGGGAAGCACGAGATCGTGTGTACGCAGCTGTGTGGACTGGGGCACTACAACATGCGCGCGTACGTCGAGGTGATGTCCCAACCGCAATTCGACCAATGGCTGAAGGAGCGGGCGGCCGAACAATGACGCAGACCACAGCTCATCACCACGCGCCCCCGCAGGGATTTCTACGAACCCACGTCTTCAGTCTCGATCACAAAGTGATCGGCAAACAGTACCTCGATCTGGCGTTGGTGGCCGTCTGCACGGGGATGGTCCTCTCGTGGTTGATGCGGTTCCATCTGGCGTGGCCGGAGACCCCCATTCCCGGCCTCGGCCGAGTGTCGCCGACCGGGGCCGCCGGCGGCGTGATCACACCGGAATACTACCTCGCCCTGATGACGATGCACGGCACCCTCATGGTGTTCTTCGTCTTGACGACGGCGCCGTTCGCGGGGTTCGGGAACTACTTCCTGCCGATTCAGGTCGGCGCGGAGGACATGGCGTTCCCGCGCATCAACATGACGTCCTTCTGGGTCACGCTGGTGGCGTTCCTGGTGCTCGTCGCGGCCTTCTTTGTGGGGGACGGCCCCCCGTTGTCCGGGTGGACGGCGTATGCCCCGCTCAGCGCGGTCGGCAAGGATGCCGGTCCGGGCCAGGGGGTCGGCCAGACCCTATGGGCGGTCTCGATCACGCTGTTCTGCGTGGCGCAGCTGCTCGGGGCGCTGAACTTCATCACGACGACGCTCGATCTGCGGACCAAAGGGATGTCGCTCGCCCGCATGCCCTACTCCACATGGGCGTGGTTCATCACCTCGGTCATCGGTCTCATCGCGTTCGCGGTCTTGATGCCTGCCTGCATCCTGCTGATCCTCGACCGGGTGGCCGGCACGAGCTTCTTCATTCCGGCGGGCCTCGTGATCAGCGATCGGCTGCAGCCGCATTCGGGCGGCTCGCCACTCCTGTGGCAGCACCTCTTCTGGTTCTTCGGACACCCCGAGGTGTACATCGCGATCCTGCCGGGGTTCGGCATCATCTCCCACATTCTCCCCGTCTTTGCCCGGAAGCCGCTGCTGGGACCGCGGGTGCTGATCACCTGTCTGGTGGCGATCGCGTTCCTGAGCTACACGGTGTGGGGCCATCACATGTTCTTGAGTGGCATGAACCCCTTCTCGGCGACGCTGTTTTCGGTGCCGACCCTGATCATCACGATTCCCGCCACGATCGTGACGCTGCTCTGGATCGGTACCATCTATGGCGCCAGGCTGCGGTTCACGACGCCGGCGCTGTTCTGCCTGGGGTTCGTCTCCGTCTTCGTGAGCGGCGGAATCAGCGGCTTCTTCCTGGCGCAACCCTCGATCGATACGTACTTGCACGGCACGTACTTCGTGGTGGGCCACTTCCATTTCGTCATGGGTGTCGCCGCGATGTTCGGCATCTTCGCCGGGACGTACTTCTGGGCTCCGAAGATGTTCGGGCGCCTGATGAGCGAGACCCTGGGCAAGTGGCATTTCTGGCTCACGTTCATCGGGGTCTACTGCGTCTTCATGCCGATGCACTATCTCGGCCTGGCCGGGAACGTGCGCCGCTACTCGGCGTTCACGGACGATTATCTCAAGCCGATGATTCCGTTGCATCGGTTCATCACGATCGCCGCTTTGTTCACCGGCGCGGCCCAGCTGATCTTCCTGTTCAACCTGGTTCGGACTCGGTTGCGCGGGCCCAAGGCGCCGGACAATCCGTGGGAGGCGACCACCCTCGAATGGTCCACCACGTCGCCGCCGCCGTTCGACAACTTCGGCGGTCGGCCTCCCGTGGTGCATCACGGTCCCAACGAGTACGGCGGGAACAGCGCCGCAGGCGACTACGTCATGCAAGCGTCGCCCGACTCCGCGGGAGTCGCGTGAGCGGGCCAGTGCCCGGGGTCGCGTTCCCCCCGCTGCGTCCGTCGCCGCCGGCGCCACCGCCCCCGCCGCCGAGCGCCATGTCGCGGACCACCACCCAGCCGTCGCCGCCGCAGCCGGCCCGGACCGGTATCTGGATCGCCATCGGAACGATCTGCATGTCGTTTGCGGCTCTGACGAGCGCGATGGTGGTGAGGCAGAGCGGCGCGCCGGACTGGCGGCACTTCCAGCTGCCATCGCTCCTCTATGTCAACACGGTTGTGCTGCTGGCGAGTAGTGGCACGCTCGAGTGGTCGCGTCGGCGAATCGCGGCTATCCCCGGCGGTCCCGGGAGTCTCGTCCCGCCGCTCCAAGGGTTGTTCGGACTGTACATCACCCTGGCCCTTGGACTGCTGTTCGTCACCGGGCAGGTCATAGCGTGGCGCCAACTCGCTGCCCAGGGGCTCTTTCTCGCGACCGCCCCGAGCAGCGCCTTTTTTTACGTCTTTACCGCGCTGCACGGTGTGCACGTCGTTGGCGGGCTCGGGGGGTTGGTGTACGTGCTGTCTCGCCTGCGTCCAACGGCGAGTCCGGGGCGGCCCGCGCCGCTCGGCGCGGCCGCACTGTACTGGCACTTCATGGATGGGCTGTGGCTGTATCTGCTAGTGATCTTGGCAACTCGAGTCTAGACAGGGAGGGGGACGTGGGCCATTCGGCGACGAGCGTTGGCGCGCAGCACGGGGCGCCGAGTGAGGGGTCTCCCTACGGTATCGAGTCCAAGAAGCTGGCGATCTGGCTATTCATCATCGCCGACGCCGCCACCTTCGGTGCGATCCTGTTCGCCTACGGGTACCTCCGTCTCGCGAATCCGGATTGGACCAAGCCGTTCGCGTTTTCACCCACGATCGTGAACGGTATCGTCATGACTGTGGTGTTGCTCACGAGCAGCCTGACGATGGTGGCAGCCGTGGCCGCCGCCCAAGCTGGTCGCACGTCCGCCGGCGTGCGCTGGCTGGGTGCGACCATCCTCCTCGGGATCGCATTCGCCGCCCTGCACCTTCGGGAGTGGTTCGCCATGATCGGCGACGGCTGGCGGCTGTTCCGGAACCCTATGGGCGGGTCGCCGCTGTTCGGCGCGACGTTCTTCGGCATCACGGGCCTTCACCTCCTGCACGTGATCTGCGGCGTCATCGTCATCGCGGTCATCACGATCGGATTCCGACGGGGGCGGTTCGACGCCGGCCACGTCGAGACGACCGCGTTGTATTGGCACTTCGTCGATCTGGTCTGGATGTTCGTTTTCCCGCTCGTCTACCTGATGAACGTCCGCTGAGGACCATGACTGCCACCTTCCCCCCCCATCGCGGCCCGACCATGAACCTGTACGTGGTCGTCTGGATCGGGTTGATCCTCATCGTGGGACTCGAGGTGTTCCTCACGTACGAGCGCTTGCCGGCGGGAATGCTGCTGGCCTGTCTGCTGGGACTCGCGCTGATCGAGGCCGGACTGGGCGTGATGTACTTCATGCACTTGAAATACGAGCGGCCCGCGCTCTTCTGGAGCCTGATCCCCTACCTGGTGTTCGCGCTCGTGATGATGGACCATTTCTGGCCGGACGCGCTGCGACTCATGCGGCAGCGCATGCAGGGGCCGTAGGACTCGAGGGTTCGCGAGTGAGCATGGGAGCGTTGATGAGCGGGATGCTCATCCTCATGGTGGCGGCGTTTCTCCTCGTGACCGGCATCGCGCTGATGGCGTATCGCAGGCGCAAGACTCCGTCAGAGGACTGACCGCCCAGCGCGAAACCCCTTGACCGCGACGACCCCCAGCCAGACGAACAGCGCCATGACGAGGAGCTGGGTGAGGGCGAACGGCGGCTCGGATTGGGTCGGCGCGAGCAGGAACAATACCGGAATCCGCTTGAACAGCTGCGCGACCAGCACGAAGACGTTCAAGTACGTGGCGAGCACGACGCCGACCGCGTAGGTGGTACGCCACGGGCCTGCTAAGTGTTTGACGTAGTCCGCGATGATCACGGCCGCCAGCACCACCAGCGATATGGCCCCCACGACGTGGGACGCTATCAACTTCACGAAGGGAAAGCCGAATCCGCTGGCATTCGCCAGGACGGTGGTGACCAGAAAGACGGCGGCCCAGCGGTCGAGCCGTGTTCCAGTGACGAGCCCTCCTGCCACGACCAAGCCCGTGACGATACCGACGAGACTCAGCACCGTGTGAATGAGGGTGAACGTCGCGACGCTCATGCCGAGGATCATAGGGGTGCCGTTGGGAGGAGCGGCCTAATGTACGCGGGGTGACTCAATGCGCCAGGCGGGATTCGACCCCCTGCAGGGAATTGCTCGTCTCAGACGGTTACCAACCCCAGGCACTGTGATCTATGACCTAGGCGACCGCTTGCCTCGCCGCTATGCTGCGCTTGCGCCCCATCACCATCTGGGGGAGTGTCCAAATGAACCGCAAGGGTTTCACACTCATCGAGCTGTTGATCGTGGTGGTGATCATCGGCATCTTGGCCGCCATCGCGATCCCGAAGTTCGCCAACACCAAGGCGAAGGCGTACGTCGCCTCGATGAAGTCGGACCTTCGGAACCTGGTGACCGCCGAGGAAGCCTATTTTGCCGACTCGGTGAAGTACAGCGCGACCACGTCGTGCACCACGCCGCCCACGGCTGGTACGGTCAACTTCTGCGTCACGACCGGCAACACGCTCGGCACCGTCGGCCTCGCGGCCGGTAACGGTGGGTGGAGCGTGACGATCACCAACACCAACCTGCAGACTCCGCTGGTGACGTGCGCCATCTTCATCAACACGGCGGCACTGGCCCCGGCCGTCAACGAAGGCGCGCCCGCCTGTCAATAAGGGGCGAACCTTGCGATAGCATCTGGTGGGCCGAGGGTACTGACACGACGAAGCCCCACTGCGGCGCAAGCCACTGTGGGGCTTCTGATTGCTGCGATGCGCCAGGCGGGATTCGAACCCACGACCTTCGGCTCCGGAGGCCGACGCTCTATCCAGCTGAGCTACTGGCGCGTAAGGCTCGAGAACAGGTCAAATCTGCATCCTCCCCGTGCGTAAACAAAGACCTTCCTTGTCAACGGCCTAACGGTCCCGGGTATCAGACTCCAGGTTAGAGCACCCACAAGGGAGTGAACCATGCTTCGTCGATCAACTGCCTGTGCGCTCCTCCTCTGCTATCTCGCCGCGTGCACGAGTTGGCACGTTGAGAAGGAAGTCAGCCCGCTGCAGCTGATCTCCACCAAGCACCCCAGAGTGGTGCGCCTGACCCGGGCCGACGGCTCGCGCACGGTTCTCGATCAGCCCCGAATCGCCGCGGGCGACAGCCTCGCTGGGGTCCACAACGGAGTGCTCTCCAGCGTCGCGGTCTCGGAGGTCGCGCAGCTTGCGACCCCGAAGTTCAGTGCCGGCAAAACGATCGGGCTATTCCTCGGCCTCGCCGTAGTCGCTGTAGGAACCGCGGTGATCGCTTGTTTGTCTTCCAGTGATTGCGTAGACAATTAGGGGGAACCAATTTGGGAAGGCTTGTCGAACCAACAATGCTCGATAACCCAACTGGCTATCGAGCATTTGGTCACTAAGTCGGGGCGAGTGGATTTGAACCACCGACCTCCTGGTCCCGAACCAGGCGCGCTAACCGGGCTGCGCTACGCCCCGCTGTGGCCCCGAAACCTAGAAGCCGACCTACCCGAAAGAAAGCCCGGCGGGGGCTTGCGGCCTCCACGTCGCGCCCGTATTTCCACGGGACAAGGTCCATGCTACGCGATGCCGTGGTGCGCACGAGACGCTCCCGCCGAGCTGCGGTCTGCGCAGTCGGCGCCGCCGCCCTCCTGCAGGGTGGCTGGGCGTGTCGGCGGGCCGCCACCGCCGCCCCTCCGCCTCCAGAGGTCTCGGTACTCACCGTCGCCCCGGAGACGGTCTCGGCGCGCTTCGAGTTCGTCGGGCAGGCCGCCGCGTCGCGTCGCATCGAGGTGCGTGCCCAGGTCGCCGGGGTCATCGTCGCGCGGCCCTACGCCGAAGGCACGGACGTCCCGAAAGGCGCCCTGCTCTTCCAGATCGATTCCACGACGTACGACGCGGCCTACCGGAGCGCGCGGGCGCAGCTCGCGGACGCCGCCGCCCGATTGGCGAACGCCGACCGCAACTCGGCCCGCCTCAAGGCGCTGCTCGGCTCGCGCGCCGTGGCCCAGAAGGACGTGGATGACGCCGAGACAGCCTCCGACCAGGCGCGCGCCGCCGTCCAGGCGGCGCAAGCGGCGGTGGATCGTGCGAGGAAGGACTACGATGACACCTTCGTCCGAGCGGAGATTGCCGGGCGTGCCGGCCGGGCGATGCTGGACCTGGGCGCGCGGGTGACGGGCCCGAGCGACTTGCTCACGACCGTCGAGCAGATCGATCCTGTTTACGTGAACTTCAGCCCCTCCGACCAGGAGGTGCTGCGCTGGCGGCGGGACATCGCGACGCGCCGGCTGCTCGTGCCGGCCCGCGTGCTCGCCGTGCAAGTGACACTCGCCGACGGCAGCATCTTTCCCGGCACCGGCCAGCTCAATTTCATCGACCTCGCCTTGCAGCCGCTGACCGGGACCCTCTCGCTCCGCGCGGAGTTCCGCAATCCGCAGCACGTGTTGTTGCCGGGCCAGTTCGTGCGGCTACGGTTCGTGGGCCTCAAGCGGCCGAACGCGATCCTCGTGCCCCAGCGGGCCGTCCAGCAGGGTCTCGACGGAGCGTTCGTCTACGTGGTGGAGGACAGCAACAAGGTGGCGGCGCGGCATGTGGTAGCGACGTCCTGGGACCAGGGGTCGTGGCTGATAGAGCAGGGCCTCCGAGCGGGCGACCGGGTGGTGGTGGGCGGTGTCCAGAAGGTCGCACCTGGACAACGCGCCACGCCGGTGGCGTACCGACCCGCCGTAGACTCGAGCGCCGCGGGGGTGAGGGACAGCGCGCTGATCGCGGCGCCGTCGGCTCCGCCGAAGATCAAGGTCGGCCCGTGAGTGATGCGCCCAGGAGGACTCGAACCCCCAGCCTCTTGATCCGTAGTCAAGCGCTCTATCCAGTTGAGCTATGGGCGCGAGTGGGCGGTACTAGACTCGAACTAGTGACCTCCACGATGTCAACGTGGCGCTCTAACCAGCTGAGCTAACCGCCCGGAGCGAAATGCGGAATGGGGAAGTCGGAATGCGGAATGATCATCGGGCCATTCCGCATTCCGCACTCCGCATTCCGCATTCGAGTAGCGGGGGTGGGATTTGAACCCACGACCTCCGGGTTATGAGCCCGGCGAGCTACCAGACTGCTCCACCCCGCGTCGCTGTGCCAGAGCGGGAAACGGGACTCGAACCCGCGACCCCAACCTTGGCAAGGTTGTGCTCTACCAACTGAGCTATTCCCGCGTAGGTCGCCAATCTAACCGCTCAGTGGGGTTCTTTGTACCGCCCCTACCGCCCCTACCGCCCCCGTACCGCCCTTGCCGCCCGTACCGCCCTTGCCGCCCGTTCAGTGGAGGCGAGGGGGATCGAACCCCTGACCTCGTGAATGCCATTCACGCGCTCTCCCAACTGAGCTACGCCCCCGTTATATTGGGCCCCGCAAAACGCGCTCCGGCGGGAACACGGCATCTTATCGGGACGTTATGGCGGTGTCAAGCGTTTTTGTGCCCTCACGCGAACTTTTCGACCTGTGTCCGGTATCACACGGTGATCCGGGACTATGAATATGCCCAAGCACATCCGACGGAAGAAGACCACCTCCCCCGCCCGGGCGAAGCCGCGCGCGGCGGCTCGCCCAGTCGCGGCCGCCGCTGTGGCGCCGGCCCCCCAGGCGAAGGCGAAGCCCGCTAAGAAGCGCGGGCGCCGTCGGGGTCTGCTCTCCGGCCTCGGGACCCATGAGCACGAGCGCGACATCCTCGACCAGTACCTCCACGAGGTGTCCAAGACGCCCCTCCTTACTCAGAAGGAGGAGATCGCGCTCGCCCGGAAGGTGCGCGCCGGCGACCAGGAGGCGATGCAGGAGCTGGTGAAGCGCAACCTGCGCTTCGTGATCTCGGTCGCCAAGAAGTACCAGAACCGTGGCCTGCCCCTTACCGACCTGATCGGCGAGGGGAACGTCGGGCTGCTCACGGCGGCCCGGAAGTTCGACCCGGACCAGGGCGTGAAGTTCATCTCTTACGCCGTGTGGTGGATCCGCCAGGCGATCCTCGCCGCGCTCGCGCGCCAGGGGCGCACCGTGCGCGTGCCGTTGAACCGCACCGCTGACCTGTCGCGTATCGTCCGCACGGCCGAGTTCCTGCGGCAGACGCTGCGGCGCGAGCCGACGCCGGAGGAGATCTCCGACGCGACCAAGCTGTCGCTCGAGGTGGTGCAGTCGCTCGCCGCGCTCAACACGGGCGACGTGCGGCTCGATGCGCCGCTCGATCCCGACGGCGACCGCTCGCTGATCGAGCGCTTCATCGCCGAAGATCTACCCGACACGGAAGACCAGGCGATGGACCGGTTCCTGTCAGACGAGATCGAGCAGGCGCTGAACACGTTGCAGCGACGCGACGCCAAGGTGTTGCGCCTCTACTTCGGGTTGGACGGCGGTCGCGAGCACACGCTCGAGGAAATCGGCGGCATGCTCGGCGTGACGCGCGAGCGTGTGCGCCAGCTGCGGGACCGCGCGCTCAAGCGGCTGCGGGACGGCGAGGTGGGGAAGGCGCTGGCCAGTTTCGCGGCATGACAAGCTAGACGCACAGACGCGGCAGACGCACAGTGGTTGATAGTATACAGTGGCCAGGGGTCCCCCTCTGGCCACTCGTGCTGTTCCCCCTGTGCGTCTGTGCGTCTTTGCCCCCGTTCAGTGTCCGCACTAGCTTTTCAGCCGTGATCCAGCGAATCGGTCGCAGCACCGTCGACGCCGTCAAGTCCGTCGGTCGCTTCGGCCATTTCATGGGAGATCTGGCGCGCGCCGTTCCCGACGTCGCCGTCTGGGGGCGGCTCACGCTCGTCCAGCTGCGCCGGGTGGGTGTGGACTCCCTCCCCGTCGCCCTGTTCATCGCCGCGTTCACGGGAGTGGTGCTCGCCCTCCAGGCGTCCTACACGTTCAGAAATACGGTTCCGCTCTACTTCGTTGGTACGCTCGTCGGCAAGACGATGATGCTCGAGCTCGGGCCCGTCCTGGTCGGGCTCGCCTTGGCGGGGCGCGTCGGCGCCAGCATGGCGGCCGAGCTCGGGACCATGAAAGTCACCGAGCAGGTGGACGCGCTCGAGACGCTCGCTTACGACCCCCAGAGCTTTCTCGTCCTCCCCCGCGTGATCGCCGGCACCGTCATGTTTCCGGTGGTCGCGGCGCTCGCGATCCTGGTGGGGATCCTCACGGGCTGGATCGCGAGCCTGGTGCTGCTGGACCTCTCGACGCACGAGTTCATCAAGGGCCTGAAGCTGTTCTATCAGTTCAAGGACACTTGGTTCGGCCTGTTCAAGGCCGCCACGTTCGGGTTCACGATCGCGGTGGTGGGGTGTATGGTCGGGCTGGGCGCGCGCGGCGGGGCGGAGGGGGTGGGCCTGAGCACGACCCGTGCGGTCGTCTACTCGGCCGTGCTGTTGCTCGTGCTGGATGCGTTCTGGGCCCTGGTGCTGCTGCGGTGATCCAGTTCCGGGACCTCCACAAGAGCTTCGACGCGAAACCGGTGCTCACCGGCTTCACGCTCACGGTGCCGGACCAGGAGACCGTGGTCATTATCGGCTACTCGGGCACGGGCAAGAGCGTGGCCCTGAAGCACGTGGTGGGGTTGTTGCAGCCCGATGCCGGGGACGTCATCGTTGATGGCCAGGTGGTGTCGAACCTCGAACGGGACGCCTTGATGGCGCTGCGACGCGAGATCGGGTTCGTGTTCCAGTTCGCCGCGCTGTTCGATTCGATGACCGTGTTCGACAACGTCGCGCTGGGGCTGAGGCGGCGCGATCTTTCGGACGACGAAATCGCCGAGCGTGTGCGCGAGGCGCTGGCGGTCGTGGACCTGACGGGTGCGGAGGAGACGTACCCGGCCGAGCTGTCGGGGGGGATGCGCAAGCGGGTGGGGATCGCGCGCGCCATCGCGTTCCGGCCCCGCTACATCCTGTACGACGAACCGACCACCGGCCTCGACCCCGTGACCTCGGCCGTGATCGACCAGCTGATGGTGCGGACCCGGGAGCACCTCGGCGTGACGGGCATCGTGGTGACGCACGACATGCGGAGCGCCTATACCGTAGGCGATCGCATCGCCATGTTGTACGAGGGCAAGATCCGGCAAGTGGGGACGGTCGAGCAGATCCAGCAGACGGAGGATCCCGTGGTGCGGCAGTTCATCGAAGGGCGCCCTACGTGAAGCGCGAGAACGAGTTCGCCGTCGGCCTGGTCGTGATCGCCACGTTCACGGTGGTCGTGGCCGGCGCGTTGTGGCTGTCGGGCGCGCACCTCGGCCGCACGGAGGCGGTGCACACCGCCCGGTTCCGCACCGTGGGGGGGCTCGGCGTGGGCGACCCGGTGGTGCTGCGGGGCGTGCGCGTGGGCCGCGTCGAAGCGATCCGGCTCGCTTCCGGCAACTGGGTGGAGGCGGACCTGAAGATCTACGCCGGCGCGCAGCCCCCGTCCAGGCCGGCCGTCATCGCCGCCTCCGCCTCCCTGTTCGGCGAGTGGGCCGCCTCGCTCGTCCCGCTCGACCAGCTTCCCAACGATCCCAACATCAAGCAGGCGATCGCCGAGGCCCAGGCCGGCGGGGGCGGGAAGTGGCCCGGCGCCACCCTCCCCGACATCGGCCAGCTCACCGCGCAGGCGAGCCGCATCGCCACCGACATCGCGACGGTGTCCAACCGGATCCAGACCGCGTTCGACTCCGAGGCCGTAGTCGAGCTGCGCCGGTCGATCAAGGACTTCGGCCAGGTCGCGGACAAGCTGGTGAGGGTCACGAACGAGCAGGCCGACGTGATCGGATCGGTCGGGTCGAACCTGCGCCAGGGCTCGGACGTCCTCGCCAAGGCGGCGACCAACCTGCAGGCCACCCTGGGGCGCGTGGACTCGGCGACGAATCAGGGTCAGCTCGCGACCATCCTGAGCAACTCGGCGACGACCAGCGTCAACCTGCGGTCGGCGTCACAGGACTTCCGCGACCTGCTCGACGCCGCCCACAAGAACCAGGAAAGCCTGGTGCGCGTCCTGGTGTCGGCCGACAGCGTCATGTCGCGCATCGCGAACCGCAGTGGGACGCTCGGCCTGATGGTATCGGACTCGGCCTTGTACCGCGAGACCACCCTCACGATGATCCAGCTGCGGCAGCTCCTGTCGGACATCCAAGCGAACCCGCGGAAGTACTTCTCATTCAGCGTCTTCTAAAGAAGCGATGCCACGGCGCCAGCGGCGGGCCCAAAGGGAGACCTCGGCCGGCGGGGTCGTCTTCCGGCGCGGACCGGACGGCGAGCCGCGCTTCCTCTTGATCCGGGACTCCTATCGCAACTGGGGGTTCCCCAAGGGCCACCTCGAACCCGGCGAGCCCCCCGCCGACGCCGCGCGCCGTGAGGTGGCCGAGGAGACCGGGCTCAAGGACCTGGTGCTGCACGGCCCGATTCGGGTGATCGACTGGTACTTCCGCTTTCGTGGCAAGACCATCCACAAGTTCTGCCACTTCTTCCTGTTCGAGTCGAGGCGCGGCGAGTGCGTGCCGCAGACGGAGGAAGGCATCACCGACTGCGCGTGGTATCCCCCCGACGAGGCCCGCCGCACGATCTCCTACGACAACGCGCGCGCGGTGCTGGAGCAGGCG
>Ga0193755_1000008_pt1 | contig 56397 bp, 50 predicted proteins | sample H1a2metaG_FD_144921 | JGI IMG/M metagenome (GOLD analysis project Ga0193755, IMG submission 144921) | Soil microbial communities from a riparian zone of the East river system, Colorado, United States - H1a2 | ecosystem: Environmental > Terrestrial > Soil > Riparian zone | place: USA: East River...
CGGCTTGAGACCGTGCGCCTTCGCGAACGCGAGCGACGTGACGACGAGCGCGCTCGCGCCATCGTTCAGGCCGGGTGCGTTACCCGGTGTCACCGTGCCGTCCTTTTCGAACGACGGCTTGAGCGCCGCCAGCGCTTCGAGCGACGTCTCCGGACGGGGGCCTTCATCTTTGTCGATAACGGTCGGCCCCTTCTTTCCCGGGATCTCGACCGGCACGGTCTCCGCTTTGAAGCGGCATGCGGTCATGGCCGCCACGGCCTTCTGATGGCTCGCGAGCGCGAAGGCATCCTGGTCGGCGCGCGACACGCCGGCCTTCTTGGCGGTGTATTCGGCGAGGTTGCCCATGTGGGTGTTCGAGAACGAGTCCCACAGCCCGTCGTGGATCATGCCGTCGACGAGCTGGCTGTTGCCCGCCTTGATGCCGCCGCGCATCCCGTACACGTAGTGGGGCGCGTTCGACATCGATTCCATTCCGCCGGCCACGATGCACTGCTCGTCGCCCGCCCGGATGGCCTGGGCGGCGAGCATCACGGCCTTGAGTCCCGACCCGCAGACCTTGTTGATCGTGAGCGCCGGAACCGTCCCCGGGAGACCGGCGTGAATCGCCGCCTGGCGGCCAGGCGCCTGGCCCACCCCGCCCTGGAGCACGTTCCCCATGATCACTTCCTCGACGGTCCCGACCTCGATCCCGGCGCGGCGCACCGCCTCGCGGATCACCAGCGCGCCGAGTTTGGGCGCGGACAAGGGTGAGAGGCCGCCCAGGTACTTGCCGATCGGCGTGCGGCAAGCGGAGAGAATGACGGGGGTGGTGCTGTCGGGCATCCTTTCAAACTAACGGTGTCAGTGAGCGGGTGCTAACCTCTTCTTGCAACTTCGCCACGAAATCAGCGATGGACAGCACTGTCTGCTTGTTCCCCGCTCCCCGTCCCCGCACCGCCACCGAGCCCGCATCGGCCTCGCGCTGCCCCACCACGGCCATGTACGGGATTTTCTGCAGCTCGCCGTCGCGGATCCGGTAGTTGAGGGTCTCGTTGCGCTCGTCAAGATGCGAGCGGATGCCCGCCGCGCGCAGCCGCTCGTGCAGCGCGCGCGCAGCAGGCGCCTGCGCGTCCGAGATGGGCAACACGCGGACCTGCTCGGGAGCAAGCCAGAGGGGGAACGCCCCCGCGAAGTGCTCGATCAGGAATCCGACGAACCGCTCCAGCGTGCCGTAGATCGCGCGGTGGATCATGACCGGCTGATGCGGGCGGTTGTCCTCCCCCGTGTACTCCAGGCGGAAGCGCTCGGGGAGCTGGAAATCGAGCTGGATCGTGGATCCCTGCCACTCGCGGCCGATGGCGTCGTTGAACTTGACGTCGATCTTGGGACCGTAGAACGCGCCGCCGCCCTGGTCGATCCGGTAGGTGAGGCCGCGCCGCTTCAGGGCCTGCTCGAGCGCCCGCTCCGCCGCCGTCCACAAGTCGTCCGAGCCGAGCTTCTTTTCCGGCCGCGTGGCGAGATCGAGGCGATAGCTCAACCCGAACGTCTTCCCGAGCACCAGCTCCACGATGTCGAGCAGCCGGAAGATCTCATCCTCGATCTGGTCCTCGCGCAGGAAAATGTGCGCGTCGTCCATGGTGAGGCCGCGCACGCGCAGCATCCCATGCAGCGTCCCCGACCGCTCGTTGCGATACACGTTGGCGATCTCGGCGAGCCGGATCGGCAGGTCACGGTAGCTGCGCTGCTGCGAGGCGTAGATGAGGATGTGCATCGGGCAGTTCATCGGCTTCACCCGATAGCGCACCTCCTCCGCCTCACCTTCCCCCGCCGCCATCGGGGGGAATTGATTCTCGGCGTACAGCGGCAAGTGACCGGAGCGCAGGAACAGCTGCTCGCGCGTCACGTGCGGCGTGTACACGAGCGAGTAGCCGCGCTCGAGGATCGTATCCTCGATAAATCGCCGCAGCTGGAACTGGAGCATGGCGCCCTTGGGATGCCAGAAGATCAATCCCGGTCCCGTGTCCTCCTGGATCGAATAGAGATCGAGCTGCTTCCCCAGCACCCGATGGTCGCGCTTCTTGGCCTCCTCGAGGCGCCGCACGTAGCCCTCGAGGTCCTCCTTGGTGAACCAGGCAGTGCCGTAGATGCGCTGCAGCATCTGGCGGCGCTCGTCGCCGCGCCAGTAAGCGCCGGCGGCGTGCAGCAGCTTGAAGTGCTTGATCCGCCCGGTGCTCGGCACGTGGGGCCCGCGGCACAGGTCCACGAACGGGCCGTCGGTGTAAACCGAAATCACCTCGTCCGGACCGAGGTCCTCGATGCGCTCGAGCTTCAGCGGGTCGTCCTTGAAGCGCCGCTTCGCCTCCGCGCGGTCCACCTCCTCGCGCACGAACGGGTAATCGGCCTTCACAACCTCCACCATCTTGTTTTCGATTGCCTCCAGATCCTCCGGCGCGAAGGGCCGTCCCACCTCGAAGTCGTAGTAGAACCCGTCCTCGATCGGAGGACCAAAGCCGATCTTCGCCTGGGGGAACAGTTGCCGCACGGCCGTCGCCAGGACGTGGGCCGAGGAGTGGCGTAGCAGCTCGAGCGCCTGCGGATCCTTGTCCGTGATGATGGTGACCTTCGCCCCGTCGGGGAGCGGGCGCGTCAGATCCCACACGGTGCCGTTCACGCGCACCGCGAGGGCCGCCTTCGCGAGCCCCGGTCCGATCGCCTTCGCGAGGTCGGCGCCGGTGGAGCCGGCGGGGACGCGTTTCTCGCTCCCGTCGGGGAGCGTGACACGGATTTCGGGAGGCATCAGGTCAGTTGGCCGGCTGACCGGTCGTCGCGGGAGTGCCCGTCATGGGCGGCACGCGACGCCCGTCGCGGAAGTAGAGCGCGACGGTGAACAGGATCACCGCGGCGATTGCGAACCAGCGCGCGATGCGGCTCGGCGCGAGCACCGGAGACTCGTCGGGCATGGGACGGTATTTTAGCACAAACGGAAGGATGGTGAAGGACCTCCACCAACCTCCACCAACCTGTTCTATTATAAGGAATGCCCGAGCCGCGCTTCGAGCTTCCGCCGCAATACGACCCGCACGCCGTCGAGCGCCCGCTGTACCGGCGCTGGCTCGAGCGCGGCGTGTTTACAGCCCGGGTGGACTCCCCCAAGCCGCCGTACGTGATCGTGATCCCCCCGCCTAACGTCACGGCCGTGCTGCACATGGGCCAGGGGCTGAACAACGTGACGCAGGACGTGCTCATCCGGTTCGAGCGGATGCGCGGCCGCGAAGCCCTGTGGCTCCCGGGCACCGACCACGCCGGGATCGCCACGCAGAACGTGGTGGAGCGCCTGATCGCGAAGGAGGGGAAGACCCGCTTCGACCTGGGCCGCGAGGCGTTCGTCGCGCGGGTCTGGGCGTTCGTGCGCGAGACCGGCCCCACCATTCTCGAGCAGCTCAAGATGATCGGCGCGTCGTGTGATTGGACCCGCACGCGGTTCACCCTCGACCCGGCCTACTCGCAGGCGGTGCGGGAAGTGTTCGTGCGCCTGTGGAAAGAAGGGCTCATCTATCGGGGCCATCGGGTAATCCACTGGTGCCCGCGCTGCCTCACGGCGCTGTCGGACGAGGAGGCCGAATCGAAGGACATCGACGGCAAGCTGTACTACATCCGCTATCCCGTGGAGGGCGGCCCCAAGCCCTACCTCACGGTGGCCACGACGCGCCCCGAGACGCTGCTGGGCGACACGGCGGTGGCCGTGAATCCCAAGGACCCGCGCCATCGAGCCTTCGTCGGCAAGGTGGCCCGGGTGCCGATCATCGACCTGCCGGTGCCGATCCTCGCCGATGACGCGGTCGAGCCCGGGTTCGGAACGGGGTTCGTGAAGGTGACCCCGGCGCATGACGCGACGGATTTCGAGATCGGGCTGCGGCACAAGCTCGAGATGCCGCTGGTGATGACCGAGGACGCGCGGATGGAGCATCCGACCCGCGTGCCGAAGGCGCTCGCCGACCTCGACCGCTTCGACGCGCGCGAAAAGATCGTAGACATGCTCAAGGAGCGCGGCCTGCTCGAGACGGTCGAGCCGCATCGGCATGCGGTACGCCACTGCTACCGCTGCGACTCGGTGGTGGAGCCACGGCTATCCGATCAGTGGTTCGTGAAGATGAAGCCGCTCGCGGAGCCGGCGCTCGAGGCGTACCGGACCGGGGCCATTCGCCTCGTGCCCGAGCGGTGGGGCGCGACGTACGAGCACTGGATGGAAAACATCCGGGACTGGAATATCTCGCGGCAGCTGTGGTGGGGTCACCGCATCCCGGTGTTCAACTGCACCAAGTGCGCCCATCAATGGGCCGACCGCGAGGACCCGAAGGCCTGCCCCAAGTGCGGCGGGCCGGTCGAACAGGACCCCGACGTGCTCGACACGTGGTTCTCGTCCTGGCTGTGGCCGTTCGCGACGCTCGGGTGGCCGGACAAGACGCCCGATGTGGCCCGCTTCTATCCCGGGCATACGCTCGTCAGCGGCTCGGACATCCTGTTCTTCTGGGTCGCCCGCATGATCATGGCGGGCTACCACTTCAAGGGCGACAAGCCGTTCCAGACTGTGTACCTCCACGGCATCGTGCGGGACACGCAGCATCGCAAGATGTCGAAGTCGCTGGGCAACGGCATCGACCCGCTCGACGTGGTCCGGAAGTTCGGCGCGGACGCGCTGCGCTGGACGACCATCGCCGGCGTGTCGCTCGGGTCGGACCTTATGCTCGACCCGAACGACCTCGAGACAACCTTCGCGCCGGGCCGGAACTTCGCGAACAAGCTCTGGAACATTGGACGCTTCATCTTGGCGCAACTGCCGGACCAGGTGCCGTCTATCGGCAACTTGGATCCGTCGCGACTCGCGCTGGCAGATCGATGGATTCTCGGCCAGGCCCACAAGACGATCGTGGCTGCCACGGAACAGCTCGAGACGTTCCGCCTCGACGACGCTGCCAAGACCTGCTTCGAGTTCGCGTGGAGCGATCTCGCTGACTGGTACGTGGAGGCAGTCAAGCCGCGCCTCGCAGCGGCGACGTCGCCCTCCGCAGCAGCCCAGCGGGCGCCCGCTGCTTCGGGCGACGCCGCCGCTGCTCAGGCCGTCCTGGCGTTCTGCTTCGACACTGTGCTCCGGCTGCTACATCCAGTCGTGCCTTTCATTACAGAAGAGTTGTGGCAGAAGCTTCCCGGCCGACAGCCCGAAGACCTTCTTGCGGTCGCAGCCTGGCCTACCGTGCCAGCGGCGTTCCCGAAGCTTCGGGCTGACTTCGAATTCGCGCGCGTTCAGGAGGCGATCTCCAGGATCCGGGCGATTCGCGCAGAATACCGCGTGGCTCCTAAGACGCGCGTCGCAGCTACTATCAAACCGAGAACGGAGCTGATCAGAGCCGCATTCGACGGAGAACGCGACACGATCATGCGTCTGGCCCAGCTTTCCGAGCTGCAGTTCGATGGCAGCTTGAGGGGCGCAGGCGCGCACGCTGTGCTCGCGGACGGGAGCGAGGTGTTCGTCGCCCTGTCGGATGCGATCGACGTGCAGCAGGAGTGTCGGCGTTTGTCGGGCGAGCTGACCCGTCTCGAGCAACAGCTCGCGGGGCTCAGCACCAAGCTGGCCAACCAGCAATTCGTCGCGCGGGCGCCCGCCGAGGTGGTCGCCAAGGAGCGCGAGAAGGAGCGGGCGTGGCGAGACCAGCGGCAGGTGCTGGCCGACAAGCTCAAGTCGCTGGGCTGCTCCTAAGCGCCCTGGCGTTCGGCTGCGCGAGCCAGGGTCCGCCACCGGGCGGCCCGCCCCGCACCACGCCCGCCGCCATCCTGCGCACGACACCTGAGTCGGGAGCGGTCGTGCCGGATTTCCGGGGCAAGGCCGTCGTCCAGTTCGACGAGGTGATCGACGAGACGCCCGGCGGCGCAGGTGGCGGAGGCGCTATCACCGGCCTGGCGCAGAAGGTCGTGTTGTCGCCGGTCGCGGGCGATGTCAACGTGTCCTGGCACCGCAGCGCCATTCACATCCAGCCGGAGGAGGGGTGGAAGCCGAACCGCGTGTACCACCTCGAGCTGCTGCCCGGGATCGCGGACCTGCACCGCAACGTCACGAAGACCGGCACGACCATCGTCTTCTCCACCGGCGGCCCCCTGCCCGGGGCCGGGCTCAGCGGTACGGTGGTGCTGTGGGTCGAGCAGCGGCTGCTCGCCCAGGCCGTGATCCGGGCCGCTCCGCTCCCCGATACCGCCGCCTACGTCACGCTGACGGACTCCGCCGGAAACTTCCGGCTGCGGGAGATCCCTCCCGGGCGCTATCGTGTGTGGGCCCTGCAGGACCAGAACAACAACCGCCGCCTCGACCGGCGCGAGCTGTTCGACACGGTCACCGTCACGGTCGACTCGACGGCGAGTGTCGTGCTCTGGGCGTTCGTGCACGACACCGTCGGCCCGCGGATCCGCACCATCGAGTCGCTGGACTCGACCACCCTGCGCATCAGCTTCTCGCAGCCGCTCGATCCGGCGCGGCCGCCCGATACGACCGCGGTGCGCGTGTTCGCCCTGCCCGACACGACGCCCGTCGGCGTGCGGGCGCTGTACCGGCCGGCCCAGTTCGATTCGCTGCAGGCGCGGGCGCGCGCGGTGGCCGATTCGCTCAAGCGGCTGCAGGATACCACGGCCCGGCGAGATACGACGGCGCGCCGGGACAGCTCGCGCGCCCGAGCGGCGCCCCCCTCTCCGCCTCGCGTTGCGGCAGCCCCGCGGTCGCCTCAGGACACCTCCGCAGCCCGCGTCGATACGGCTCGCGTGCGCAAGCTCCTGGCACAGCGTCCCGTGCCCTACGACCGGCTCGTCGTCCAGACCGCGCCGCCGCTCACCCCGGGTGCGAAGTACCTCGTGCGCGTGCGCGGGGCGATCAACCTGAGTGGCGTCGCCGGGGACGGCGTTGGCGTGGTGGAGATCCCCGTGCCGAAACCCGCGCCCCGCGACTCGACGAAGGCCAAGACGCGATGACCGACCCCCGTCGCCGGCTGCCCGCGGTGGAAGCCCTGCTCGCCGAGGCCGATGTCGCCGCGCTCCTGACCGCACATCCACGGGCCCTGGTGGTGCGAGCCGTGCGGGACACGATCGAGCACGCGCGCGCCGACGGCGGCAGCACACCGCCCGAGGGCTGGGGTGCGGCCGTCCGCGCGCGGGTGCAGCGCCTCGCCGCCCCGTCGCTCCTGCCGCTGATCAACGCGACCGGCGTGGTGCTGCACACCAACCTCGGCCGAGCGCCGCTGGCGCGCGCCGCCCGCGAAGCAATGACCCGCATCGCCGCGGGATATTCCAATCTGGAATACGACCTCGCGCAGGGGACCCGGGGCTCACGCCACACGCTGTGCCGGGACCTCCTGGTCGAATTAACGGGCGCGGAAGACGCCATCGTCGTGAACAACGCCGCCGGCGCCCTGCTCGTCGCCCTCTCGGCGCTGGCCCGCGACGGCGAGGCCGTCGTGTCGCGCGGCGAGCTGGTCGAGATCGGAGGCGCGTTCCGGATCCCGGATATCATGGCCCGCTCGGGGGCCACCCTGGTCGAGGTAGGGACCACGAACCGCACGCACCTCACGGACTACGAAGCCGCGGTCACCGACCGCACCCGGCTGCTGCTCAAGGTCCATCGCTCGAATTTCCAGGTCACCGGCTTCACCGCCGAGGTATCCGCGCAGGAGATCGCCGGGGTCGCGCGCGCGCGGGGCGCCGCGAGCCTGTACGATCTCGGCAGCGGGCTCCTGGCCGACCTCTCGCCCTGGGGGCTCGCCGGCGAGCCCACCGTGGCCGAGGCGCTCGCGAGCGGCGTGGACGCCGTCGCCTTTTCGGGCGACAAGCTGCTCGGCGGCCCGCAAGCCGGGATCCTGCTCGGCACGCGAGACGCGATCGCCACGTGTCGCAAGGATCCGCTGGCGCGGGCTGTCAGGTCCGACAAATTCACGCTCGCCGCGCTCGAGGCGACGCTCGCTCTGTACCGAGATCCGGAGCGGGCACGGGTTGAGATACCCGTACTGCGGATGCTTACTGAAGACGTCGCGGAAATACGTCGGCGCGGAGACGCGTTGCAGCAAGGCGTGGGTAAAGACGCGGAGGTCGTCGAGGGTGAATCAGAGGTCGGGGGAGGCTCCTTCCCCGGCGCCAAGCTGAGGACGTGGCTGGTCCGCCTCGATCCTGGTACCCGACACCTGACACCTGACACCCTGGCGGCGAGGTTGCGGGGAGGCACCCCTCCCATCATCGCCCGTATCGCCGACGATCGGGTCGTCCTCGATCCGCGCACCATCTTCCCTGACGAGCTGGAGAGCGTGGCGCGCGCGGTGCGGGCCGCGCTGGATGCCTGACGCCCGCGCGGCGGCCGGCCGCCGCGCCGTCTTTCTCGACCGCGCACCATCTTCCCTGACGAGCTGGAGAGCGTGGCGCGCGCGGTGCGGGCCGCGCTGGATGCCTGACGCCCGCGCGGCGGCCGGCCGCCGCGCCGTCTTTCTCGACCGCGACGGCACCATCGTGGAGGACCCGGGATTCCTGCACGAGCCCGGCAAGGTCCGTCTGCTCCCAGGCGCCGGCGAGGCGATTCACCAGTTGAACCAAGCGGGCTGGCTGGTGATCACCGTCTCCAACCAGTCGGGAATCGCGCGCGGCCTGTACGACACAGCGGCCTACAGCGCGGTGCAGCGCCGTCTGGTGGAGCTGCTCGCGACGCACGACGCCCGGCTCGACGCCGCGTATTTCTGCCCGCATCACCCCGAGTTCACCGGTCCATGCGAGTGCCGCAAGCCCGGGCTCAAGCTGTTTCGAGACGCGACGGCCGCATTCGGGTTGGACCTGACGCAGTCCCGTTGGGTGGGCGACCGGCTGAGCGACGTCGCACCGGCGCGCAAGCTGGGCGGGCGCGCGCTGCTCGTGGCGACGGGGCACGGCGCGACGCATGTCGGGAAGGCGCGCGCGCTCGGCATCGCGGTCGTGCCCGACCTCGCCGCCGCCGCCGCCGAGATTGTGCGCGGCGGGTAGGGCCCGCAGATTGCTGGGCGCCATGGAGCCGTGGAGACTGGTCGCCCTGCTCGCGCTCAGCGCGAGCGCCCTCGCCGCGCAGGGGAAGCGAACGATCGCCGTGGGCGACACGGTACGCGACTCGCTCACGCGGCACGACGCCGTGCTTCCCGCGGAGAGCACCTACACGCAGCAGTGGCGGCTCGCGGGCACGGCGGGCAAGACCGTCACCATCGACCTCGCAGCGCACGCGTTCGACGCGTACGCCTTCCTGCTCGGCCCCGGCTTCGAGGGTGCGACGCCCCAGGACGATGACTCGGGCGGCCGCTGCAACGCCCGGCTTACCGTACGCCTGCCCCGAACGGGAGACTACTTCATCGTGGTGACGAGCAGCGAGCGATTCGCGACCGGGGCGTTCACACTCAGCGTCGTCCCCGGAACGAAGCCTCGCTCGCTCGCCCCTTGCGATAAATGACGCCGGTTCCGGTGGCCGTGCTCGTCTCGGGCGGCGGCACGAACCTCCAGGCGCTGCTCGACGCGCTGCGCGACTCGGCCGTAGCACGGGTCGCACGCGTGGTCGCGAGCGCCGCCGGCGCGGGCGCGCTCGAGCGGGCGCGGCGGGCGGGGGTCCCTACGGTCGTGCTCACGGACCCCGAGGATCCCGCCGAGTTCGTGACCGCCACCGGCGACGCGCGGCTCGTCGTGCTCGCGGGATACGTGAAACGCATTCCGCCCGCCGCGGTCGCGCGGCTTCGCTGGCGCGTGATTAATATCCATCCGGCCTTGCTCCCCGCGTTCGGCGGCCCCGGGATGTACGGCCGCCGCGTCCACGAAGCCGTGCTCGCGAGCGGCGCCACGCTCTCGGGAGCGACCGTCCACTACGTGGACGAGGAGTATGACCGGGGTCCGATCATCGCGCAGTGGCCCGTGCCCGTCCGTCCGCACGACACGCCGGAGACGCTCGCCGCACGCGTCCTGGAAGTGGAGCATCGGTTGCTGCCGCAGGTCGTGTTGGAGTTGGCGCGGCTGGGCGTACCAGAGGAGGCGGTGCGGCTGGTCCAGAGTGGGTCCGGTTTCGTGGCGGGTGACCAACCTTCAGTGAGATTCCGGGATGAGCGATAGATCGAGACGTCTCAGCGTGCTCGTGCTTCTTCTGTCCGCCCTTCCGCCGGTCCGCCTGTCCGCCCAAGGCGACGTGGATCACCTCGCGCTCCGGTTCGCCTCCATGACCGCCGTCACCGGTCTCGAGCAGGCCATGGCCGACTCGCTCCGGGTGCTGCTCCCCGGCAGCGTGCGCGATCGAGCGGGCAACGTGACGCTCACGCTGGGTCAGGGCTCCCCCAAGCGCCTCTGCACCTGCCCGCTCGACGAAGTCGGCTACGTCGTGGGCAACATCCTGCCCGACGGGTTCCTGCTGTTGCGGCGCGTGGGAGGTGGAGGGGCGGGCCGTACCGCGTCGCCGCTGCTCGATCAGCAGCTCGAGGGGCACCGCGTGACCGTGTTTGGAACGCGCGGCGCGGTGCCCGGCGTCGTCGCCGTGAAGTCGACGCACCTGACGCGCGGCCGCGTGGGGCCCGCGGGCGGCGCGCCCGATCCCGTCTTCACGGTGGACAACGCATACGTGGACGTGGGCGCGACCTCCGCGGCCGAGGTACAGGGTCTCGGGATCGCGGTGCTCGCGCCCGTGTCGCTCGCCAAGCGGCCGCAACTGTACGGTGAGCGGCTGCTCGCCGCCCCGTCCGCGGGACGGCGCGCCGCCTGTGCCGCGCTCGCCGCGGCGGTGCAATCGAAGCCAAACGTGAAGGGCACGGTCGTCGTCGCCTTCACGGTGCAGAGCCTCTATGCGAGCGACGCCGGCCTCGCGAGCGTGAAAGCGCTGCTCGGGCCGTTCGACGACATCAAGACCGCTGTGCTGCCGGCGCGCTATGCGGACACGGCGGTGGAGACCGTGGCCCTGGGCGACGCGGACAGGCTCGTCCGGGAAATCGCGCAATGGATGGAGGGACGATGAGAACGGTCAGAGGCTGCGTGCTGGCGCTGCTTCTTCTGTCCGCCAGTCCGCCGGTCCGCCTGTCCGCCCAAGATTCCACGCGAATCTCCGAAGCGCAGGCCGTCCTCGCCCCGCTCGTGGAATCCTACGGCGTCTCCGGCGCCGAGGGCCCGGTGCGGGAGACGGTGAAGCGACTCCTGCCGGCGTGGGCCACGTCCTCGACCGACACCGCGGGCAACCTGTGGGTGCGGGTCGGCCAGGGTAACCCGGTGGTCGTGTTCGTCGCGCACCTGGACGAAATCGGCTTCCGGGTGACCGGGATCCGCGACGACGGCACGCTCGAGCTCGAGACCCGCGGCGGATTCATCTTGTCCCTGTTCGAGGCAAAACCGGCGCTGGTGCATACTGACAAGGGCATCGTCGCCGGGGTCTTCCTGCCGCGCGACTCCGGCTTCACGCGCCACACCCCTCCCCCGCTCCGTGTCAGCGTGGGCACCGCTTCGCGAGCGGCCACCCTGGCTCGGGGCATAGGCCCCGGGGCGACGCTGACGATGCCGAAGCAGTACGTGCGCCTGGCCGGCACCCGCGCGACGGGCCGGTCGTTCGACGACCGCGTCGGCTCGACGGCACAGCTCCTCGCGCTGCGGCACCTGGACCGCGCGGCGCTCAAGCACCAGGTGATTTTCATCTGGAGCGTGCGCGAGGAAATCGGACTCGAGGGCGCGGCCGCAGCGGCTGCGTCGCTCGGCACGACGCCGCGGCGCGTCCACGCCATCGACACGTTCGTGTCGGCGGACTCGCCGCTCGAGCTGCCCAACTTCGCCGTGGCGCCGATCGGGCTGGGGGCGGTGGCGCGGGCGCTGGACAACTCGTCCATCACGCCCCCCGCCTACGTGGACTCCCTGGTCCAGGTGGCGCGGGCGCGCGGCGTCGCGCTGCAAATCGGCACCACCAACGGCGGCAACGACGGATCCGAATTCACCCCGTACGGTGTGGTGGACGTCGCCATCGGCTGGCCGCTGCGCTACTCCCATTCCCCCGCCGAGGTGATCGACCTGAAGGACGTGGTGAGCCTCGCCGACATCATCCGGGCCGTGGCCGAGACCTGGTGAAGGCACGAGCCCTGCTGTCGGTGTCGGACAAGCGCGGCATCGTGGAGCTGGCGCGCGAGCTGGTCGCGCTCGGCTGGGAGATCGTCTCCACCGGTGGCACCGCGGAGGCCCTACGCCAGGCGGGCATCTCCGTGATCCCGATCGAGCAGGTGACGGGATTCCCCGAGATGATGGATGGTCGAGTGAAGACGCTGCACCCCAAGGTGCACGGCGGCCTGCTCGCCCGCCGGGCCCATCCCGGGGACCGCGCCGCGCTCGCCGAGCACGGCATCACGCCGATCGACCTGGTCGTCGTCAACCTCTATCCGTTCCGCGAGACGGTCGCGAAGCCCGGCGTCACCTTCGAGCAGGCGATCGAGCAGATCGATATCGGCGGCCCCTCGATGCTCCGCTCGGCCGCGAAGAATCACCAGGACGTGTTCGTTGTTGTCGATCCGGACGATTATCCGCAGGTGATAGCAGCGCTGAAGCAAGGCGAACTGACCCCGGGCGCCAGCCCGGGGAACAAGGACCGACCGGGCACCCCGGGCTCGCGCCCGGGGTCAGTCGACCCGGGGTTACGTCGTCGCCTAGCCGCCAAGGTGTTCGCGCATACAGCCGCGTACGACGCCGCGATCCACGGTTACCTCACCAAGGACGCGCCCGGGTGGCCCGAGCGGATCACGCTCGCGCTCGAGCGCCGCCAGGAGCTCCGCTACGGGGAGAATCCGCACCAGGCCGCGGCCCTATACGCGACGGCGGAGCCCGGCATCCGCGACCTGGAGCAGCTTTCCGGAAGAGAGCTGTCGTTCAACAATCTGCTGGACCTGGACGCGGGGCTCCTGGCGGTCGCGCCCTGGAGCTCGAGCGGTGCCGACCGCGCCGCGTGCGCCATCATCAAGCACACCACGCCGTGTGGCATCGCGCTGGGCCGCTCAGCGCGCGAGGCATACGAGCGCGCCCTCGCCACGGATCGCACGTCCGCGTTCGGATCGGTGATCGCCTTCAATGTGGCGGTGGACCGCGCGGCGGCGGAGGCAATGCGAGAGCTGTTCGTCGAGGTGGTGGTGGCACCCGCGTTCGCGGACGACGCCATCGCTGTGTTCCGGGAGAAGAAGAACCTGCGCGTGGTGCGGCTCCCGGCCGGAGAGGCCGCCGGTTGGGACTGGAAGCGGATTCGGGGCGGGTTCCTCGCGCAGCAGCGCTCCCACATCCAGCAGGTGATGGATGAAACCGGCTGGAAGGTCGTGACCAGGAGGCCGCCAGGCGACGTCGAGTGGCGCGACCTGCGCTTCGCCTGGGGCGCCGTGGGCGCGGTCAAGTCGAACGCGATCCTGCTCGCCCGTGACGAGGCCGCGATCGGGATCGGCGCGGGGCAGACGTCGCGCGTGGACGCATCGTTCCTAGCGATCCACAAGGCGCGCCAGCAGGGTCACGATCCCAAGGGCGCCGTGTTAGCTTCCGACGCGTTCTTTCCCTTCGCGGACGGGGTAGAAGAAGCCGCGCGGGCGGGCGTGCGCGCGATCATCCAGCCGGGCGGCTCGGTGAAGGACGCCGAGGTCGTGGCGGCGGCCGATGAGGCGGACTTGGCGATGGTGTTCACCGGCATTCGACAGTTCAGGCACTGACCTATGACGACCATGACCGAGCCTCAGCGGCTCTCCCAGCCTTCGTACGCCGCGGTGACACCCGAGGGTCCGCCGTATCTCTGGGCGGGCCTCGTGGCCCTGGGCGCCCTGGTGCTGTACGTGTTGACGCTCGCACCCACCACGCAGTTCTGGGACACCTCGGAATACATCGCCGCCGCCTACGTGCTCGGGATCCCGCATCCGCCCGGCAATCCGCTGTTCGTGCTGATCGCCCACACGTGGGGCCTGTTGCCGCTCGCGGCAGGGTACGCCATGCGGATCAACTTGCTGGCGGCCGTCACGAGCGCGATCGCGGCCGGGTGCTGGTTCCTGGTGAGCGAGCGCTGGATGCGGGCGTGGGTGCCCGCGCGGCTGCCGCGCCGCCTCGCCGCCGTAGCGGGGGCCCTCGCCGCGGCCACGGCGTTCACCGTGTGGAACCAGTCGGTGGTGAACGAGAAGGTCTACACGCTGTCGCTGCTCTCGATCGCCCTGGTGCTGTGGCTCATCGTGCGCTGGGACGATCAGCCCGCCGGCGAAGGGCACGACCATCATCTCCTGATGATCGTGTTCCTGCTCGCCCTGACGTCCACCAACCATATGATGGGCGTGCTGGTGGGGCCGGTGGTCCTGGTGCTGCTGTACCCGCTCCTCAAGGACCAGCGGCCGGCGGACGACGCCGCGCGCCGGGTCGAGTGGTCGCAGTGGTTCGTGTTCTGCAGCGTCTACGCGCTGATCGTGGCGAGCGGGCTCGAGAATTCGGGCCCGTTGAAGCTCGCCGCCGTGCTGTTCCTCGGCGCGCTGGCGTACGCGTTCATCCAGGCGCGCAACTGGGAGTTCGCGGTCGCGGTGCTGCTGGTCGCGATCGTGGGCGTGTCGGTCTACCTCTTCCTCCCGCTCCGCGCGGCGCACTTCCCACCCATCAACGAAGGCGAGCCGACGACGGCGAAGGCGCTGTGGGACGTGCTCACTCGCCAGCAGTACGGCAAGCCGCCCGTGTGGGAGCGGCAGGCGACGTTGTGGGCCCAGCTCGGGATGTGGTTCCAGTATTTCAGTTGGCAATGGGGACGTGATTTTCCCCGCAACATTCAGTACGGCCTGGCGGTGCTGTTCGGGGCGGTCGGCCTGCTTGGCGCGGTGCGCCATTGGCTGGCGGACCGCCGCCGCGCGATCGCGATGACCGTACTCATGGCCACGTTCACGCTGCTCCTGATCTTTTACTTGAACTTCAAGTACGGCTACTCGTGGGACGCCGACAAGCAGCTCGCGCGAGAGGTGCGCGAGCGCGACTACTTCTTCATCGCGTCGTTCGCGCTGTGGGGTGTGTGGGTCGGGATGGGGCTCGCGACCCTCATGGAGTGGATCAGCGAGGGCCTCGAGCTCCGCGTGCCCGACGGCGCCCGCCGTTGGATGCTCGCGACGCCGGTGCTCGCACTCGCGCTCATCCCGCTGTGGGGGAATCATCTCACCGCCTCGCGCAAGGGTGAGACCCTGGCGCGCGATTTCGCGTACGACCTGCTGCAGTCGGTCGAGCCCTACGGCGTGCTCGTGACGGCGGGCGACAACGATACCTTCCCCCTGTGGTACGCCCAGGAGGTCGAGCACGTTCGCCAGGACGTGACCGTCGTGAACCTGTCGCTCGCGAACACCGACTGGTATGTGCGCCAGCTGCAGCGCCGGCCGCTTGCGAACTTCGATTCCACGACGGCGCCCGCGATCTACCGGGGCCGTGCCTGGCCCAAGCCCACGGGCAAGCTGCTCAGCTTCTCAGACACTTACGTGCAGGACTCGCTGCAGCCTGTGTATTGGCTCGGCGAGCACAAGACGTACGCGAACCTGGGCGGGGTCACGGTCACGCTCGATCCCCAGCAGCTCGGCCGCCAGTATCTCGAGCGCGCGGACGTGATCGTGCTTCAGGCGATCAAGGACCAGATGGGCAAGCGGCCGATCTACTACTCGCGCACGGTGGGCCCGTACGCCGACCAGTTCGGCCTCACCGGGTACCTCGAAGGGCACGGCTTCGCGCGCAAGCTGCACTCGCAGCCGCTCGCCGAGCGGGACAGCATCAAGCTGATGTCCGTGTTCGGTTTCGTGAACCTGCCGCGCACGGAGGCGCTCGCCTTCGGCGTGTATCACGCGGACGCCGCGGCGCGCCATCGCCCGCGCGGCTGGGTGGACCGGCCGTCGGAAGGGATCCTCGCGACGTACGGGCTGTTGTATCAGTCTTTGGCGCAGGCGCTGCGGTCCACCAACCCGGAGGTCGCGAACCGGGCCCTTCTGCTCGCCGACTCGGTGTTCAAGAACACCAGCTACGGGTACATCCCCCCGACCGAGCGTTGACCGGCGCGCGGGCGCGCGGCTAGGTTGCCTCCAGTTCGGGAGGGCTAGACCTAACTGGTAAGGCGGCGGTCTTGAAAGACAACGGCCCCAAGCGGGGCCGTTGCTTTTATAGCTAACTGTGACGCCGTAGGACCGCGCCTGACGCGTGCCGCAGCGCGCCGCCGGCAAAGTTACGACAAAGTTTTATCCGCCAAGGTCGGCCGGGATTATGACGGGATACTCGCGCGAGCTGCCGCGCTTGCGCCGCACCAGGTCCAGGAACGCCTTCGGGTCTGGCTTCCGCAAGGTGCCCTTCTCAAACAACGCGATAACCGTTCCCGCCAAGCGATAGCCGCCACAATGCAGACACTTGAACACCGTGCTGTCACCGATGCTGTAGCCGCCGTCAGAGGCTGCGCCACATACCGGACATGGTACCTTGTCGGCCATTGGGCTACCTCCCTTTGTTATGCCCCTCAATCCTTCCTTCACTATTATCGGCCACTATTATCGGCGCTCGCGCTGAAACTGCGCGCCAAAACGCGACGACGCAACGGAGACAGAATGACCGAGCCAACCTTTAGCCTCGTGCTCACCGCCGCGCAGGCGCACCAACTGTTCCGGCTCGTGGGCATTGGCGAGCTGGCCCTGACCGAGCACTACCGCAACGGCTGGCTGCCCACGGGACACGGCGACGCTCCGCTCACGCAGCGGTGGATCAGTGCGATGAAGGACGCGCCGTCCTTGGAGCGACCGTTGGGCCAGTTGCGCGAATGGCTCCGACAGCAAGAGAAGGCGAAGCCGTGACACAGCGCGGGCCGACCTGCGTTTGCGCAACCGCGACGAGCCGGGACTTGGTGCTGACGTGCGCCCTCTACGCCGGGGATGCCGTGTTGTTGGCCGTGAATTTTGAACCCGGCCAGCGCGGCGGTGTCGGGCGCCGCGTATCGGAGGGTGAGATTATGCGACTGTGCGGCTGGCGCACGCACGCGATGTTTGACAGGTACAACGTGATTGATGAAGCGGACCTTGCGGCCGCCGTCGGTCGGCGCTTTGCCGCGCCGAACGGCAAAGGAGCGACAAAATCGGGCCTTCTGACGGTACCACTGAGCCGCTAAGTTCAAGCGCAGTAACACGGGAGGGCTAGACCTAACTGGTAAGGCGGCGGTCTTGAAAACCGCTGGGCGCAAGCCCGTACAGGTTCGAGTCCTGTGCCCTCCGCTTTCTACCGCAACAACTTGCCGCGTCGCGGCCATTGGGGTCAGGCGCCTCCACTCGCCGCCGTCGAGCCGAGGATCGCGTCAAAGCCCGTGCGATCACCCTTCCGGCATGGTGGACAAGCATCATGTGCGCCCGCCGCGACCGGACGAGCCGCGCGCTCATGATTCCGCACGCGCGCGCGTTGCTATTCCGGCGCTGTGTGCGGGGCTAGAGTTACGTGACGGGCTTCGGTGTCTCGTGAGGCGCTGGGTTTGTACTGCCGAGCGTGTGCCGCAAGCCGATCCGGCCGACGCAGTCACTACGGCAAAAATGTCGAGTGGATGGAAAGGGTCAGCGACGAGCAATGCCGCCGATGATCCTCAGTCATCCGAATGATCACGATAACCGCCCTTTTTCATCCAACTCGGCACTGGCGGCGTCGGCACGCGCGCCGGCTTGGGAGCGACTCGCTGGGGCGGAGTCGACGCCGGAATCGAGCTAGGGAACTTGTAGCTCGCCGGATTTTGGAGAACGCTATCGAGATTGCTGACCTTCATCGGATGCTGCTGCGCCATGGCCGCCACGACAGCGGCGAGCTGATCGATTTCCCCCGATCCGATACGGCGTAATTGTTGCCAAATTGCCGATCGACCCAACTGCTGGAAATCTTCGCGCACGAAGATCAGATTGTCGCCGGTATGAAAACGTTCCCACAGGGTGACATCCCTCTCCAGCGCCGCCAGCGATAGATAAATGACGAGAGCTGAAAAACGATCAATCTCTTGGCCGTAGTCTTGCTCGCTCCGTTCGGGATGTTGGTAGGCACGGTGGCCGATTTCCGTGGCGTGGCGGCCCCGTAAGGCCGGCACCCACATGCCGTCGTAGTCCACCAACTGGATCGATCCGCCGCGCACCAGGATATTACCGTGCTGTAAATCGCCGTGCGCCACCTGGGCGGCTTCGAGGTGGCGAACAAGTGTGACCCATTTTACCCGCAATGCCGCCAGTGCGGCCGGATAGCCTAGATGCTTCTCAATGTGACTGTGCAGAAGGTCGCCCTTGGCCCATTGCATTTTGACGATAGGGAACCAGTTGGAGCGAATTTGAATGCCCTGCTTGAGAAACTGAAAATTGACATCATAGGGCAGGCGCACCTTGCGAAGATGTTTGGAGATCGCCTCATAACGTTCGGCATGGTCGCTGATCGGGCGCAGGAAGCAGCGAATTGCCCAGGTCTTCTTGAATGTCAAAAGTCCGCCCGGTTCGTTGGCCTTGTAGACCACGGCGTTGCCGCCGGTGGCCGGCTTGGGCATACCGAACCGATCGAGCTCGAGGGTGACCGCTTTCAATCCTGGGTCGGCAAAAGCCTTTGGCGGGTGCTGAACCGCCTCATGGTATTCAGTCAGGTCTGGCCATGCACGCATCGCTACCTCTCCTTCGCTTCAACCCGTGAATCGTGATGAATGACACGGACAAGGGTGAAGTCGTCGTTGCGCAATCCATTTTTGCGGCCGTAGGCGACGATCGCGGCAAAGCTCTCAGGCGTGCCGAGCTTCCGGTAAAGCCAATTCCATAATGGTCGCCCCTCTTCATGCCGTTTAAGCAGCCAGGCGGCCATCGCATCCGTGGCGAGCAGCAGCATGTCTCCATCGCGCAGGCTGCCCTTGCTGATTTGTATCCGTTCGTTCAGTGATTCCCCATTCGACCTGGAGCCGATCAGATAAGGGCTCATCGTGAATTGCGAAGATTTCTGTAAGGGAAACGTTTCGACCACCCGCATCCTTTTCCCGACGTTATCGAGCTGCATAAGACAACAGTCGCCCATGGCCAGCGCCGTCCAACGGTTCGTGTGAGCGTCAATCTGGACACCGAGGAAAGCCGCAAAGGCCCCCTGCTCGGCCTTTTCGCTAGCGAACCAGGGGAGAGGTCGGCCCGCTAATCTTCGCCGCCAGAGGCGGCGCGCCGGGTTCAACCGCGCAAAAAACTCTGCCCCGGTGACCTCACTTCGCACATAGCTTTCGGCCAACAGCACGGCCCATAGCTTGGCAAAACTGCTTTCGGTGGCGCCGTCAGCCACCGCCACGCGGATGCCGACCGGGGGACGAGTTTGCCGATGCGCCCAGGCATCCTCGTACTCCTCAAGGCTGTTGCCCAGCTTTGGGCAGCAGAAGACCTTGATGTCGCACTCGTTGGCCGCGTGGCGTGCTTCACCGCCGGAGGTGCCCATTGCAGTGGTACTCAGCGCAGATGCACATTCGCCGGTCGCGTGCCGATATCGAGAAAATGGATTACGTGCAACGGTTGCGCGTTAAAGATGAATCCTCGCGAGTTTTCCTCGGCCGGCATACCCAGCTCTGTCGCGCGTGCAACCATGAACGGTGTGAGCGTCGATGAGGCTTCAAAGAGCTGTTTGGCATGTTGATCCGGCAGTTTGTTGCCGTTGCCCGGTAATTCGATCGATGGTCCGGCCGTCGACGAAAGATGGATGTTGAAGAGCAACACCGAACCGTCTTCGCCACTGACCGCCGTTAATTTACGCGCCTCGGCAACGAGATCTCCATCCGTTGCCTCGCCGTCGGTGATGTTGATAACGATCGGCGGAAAGCCGTTCGGATGCTCCTGACACCACGTCTGGGTAATCTGGGTTGCCTCCTTGAGCGCGGCGCACATCGGAGTGCCCCCCTTCGAGTATGGATCGAACCAGACTGGAAATTTGACGGTTTGGTCCATGACTCCGCCGGCGCCATCGTCCGATTTCTTTACCCTGTCTTCGATGCGCAACGGCTTATTGGCCAATTCACTGATCGGTACCAAAGAGCGCCCGCTCAGTTCACCGCCGAGCGCTGGTTTACAGCTCGCTTCGCTGTAGCCCAGCACACCGACATGAAAGTAGTCGTACATAGAGTCCGACTTGGAGCAACGGATGCACAGGTTATGAATGAGCTTGTTGAGTATCGTCGCGAGCTCTTCGGCCTTCTGTCTGCCAGCCTCTCCGCCGCCAAAAGGGTCTTCCATCGACTCTGACTGGTCCACCAAAAACAAGAAACAACCCGGGTTCTTACGACTGATTTCGGCCTGGTATGCCATGGTTTTCCTCCACTCTTTGTTGGCATCACGAGAACTACGACTCTCACATGCCAGAGGTCACAGGTTGGAGTCCTGTCGCGACCATTCCCAGAATGCAGCAACGCCCGTCCCTTTTGCGACATTCGCAGGACGAATTGAACACGGCACGCTCACTGGTTGATAGCACCCACAGGGCGAACGCGTCGTGATCCCGATCACCGCGTAACGGATTTACGTCGAGGCGTAGCGGAATCGCCCTCGGCCGACAACGCGCGGGGCTGCGATGGCCTAACGATCGCAACAGATTAGCGGTCTACGTTTAGCGGCAAGAAGAACGACGACGGATTCGGTGAAGGGAGCAGCCCTTCACCGTACTTGCGCCGGCCAGCCCTTCGCCCGCAGCTTAGGCGCGATCCGCAAGGCGCCCCCGAGCCATCCATGACAAGAAACTACGCCGCGAAGATCTCGACCCTCGCCCTGATTATCGCTTTCGCCAACTGCGAGCGCGGGGGCGAATCTGTTAGACACCAATCGGACAGCGCGTTCGCGGCCCTGCAGGCACGCGGTCAAACCGTCATGGGCGTGGATCAATACGCATCGGCGCATGTTTTTGAGGACCTTGGGGATGGTGGCCGCATCGTCCTTGACGCTGACAATCTCTCTGACACCGCCGGGATCGTCGCGATCCGACACCACATGCGCGACATCGCGACGGCGTTTCGAGCCGGAGACTTTGCCAGACCGTTCCAGGTGCATGCCCGCGTAGTCCCAGGTACCTCGGTCATGGCGGCTCGCGGCAGCAAGATCACCTATGAGGCTACCGATCGTCCACGCGGCGCCGAGGTTCGCATGTGGACCACAGACTCGGCAGCCGTCGCGGCCATCCACGCGTTCCTGGCCTTCCAACGCACCGAGCATCACGCCGCTCACCATGAGGTCATGCCCAATGGGGCTCACTGAGCGGACGTCTGTGGCTGGCCCCTTGGCGGCTCGTGCATCCTTCTGACGCCAGCCGCCGAGCGGCCGATACGCTCGCTGGTACGTTTCGGAGTTGATTGCGAGCCTTCGTCCCCTCGTCCGCGCTCGAGGGAACAATCCATCCATGAAGCTGCCGGGCGGGTCGCGCTGCGCCCCGCCACAGGCCGCCCTGTCGCATCCCCGCCCCCTCGTGCCGCAAAAACGCCCTAGCGGACGGGCGGCATTCGGCGGAGAATTGTTGCATGCGCGAACGCGCCCTCGTACTCGCTCTCCTCGTCTGCACCGCCGCACCCGCGGCCACGCAGGAGTCGGTCGACACCGCGCTGACCATCCAAGGGTTCCTCCAGCGGGACAACGAGTTCGGCGTGTGGACGATCGTGGTCCCGCTGCCGCTCCGTGTGCTCGGTACGCGGACGTACGTGGTGCCGGTGGTCGGTAAACCGGAGCGCTGGGGTCGCTACCTCAATCGGTACATCGAGGCCAGTGGGCGGGTCACGCGTCTCCCGGAACGCGGCGATCCCAGCATCGGCATGGAGGTGGAAAACGCCAAGGAGCTCGACCCACCGGGAACGGCCCGGGGGACCGTGGACAGGGGCGTGACCCTCCACGCCGACGTTACGCTCTCCGTGATCCCCAATCGCTTCAGCTGGAAGGACGACGCCGGCAGCCCGACGGGCGTGAATCCGATGCTCGTGTACACCATCCTCAACCGGCGCGCCGCGCCGATCTTCTTCATCCTCCAGAACAACCGATTCCTGTGCATCGCCGTTAAGTCGCACGAAGGGGTCACGGTGTGGGACACCACGACGATCGTGCCGAGCCCGGACGCCCGACGCTTCACCATGCAGCGCGGCGGGCGGTTCCGGGACGCCATCCACTTCCCCGAGGAAGCCGCGGCCCGGCCGGGACACTATTACGCGCACGTGGGGATCTGCGACGTGGACGACTACGACATCACGGCGGAGTTCGACGTGCGGTAGCGTCTTGACGTCTGCTTGAAAGCGGCGCGCGAATATCGGGTCATGCATCCCCCCGCGACCTCCGCCGCGCTGCTCTTCGCGTACGCGTTCCTGTCCAACATCGCCCTCGCCTTTGTGCCGCACGAGCCCGCCATCATCTGGTATGGGCCGCGGCTCGGCGTCTGGACCACGACCCTCGTCGCGACGGCGGGCACGATGCTCGCCGCCGTCGCGGACCACCGAATGTTCGTACCCCTGATCGCGCGGATGGCGCGCGATCAGTGGAGAGGGGGCCAGGGGGTGAGGACGTGGCCCGAGCGGTTGTTCCGTCGCTTCCCCTTTGTAACGATCGCGCTGTCGGGTCTGACACCGCTGCCGTTCTTCCCCTTCAAAGCCCTGGCGTTCGCGACCGGTTGCCCGGCCGGCAAATACACCGCCGCCGTGGCGGCGCGCTGCCTACCGCGCTATGCCCTGCTCGCATGGCTCGGTGCCGCCGTGCAAGTCCCGGTGTGGATGATGGTCGCCCTGTTCGCGCTCCTGATGATCCCCTCGCTCCGGATGGTCTGGTGGCGGCGCGCCGCGAGCTGACGTTCCTGCTCGCCGAGCCCGAGCGGTGGCTGCTCCGCGCCATCGCGGCCCGGTTGCCGCCGTGGATGACCTCCGACGGCCTGACCGTCCTCGGGATGGTGGGCGCGCTCGGCACGGGAGTGGCGTACGCGCTTTCCACCCTGAGCGCGGCGTGGCTGTGGGCGGCGAGCGCCTTGCTGGTGGTGAATTGGTTCGGCGACAGTCTGGACGGAACGCTCGCGCGCGTGCGCCGTGCGGAGCGGCCGCGCTACGGCTACTACCTGGACCATGTCGTCGATGCGTTCTCGACGGCGGCGATCGGCGCGGGGATCGGCCTGTCTCCCTATGTGGATCTGGGCGTGGCGCTGGCGGGCGTGCTCGCCTACCTCATCCTGTCGATCAACATCTATCTCGAGTCCCAGGCCTTCGGCGTGTTCCGGCTGGGGTACAGCCGGATCGGCCCGACCGAAGCTCGGATCGTCCTCGTCGGTGCCAACATCGCGCTGGCTCTGAGCGGGCCAGGCGCGGCCGTCGCGCCGATCGCCACCGGCGCGGCGGTCGCGCTCGTCGTCGGGATGTTCGTGATGGTGGCGGTGCGGATCGGTCGCAACCTCTCCGCGCTCAGTCGACTCGAGCCGCCCCCGCCCCCCTTATCGCCCTACCGCCGTACCGCGTTCACCGCGGCCAGCGCGTCCACGTACCCCGCTCCCACTTCCCATAGAGCAAACCCCGGGAGCGGGCGCGCCGTCTGCGTCAGGACCGACGCGATCTGATTGGGCGTCAGGCGCCCCCCTGCCGCTTCCTGCATCAGCGCCACCACGCCGACGACGTGGGGGGTCGCCATCGAGGTGCCGGACGCGCAGGTGTAATACTGCTCGTTCGCCAAGCTGATGGCGCAGCTGCTCGTCAGATCGAAGTCGTGGTTCGCGTCGCTGGCGTTGAGCACCGTGCCGGTCGAGGCGCGGGTGGACACGATGTGCACGCCCGGCGCGGTGACGTCGGGATGGTACATCGGATCACCGGGGATGCCCCGCGACGAGAAGTCGGCCAGCACCGCGGCCCGATTCTGTCCCGTCTGATCGGCGCAGTGGATTGCGGAGTTGGTCGGATCGGGCAGATTCTTGCAGCCCGCCGCCACGCCGATCACCCAGGGCGCCACGCTGTACGGATTGAGCGTGTTCTGATCGGGGCCGTCGTTCCCCGCGGCGAACACGACCGTGATGCCCTTGCTGGCCACTTTCTTCGTCGCCTTGTTGATCGGATCCTTCGGATCGAACGGACCGCTCGTTCCCCAGGAGTTGTTCACGACCTTGATGTTGTAGGCCTGCTGGTGATCGAGGATGTAGTCGAAGCCCGCCAGGGCCCAGAAGATGAACAGGATGTCGCCCGTCCCGATGCCGATGAGCTTCGCCCCCGGCGCGACCCCCGTGTAATAGCCCCCGGACGCCGTGCCCAGGCCCGCCGCGATGCCGGCGACGTGGGTGCCGTGGCCGACCGAAGTCTCGCTGTTGGGCAGATTCTCGACGAACAGGTTCGCTGCCTTCGCGGTCTTGTTGATCGAGCCCTTGAACGTGAACAGATCGGTGAGGTTCGCGATCACCTTGATGTTCTGGACCGTCTTGTCGGGATAGTGCAGGTCGGGGTTGTACAACCCGTCGATCCCCGAGTCGAGGATGGCGATCCCGACGCCTTTTCCGGTGATGCCCGATGCGTGGACCGCATCGGCTCGGATGGTCGGGACGCTCTCGTGCAGCATCGAGTACCTGAGCTGCTTGTTCGCGTACACGCCCTGCACGCCCGGCAGCGCGCTGATCGCCGTGATCTCGGCCGGCGTGGCGAAGGCGGCCACGAGGTCCAGGTTGTTGAACTGGATCACGCCGGAGCCGACGTTCATGATGGCCGCGCTCATCGCATCCGACGTGGTCGCCGTTTCGTCGTAGTTGACGATCACCACCAGCCTGTCGCTCGGCGTGACGGTCGCGAGCGCCGCCGTGAGCGCGGGATCGACGGTGCGGCTCGGTGCCGCGGGTTCGCGCTGCGAGTCGCACGCCGCGCCGGCGAGCAGCGCGGCGGCAAGTAGCCAACGTTTCATGGAATCCCCCTCTGTGATGGACCCCCACCGGAAAGTGCTGCAGCCGGTTGTGGCGGGGCCGCAAGAGAGGTGCCGCGCGCTGCTATGCTTTAGCGACGGGCCGCGTGTGGCGGAGACGCAACTATGCCGTGTAGCGGGTGCGCCCGCATCGGCGCTTCTGGTTGGCCCAGCGAAGCGACGAAGGCGCCATACACGGCCTTCGACCAAAACCCACGGCAGCTCTCGATCTGCTTGAGCGCCGCCCCACGGGAGAAGGCCGGCCGGTAGGGACGCGCGGTGGTGAGCGCGTCGTAGACGTCCGCGATCCCCACGACTTGCGCGGAAAGTGGGATCTCGTCTCCCCGCAGGCGATCCGGGTATCCCGTGCCATCATAGCGCTCGTGGTGCCAGCGGATGATGGGCTTCAAGTCCCAGGGGAACTCGACGCTCGCGAGGAGCTCGATCCCCCAGATCGGATGCATCTGCACCACCTCGAGCTCGTCGCGTGTCAGCGGGCCGGGCTTGCTCAGGATCTCGTGCGGCACGCGCACTTTTCCCAGGTCGTGGAGGTAGGCGCCGAGCCGGAGCGTCGTCTGGGCGTGCTCGTCCATCCCGAGCGCCCGGGCCACGGCCACGCCATGCCGCGCCACGCGCTCGCAGTGGCCGAAGGTGTAGGGGTCGGCGGACTCGATGGACTGGCCCCACTCGCGCACCACCGCGAGGTAGGTGGCCTCGAGCTCGGCCATCTTGCCATCGACATGGACCAGCTCGCGACGCGCGTCGAGCCGCCCGAACAGGCGATGCGCGGCGTTGAGCAGGCTCAGCGCCTCCTGGTTGCGCCCCATCGCCTGGTGGAGCAGGGCCAGCTCGCGCGAGGCCTCCGCCTCGTTCAATGCCGCGCCCGCACTCACCGCCAGCTCGATCGCTGACCGCAGCCGCGCCTCGGCGAGCACGGGCCGGCCGGTCTCGCGGAACACCATGCCGAGAACGCGATACGCGTTGGCCTTGTCGCTGAGCGCGTCGAGCCGATCGAACGTGACGAGCGCGGCCTCCGCGTTGCGCCGCGCGTCCTCATAGCGCCCCCGCACGAGATGCACGTCGGCGTGGTTGACCAGGCACAGGCCCTGGAGGTGCACGTCGCCCGCGCGCTCGGCGATCTCGTAGCTCTGCAGGAAGTAGCGCTCCGCTTCGTCGAATTGCTGCAGGTCCGCGCTCGCCATGCCGAGGTTGTGATAGGCGATCGCGCAGCCATGCTCGTCGTTGGACGCGCGATACGCCTCGAGGGACCGCCCGTAGCGCGCCACCGCTTCGTCGAAGTCGCCTTGGATGTTCGCGAGGATGCCGAGGTTCTGCTCCACCCGTGCGCGCAGCTCGCGACTCTGCCCACCCAGCTCCAGGGCGCGGAGGAAATTCTCGCGGGCATCGGCGACGGCGTCCGTCTCCAGGTCGATCCCGCCGAGCGTGTTGAGCGCTTCGCCCGCGAGCACGGTGTTACCGGCCTGGAGCGCCACCGCGTGGCTGCGGCGGCACAGCCCCCGCGCGTCGGCGGAGTCGCCCCGGCGGTGGCGCACGATGGCGAGGCGCCGCAGCGCCTCGGCCAACGCCGCATCCTCTCCCGCGGGCTCCGCCGCGGCGATCGCCGCCTCGTACGACGCGATCGCCTCGGGAATCCGAGCCGCCCGCTCTCGGGCGCGACCTTCGTGGAGCAGGTCCGCCGCGGTCACCAGGCGACCGCGTAGTTGGAGAAGTGATCGATCCGCCCGGTGACCTTCGTACCGAGCACGTTGTCGATCGACAGGAGGTACGAAAGGATGTTGAGCGCGTCGCCGACGTACGCGATCCGCTTCGGCAGCAACCGGCCGAGCAGGTTGCAGTTCGCGTAGCTCATCGTGAGATACGCCGACCGTTGGAACCTCAGCCCTTCCGGCTGGAACCGGACGGCGTTGACGCCGCGGCCCGTCACCAGCGCACCCGTGATCACCACCGGGGAGAGCAGCGCCCCGGCGGGGACCGTCAGGGTGTGCGGACCGACGCGAATCGTGCCGCCCCCAGACCCGATCGTCTGGGTCGCCGACGCGTACGAGAGGCTGGAGCATTGCAGGAGCCCCGTGGCCCCGAGCAGGTCTCCGATGAGCGACGCCTCAGGGGCCTGCGGAGCCGCGTTTGGAGCGCTGATGAGGGCGCGGTCGCTGCACCCGCCCACGATCAGCGCGACCACCAGCAAACGAAGGGCCTTCATGATCTCACCTTTCTTCATGGCTTCTCTTACTCCTGTGGGGCACGGTCGCCCGAACGTCCTCGTTGTACGTCATCACGCAGTCCTGCATGCGATCCCGTCATGCGTTCGCTCTCCTGCTTTGCAACCAGGAGGTCCGGGATCGCCAGCAACACGTCCAGCTTCTGGATTTCCACCTTCGCCCCCAGCCGGTCGAACGTGGCACGGGCCGTCTGCGCCATCGGTTTCGCCGCAGCGACGTCTCCCAGGAGCGCCAGCAGGTGGGCGAGATCGCGCTGGGCACCGGCGACGAGCAGGGGCCGCTCCTGCGCCGTCGCGCGGGCGATCACCCCGCGGAGCATGTCCTCGGCCTCTCGCGTCTTCCCCGCGGTGCCTAGCGCCACGGCGAGGATTCGCAGGTCCTCGGTCTCGAGGACAGCGTCCTTCAGCTCGCGGTGCACCGCCAGCGCCCGCTCCGCGTCGCGGATCGCGAGCTCGGGCTCACCCCGAATGACCCGGATCTCAGCCCGTCCCGCGAGCGCCTGAGCCTCGAGCGTCCGGTCGCCCAGCCGCTCGGCCTTCCCCAGCGCCGCGTCGGCGGCCCGCATCGCGCGGTCCAGCTGCCCCTGCTCGCGGTACGTGATCCCGAGGTTGTGCTGCGACTCGATGATGCCGCGGTCGTGGTGGGCCTTCTGGTACGCGGCGATCGCGCGGGTGTACGCTCCGACGGCCCGGGTGTAGTCCCCCTGCATGTTGGCGATGATGCCGAGGTTGTTGGCGCATCGGCCCACGCCGGCCATGTCATGATCCTGCATCGCCTTTTCCTGCGCCCGCGTGAAGAAGTAGGTAGCCTCGCTGATGCCGCCCCGCTCCAGCGCGATGGCGCCGGAGACGTTGAGCGCCCGCGCTTCCAGCTTCCGATCCCCCAGCATGCGCGCCCGCAACTGCGCGACCATGGCCCACTGCTGGCCCAGGTCCAGCCGGCCCAGTCGACTGTGTGCGAGGCCACACAGTAGGGTCAGCATGGGGGACTGCTCGAGCTCGTCCGGCGAGCGCTTACTCAGGTAGCTGAGTAGCTCGGCATAGCGCCCGGCATCGGCCAACTCCTGCGCCGCATGGAGCGGCGCCAGCGACCCGCGCAGCTCGGCCGCGAAAGCCTCATCCCAGCCCTGACCGGCCAGATCGCGGATTTCGCCCTCGGCGCCGAGGCGCGCGAACATGGCCCGCGCCGTGCGCGCCACCGCATGGGCTTCGGTGTCCCGCCCGGTGCGGCGCAGGACCCCGCTCAAGTCCCGGGTCGCCTGCGCCAAAAGCTGCGGCCGCCCGTGCGGCTCGGCCCGCGCGATCACCTCGCGCAGGGCTCGCTCCGCGGCCGCCGGCTGGCCCTCGGCCACCAACAGCGACGCCGCGACCCGCAGGTCCTCGGCCTCTCCGACCGTATCGCGCAGCCCGCGGCGGATCTCCCCAACGCGGTCCAGCTCACCCCGCGCCAGCTCCGGCTCGCCGCGGACCAAGCGGATCTCCGCGTGCCCCCGGAGCGCCATCGCCAGGAGCGTGCGATCTCCAGCCGCTTCGGCTTCGGCGACGGCCCGGTCGGCCGTGGCCAGCGCGCGGTCGAGCGCGCCCTGCTGCCGATACGCGATCGCCAAGTTGTGGTAGCACTCGGCGACGCCCTGGCGCAAACCAGCGCGGTCGAAGGCGGCAGCCGCGATCTCCCAGGACCCGATCGCCTCCGCGTGCCGTCCCCGCAGGTTGCTGATGATCCCGAGATTGTTGGAGGAACGGGCCGTCGTGGCAGGATCGCCGTCACGGCTGGCGGCCATGAGGGCCTGCGTGAAGTACTCCGCTGCCTCGTCGATCCGCCCGCTCACCAGGGCGATGGCGCCCCGCGCATTGAGGGCGTGACGCTCGACCGTCTGCTCGTCAAGCTTGCGCGCCTGGTCGAGCGCCAGGTCGAGCCACCGCTGTCCCTCATCGTGGCGCCCGAGCCGCGCGTACGCGGTGCCGTACAGCAGCGCGAGGCTCGGCGAATCCGCCAGCTCACTTCCCGGTCGCCCGCCGAGGTACTCGACGACCTCGGCGTGGTGTCCGGCGGCGGCGAGCTGCCGGGCCTTGTCGATTACGATTGACGACGCGTGCATGCTGCTTGTCCCCCGCCGACTACCAGGAAACCGCGTACTCGCAGAAGTGGGGCAACGCACTGGTGAACGACTTGTCCGAGAGCAATTGCACTGCAGGGATTCTCTCCCACGCACCCTCAGTGCCCTCGCGATACCACAGCCCCAGCAGCCGGCCTTCGATGTAGGAGTCGGCGTCGTCCAGCACACCGTCGCCGTTCAGGTCGCCATCGGCGCCGCCATAGGAGATCTCCAGCTGGCCGGGCTCGCCGAACAGCAATCCTGTCGGCTCGAGCGACACTTTGATGTTCTCTGGGTCGATCGTCACCGTGATCAGCACAGAGTCGCCGGGCGCGAGGTCGCCGACCCCAGGTACATATGCCGGATCAGTGGTGGTGAGCCGCAAGAACGGCGAGCTGGTGTCCCCGGTGGAGCTCAGGTAGTTGATCTGCAGAGACCGCGGCTCGCCGCGGACCGCCCAGAACGACGCCGTATACCGATCGAGACTGACCCCACCCGCGGGAGCGGCGAGGCGAGCGCGATCACCGACCCCGCCCGACAGCGCGCCGATCGAGGTGAACTGCGGCGCGGCGCCCCCGGCCCACCGCAGGAAGTGCGGCGCTGGGGCGGTCGGCTGCTGCACCGCCGTGGGATGCGGTCCGTCGGCGCATCGGGTGGCCAACAGCGCGAGCGCCAGCGGGATCAGTGAACGGCGAAGGGACATACGATTCTCCGAGGCCATTGTGAGTCCTACCAGGCGACCGCGTAGTTCGAGAAATGCGGCAACAGCCCGACGACGAATTGTGTCCCTTGACTCCAGGGGTTCTTCTTGGATTTGACGAAGGTCTGCAGGTACCCGAGGACGCGCAGCGAGTCGCTGACCTGAGCGATCCGGAGCGTGTCACTCGTCGGCACCCCGCAGTCCTTGTAATTCGTGTAGAGCAGTGCGGACCAACCGTCCACGGTCGTCTGGAAGACGAGGCCGTCGGGCCGGAACCGAACCCACCTCACGGCGCCCGCTGGCGCCACGATGGTGATCCTCACTGTGTCGCGCAACGCCAGCGAATCGACGAACACGTAATGGGGGCCTACGGGGAATGCCCCTCCCTGTCGGCCGATGAGCTTGGTTACGGAGTCATAGGATTGGGCACACGGGATCAGACCGGACTTCTTGCTTGGCCCGGGTTGGGACCGAGCCGCCAGCGGGGTTGGGATCGGCACGGCGGTGGGCGAGCGATCGCACGCGAACGCGATCGCGCCGACCACCAGCCCGACTCCCACCGGTCGGAGGGATCTCACGGTCTATTCATGGAGTCGGGCGTCTTGACGGCGACGGTCATACCCCGCACTTTTTCTGGCCTGGTTGCGTCCCACCGCACGGTGTTTTAGGGACGCATAACGTCACTAAAATAGAGACGATTTAAGAACTGTCAAGGCCGTAAAAGGAGCCAAGGTAGGGCCGATAGCGGAACGGCTCGCGATCCTCCTGCAGGTTGCTCAGCCCCTGGGAGCGTATCTCGCTGACGTATCGCCAGTTCGCCGCCCACTTGGGTCCGGGTAGCCTAAAGAGTCGGTTGCCCGAGCAGCGCCCGCGCTGTCCGAAACACCGCGTTCCACATCGTCGGGGTCAGCTTGCCCGTGTTGGTGTTCTGGCGGCTCGGGTGATACGACGCGATGACCACGGCGCCGTCGGGCAGCATCGTCTCCGCGCCGTGAGCGAACGGAGGCCGCGCGCGCGGTGGGAGCCGCTCCCACCACCCCGCTGCCTTGAGCCAGCTCTCGTGCGCGATCCGTCCCAGCGTTACCACCACCCGCACCCGCCGGAGCAATCGCAGCTCGGCTGCGAGATACGGCCGGCAACGGTCGAGCTCGACACGGCTGGGCTTGTTGCCGGGCGGCGCGCACCGCGCCGCCGCGGAGATGTAGCAGTCGTTGAGCGTCAGGCCGTCATCGCGGGACAGCGATTGCGGCTGGCTCGCGAACCCGTGCCGATAGAGCGCCTCGTACAACCAGCTGCCGCTCGAGTCTCCCGTGAACATGCGCCCGGTGCGGTTGGCGCCGTGCGCCGCGGGGGCGAGCCCGACGACGAGCAACCGCGCATCCGGATCGCCCAAGCCCGGAACCGGCTTCCCCCAGTACTCCCAGTCGCGAAATTCACGCTTCTTGTCCCGGGCTACACGGCGGCAATAGGCCCGCAACCGCGGACAGCGGGTGCAGCGAACGATGGAGCGGTTGACGTTGGGGATCGTTGACAGAACACCGAGGGTCATTCACCGAATGTAATCCGCGGCTCAAGCCGCGAACTCACTCGCGCGTTGCGTCTAGGGAAACCGGATGGGTATCCCCTGGCGCACACTACTCTGGATCGTGAATGCCTGCACCGCGATCGCGGCGCCGAGCAGCCAGGGGCGCAAGCGCGGCGGGGCCGCCGCGGCCGCGCCGAGCACGCTGAGGCCCGCCAGGGCGGTGTAACTGTTCACCCGGCCGACGCTCGGCCGCTCGCCCAGCAGCGGATTCGATTCGCGGAAGCCAACCCAGCCCTGGCGCGCGAGCTCGCGCGTCTGCGCGGCATCGATCAACAGGGTGACGAGGAATGCACTCGCCAGCGCCGTGTGAGATGGCGTCCACGACACGCGCGCAGGAAGCTGGGTCAGGTGCTCCGTACTCCACGAGGCTCGGGCCGGCATCGCTTCCGCAACGGCGTGCAGGGCTCGACGATCGGCGCTGGGCCGCACGGTGCGCGGGACCCGGGCCGTCAACGATCCCAGAAACGGGTTCGGCGTGAGATAGATGTAGGACGCCGCCCTGAGACTGGGTACCCTGGCGGCCTTTTGTGCGGCCGATGGTGTGAGCCACCCGCCGATTGCCGCCGCTGTAACGAGCACTACCGCGATCCGCCGCATGGCCCACGGCAGGGGCAAGGGCGGTGCCACGTGCAGGCTGAACCGTGCTAAAGCCGCACGGTGACTGGGCTCACAGGCATTTCACGGCGTCACCGCGCGTATCGCGACGACCCGGTTTTTGTGGTCGAACTGTGACATTTTCGCTGCTAAGTTGTGCCGCCGGGCCTTCCCCGCTATCCGTTAGGGCGCCTGCCTCCTCCACAGGGACTTCAAAATGGCACGCCTGTTCTGGATGACGCTCGTGGCCGCCTTCGTGGGCGCCCTGCTGCTCGGAGCGTCGTGGGCCGCCGCCTTTTACACCGTGGGTAACCTGCTCGGCGCTCCGCCGCCCGAGATGGGAACGCAATCCACGACGTTGCTGTGGCAGGGCGCGCCAGAGCTGGCGGGACACCCACGCGTATGGCGCTTCGCATTCGGACCCACCCGCATTCCCGGAGCCCCCACCGTGCGCATCTACATCACGCCGTTCGGCGACTTGGTCAAGACCGAGCCGGCCGACCTGGCCGAGCGCGTGAAGCTCATGGAGCGCGGCTACTGACGTGGGCAGGCAGCGAAAGGGGAGCCATGAAGCGCATCCCGACGTATCTGGCACTGGCCTTGGGACTCGCCTGCGGACTCACGGGCCCCAAGTTGAGCCATTCCGCTAGTCATGCTTTCTGGTCCCCAAAGATATGTGGTTCGCGGTTTCACTTAATCGACCTAGCCTTGAGGTACAGCAGATCCCTCGCCTCGTGCATTCGCACCACATCGGCGGCCAGCGAACTACCCAAACGCTCGGACAGAGTCGGTCGCATGTTCCACGCACCTCCGAAGAAGGCGGCTTGCGCCGCCAGGGCTCCGGATGGGCGCGCCCGCTGTGCAAGAGCAGTGAGCACGCGCAGGTTCGCAAGGCGGGCATCTCCTGCGCTGTCAACCCGCAAGCCTGCGGCCTCGGCCTTCACTTCACCTTCGTTGAGCAAGTAAGCGAGATATGGATCGCCGCCATTCGCCTTAAGGCGTCGGTCTGCAAGCTCATCGAGGGCCGCCACGTACTGCCCTTGTTGCGCGCGATCCCACCAGAGACCCATAACCCGCGCAACTTCACCGAACGACGCGTCCTCTGCAGGTGTGCGCGGTCGTATCGCAAAGGAAAGCGGAGTCATAACAACGACGGGCAGCGAGATCGCGTGAGGATTGAACGTCGCCGTGAGTGTGTATCGCCCCGGCGGAAGGTACTTGTCGAAGATTCGTGGCCCCGGTCGCGGTTCAACACCATAGCGATTCTGCAGCACGAGCAGCAGAAACCGACGTCCCCCCGGAGCCAGCGGATCTCCGCGGGACCTCGGATCAGTGACGTAATCGACCCAGACCGTGACACGGGGTACGACCGCGCCGTCCGACCTGATCAGCCTTACGTCCAACTCCCCAGGCATCAACTCAAACCGGCCTAGCCAAGCCGTATCGGAAGCCGTGTTCGTCAACTGAAAGAGAGCGTAGATCGGTTCATCTTCGAAGAACTCGTCTTTGTCGATGTTGGCCGACAGGTAGAGGGGTTGCTGAAGAGCCGGTAGTCCACGGCTCACGGTGAAAACCGTCGCCAGCATCATGAACGTGACGGAGCGAGTGTGTGCTCGAGACGAGTGGTGGGGCACGATGGGCAGATCGCTCAGCATTCGAAGGTCAATCCGTCGTTAGAATTCCGCGTGGCCGGCGTGGATGAGGGCACGATCATGGCGCTGTGCGGGTGGAAAACGCGGGCCATGTTCGACCACTACAACATCGTCAACGACGCCGACCTTGCCGAAGCGGTTGCCAAGCGCTTCAATGGCAAAGTAACGGCAAAGTCGCCACCTTCCACGGTACCCGCCTAGCCGCTAGGTTCTTAGGCCACAATGAGGAGGGGTGGCCGAGTGGCTGAAGGCGGCGGTTTGCTAAACCGTTATAGGGGCTAATACCCCTATCGGGGGTTCGAATCCCCCCCCCTCCGTACCTCACCCCCCATGACAGTTCGCGTCCGCTTCGCCCCGTCCCCGACGGGTTATCTCCACGTCGGAGGCGCCCGTACGGCGCTCTTCAATTGGCTGTACGCCCGCCGCGAGGGCGGCAAGTTCCTGCTGCGCATCGAAGACACCGACAAGGCTCGGTCGACTGACGAGCACACTCAGGTGATCCTCGACGGGCTCACCTGGCTGGGGCTCGACTGGGACGAGGAGCTCGTGTTCCAGGGCGCCCGCGTGAAGCGCCACCAGGAGGTCGCCGACCGCCTCCTCGCCGAAGGCAAGGCGTACATGGACGAGGGCGCGATCCGGTTCCGCGTCCCGCTCGGTGAGATCGCCTGGGAAGACGCGGTGCACGGCCGGATCTCGTTCCAGGGTGCCGACATCAAGGACTTCATCATCCTGCGCTCCGACCGCACGCCGATCTACAACCTCGCGGTGGTCGTGGACGATCTCGACATGCGGATCACCCACGTGCTGCGGGGCGACGACCACATCTCGAACACGCCCAAGCAGATCGCGCTGTACCGCGCGCTCGGCGCGCCGCTGCCGGTGTTCGGCCACGTCCCGATGATCAACGGACCCGACGGCAAGAAGCTCTCGAAGCGCCACGGTGCGACCGCGGTGGGCGACTATCAGCACATGGGCATTCTCCCCGCCGCGATGCGCAACTTCCTGGCCCTGCTCGGCTGGAGTCCCGGGGGCGACCGCGAGATCATGACGCTGGACGAAATGATCCAGTTGTTCTCCTTCGCCGGGATCCAGCAAAAGGCCGCGATCTTCGACATGACGAAGCTCGAGTGGATGAACGGGCAGTATCTCTCCGCCACGCCGGCCGAGGACCTGTTGCCGCTGGTGGCCCCGGAGCTCGAGAAGCTCGGTGTGAAGGGGAACGCGGAGGCCGTGGTCAAAGCGATCGCCGCCGTGAAGACCCGGTCGCGCACCACGCTCGATGTGGCGCGCCAGGTGGCCGCCCGGCTCGACGCCAAACACGTCCGGCTCGATGACAAAGCGAAACAGGAGATCGCAAAGGATCCGGCCGGCTACAAGGCGTCGCTCGAGGCGAGCGTGGCGGCCCTCCGGGACACCGACTGGACGCCGGACCAGCTCGAGCGGCGGCTGCGCGCGCTTGCGGAGCAGCAGGGTGTTGCTGCGGGGAAGATCTTCCAGCCGATCCGCATCGCGCTGACCGGCGGCACGGTATCGGAGCCGGTGAACGAGCTGTTATACGTGGTGGGGAAAGAAGCAGCGCTCGAGCGTTTGAAAACGGCGATTACGGCACCGCGCTGACGGTGTCCGCCTTCGCTTGCGTCGTGTCGCTCCGCGCCCGGCGCTCGGCGTCCCGCTCGGCTTGCTTCCGCGCCCGCAGATCGCGCACGTACTGCTTGAAGAGCCGCAGCGTCTCGGTGCGCCGGGCCGCCTGCATCAGGTCCTGCCGCATCTCGTCCAGTTGGTGCGCTCGCCTCTGTTCATCGTAATTCCCCTGCGGCAGGCTGATCGGCAGGAGCGCGAGTGCCGCCGTAGGAATCTTGATCCCCGCCACGTGGATGAACTGCGAGTCGATGCCGAACACCTTCCCGGCCACGTCCGTGGTCCAGACGGGGATCCGCCGGGAGCGCTGATCCTGGTCGATGAACACGTTGAGCGAGTCGACCATGGCGCGCAGCCGGCGCACCACCATGGTGTCGCGGCTCTCTTGCGGCTCGTACAGCGCGTCGGCGACTTCGGACGGCAGCGCCGGGCGCGGCAACACCCACAGCCGACCGTCGCCCACCTGGGGCAGGTTCACGATGTGGGGGCCGACGGCGACCGGGCTGGCGGCGAGCGTCGAGTCGGGCTTGCCGACCGGGGCGGGTACGGGTCGGGTCGTATCGGGCGCGGCGCCGCCCGGCAGCGGCCGTCCCAGACCACCGCTTGGACCCTTGCCGCGTCGGCTGCCGCCGAACGGCGGCAACTCGGGCGGCTGCGGCCGGGACGGCGGAATGATCGTGATCAGCCCCTGCGGCCGGTCGATGCGCCAGGACCCGCTGAACGCGAGGATGATGATGGTCACGTGCACGACGGCGCTGACGACCCAGGTGAGCCGCCGAAACTCGAACGAGGGCCTCCGGATCTCAAACAGCGGCGAGCACCTTTCCCAGCCGCTCGGCGGCCTCGACCAGCCGCGGCGTGCCGACCGTGAGCGCGATGCGGAAAAATCCCTCCCCGCCCCCCCCGAACCCGCTTCCGGCGAGCGTCACCACGCCCACCTCGGTGAGCGCACGCCGCGCAAACGCCGCGGAGGCGACACCCTCCGGAAGCGGCACCCACACGTACATCGTGGCCTCGGGCGTCTCGGGCTCGAACCCCTGGGCGCGGAGGACCGGCAGCATGGCATCGCGCCGCTCCCGGAAGCGCGCGACGTAGCCGCGCGCCAGCGCCTCCGCCTGCGGCAGCACCGCGGCCCCCGCGGCCTGCACCGCGAGGAACGCGCCGGTGTCCACATAGTTCTTCACGCGCGCCAGCGCCGCAATGAGCTCCGGCCGCCCCGCGGCCCACGCGAGCCGCCACCCGGTCATGCAGAATGTCTTGGACAGCGAGTGGAACTCGACGGCGATGTCGCGCGCGCCCGGGACCTCGAAGATGCTGGGCGCCACGTGCTCGTCGAATGTGATCTCGCAGTAGGGATTGTCGTATACGATGACGATCCCGTGCTTCCGACAGAACCCCACCGTGCGCTCGAGGTATTCTCGGGGCGCGATCGCGGCGGTGGGATTGTTGGGGTAGTTCAGGTAAGCGAGCTTGGCGCGGCGGAGGACATCGGAGGGGATCTCGTCCAGCTCCAGCAGGAAGCCCGTTCGCGGCGTCAGCGCGTAGCGATAGGGCTCGGCGCCGGCGAGCACGGTCCCGCCCTCGTACACGGCGTAGCCGGGCTCGGGGACGATCGCCACATCCCCCGGGTCGAGCAGGGCCATGGCGAGATGCGCGATGCCCTCCTTCGATCCGATGAGCGGGTGCAGCTCGGTGAACGGATCGAACCGCACGCCGAACCGCCGCTTCATGTACGCCGCGGCAGCCTCCCGGAACGCCGGCAGACCAAGCTGAAACGCGTAGCGGCTCATCGCCGGATCGCGGATGGCGTGCGTCAGCGCTTCCACCGCCACCTCCGGCGGCGCGAAATCGGCGTCCCCCGCCCCGACGTCGATGACGTCGACGCCCTGCTGCACGAGCCGGCGCTTGATCGCCGGGATCTCGGCCATCGGGTAGGTCGGTAGCGCCGCCAAGCGCTTGCTGAACTGAGTCACGCGATGTCCTCTACGTGAATTTACGCTCTTCCTCGGCTGCGCGTTACCGCCCTCTACCGCCCCTTGCCGCCTTCTACCGGCTCGGCGCCAATGCCGTGCCGCGCAAAGAATTCCTCGCAGGCAGCGCGCACATCCGCCCACTGGCCCACGAGCCGCGTCGCCGGGGGCAGCCCTTCGAGGATCATTGCCCCGTAGCGCTTGGTGACCACTCGCCGGTCCAGCAGCACGACCGCCCCCACGTCCCCGCGGCTGCGGATCAGGCGCCCGAATCCCTGCTTCAGCTTCAGGGCGGCGTTGGGGACGAGGTAGTGCGCGAACCCGTTCAGACCCCGTGCCTCGAGACGCTCGAGCCGCGCGGCCGTGAGGGGCTCCGTCGGCACCTTGAAGGGGAGCTTTGCGAGGATCAGCACCCGCAGCGCGCGCCCCGGCACGTCAACACCCTCCCAGAATGAGTCGGTTCCCAGGAGAATCCCCGAGCCAGCCTCTCGAAAGCGCCGGAGCAGGTGATCGCGCTGCCCTTCGCCCTGTACGAACAGCGGCCACCGACCACCGATCGAATCGCGCACCGCGTCCGCCGCGCGCCGCAGCGCCGCGTGGCTCGTGAACAGCACGAACATGCCGCCGTCGGACGCGTGGGCCAGCTCCACGAGCACCCGCGCGACCGCGGCGCCGTGGCCCGATTCGTCGTCGCGGGGCTCGGGGAGATCGGTGGGGATCCCGAACAGACACTGCGAGGCGTAGTCGAAGGGCGACGCGTGGATTTCCCGTACCTTGGTCCGCGCCGGCGGCAGGTCGAGCCCGAGCCGCTCCTCGAGGTAGCCAAAGTCTCCTCCCGCCGCGAGGGTGGCGCTCGTGAGCACGACGGTCTCGATCCGGTCGAACAGGTTCTGCTTGAGGATGGGCGCCAGATCGAGGGGCACGGCGGCGAGGGAGACGTTCGGGGTCTTCCGCCCGCGCCGCTCGAGCCAGCGTACCGCGGCGGGACCGGCGGTCGGCGGCCGCAACGTCGCCGTGAGACCCGCGGCCGCCGCGTCGAGCCGCCGCACGACGCCGCGCAGCTCACCGACCAGCTGGGCGCGCCGCTCCGACGGGTCGTCGAGCGTCAGGCGGTCGGCGATCATCGCGCCCCCCTCCGACAGGCGCGAGAAGGCGAGCAGCAGATTGTCGAGCGCCACGCCCAACCCTTCGTCCCACACCGCGTCCGTGAGGAACTCGTCGCGCAGCCGCAGCACCGGCGCGGGACCCGGCTCGCCGTCGAGCCGTCGCGCCAGTCGGGCGAACACGTCGTCCGCCGCGCGGCGCGCCGCCGCCAGCGCGTCGACCAGGCCCTGCTGCGCCAGCTCGCGGCTCGCGGCCGACAGGAGATCGTCGCGCCCGAACAGCACCGAGCGCAGTGTGGGGAGGAGCCCGCGACCGTTTTTCTCGAGCCGGGACAGGAGACGTTGCACACCGAGCATGCTGACCTGCGCGCCGAGATGCATGGCGGCCACGTCTTCGAGATGGTGGGCCTCGTCCAGCACCAGCCGGCGATACGGCGGGAGCACGGCGGCTTCCTGCCAGTTGTCCGACGCCATGCGCACGGCAAGGTCGGACGCGAGCAGGTGATGGTTGACGACCACGACGTCCGCTTCCGCCGCGCGCCGCCGCGCCTGGAACAGGAAGCAGCGGTCGAAATGGGGGCATTTGAGCCGCGTGCACAGATCCGACTCCGCCGCCACCGCGTCCCACACGTCGGCGCTCGGCTCGTCCGTGAGGTCGGCGAGCGAGCCGTCGGCGGTCCGGGCGGCCCACGCCGCGAGGCCGTCCAGTTCCACCCGGCGCTCGTCCTCGAACAGCGAGTCCCCCTGTTCGCGGGCCTGGTCGAGGCGCGACAGGCAGACGTAGTTGCGCCACCCCTTGAGCAGCGCGAACGTCGGCGAATGGTCGCCCGTGCCGAGCGCGCGCGCGAGAATCGGAAGATCCTTGCCGACGAGTTGCTCCTGCAGGTTGATCGTGTTGGTGGAGACGACGGTCCGCTCGCCGTTCTCGCGGGCCCACACGAGCGCCGGCACAAGATAGGCGAACGACTTCCCCACCCCGGTCCCGGCTTCGAGCAAGCCGACGCCGCCGTCGTTGTACAGGTCGGACACGTAGGCCGTCATGTCGCGCTGGCTGGGGCGATCTTCGAAGTTGCCGAGCGCCCGGGCCACGGGGCCTGAGGGGGAAAGCAAAGCCGCGACGTCGATCGGGTCGATCCGGGTGGTGGCGCGCGGCCGGGGGCACTCGACCACCACGTAGCAATCGGTGACCTCGTTGTCCACGATCGCGAAGCCGACGCCCCCGTCGTGCAGCCGCGCCGCGACACTCAGATCCGCGCCCGACGGCTCGAGCACGCCGCTGGGGTGGTTGTGCAGCAGCAGCTCGCCGCGCACCGCGATTCCCGGCAGGGCGAGCACGGCGTCCACCGTCCCGCGCGCGACGACCCGCGCGTCGACGATCAGGCCGTTCGCGTCGAGCGAGGCCACGAACGACACCTCCCGCCCGCGAGCGGCCGCGATCTCGGCGCGCAGCAGCTCGCGGACCGCGAGTGCGAGGCGCTCGACGCTCATGTCTTCAGCTCGCGCTTCTTGGCCGCCGGAAAGAGCACGTTGTTGAGGATCAGCCGGTAGCCCGGCGAATGGGGATGTAACGACAGGTCGGTCGGTGGATCGCCGATCTGGTGCTGCTGGTCCTCGGGATCGTGGCCGCCGAAGAACGTCCAGGTCCCTTTCCCGTGGTTGCCGTTGATGTACTTCACCCAGGGAGCGCCCTCTTCGTCCGCGAGCACGACGTCACTGGGCTTCAAGCGGGTGCGCAGGAACGACGTCGTGAGCCCGTAGAAATCGGGAATCACCTGCCGGTGGTTCTGCACCAGGAGCGTCGGGACCGGGTCGATCTTTGCGCTGAAGTTGAACAGCTTGAAAGCGCCGAGCGGCTGGCGGCGCCCTGGGGCGTTGACCTGGTGCCCGTCGATGTCCGAGAAGCTCGCGACCTGCGGGTTGGGCTCCACGTGCGCGCCCATGAAGGCGAGGGCCTTCGTCCAGTCGAGCTTCGCATCCGCCTGCGGGTCCATGGGCGTGCCGTCCGCGAACGCGGCGGCGATGTCCACGCGCTCGGCGGCGAGCGCCAAGTCGATCGTCTCCGTCGCGGTGCACATCGCGAACAGAAACCCGCCGTTCCCGACGTAGTCCCGGATCTGCCGCGCCACCGCCTTCTTCAAAGCGGGGACGGTCGCGGCGCCCAGCTGCTTCGCCGCGTCCGCGTTGAACCGCACCATCTCGGCGAGCCACGGCTGGCCGGCATAGATGAGGTAGAACTTCGAGAACTGTCCGGTGAAGTCTTCGTGGTGCAGGTGCAGCCAGTCGTAGCCCGCGAGCTTGCCGCCGAGCACTTCAAAATCCCATACCTTGTCGAACTGAATCCCGGCGTACTGCAGCGCCATCGTGACGGCGTCGTCCCAGGGCGGCGTGTTGGGGGGCACGTACACGGCGACCTTGGGCGCCTTTTCGAGCGGCACGGCGTCCATGTTGCTCGCCTCGATCTCACCGCGGATGGCCGTGACGCGGGTGTCGTCCACCGGCTCGACGCTCACGCCCGCCAGCGCCGCGTCGCGCCGGATCGCGGGCCCGTCCGGCAGCAGGAACGATCCGCCGCGGTAGTTCAGGAGCCACTCCGCCTTGATGCCCGCCTGAACCACCCGATAGGTGACACCGTACGCCTTGAGATGGTCGGATTGGGCGTCGTCCATCGGGAGGAGCAACGACGGACCGGCGGACAGGCGGACAAGTGGAAGGAGACCGAGGAGATCGCTCCCGACCACCAGTCCGGCTGTCCGCCCCACCGCCCTCACGAACTCTCTCCGCTTCATGACTTCGGAATCGCCCCCTTCGCCCGCTCGAGCTCGCGCCGCGCGTCGGGCACCACCGCGCTCCCGGGATATGTGAGAATCAGGTGCTCGAGATGCCGAATCGCCTCCGCCGTCTGCGTCCGGCGTTCGAGCAGCCGCGCCCACTCGAACTCGGCGGCGGGCGCCGCCGCGCCCAACCCCGCGCTGCGGACAATCTCGTCGAACAGCGCCAGAGCGGTGCCCTGTTGCGCGGTGTCCAGCCGGGCCGCCACACGCCCGGCCAGCAGCAGGAGGTCGGGCCGCCCACCGCCACGCTCCCCCGTTGCCACACCCGCGGCGGCACGCCGCAAGGCCTCGGCGGCGTGCGCCGAGTCACCCTGGGCAAGCAACAACAACGCGCCGCCGAGCGCGGGGAACGAGTCGCCCGGCAACTGCTGCAGCAGCGCCACCATCGCCCCGCGGTCGGTGGCGTCGCGCCGGTCTCCGGCGTACGGCCCCGCGGCGAGGAAGAGCCGCCGGGCGTCGCTCAGCCTCCCGCGATACAGCGCGATCCACCCCTGGAGCGCCAGCGCCTCCACGCTCGAGTCGCGCGCCAGCTCCGCGTCGGCGCGGTCCAGCTCCCCGGCCACGATCCTGGCACGCGCCAGCCCGAGGCGTAAACTCGCGCGGTCGTCGGCGGACAGCCGGGCATTGGTCGCGAGCTGTTGGGCCGCCTCGTCGCGCTGCCCCCCATCGATCAGGGCCTCTACCACGGCGCGCTGCGCGAACCGCTGGGCATCGGGAGATGCATTCGAGTCCTGCGCGACCCGCTCGAGCACCGCACGCGCGGCCACCCGATCGCCCGCCTCGATGAAGGCGCGCGCCGCGTCGGCCCGCGCCCGGGCCGCCGCCCCTCCGTCGGGCGCCAGGTCGGCGTAACGCGAGAGCGCGAGAGCGCGCACGCGACGCGCGTCGGGCGTGCTGCGGGCGCCCGCGAGGTCGGCGAAGCGTCGCGCCGCGAACGCCGCGTCCGCGGACGGCGTGGCGACGCTCGGCTCGAACACGGCCCATGCGCGCAGCGCCTGCCCCCAGCCCAACAGCAGCTCGCCCGCCAGTCGCCGCGTGAGCGGCGACGGGGTCCCCTCGGTGAGCAGGCGCGCGATGCGCTCGCGCTGCGCGTCGGGCGCCTCGGCCAACGCGCTCGCCGCGTTCGGCAGTTGTACCGGCGCGTCCGGCAACGCCGCCGCCCATTCGCGCGCCGCGCCCTCCCAGTCGCCCGAGAGCTGGTTGAGCTCCGCCAGCTCGATCCCGAACGCGCCGGATCGGCCGAGCGCGCGGCGGCCGGCGAGGAGCACGTCGCGCGCCGCGCCGTGGCGGTGCGCGTCCTCGAGCGCCATCGCCCACTCGCGGTACGGCGCTTCGTCGCTCGGCGCGGCCGCGGTCCACCGCAGCGCTACCGCCCGCGCGCTGTCGGGCTCGTTCAGGGCCACGTACGTGCGGAGCAGCACTCCCCGCAGCGCCGCGTTGGTCGGACTCGCGGCCGCCGCCCGCTGGGCCGCCGGCAGCAGCTCGCCCAGGCGATTGAGCGGCGGCAGCACACGCTCGAGCCCGAGCAGCGCCGTGAGATTGGTCGGATCGGCCCGCAGCGTCGCGAGATAGATCGCCGCGGCCTGGTCGTACTGCCCGGCGCGCTCGAGCTCGAATCCCTGGCCGATCGCCTGAGCCGGCAGCGAGCGAGCGAACAGGACGAGCAGCCCCACTGTCCACCTAGCGCTGCGGCGCATTCAATCTCCGGAAATACTCGAGCACCAGGCGACGTTGCTCGGGGGTGAGACCCTGGAGCTCTTCCCACGTGGGGTAGCGGAGCCGCGGGCCCGCACCCGTCGCCCCGGGCTTCAGGATGTCGGGGATGTGCACGCTGTCCCCGGTCGCGGAGCGGCTGACGCGCTCCTTGGTCTGATCGGGCTCGTCGTTCGAAAGCGTGCGGCCGGCGTCGAGCAGGCGGCGGTACAGGCGCTGCTGGCGCTCGATGGTCTGTTGATCGAGGCGCCCGGCGTCGAGCTGGCGCGCGAGCTCCTTCGCCTCCTGCGCGAGCGGACCGGCGGCGGCGCTCGCACCGCCGGCCTGGAGCCGCTCGAGCTGCTCCGCGAGGGCGCGCTGGCGGGCGGCGAGGGCGCGGAGCTGCTGCAGCATTGCCTCGCCGCTCACGCCCATCAGCGGGAACAGGCCCTGGGCCAGACCGTTCAGTCCTTGCTGATCGCGCGCCAGGCGCGCCAGCTGCTCCACCGCTTCGGCGAACCCGCTTCCCGACTTCCCGCCCGCTACCTGGCTGCGGCTGCGGGCCAGCGCCAGCGCGGTGGCGTTGAGGGCGTCGAGAGCGTCCTCCGCGAGCGACGCCGCCTCGGAGGCGTTGGGGTCGGCTTCTTCGAGCTCGGAGCGCGCCGCCGCCATTTGCCGTTTCGCATAGCCCAGCGCGGCGTCCAGCTGCGGCGACACCAGCGCGTGCTTCCCGGCCGCCTCGCGGATCTGGCGCGCCACCGCGTCGGTGCCCTCCTCCACTGCCGCCTGCCGCGACCGGGTGCCGGCGCCCGCCTCGCCGCGCCGCAGCGCCTCAGCCACGCGCTCCTGCCCCTGCGCGAGCGCGGCCGTCTCCGAAAGCGCGCGGTCGAGCGCCGCGAGGGTCTCGCCCCGCCACTCCCGCGCCAGCGAGTCGCGCTGCCCGCGCAGCGCCTCGGGCACCCCCGCGAGCTGCCGCTCGGCCTCGGTCCCCGCCGCCGTCGCGGCGGGCGCCCGACTTTGGTCCGCGGCCTGCGCCGCGCGTTGCATCGCCGCTCCCGCATCGCGCGCCGCCTGCTGCGGCGCGGCGAACGGGGTGCGGGGAGCCGCGCGCAGGTCCGAGGCGACCCGGTCGATGCCGCGCGCCAACGAGTCCGCGCGATCGGCGAGCGCGCGCTGGCGCGCGGCGCCCGCGCTGTCCGGCCGCGGCGCGTCCTCGCGATTCCACTCCGCCTGGCGCCGCTGCAGGTCCTCGGCGTCGGCCGCGAGCGACGCGAGCGCGCCTTCGACGGCGGCCCGGCGGAACAGCTCCTCGCTGCGCTCGAGCTCGGCCTTGAGCTGCTGCTGTGCCTCGGCGAGCCGCTCGAGCGCGCGGCGCGTCGCCTCCGGGTCGAGCCGCGCCAGTGCGTCTTGCAGCTCGCGCAGCCGCGCTGCCAGCTCCGGCGTCACCGCGCGCTGCAGCAGCTCCTGGACTTCGCGCAGCCGCGCCTGGAACGCCGTGTCGCCCATCCCGGCGGCCTGGGCCGCGCGCGTGATCTCCTCCACCGCGCGCGACAGCTCCTGGACCCGCTGCTGCAGCGCCTCCTGCTCCCGCGCCACGGCCTGCGCGCGCTCCGTCGCCTGGAAGGGCAGCGGTCCGTCCCGCCCGTCCGCGGCACGGCGAGTGCCGGCGGCGTCGCGGGAGCGCTGCTGCGCGAGATCCCGCGTCCGCGCCCCCAGCTCGCGCTGCGCCTGGGCGAGCGAGTCCGCTGCACCGGTGATGTCCCGGGCCGCGTCGCGGGTCGCGGCGCGCAGCTCCTCGAGGCTGGGGAGCCGCAGCGCGATCTCCTCGCTCCGCCCCATGTGAGTGCCGGGCGCGGGGACGTTGTCCCACGCCTCGACGCGAAGCCGCAGCGTGTCGCCCGGCAACAGCCCGCGCCGCTCCGCGTCGAGATCGCCCTGGACGATCGTCCGCTGGCCCGCGCCCGACACGTCGAGCGACTCGCGCACGGCCGCCCCCACTTTTCCCGTCCGGCTCACGCGCCAGCTCACCACCTCGAGCCGGGTCAGGCCGTGATCGTCCCGCGCGTCGATCACGAGCGGCTGCCGGAGCGAGAGCGGCAGCGTCGTGTCGCGCCCCGGGACGGGGACCGTCACCACGGGCGCCGAATCGGGCACCACGCGCAGCCGCAGCTCGGGCACGTCGCCCTCGAGCGGCGTCCCATCCGCGGTCGCAAGCTCGAGCCGCCACGTCCCCGAGGCCGAGGGCGCGGCGGCCAGTCGGCCCGAGAACCGGGCTCCATCCACGGCGAGGCGTGCGCGTGCGTCCCCCCCGCGGCGCCACGCGGCCGCCGCCAGCGGAACGCTCGCCGCGCCGCTCGTGAGGATCATCGTCCCTTCGGGAAGCGCCACCGAGTCGGGCCCGGGAACGAGCGGCTCGTCGGGGCGACCCAGGTACTCAGGATACCGGGCGGTGAGCTCGAGGCCGGCGAGAAACGCGGGCAACGCCACGCTGACCCGTCGCTCGACGCTGCGGCGGCTCCCGCTCGAGGCTCGCAGATACAGGTCGGACTCGAGCGGGCCGATGCGCCGGGTGGCGTGGCCCAGCGAATCGAGCGCGACCGGGGCGGGGCGCCACGGGTCTCCCGGGCCGCGAGTCCAGAGGGTGGCTCGCGTCGCCGCGGGCACGTCGAGCGTAACCGTGACGCTGTCACCCCGGCGTACCGTCGCGCGGTCCACGGCAAGACGCACCGGCGCGCGTGCGTCGGCGATGGCCCGGAGGGGATGCCAGAACGCGGCCGCCCGCCCCGCGCCGGGCGACGACACCACGAACAGCGCGGCGCCGAGCGCCGCCGTCCCCGCGCCCATCACGAGCGAGGCCCGCGTACCGCGGGCCAGCAGCCGGCCCACGGCGGGCGCGGCGCGCTCCACCACCGCGGCCGCCCGGGCGTCGGCCAGCCCCAAGAGCTCCGCGCTCGCTCCCGCGCTCGCCGCCGGCGCGAGCACTCCCACCACGCTCCCGGCGCGGGTGCCGGCCGTCGTCTCGACCAGCCGTCCCACCACGGCCGGCGCGGCAGGCCGTCCCGCCCGCCGCATCAGCCACACCGCCGCGCCGAGTATCCCCGCAATCAGGAGCCACGCGACCACCACCGCCCCGACGCGCGGCGCGAGCGTCAGGCCCGCTCCGGCGATCGCAAACGCGACGCCCGCGCTCGTGAGCAACACCGCTCCGGCGCGGGCGCGCGCGTGCGGCCCGCCGAGCCGCCGCAGCCGAACCGCCGTGTCGGTCACCGCGTTGCGCTCACGGCGTAAGTGAACAGGTTGACCCCCATCCGTAGTGCCGCCTCGTGCAGCTCCGGAGGATCATGGTGCACCTCGGGATCCTCCCACCCGTCGCCGAGGTCGGTCTGATAGGAATAGTACACGACCAGCCGGTTGCCCAAAAAGATACCGAAACCCTGCGCCGGCAGCCCGTCATGCTCGTGGATCTTGGGGATGCCACGGGGGAAGTCGTATACCAGGTGATAGATGGGGTGGCTCAACGGGACTTCAACCAGTGGGTGATCGGGGAAAACCCGCGCGATCTCGCGGCGGAACGACTTGTCCATGCCGTAGTCGTCGTCGGCGTGCAGGAAGCCTCCCTGCTCGAGCCAGCGCCGCAGCCGCGTCACCTCTTCGTCCGAGAAGCGCACATTCCCGTGCCCCGTCATGAAGAGGTAAGGAACGTCCCACAGCTCGGGGCCGGTGAGGGTCACGACGCGCTCGCGCTCGGCGACGGGGAGCGCGGTGCGCTGGCGGAGCGCCGCGAGGAGGTTCGGTAGCGCGGAGGGGCCGGCGTACCAATCTCCCCCGCCATCATAGTGAAGGCGGCCGATCGTCAGGGAGGCAAAACGCGGAACGCGGAAGTCGGAACGCGGAGCAGCGCCCACGAACGCTGGTGCGTCTGTTCCGCGCTCCGCGTTCCGCGTTCCGCGTTCCCGTATCCCATCGGCGACGGACAGCCAGAGTACCAATACGAGGATGGCCGGGGCTCTCACAGTTCGTTCACCAACCGATACGCCGTGTTTCTCGTGATTCCCGTCTCCACCGCGAGCTGCTCCGCTACGTCGCGTCGGGTCATCCCCTGCGCCAGCAGCGTGCGGGCGCGCGCTCGAGGGTCGGGGGCAGGGGCGCGCTCCTCCCGGGCCGGCTTGCCCGTGCCCGCCACCATCACCGTCACTTCGCCTCGGGGGGGCGCCTCGGCGTAGTAACCCGCGAGCTCGGCCAGGGTCCCGGCGCGAGTCTCTTCGAACAGCTTGGTCAGCTCCCGCGCCACCGCGGCGGGTCGCTCCGCGCCGCACGCCGCGGCCAGGTCCTCGAGCAGCTCCGCGACGCGCGGCGGCGCCTCGAATAGCACCACCGTCCACTCGCTCTTCGCTACCAGGTCGAGCAGGCGCCGCCGCTCCGTCCCCTTGCGCGGGACGAAACCCAGAAACAGGTAGCGGTCGGCGCCGAGGCCCGAGACCGATAGCGCGGCTGCGACGGCGGTGGGCCCCGGGATGGTGACCACGGGGATGTCGCGCTCACGAGCGGCGGCGACGAGCACGGCGCCGGGATCGCTCACCGTCGGCGTCCCGGCGTCCGTCACGAGCGCCACGTCCTTGCCGCTCGCCAACAGGTGCAGGATCCGGCGCAGCGCCGCGTCGCTCGAGTGCGCGTGGAAGCTGATGAGCTCGGCGCGCGAGCCGACGTGGGCGAGCAGGGGCTTGGTGTGACGCGTGTCCTCGGCAGCGACGGCCGCCGCCCGCGTCAGCGTGGCGGCCGCGCGCGGGGAGAGGTCCTCGAGGTTGCCGAGCGGCGTCGCCACGACGTACAGGGTGCCCGCCATTTCACCACGACACCGGCCACGGCAGGCGGCCGTAGTAGCCCGCCGATTGCAAAACGTAGCGGTGCTCGCGCGTGGCCTCGCGCAGGATCTTGGGAGCCGTGCCCGGCATCATCACCTCGACGCCCTCGAGCAGCTGGAGCGACCAATCGGTGAGCGCATTCGAGAGCTCCTCCGGCTGCACCACCGAGTCCGGCGTATCGGTCCCGCGCGGTGCCGAGAGGATCGTGATCGCCTGATGCGCATCCCCTAGCCCCGCGCTCACTTTCTGCGCCCGGCGCTTCGCCTCGCCCGGAAATTCCTTGTCCACCTCGTCGACGATGCGCCAGTACAGCTCGCGGTAGGTGTTGATAAGCGCGTTCGGCGCCTGCTGCGGCAGGTCGGCTACGTAGGAGAACACGGCCGCCGTGAGCACAGGCGTTTGCCGATCGGCGCCAGGATGGAACTGCGATTCGAGAAACTTCGGAATGGCCATCACTTCCGGCTTGTCGCAGAAGTAGCCGCTGGCGTAGCGTCCCCCGTCGAACCGCACGTACGACACGTGCGCGTTCGACGTGAGCTCGAGGATGCCGCTGGTCTTGTCCCGCGCGAACGCCGCGAAGAACGCGCCCGGCTGCGCGGAGTCGACCGTGCGCATCTCCACCGGCGCCGCACACGACTGATACATCCAGGCGAGCTGCTCCATCGGCGCGGCCGAGTAGGCGAGCTCCCCCCGCTCGACTTCGGCGCGCATCCGCTTGAGCGCCTCCGTGATGGTGATGACCTGTCGCCCGGTGGTGTGCAGGGACGCGGCGTTCACGGCCTCGCCCTTGCGGAAGAACAGCAGCAGGCATTCCTCCGGAAGGTAGGCCGTGATGTAGCCGTCGACGCGACCGTCCCGGTCGCGCTTGCCGAAGGCGAGGAGGTTGTCGAGGTGGACGAACGCGAGCCGGGTGCGATGAACCAACCGGTTCACCTGCGGGAACGTCAGGTCCGCGAGGCGAACCGGCGAATTCATCAGGCGAGCCGTGCTCGCGCGCATGGTCCTCCGGGGAGGATGCTACGACAGATGCTGCTTGATCTTCTGCTCGAAGACCGGCTTCGGGTACGCGCCTACCAGCGTGTCCACGTGCCGCCCGTCCTTGAAGAATAGAATACTCGGAATCGAGCGAACGTTAAAGCGCATCGCCGTCGTCTGATTGGCGTCCACGTCCACCTTGGCCACTTTCAGCTTGCCCAGATACTCCCCCGCCAGCTGGTCCAGGATGGGCGCCACCATGTGACACGGCCCGCACCACGTGGCCCAGAAGTCAACGATCGTGAGCCCCTGATGCTGCTCGACCTCCAACCCGAACGTGGCGTCCGTGACGGCCGTGAAATGCTCTCCTGCCATGACCTCTCCACTCCCTCTCGTGCAATCGTTATGTTGACGGGCGTCATGACCGAATCACGCACCCGCGTCGCCCACATCGGTATCGCCGTAGCGTCCATCGACGCCGCCGTCGGCTTTTATCGCGACGTCCTCGGCGTCGAGCCAGGACCCCCCGAGACGGCCGACGGCGCGACCATCGTCACCCTGCCGCTGGGCGACGTCCAGGTCGAGCTCCTCGAGCCCCGCAATCCGGACGGCCCGGTGGCGAAGTTTCTCGCCAAGCGCGGGGCCGGCATCCATCATGTCTGCTACCGCGTGCCGGATCTGGACCGCGCCCTCGAGCGCTGCCGGGCGGCTGGGTATCGTCTCATCGACGAGGTTCCGCGGCGCGGCGCCGGCGGCCGGCGCATCGCGTTCGTGCATCCGAAAACGACGGCCGGCATCTTGCTGGAGCTGACAGAGTAACCAACGCGCCGCCCGCCTGAAACGTTCCCCGACTCACGCGCGGCACGGCAAGCCCGGTGTGGGAATGCTCCCCAGATGCACGTCGTTCACCACCCAGCCGCCGTCCTTGGTGCGCACCAGATCGATCGGGAATACCACGGTGCACCCGCCGTCCCGCTGCAGCTCGACCCGGAAGCTCTTCATGTTGTCGTGCCCCGGCACGGCCAGCGGCCCTTCGACGACGCGATAGCCCGCGTGGTTCACGTACTTCTGGACGACGGAGAGCCGCTCCCGGAGTTGGTCGGCTTTCATCCAGTTCGTCGCGGGCCCACGCTCCGAGCCCCACAGCGTGCCCATGCGCGGGATATTGTTGTCCTTGACCGCCGACATGAACTGCGCGAGCGTCTCCTGAGGCGACTGCGGTGCGATCTTCCCCGGGCCGGCTCCCCCACCGCACGCGAGACAGCCCAGCGCGACGAGCACGGTCAGTCGTGGTCTCACGGACGATACCTCTGTGTGTGCGGAGTGAACCGAAGGTAAGACGGCATGCGGCTGTACGTCAACATTGATCACGTCGCGACGGTGCGCGAAGCGCGCCGCACCGACGAACCCGACCCGGCGCGCGCTGCGGCGGCGGCCGAGCAGGGCGGCGCCGACGGCATCACCGTGCACCTGCGCGAGGACCGCCGCCACATCCAGGACGCCGACGTCCGCGCGCTCCGCGCCGCGGTGCGCACCGTGCTGAACCTGGAGCTCGGCGCGGCGCCCGAGATCGTGCGGATCGCCTGCCGCCTGAAGCCGTTTCAGGCGACGCTCGTCCCCGAGCGGCGCCAGGAGATCACCACCGAAGGCGGCCTCGCCCTCCGGGGCGCGAGCCGCAAGATCCGCACGGCCATCGAGCGCCTCACCGCCGCCGGCATCCGCGTCAGTCTCTTCATCGACCCCGACCCGGGGACCATCGATCGCGCGGCCGCGCTCGGCGTTCCCGCGGTCGAGCTGCACACCGGCCGCTACGCCCGCTCCTGGCGGAACAGTGACGCCGCGCTCCGCGCGCTCGCCCGCGCCGCCGCCCACGCCCGCGCACGCGGCCTCGCCGTGCACGCGGGGCACGGCCTGACGTACGACAACGTCCGGCCCGTCGCCGCCATTCCTGAGATCGAAGAGCTGAACATCGGACACAGCATCGTCTCGAGTGCCATCTTCTGGGGGCTCGAGGAAGCCGTGCGGCGCATGCGGCAGTTGGTCGATGAGGCCGCGAAGCCTTAGCTTGGTAGCCCTATGAGCGATGCCCCGAAGCCGCTCGGCATGGCGGACTTCTTCGCCCTCGAGGCGGGGGAGTATCTCGAGCGGCTTGACGGCCTGCTGGCCAAGAGCGACAACCCCAGCGCCGACGAGATCGTGCGGCTCGCCCGGGCGCTGCGCGGCAGCGCCCTCATGGCGAACCGGCACGCGATCGCGCGCACCGCCGCCGGGCTCGAAGCCCTAGCGCGGGCGGTACGGGAGGGACGGCGCGCCTGGGATCCCCAAACCCACCAGCTCGCCATTCGCGGCGTGGATGACTTGAAGGTCTTCGTGCGGCAGGCGGGCAGCTGGACCGATGCCGACACCGCGAAGGCCGAGGCGCTGGCACTCGAGCTCGAGCAGGTCGCGGGCCGGCCGTCCGCGCAGATCCGCGCGGTGGAAGCGCTGGGGCTGGATGCGGGCGCGCGGGCATTCGTGGCGCGCGAGGGCGCGGCGATCGCGGGCGCGCTGGAGCGCGCGGCGCAGGCGCTGCGGGCCAACCCGCTTGCGCACGACCCGCTGCAGCACGTCATGCGCGCGCTCCAGCCGCTGCGCGGCCTCGCCGCCCTCAGCGACCTGCCGCCGCTCCCCGACCTGCTCGAGGGAATCGAGCGCTCCATCGGCGAGCTGTCGCGCTCGGGACTGCAGCCCCCGGCCAACGTGGGCGATCTGTTCCAGGTCGCCGGGAGCGCGATCGCGCGCGCCGCGCGCGAAGTGGCCGAGCGCGGCCGACCCGACCCGGAAGGGGCGGACTTCCGGCAGTTCGCCGGGTTGCTGATGAAGTTCATGGAAAGCGAACCGGACGCGGTTTCGATCGGCTCTCTCTATTACAGCGACTCGGGCCCCCACATCGTGTCACGCGGCGTCCCGGCGGCGCGCCCGTCCGCGCTCGGCAAGCTGGAGCTCGTGAGCCACGGCGAGCACCTGCGACAGGCGGCGGACTCGCTCGAGCGCGCCCCCTCCGCTACGCAGCGGGAGCTGCGCGCCCACACGCTCGGCACCACCTTCCGCGCGCTCGCGAACGCGGGCGGCGGCGTGCTCGCCGATCGCGTGGCCCAGTTCGCGATCGCCGCGCGGGAAGCGGTGGCGTCGGGGATTGCCGTGAGCAGCGCGGCCGCCTTCGCCGCCGAGCTGCGGCGTGCGGGCGATCTGCTCGCCCGCTCGGGCGCGGGCGACGAGGAAGCGCTCGCGACCGAGCTCGACTCCCTCACCGCCGCGCTCCGGACCATCCAGCCGGGCGCCGCCCCCGCTCCCGCTGCGCCCGCTCCTCGTCCCGTGCCCGCGCCGCCGCCAGCACCGCCGCGCGCTGCGACGCCCGCGGTTCCAGCAGTGAGAGCCGCTCCCGCCCCCGCGCCCGCTCTTGCGCCTGTTTCCCCGCAGCGGGCCGACCTGGCGGTGGCCGAAACGCCCGACCTTGTCGGGTCGTGGGCCGCCTACCAGCGACTGGCGGCGGGAGGGTTCGGCGCGGCGTCGCTCACCGAGCTCGTCGCCGGCACGGCCGCGGTGGAGCGCGTACCAACGCCTGCTCCCAGCTCCCGGGGACCGTCAGGGACTCCTTTAGGGCTCCCGGCTCCCACGCCGCCCTCGGCGGAGCCTCCCGCCGTGGACGTGCGCACACTGTTGTACCGCGGCGACCGCGCGCTCCGGCGGGCCCAGGAGCTGCGCGCAGCGGCGAAGCAGGCGTCGGGCGACGATCTCCGCGACCTCGTCGAAGAAGTCTGCGACCTCGTTGCCCTCGCCCTCGAGCCCAGCCCCTAGTCGGGCGTTGGCCTCCCCGTCCCGCTGGGCCTGGATCCTCGGGCTCGCGGTCACGGCCGCCTTCTTGGCGTGGGCCGTGCGGGGCACTCACTGGAGCGAGGTCCTCGCCGGTCTCCGCGCCGTCGATCCCGTTCTTCTGCTGCTGACGGTCGGGCTCGCCACGCTGACGTTTCCGATCCGCCTGATTCGCTGGCGTGTGATACTGCGCGACGACCGCGAAGCGCCGCTTCCGTGGCGACCGCTGTGGCACGCCGTCGCCATCGGCTTCATGGCGAACAACCTCCTCCCCGCGCGGGCCGGCGAATTCGCGCGCGCGTACGTCGCCAGCCGGCAATTGCCGGTGCGGTTCACGACGTCGCTGGCGTCGATCGGCGTGGAACGCGTGTTCGATGCCCTCGTGATGCTCGGGCTGATGGCGTTGGCGATCGCGTCTCCTTCGTTTCCCGCCCATTCCACTCTGCTCGACATGCCGTTGTCACGCCTGGCCGAGCGTGCCGCGATGTTATTTGGCGCGATGTTCGTCGTGGCGTTCGTCGTCGTGCTGCGACCGGCGCCATGGCTGGCACTGTTCGAGCGCGTGGCTCGGGCCGCGCTGCCGGCCCGATTCGCGGAGCGCCTCGCCGGCATGGCGGAGGGTCTCGTGGCCGGCCTCACCGTGCTGAAGCGCCCCGGGCGGTTTGGAGCGATGCTGTTCTGGTCCTTCGTCCTGTGGCTCACGAACGCCGCGTCGTTCGCCGTGTGCTTCCGGGCGTTCGGGCTAAACGTGCCGCTCGAGGGTTCCCTGCTGCTCCAGGGGATCCTCGGGTTTGCGGTAGCGGTCCCCGCATCAGCCGGCTTCTTCGGTGTGTTCGAAAAGGCGACGCAGCTGACGCTGCAGATCTACGGCATCAGTCCGAGCCTGGCGTTGGCATACGCAGTGGCCTACCACGTCTCGACCTTCCTGCCAATCACGCTGCTCGGCTTGCGCTCCCTCGCGAGCGTCCACCTGCACTTGCGTGACCTGCACCGAGCACGGACGTCTGAAGTGGGCGCGGGCGGGGGCGGGGCCGGGGGGCCGTGACCGACACCGTCCGCATCGCCGCGCACGCCAAGCTCAACCTCTTGCTGCGTATTCTGGCGCGCGAAGCGCCGGCCGGATATCACCAGATCGAGACGGCGTTCGCCTTGCTCGAGCTGGCCGACGACCTGGTGATGACGCGCACGGCCAGCAAGGTTGCGCTCACCGTGCACGGACCCGACCTGGGGCCGCCGGAGCAGAACCTCGCGGTCCGGGCCGCACGCGCCGTCCTGGAGGCGACCGGGCACAAGTTCGGCGTGGCGCTCGAGCTCACCAAGCGGATCCCCGTGCGGTCGGGCCTCGGCGGCGGCTCGAGCGACGCGGCGGCCGCGCTGCATGCGGTGAACGCGCTCGCCGGCAACGCGGTCCCCCGCCACGAGCTGCTCCACTTCGCCACGCGGCTCGGCGCCGATGTGGCGTTCTTCGCGAGCGGCGCCCCGGCCGCGCTCGCGTGGGGCCGCGGCGAGCGGCTGTTCCGGCTCCCCGCCCCGCCGGCCGCGCCTGCGCTCGTGGCCCTGGCGCTCCCGCCGCTCGCCGTCGCCACCCCCGACGCGTACGGCTGGTGGGACGAAATGCATCCGGAACCCGCGCCGCGCGGGCCGCTGCTGCTCGACATCGACGCGTTCGCAGGGTGGGGCAGCATCGGACGCCTCGGCGGCAACGACTTCGAGATCCCCGTCTTCGGGAAGCATCCGCCGCTGCGCGCGCTGTACGAGCGCATAGCCGGAACGCATCCGAATTGGGTACGACTGTGCGGCTCGGGGAGCGCCGTGGCCGCCGTGTACGCGAACGAAGGGCTGCGGGACGATGCGGCCATGATCTTGGGCGAGAAATACCAGCGGCTGATCAAGACGACCACCCGGCCGGCGGCCGCGCCGGGTCCCGAGCCGGCCTAGGAGCGATCCCGTCAGCCGAAGCGGGGGCCGGACCGACCGGTCAGGCGGTGTCGCAGGCGCCGCTGGATGCGATGCAGCCTGCTCAGCACGCGCATCGCGAGGACCAGCGCGCGGGGCGGTGCGTCCACCGGAGCATCCGGCACGCCGGAGATGTTGAGGCCCTGCGCGTGCACGCGGCACGCCTCCCAATCGAAATGCCAGATGTCGTCCAACCAGAATTTCCGCGCACCGTGCTCGTTGAAGAGCCGGAGCACCTCGAAATCGTACCAGTGGTAGTTCTCCTGAGCGACGGTGCGCATGTCGATCCCCGCATCCTCCCAGCCGCGGAACCACTCGACCGGCGAGCGCTCTACCCGACCCGCTCCTGTGAAGTCGACGTGCATGGCATAGCGGAGACGGCGCTTGAACACCCAAGGACAGGTGCCGCGGACGTTCTCGATCACGCTGTACCAGCGCAGTTTCGCCGCGAGGGCCGTGGGCCGCAGAGCGGAGTAGTGGAGCACCGCGATATCGTCCAGCAGCAGACGGCGCGCGTAATCCGGAATAGGCACGCGCACGCTGTGCATGTCGCGCGGCGTATGCTCCACCCCGTCGTCCACGTATCCCAGCGGCGTCAGCCGGTCATGCCGCATGCACTGGTCGGGTGTCTCGTACAGATCGACGCGCTCAAAGCATACGATGGTCCCAGGCCGGGCGTCGAGCATCGCTCGCCAGCTCGGCGTGTCGAGCGCGTTGGCCGCGAGAATCTCGTCGGCATCGAGCGCCAGGATGACGCGCGGTCGCGGAACGAGGGCGCGCGCGTGGCGAAGCAGCAAGAGCTGGCGGTCCCGCTCGTTGAACTCGTCGGTGGGGTTGTCGACGACTCGGACCTTGGGATAGCGGCTGCAGATGGCGCGACTGTCGTCCGTCGAGCGCTGGTCGGCGATGATGATGTGATCCGCGAATCGGCTGGTTACCGAGAGGAACCGCTCGAGGATCCACGCCTCGTTGCGGACCGGCGTGACCACGACGACGCGAACGGGGTCGGACACGGTTTTACGATACGACGGCGCGAGCGAAAGGGAAACGGTGCGAGGGGAGTCGTTTGCGGCCCCGGACCCGGCGCTTGATATTGTGGTAGGCGAGGCACGCGAGGAGGACCGATGCCGGAACAGCTGATCGGGACCGTCGTCCACTACTTCAAGGGACCGAGTGTCGCCGTCGTGCGCGTGACCGAGGGCGCGCTGGCGGTCGGCGACCACATTCGCTTTCACGGCCATACGACCGACTTCACCGAGCAGATCGCCTCGATGGAAGTGAACCATCAGAAAGTCCCGCTGGCGAAAGCCGGCGACGAGGTCGCCATCCAGGTGGCCGACCGCACGCGCCAGCACGATCAGGTCTTCAAGGTGACGCCATGAACGAAGCAGGCCCCAATTAGCGGCGGCATGCGCCCGGCACCGCTCGCAGCGGTGATGCTCACGTTCGCGTGCGCGTCCTCGTCTCCCGAGCCGGCTTCCGCGCCTACGCCCGCTCTGGATTCCGCGGCCCTCGCTCGCGCCGTGCCGCGAGCGTTGGTCGCCGCCAGCGAGCAGTACTACGACATCGACGGGTCGAGCGCCGGCGCACTGCGCAATCAGATCAGCCGGCTCGGCCCCAAGGACGAAAGCGGCAAATCACAGGACGCGCTGACCGTGTGGAGCATCGAGTGGGGCTACGGCACTATCCAGCGCGGAGACAGCTGCGTCCTGCGTGACGTGAAGGTCACGCTCAACGTCGCGGTCACCCTGCCCCGCTGGAAGCCACCGGCGAC
>Ga0193755_1000009_pt1 | contig 55807 bp, 54 predicted proteins | sample H1a2metaG_FD_144921 | JGI IMG/M metagenome (GOLD analysis project Ga0193755, IMG submission 144921) | Soil microbial communities from a riparian zone of the East river system, Colorado, United States - H1a2 | ecosystem: Environmental > Terrestrial > Soil > Riparian zone | place: USA: East River...
CAGCGCGGCGAGGCCGGATTCGAATGCCGTCCCACACTAAGCCGTACGGCAACATCCTCGAAACGATCGGCTGGACACCGCTGGTCCGGCTGAACCGCGTGACGCAGGGGATCCGGACGCCGGTATACGCCAAGGCGGAATTCTTCAATCCCGGCGGCTCCGTGAAGGACCGGATCGGGTTGGCGATGATCGAGGCCGCCGAGCGCGAGGGGCGCCTGAAGCCCGGCGGCTTGATCGTCGAGGCCACGTCCGGCAACACGGGGGTGGGGCTTGCGCTCGCCGCCGCGGTGAAGGGTTACCGCTGCATCTTCACGATGCCCGACAAGATGTCGCAGGAGAAGGCGCGGCTGCTGCGCGCGCTCGGCGCCGAAGTGATCATCACGCCGACCGCGGTGCCCCCCGACCATCCCGAGAACTACATCATGAAGGGACGGGCGATCGCCGCGGCGCACCCCAATGCGATCTTCGCCGACCAGCACTACAACCCGGTGAATCCCGAGGTGCACTACCGCACCACCGGTCCCGAGCTGTGGGAGCAAACGGCGGGGAAGATCACGCACTTCGTTTGCGCGCCCGGGACGGGCGGCACGGTGAGCGGAGCGGGCCGGTTCCTCAAGGAGAAGAACCCCCGGGTCCGCGTGATCGCGGGCGACCCGGTCGGCTCGATCTACACGGAGTATGCACGCACCCGTCAGAAGACCGAGGGTCACCCCTACAAGGTGGAGGGGATCGGCGGCGACAAGTTGCCGAGCTCGCTGCACTGGGACGTGATCGACGAGTGGATCACGGTGTCCGACAAGGACGCGATGCTCATGGTGCGCCGGCTGGCCAAGGAAGAAGCCCTGTTCGCCGGGGGCTCGACCGGCGTCAACGTCGTGGCGGCGCTCGACGTGGCGCGCCGGGTGAACGATCCGCAAGCGCTGGTGGTGACCGTGCTCGCCGACACCGGGGAGCGGTATCTGTCGAAGGTCTTCAACGACGAATGGCTGCGGGAGAATCAGATCCTGGAAGCGGAGCGGGTGTCCGTGGGAGAGCTCCTCGAGGCGCGGAACTCGGGCGCGCCCCCGCTGATTTCGGTCGCTCCGACGGCGACGGTGCGCCAGGCGTTGAACCTGATGAGTACCTACAACGTGTCGCAGCTCCCGGTGCTGGACGTCGGCGACGGGGTGGGCGCGGTCTCCGAGCAGGGGCTCATGGCCCGGGCGCTCGAGGAGCCGGCGACCCTGGACCAGCCGGTCGAGGATGTGATGGATGGGCCGTTCCCGGTGGTCGATGCCGACCTTCCCGTCGAGCGGCTCGCCACCCTCCTGTCGCGCGAGACGCCGGCGGCGCTGGTGCGACGCGAGGGCAAGATCGCGGGAATCGTCACCCGCTACGACGTGCTCCACCAGCTCGCCGGGATCCACTGATGCGGGTCGCGGTGATTACCGGCGGCGCGACGGCGGAGCGCGCGGTCGCGTTTGCCGGCGCCGCCCAGATCGTGGAGGCACTGCGGGGGCGCGGGCATACGGTGCGGGCCGTCGATACGGTGACCGGGCTCCTCTCGCCGACCGACGAGCAGCGGCTGCTCACGACTGCGGTGGGCCGGGAGCCGCCCGCCGTGGCCGAGCTCGACGAGCGCGAGCGGGCGATGCTGTCGAACGGGCTCGCCCGGCTCACGGAGGTCACCGGGGCGGACGTGCTGTTCCTCTGCCTGCACGCGGGACGCGGTGAGGGGGGGATCCTGCAAGCGGTGCTCGACGTGATCGGCGTGCCCTATACAGGCAGCGGGGCCTTGGCCAGCGCGCTCGCCATGGACAAAGACCTCGCCAAGCGGCTGTTCCGGGCGGCGGGAGTGCCGGTGCCGGGGTGGTTCATGGCGCCGGTTGCCGCCGAGGACGTAACCACGGCGCTGGGGTGGCCGGTGATCGTCAAGCCGTCGAAGATGGGCTCTTCCGTAGGGATGACGCTGGTGCGCAACGCCGAGGGGTTGGACGCGGCCGTCCGAGTCGCGCGAGCGTACGATGCCGAAGTCATGGCGGAGCAGTTCATCCCCGGGCGGGAGCTGACCGTGGGGGTGCTGGGCGACGTGCCGTTGCCGGTGGGCGAGATCATTCCGAAGCACGAGCTGTTCGACTACGAGTGCAAGTACACGCCGGGGATGTCGGAGGAGATCTTCCCCGCGAAGCTCGACACGGCGCTGGCGCGCCAGCTACAGGAGCTGGCGCTGACGGCACACCGGGCGCTCAAGCTCGGGGGGTATTCCCGCGTCGACTTCCGATTGAGCCCCGAGGGCGACATCTTTTGCCTTGAGGCAAACACGCTCCCTGGCATGACGCGCACCAGCCTCTTGCCGCAGGCCGCCCGGGCCGCGGGGATCGAGTTTCCGGAGCTGTGCGAGCGGATCTGCCGGCTCGCGGGGAACTCGGGGAGCGCGCGCGGGGGATAACTACGCGATGGGCCCGCAGCGGATGTTCGGCATGACTCCGTGGGTGTGGCGGCTGATCGTCGCCAACCTCGTCGTCTTCCTGCTCCAGGTGACGCTGTTCGTCAGCCCGGCCTTCCTCGCCACGTTCGGGTTCGTGCCGCTCACCGCTCTGGCGCGGCCGTGGACCTTTTTGACCTACATGTTTCTCCACGCCAACTTCCTGCACCTCGCCTTCAACCTCCTGGCCCTGTTTGTATTCGGGCCGCAGGTCGAGGAGCGGATGGGCGGCGGCGCGTTTCTGCGCTACTACCTGTTGTGCGGGCTGGGCGGCGCGGCGCTGTCGTACGCGCTCATGCAGTTCCGGCCCGTGACCTTGGTCGTCGGCGCTTCGGCCGCGGTGTACGGCGTGCTGCTGGCGTTCGCTTGGGCGGCGCCGGACGCCCCGATCTACGTGTTCCTTCTCCCGGTGCCGATCGCGGCCAAGTGGCTCGTGACGTTCTTGGTGGCGATCTCGCTCGTGCTCGCGCTGCTGCCCACCAGCGACGGCGTGGCGCACCTCGCGCACTTGGGCGGCTTCGCGACCGGCTTCCTCTACCTGAAGGTCGGCGACTGGCGGCTGGGACGAGCCGAGCGCACCCTCCGGCGCCGGTCCGAGCCCAGCGTGCTGGTCCATCCGGGGCGCGCGGCACGGGCCAGCGACGCGCCCAAGCCGCCGCGCCGTGTCGAGCGCGATCCCGCGCAGGCCGAAATCGACCGCGTGCTCGACAAGATCTCGGCGCGCGGGATCGACAGTCTCACCCCCGCCGAGCGGCGGTTCCTCGCCGAGATGAGCCGCAAGATGCGCGACCACACCTGAGGGCCATCGCTCGAACCGTCGCGCCGTAAAATGTCAAGCCGGTTGTTCCCGTCGCACCGGGTCCCGGGGCGGGGGCGCGCTTGTCTCCGGCGAGGCCGGTTCCCAAATTGGGGCCGGCCGACTCATGCTCGTCAATCTCGTGCCGGAGTTCCTCGCGATCCTCGCCGCGCCCGACCCCGTCGCGGCCTATCACGAGTATCTCGAGCGCCACAAGCCGGTACTGCACAGCTACTGGCACAACTACGTGCTGGACCCGACGTCGCCGCACGCGGAACCGGTGGTCGCGGCTGCGTTGCGCGCCGAGCGCGCGGATCTCGAGCGGCTGCTCGAAGACGTGGACGTCGCCGCCATCGCAGAGGATGCGCTGCAGCGCTCGCTCGAGCGCTTCGAGGCGGACTGCGCGGTGGACCTGTACCTCATGGTGGGCGTGGGCGCCGCCAATGCGGGCGAACTGGTCGTGGGCGGGCGCGGGATTGCCGTCGTATGTCTCGAGCACTTCACCGGCCGGGCCAATCCCCAGACGTACGGCATGGGGCTCGCGCCACACCTGTTGCCGCTGTGGATCGCGCACGAGGTAGCGCACGCGGTGCGTTACACCTCGCCGACGAGCCGGGCCGACCTGAAGCGCCTGGTGATCGACCTGCGCGGCTACTATGACTACTGGGACACCGGCAGCCGGGCCACCTTGAGGGAGCTGCTCGCGAACGAGGGGGTGGCCGTGGCGGCGGCGCAGGCGGTGGCGCCCGGGTTCGAGCCGTGGGAATACTTCGGCTACACGCGCCGGCAGTATCGGCGCATCCGGGAGCTCGATTCCTTCCTGCGACGCGCGGCGGCACCGCTCTTGGACGAGACGGGCCTGGGGCTGCGCCTGCGCTTCCTGTCGGGGGGCATGAGCCCGGCCGCGCGACTGACGGCGGGGAAGGTGTTGCCGGAGCGCTCGGGATACTATCTCGGCCTGCGGCTGGTCGAGAGCTACCTCGCCGAGCGGGGGCTCGCCTCGACGGTGCGCGCTGCGGCAGGGGAGTTCAAGACGGCCGACGAGCGGGCCCTCGGGATCCAAAGCGCATGAGCCCGCGGCCCCGCGCCGAGCGTCGCCAGAACCGGCCGCTGCGAGAGGTTCTGGACGACCTGCTCGGCCACGCGCGAGAGATCTCCCGCCGGGCGAAGGAGATGTCGCCCGCGGAGCTCGATTACGCGCAGCAGCGGCTGGAGTGGCTCGCCGACGAGGTGTGGCGGGTCGCCACAGGCGAGGCACCACCGGACTAGCTCGCCAACGTACCGTTTTGGACCCCCGGCCCGCGGCCTTGACACCCGTGGGAGCGGCGGGCAGGTTAGCACCCCATCGATACGGTTCCGTAGGAGCTACCCGCAGACGCGGGACGGCGTGGCTCTCCACACCCCCTCTGGCCACGCTGCTCTCAACACCGCATTCGTGACGGCCGGCAAGTGAAACTCGTGGACCCCATCCGGATCGGGAGGTAGTTATGGCAGCGGATTTCTTTCTTGGAGAGTCTCTGGTAGGCGACGGGAATGAGGTCGCCCACATCGATCTGATCATCGGGTCGAAGTCGGGCCATGCGGGGCAAGCCTTCGTCAGCACGTTGGCGAACAACACCGACGGTTTCACCAAGCTGCTCGCCGTCGTTACACCCAACCTGCCGGCGAAGCCCGACACGCTCCTCTTCAACAAGGTCACCATCAAGAACGCCACGCAGGCCGTGCAGATGTTCGGCCCGGCGCAGGCGGCGGTCGCGCGCGCGGTGGTGGACAGCGTGTCCTCGGGCATCATTCCGCGGGACAAGGTGGACGACTATTGCATCCTGGTGGGGGTGTTCATCCACTGGGAGGCGAAGAACGACAAGAAGATCTTCGACTTCAACTATCGGGCGGTGAAGGAATCGATCGAGCGCGCCCTCAAGGGGCAGCCGAAGATCGACCAGGTGATCTCCCAGGCGAAGACGGCGTCGCATCCGTTCGCCGGTGGCGCGGACAAGGGTTGATCTCCCCGGCAGTCGCCTGATTCCACGTCGAGGGGCGGGCTGCCGCCCCTCGACTGCTTTTCGAGCCCTGCGCCGACTGATCGTGGAGCATGAACCCTGATGCGTAAGCTCCTGCTGCAGCTCGACAGCTCCCGGCTGCCGAGCGTGTTCGATCGAGTGGTCGCCTACGACGGCGGCGCCGATGAGGTGATGAGCTACGGCGGCATCACCGAAGCCGACGTCCGCGACCTGATCCACGGCTGCATCTTCACGCGAGGCCCCAAAGACCTGAAGAACACCGCCGTCTTCGTCGGGGGCGCGGACATCGCCGTGGGCGAGCAGCTGCTCACCGCGGCGGTGAAGGCGATGTTCAAGCCCTTCACGGTGTCCGCCATGCTCGACTCGAACGGCTCGAATACGACGGCGGTCGCGGCCGTGGCGAAGATGGTGCAGGCGGCGGGCGGCGACGTGCGCGGCAAGCGCGTCCTGATCGTCGCGGGAACCGGGCCGGTGGGGATTCGGGCCGCCGGGCTGTTCGCCAAGGCGGGGGCGGACGTGTGTATCACGTCGCGCAAGGCCGACGCGGGCGAGCGGGCGCGTGAGCTCGTGCTCAAGCGCTTCGGCGGGACGGTGCGCGCGATCGCGATGCCGGATGCGAAGGAGGCCATTCGCGCCTGCGAGCGCGCGGAGCTGCTGCTCAACGCCGGGCCCGCGGGGGTGATGCTCGTGCCGAAGCAAGCGTGGGCCAACCGGCCGGGTCTCAGAGTGGTCGCGGACGTGAATGCGGTTCCCCCGCTCGGCATCGAGGGGGTCGAGGTGATGGACGACGGGGTGACGAAGGAGGGTGTGGTGTGCTTCGGCGCACTCGCCATCGGAAACCTCAAGATGAAGGTGCACAAGGCGTGCATTGCGCGCCTGTTCGAGCGCAACGACCTCGTGCTGGACGCCGAGACCATCGCCGACGTCGCGCGGGAGTTGATGGCGCCGAAGCCGTGAGCCGATGCCCCGCGTCATCGGCATCGACCCGGGAACGGTGAGCATCGATCTCTGTGGGCTCGACGACGGCCTCCTGTTTCTCGATCGCTCCTGGCCCACCGCGGAGGCGCTGGCCGATCCGGCGCGCTTCGTGGCCGAGCTCGAGGCGGCCGGCCCGCTCGATCTCGTCGCCGGCCCGTCCGGGTACGGGCTGCCGCTCACGCGGGTGCAGGACGCCACCGAGGAAGATCTGCGGCTCGCCTTCCTGGCGGCCCCGGGCGAGACCGGGGGCATCGGCGGACTCCGCAACCTGGTGCGCGCGCTGGCGCGCTCCGCGCTGCCGGTCGTGCTCACGCCCGGCGTGGTGCATCTCCCCACGGTGCCGCCGCACCGCAAAGTGAACCGCGTGGACATGGGCACGGCGGAGAAGGTGTGCGCGGTCGCGCTCGCGGTGTCCGAGCAGGCCCAGCGTCTCGGGCACCCGCTATCGAACGTGTCGCTCGTGCTGCTCGAGCTCGGCGGCGCCTTCACGGCCGTCGTGGCGGTCGCGGCGGGCCGGATCGTGGACGGCGTGGGGGGCTCGGCGGGACCGCTCGGTTTCCGCGCGGCGGGGGCGATCGACGGCGAGGTCGCGTATCTCGCAGGCGAAGTGTCCAAGGCGCTCCTGTTCCGGGGCGGCGCGGCTACGATCGCCGGTTGGGACGAGACGACCGCCTCCCCCGAGCGACTCGCCCAGCCGGCGACGGCGGCGGAACAGGTCGCCCGCGATGCACTGGTCGAGAGCGCCGTGAAGACGGCGGTTGCGCTCGCGACCGCGGTCCCCTCGCCCAAGGAGTTCCTGCTCTCCGGCCGACTCGCGCACATCGAGCCGCTGGCGCACGCGATCCGCGAGCGGCTCGAGGCGTTCGCGCCGACGCGACTGCTCGAGGGATTCGCTCGAACGGCAAAGGAAGGGGCGCAAGGGGCGGCGCTCATTGCCGACGGGCTCGCCGGCGGCGCGAATCGCGAGCTGGTCGAGCGACTGGCGATCCGTGAGGCGCGGGGCAGCGTGCTGGACCATCTCTATGTCGTGCCGCGCGAGCATGCGCGGCGCCGGCTGGGGCTGTCATGACGCGCGTGCTCCTCGCCGGCGTGTCGACTCGAGGCTTCGCGGAGTCCGCCGCACGAGCGGGCTACGCGGTGGTGGCGGTCGATGGGTTTGGAGATCTCGACCTCGTGGCCTGCGCGACCGAGGTGCATGTGGTCCGGGCCCACGGTCGGTTCAGCGCCCGCGCCGCGGCCGCCGCGGCGCGGGACGTATCCTGCGAGGCCGCCGTGTACGGCGCGAGCTTCGAAAACCATCCCGGTGCCGTCCGCGCCCTCGCGGCGAACCGGCTGCTGTGGGGAAACCCACCCGCCGTCCTGACCCGAGCACGCGACCCGCGCCATCTCGCCCGCGTGGTCGGCGACGCCGGCCTGCCGGGTCCGCGCGTCCGCCTCACGCGGCCAGCGCCGGGCACGCGCAGCGGGTGGCTCGTCAAGCCGTTGCGCTCAGGGGGCGGCGACGGCGTCGCCGTCTGGCGACGCGGCGCGCCCGTGCCGCGCGGCAGCTACCTCCAGGAGCGCATAGCCGGCGTGGCCGGCTCCATCGTGTTCGCGGCAGACGGGCGGCGCGCGGTGCCGCTGGGGCTGTCGCGCATTCTCGCGGGAGAGACTGCCTTCGGGGCTGACGGGTTCCGCTACTGCGGTAGCATCCTCGGGTCCGCTGGGGATAGGCAGTTCCCGGCGGACGAACGCTTGCTCGACAGGGCGACGTTGCTCGCCGAGAGCGTCACACGGGCGTTCGGCCTAGTGGGAGTGAACGGGGTCGATTTCATCGCGCGCCGTGGCGTGCCCTACGCAATCGAGGTGAACCCGCGCTACACCGCCGCGATGGAGTTGGTGGAGCGGGCGTACGGGCTGTCGCTGTTCGACCTGCATGTCCGGGCATGCCGGCGCGCACTGCCGGCCTTCGACCTGGCGGCCGCCCGGCGTCGCACGCCGGACGCGGTCGGCAAGGCGATCGTGTACGCCCGGCGCCCCACCGCGCTGGGCGACACGCGGTCCTGGCTCCTGGACTCGGAGGTGCGGGATATCTCGCCGCCCGGGGCTCGCTTCGCGCCGCGTGAGCCGATCTGCACGATCTTCGCGCGCGGACGAAACGCCGCGGCGTGCTTCGCGGCCCTCGCGCGCCGCGCCGCCCTGTTGTACCGCGATGTCGAGCGCCGCGAGGCGCGCAGCGCATGACCGATCGCACCGTCGCGAACGTCACCTGCCTCGGCTGCGGTTGCGCCTGCGACGACATCACGGTCGTCGTGAAACAGGATCGCATCGTGGACGCCCGCAACGCCTGCGCGCTCGGGGCCGCGTGGTTCGGCGACGGGACTGTTCCCGTGGAGACGCGCGTCAACGGCCGCGCCGGGTCGCTCACGCAGGCGCTCACCGAGGCCGCAAGACTTCTGAGCGGTGCGAAGCGCCCGCTCGTCTATCTCGCCGGAGACGTCTCCTGCGAAACGCAGCGGGAAGGGGTCGCCATCGCCGATCGGCTGCACGCCGCCATCGACAGCCTCGCCGCGACGGCCGCGACGGCAGTGCTCGCGGCCCAGCGGCGCGGACGCGCCGGCGCCACCCTCGGCGAAATCCGCCAGCGCGCCGACCTCGTCGTGTTCTGGGCGGTGGACCCGAGCGCGCGCTATCCGCGGTACGGTTCCCGCTACGCGGTGGAGCCACGCGGCGTGGCGGCGCCCCAGGGCCGAAACAGCCGCACGCTTATCGCCGTGGACGTGGGGGAAGCCCTAGGTCCCGCCGAGGCCGACGGACGGGTGGCGATCGCGTCCGTCGACGAAGTGGACGGCCTGGGAATGATGCGGGCGGCGGTGCAAGGGCGCGCTGTGGAAGCGGACGCGCGTTTCCGCCCCGTGGTCGACCTGGCCCGCCGAATGACCGAGGCGCGCTATGTCGCCATCGTGGCCGACAGCGAGCCGGGCACGACTCCAGCCGACCCGGCCCGAGCGGAGGCGCTCGTGACGCTCGCCCAGGCCTTGAACGCCCCCACGCGGTGCGCCTTGTCCACGCTCCGGGGGGGCGGCAACCGCTCCGGCGCGGACGCCGTGCTCACGTGGCAGACCGGGTTTCCCTTCGCCGTGGACTTCGCGCGCGGGTACCCAACCTACCACCCGCGGGCGGGCGCAGCCGCTCTGCTCGACGGAGGCGAGGTAGACGTCGCGCTCGTCATCGGTACGCCGGCGAGCCTCCCCGTGCCGGTGGCCACCGGGCTTACCCGGTTGCCGTGCGTCGTGATCGGACCGCGGGCCAGCGCGGCGCCGTTCCAGCCCGCCGTCGCGGTGGACACCGGGGTGGCGGCGATCCACGAGGGAGGCACCGCGTTCCGGATGGACGACGTCCCGCTGCCGCTGCGGCCGTCGCTCGAAGGTGCGCGCGCCGCGGTCGTCACCGTCCGCGCCCTGCGCGATCGGCTCGGCGCATGAGCAAACTCACCCGGCTGCGCATCGCCGGCGGCACGGTGTACGACCCGGCGAACGGAGGGGGGGCGGACGGCGTCGTGCGCGATGTGTGCATCGAGGGCGACCGCATCGTGGCCGAGCTGCCGTCAAGCGCTCCGCGGCTCGACGCCCGCGGTATGGTCGTGATGCCCGGTGGCGTGGACATCCACGCGCACATCGCCGGGTCGAGCGTGAACCACGCCCGGCGGCTGCTCCCGGAAGAGCATGCGGCCGATCCCGTGACTGGCCCGCGGCTCGCGGATGGCGCGGTCGCGCGCTCGGGCACCGGGGGCACGCTGCCGAGCACGTTCGCGACCGGCTATCGCTACGCCGGACTCGGCTATACCACGGTGATGGAGGCAGCGGTGGCGCCGCTGGGCGCACGGCACGCGCACGCGGAGCTCGACGACACTCCCATCATCGATGCCGGTTTCTTCGTGCTGCTTGGCAACGACGACTACCTGCTCCGCCAGCTCGCCGCGGGTGAGGCCGCGCGAGCACACGACTACGCGGCGTGGCTTCTGGGGACGACCCGGGCCTACGCGATCAAGATCGTGAACCCGGGGGGCGTGGCGGCGTGGAAAGGTGGCGGAGATCGGCGCAACGTGAGCGGTCTGGACGATACGGTCGGCTCGAGCAGCGTCACGCCGCGGAACATCCTGGAGACACTCGCCGGGGCCGCCAACACGCTGGCGCTGCCGCACCCGGTGCACATCCATTGCAACAACCTGGGGCAACCGGGAAATGCCGCGACTACGCTCGAAAGCATGAAGGCCCTCGCGGGACAACGCGCCCACTTCACGCATCTGCAATTCCACAGCTACGGCGGAGCGCCGGGCAAGGGGTGGGCGTCGGCGGCACGCGAAGTGATCGAGTACGTGAACGCCCACGCCGAGACGAGCGTGGACGTCGGACAGGTGATGTTCGGGCCGGCGACGACCGTCACCGCCGACAGCCCGGTCGAGCATCTGTTGTACGCGAGCAGTGGCCGCAAGTGGGTGAACGTGGACATCGAGCTCGAATCGGGCTGCGGCATCGTGCCCTACACGTACAAAGAGAAGGCGGGTGTCGCCGCGCTGCAGTGGGCGGTGGGACTCGAGCTGTTCCTGCTCGCGAACGACCCGTGGCGCGTGGTGCTCTCGACCGATCATCCGAACGGCGGGACGTTTCTCTCCTACCCCGAGCTGATCCGGCTGCTGATGGACCGGGCGTACCGCGACGAGCGGCTCAAGGGCGTGAACCAGAAGCTGCTCGCGGGCAGCGCCCTGCTCGACGGGCTGCCGCGCGAATACACGCTCGGCGAGATCGCCATCATCACACGGGCCGGCCCAGCCCGGCTCCTGGGGTTGAAGACCAAGGGGCACCTGGGGCCGGGGGCGGACGCGGACGTGACGATCTATGCGAACGACGCCGACCGCGCGAAGATGTTCAGCACGCCGCGCTACGTCATCAAGGCGGGGACGCTCGTGGTCGAGGAAGGGCAGCTGCGCCGCGCGCCCGCGGGGCGGCGACTCGCCGTTCGGCCCGAGTACGACGCGGCGGTCACCACGGACGTGAAGCGATTCTTCGATCAGTACGCATGCGTCGCGTTCGAGAATTATGGGGCGGAGCCGGTTGCATGAAGATCAACGGCGTCGCGATCGCGGACACGTTCGCCGAGGCGTTCACCATGCGGGTGGCGCGGCTCGTGATCACGGGGCGCACGGCGAAGTGGGCCCGGGAGGCGGCGACCAAGCTCACCGGGTTCGCGACATCGGTGATCGGCTGCAAGTGCGAAGCGGGAATCGAGCGGGAGCTCACGCCTGCCGAGACGCCCGACGGGCGACCGGGGATCAGCGTGCTGTTTCTGACCATGGACAAGACGAGCCTCCCCGAACAGCTGATCGTGCGAGTCGGTCAGACGGTGCTCACCTGCCCCACCACGGCGTGTTTCGACGGCCTCCCCGATGCGCCCGATCGGCTCGCGGTCGGGAAGGCGCTGCGCGTGTTCGGGGACGGGTTTCAAGCGAGCAAGGTGATTGGAGGGAAACGCTACTGGCGCCTGCCGGTCATGGAGGGGGAGTTCCTCGTCGAAGAAACATTCGGGATGTTGAAAGGTGTGGGCGGCGGGAATTTCCTCATCCTCGCGGCAGATGCGGATGCCGCGCTGGCCGCCGCAGAGGCCGCAGTGGCCGCGATGACCGGTCTTCCGGGCGTGATCCTCCCGTTCCCGGGCGGCGTGGTGCGGAGCGGCAGCAAGGTGGGCTCGAAGCGCTATAAGAGCATGGTGGCGACGACCAATGACCCCTTCGATCCCACGCTTCGGGCGATAACCCCGACCGAGCTTCCCGAGGGCGTGAACAGCGTGCTCGAGATCGTGCTCGACGGGACGGATGCCCCGTCGATCGAGGCAGCGATGCGCGCCGGCATCCCCGCGGCCTGCCGGCCTGGGGTGAACACCATCACGGCGGCGAACTTTGGCGGGAAGCTCGGGCCGCACCACTTCCACCTCCGGAAGATCCTGGCGTGAGCGACGCCGTCACGTTGTCGCTCGCCGCGCGACCCGAGCACGTGCTCGTCGCCGACTGCATCGCCGCGGACCGGTTCGCGGGGCTCGACGCGAAGCAAATCGCCGAGCTGCCGGTGGTGCATGGGGGCCGGCCGGGGACGCTGGGGGAGTTTTTCAAGATCCGAGGCGGACACTCGAGCGTGGTCCGCATCGAAGGAGACGTCCCGAACGTGGAAGCGATCGGCGCCGGGATGGCGGGAGGTGAGTTGACGATCGACGGCAGTGTGGGCCGCGATCTGGGGCTGGCGATGTCGGGGGGCCGGATCGACGTGCGCGGTAACGCGAGCGACAACGCCGGCGGCGCCCCGCCCGGCGCGGCGCGCGGGATGACGGGCGGCGAGATCATCGTGCGCGGGAACGTCGGCGACGAGGCGGGCGCGCGGATGCGCCGGGGCATGATCGCCGTGACAGGGGATGGGGGACGGGGGACGGGCGAGGGCATGATCGCGGGTACGGTCGTCGTATTCGGGAAAGCGGGACCGGGCGCAGGGCGCTTCCTGAAACGCGGCTCGATCGTCGCGCTCACGCCGATCGATCGACCGGGCACGTTTCGCTACGCGTGTACCTACCGCCCGCCGCACGTCGGGCTGCTGCTCCGCTACCTGCGCGGCCGCGCCGGCGTACCGGTCGCCGATCGTTACGTCGCCGGCAAATACGAGCGGTACTCCGGTGATCTCGCCGAGCTCGGCAAGGGGGAGATCCTGCAATGGGCGGGGGAGTGAGCGGCCCGGTGGGGCTGGGCCTCAACGAACGAGCGTGGCGGATCGCGGACGCGATGGCCGCCAACGCCGAGGCACTGCGCGTCGTGGTGCGGAAGCTTCCCGGGGGCGCGCGTGTGATCGACGCAGGTGTCGATGCCCCGGGCGGTTTCGGCGCCGGGCGCGCGCTGTCCGAAATCTGCACGGGCGGGCTCGCCGATATCGCGTTCCCGCCGGTCCCGATCGGCGGTGAGACGTGGCCCGGCGTCCGCGTGTGGACGGATCACCCCGCGGTCAGCTGCATGGCGTCCCAATATGCCGGCTGGGCCATCCAAGTCGGGAAGTACTTCGCGATGGGATCGGGGCCGCTGCGCGCTCACGCCAGGGTCGAGCGAGAGCTGTTTGCGAAGCTCGGCTACGCGGAGCGGGCGGAGCGCGGCGTGCTGGTGCTCGAGACCCGGACGCCGCCCACCGACGAGGTCGCCGCCTGGGTCGGGCAGAAGGCGGGCCTCGCGCCGGCGCAGCTCACGTTCGTCGTCGCGCCCACGGCGAGCGTCGCCGGCGGCGTGCAGATCGCCGCGCGCATCCTTGAAACGGGCTTGCACAAGATGGACACGCTCGGCTTTGACGTGAACAAGATTGTGAGCGGGATCGGCACGGCGCCGCTCCCGCCGGTCGCGAAGAACGATCTTCGGGCAATCGGCCGCACCAACGACTGCATCCTGTACGGCGGCCAGGCGCGCTACACCGTCCAGGCCGACGACGCCGAGCTCGCCGAGCTGGTTCCGAAGATTCCCGCGTCGGCGTCGAAGGACTACGGGACGCCGTTCTATGACATCTTCAAGCGATACGACGGTGATTTTTACAAGATCGATCCGCTGCTTTTCAGCCCCGCCGAGGTGTGGCTGACGAGCGTGCAGAGCGGCAAGACGTACCACGCGGGACATCTGAACCCCGATGTGCTGCGCGCATCGTTGCTTGAAACGTGAACCTCAATCAGGAGCTCGACATGCGTTCGTTCCTCTGCGTTTCTCTCGCCGCGTTCGCCGCGGGAGCCTGCTCGGCACCCAAGGAGCAGGCCGCTGCGCCCGCCCCCCTCGGGGTGCAGTGGGTGCTCATCGTGCAGTACAACCAGCCGAAGGACACGGCGGCGTTCGAGAAGTACTACGCCGAAAAGCACGGGCCGCTGCTCGCGGCGCACGCCCAGGAAATCGGATTCACCCGAGTCGAGTACGTGCGGTTCTCGCCCTCGGCCGACGGCAAGCCGGCGGCGATCTACCGCGAGGCCGATCTGCGGTGGGACTCGAAGGAGGCGAGGGACAAGGGCATGGCCACGGACGGGTTCAAGGCCGTCGCGGGAGACATCCCGAACTACGCCACGGGCGGCGTCACCGTGCTGCTCGGCCAGAAGACCAACTAGCGGCCGTGCGGGTCGCGATCCTCAGCGCGCGGCAGGGAGGGGGCTGGCACACAGACCAACTCTGCCGCGCGCTGGCCCAGCGGGGGCACGAGGGGCGCGTGCTCCCCTACGAGGCGCTGGTGGCGCGCTTCACCTCGCGGACCGCGGGCTTCGCGGTCGCGGGGGAGGATCTGGCGTCGTGCGGCGCGGTGCTGGCGCGCATCATTCCCGCCGGCTCGCTCGAGCAGATCATTTTCCGGATGGACGCGCTGCACGCGCTCGAGGAGCGGGGCATTCCGGTGATCAACTCCCCTCGCGCGATCGAGCGCACCGTGGACAAGCTGTGGACCACGGCGCTCCTGCAGCACGCCGGCCTCCCAGTGCCGGAGACGGTGGTGTGCGAGGATCCCGACGCAGCGATCACGGCGTTCCGCACGCTCGGGGATGTCATCGTGAAGCCGCTGTTCGGCTCGATGGGACTCGGGATGGTGCGGGTGAACGACGAAGAGATGGCGTTCCGCGTGTTCCGAACGCTGGAGACGCTCCGGAGCGTGTATTATCTTCAGCGGGCGATCGATCACGACGGCTGCGATGTGCGAGCTTTCGTGGTGGGCGGGCGCGTGATCGGCGCGATCGAGCGAAGCGCGCCCGGGTGGAAGACCAACCTGGCGCGCGGCGGCCGGGCGCGGGCCGTCACACTGCCTGCGGCGCGGATCGAGTCGGCGCTGGCCGCCGCCAAGGCGGTAGGCGCGGACTACGCCGGCGTCGATCTCCTGCCCGCGCGTGACGGCACGGTATACGTGGTCGAGGTGAACGGGATCCCCGGATGGCGCGGCTTGCAGGAAGCGACGTCGAGCGACGTGGCCGGAGCGATCGTCGAGCATCTGCTCGGACGCGTGACGCCGCGGTGACCCGGCCCCCCGCGTGGCAAGCCGCGGACGTGGCGGCCGCCGCGCAGCTCGCCTGCCTGCTGGAGGCGAGCGCCCCGAAGCCCGGCAACGTCTCCCCGTTCGCCTCGTTCCGCGACGCGACGTACGAGGATTTCCTCGCGAGCGCCGCCGCGATCGGCCCGGCCCTTGCCGCGGCGGGCGAGCAACCGCTCGGGGCCACGATCCGGGCTGCGGTCGAGGCCACGGCCCGCTGGGCGCCCTCCAACACCAATCTCGGCCTGGTGCTGCTCCTCGCGCCGCTCGCCCGGGCCGCGCTCCGGCCGGGACTCGAAACCTTGCGCGCGCAGCTCGCCTCCACACTCGCCGACACCACCGTGGCGGACGCGCGCGACGCGTACGCGGCGATCCGATCAGCGGCACCGGGGGGCCTGGGTCGGGCAAGCGAGCAAGACGTCGCCGACACGCCGACGGCCACCCTGCGCGAAGCCATGGCCCTGGCGCGCGACCGGGATGCGATCGCCCGCGAGTATGCGACCGATTTCGAGGCGACGTTCGGGGTCGGCGCGCCCGCCCTCCGCCGCGCGCTGTCCGATGGGCTCGGCTGGCGGGACGGGATCGTCGAGGCCTACCTGACGCTGCTCGCGGTGGCTCCCGACACTCACATCGCGCGCAAGCTCGGGAGCGACGCAGCGGTCACGGTACAGCGCCGCGCGCGCGCCGTGCTCGACGCGGGCGGCGTCCGCACGATGGCGGGCCGGGACGCGACCGCCGCGCTCGACCGCGAGCTCCGGGACGAGGCCAACACGCTGAACCCCGGCGCCACCGCGGACTTGACGGGTGCGTCCATCTACGTCGTGCTGCTGGAAGGAGGGTGGCGTGGCCGCCCATAAGGAATTCAAGGTCGCCGTGACCAAGGACTATCTCGTCTTCGCCTCGGCCCACTTCATCACGTTCCCCGGGCATCGTTGCGAGAAGCTGCACGGCCACAACTATCGCACGCGGGTCGTGGTCGAAGGCGGGCTCGACCCCGAGGCGCACTACGTACTCGACTTCTCGATGTTGAAGGACATCATGAAGCGGCTCACCGACGAGATCGACCACAGGGTGTTGCTCCCGCTCGAGAGCACGAAGATTCAGGTGCGCGAGTCGGGCGACACGGTGAGCGTGGCGGTGGCGGGGAAGCCGCGCTACGTCTTCCCCCGAATCGATTGCGCGCTCCTCCCCGTGCCCAACACCACGGTCGAGATGCTGGCGCAGTACCTCGCCGGCCGGTTGTGCAAAGAGCTCGCGTCTTCCGGCGGGGTGGCGCTGCGAGCCGTGGAGGTGGAAGTGGAGGAGAACTTCGGGCAGTCCGCCACCTACCGCGAGTCGCTCGGGTGATCCGCGCGCCGTATGGCCGCGACGTCGTCCCGCTTGATCCTGCCGTCGTGCAACGCTGTCGCCACCAACGCTCCATCGAGCCCGGCGTGCGCGAGGCGCTCCAGGTCGCGTGCCGTTGCGATGCCGCCCCCGGCGAGGAGCTCCACGTGGGGGAGGGCGCGCCGCAGCGCCTCCACCAGCACGAGGTCCACGCCGCGCCCGCTGCCGACGCGGGCGAGATCGAGCACGATGATCGCCCCCGCACCCGCGACGACCGCCGCGTGTGCGACCTCGAGCGGCGTCCCGGAGAGGGGGGCCTCCGCCAGCGTCGCGCCGTCCCGCAGGTCCAGCGAGAAAGCGACGCGTTTCGGTCCGATCGCCCGGGCGACCAGGGTGAGTGCGTCGAACGACGCCAGCGTCTCGAGGCCCACCACCACACGCGTGGCCCCGTCCGCGACGAGCTCGCGGGCCCGATCGGGCGTCGTGACCGCCGCGTCCACGAGCAGCCGGCCGCGCAGACCAGCGAGCGCCCCCAACAGGGCACGCTGCACTGGGCCTCCGGCCAGGGCGTCGAGATCGGCCACGTACCACTCGTCGCAGTCGAGGATGTCGTGATAGGCGCGCGCCAGGGTGAGGGGATCGCCCACCGCGCCGCCGCGAACGAGGAGCGAGCGGACCGGCGCGTACGTCTCGCGCCGGCCGCCTCGCGCCAACACCGCCCGGCCGGCGCGCACGTCGAGCACCGGGATCACGCGCAATGAACGCCGTCCTGGGCTGGGACATCGGCGGCGTGAACACCAAGGTGGCGCACGTCGTCGACGCCCACGTACTCGCCGCGCGCGCCGCCCCCTATGAGCTGCAGCGCGATCCGGCGGCGCTCGCGCCGCTGCTCGGGCAGCTCGCCCACGATCTCGGCGCCGGACCCGCCGTCGCACACGCCGTCACGATGACGGCCGAGCTGTCGCAGTTGTTCCGCACGAAGCGGGAGGGCGTGGGGTTCGTCCTCGACGCCGTTGCGACTGCCTTTCCAAATGCCTGCGTGCGGGTCTGGGGCGTGGACGCCCGGTGGCGCACCCCGGCACAAGCGCGGTGGGATCCTTTGGCGGTGGCGGCGGCGAACTGGGCCGCCACGGCGCACGTCGTCGGACGATTCTGCTCCGACTGTCTGCTCGTAGACGTCGGCTCCACCACCACGGACGTCATTCCCATACGGGATGGGGTGCCGGTCGCGTATGGCCGGACCGATGTGGAGCGCCTGCAGGAGGGCGAGCTCTTGTACACCGGCGCGCTGCGCACACCGGTCGAAGCGATCGCCCCGGCCGTACCGGTGCGTGGCCGGTCGACCGGCGTGTCGTCGGAGGGATTCGCGCTCGCGGGCGACGTGCACGTGTGGCGCGGAGAGCTCGCGCCCGCCGACTACTCGGTCCCGACCCCGGACGGACGCCCCGCGACCAAAGAATTTGCCGGCGAGCGGCTGGCACGGGTCGTCTGCGCGGACCGGGAGATGCTCGACGAGACGGACATCGGTGTGATCGCGGATGCGCTGTGGGACGCACAGGTCACGCGCATCGAGGCGGGCCTCGAGCGGGTGCGCGCGCGGCAGCCCGCGTTGGCACGCGTGGTCGTCACGGGGCTCGGTGAGTTTCTCGCCGCCGCGGCCGCCCGACGGATCGGGATGCAAGTCACACATCTCTCCGACACCCTCGGGCCCGCAGCGCGGCACGCCCCCGCCGCGGCCGTGGCGCTGCTGTTCCCATCATGACGGATGAGACGCCCTCAATCCACACGGTCGTGAAGGTCGGCGGCGGGCTGCTCGGCAAGGCCGGCGCCTTCGAGCTGGTGATCGAATCCCTGACGGCTTTCCGGCGCGGTCGCCGAATCGTGGTGCTTCCGGGGGGCGGACCGTTCGCCGACGCGGTCCGCCAAATGTTCAAGCGGGTCAATATCGGCGAAGACGCGGCGCATTGGATGGCCGTGCTCGGGATGGACCAGTACGCGCACGCGCTTGCCGCCCGTCTTCCCGAGTCCGCGCTGGTGGACGGCGAGGGCGGGATCGCCGCGGCGGTGCAGGCCGCGCGGCTACCCGTGCTCGCCCCGTACCGCTGGCTCCGGGCCGCGGATCCGCTGCCGCATTCCTGGGAGGTCACGAGCGACAGCATCGCCGCGTGGCTGGCGGGCCAGGTGGGCGCGCGGCGCGTCGTGTTGATCAAACCCGCACACGCCGACCTCGCCAGGCTCGTCGACTCGTTCTTCCTACGCACGCTCCCGCGCGGCGTGGAGCACCTCGTCGTCACGGCCGACGATCTCGGGCAGCTCGACGTCGCGCTCCGCGAGGATCCCCCTCCCGGCCAGCGCACGGGGGGCGGGCGCCGCGCCGGCTAGGGCCCGCAGCGTTGCGACCCGGGTGCGCGATACCCGGCCTGTCCGTCCCCCGACACACGCGGCCCCCCGCACGCCCACGACATCGACGCCGAGCGACCGCGCGAGCGGGAACTCCGGGCCGGAGAGGCCGCCGGCGAGTGCCGCGAACAGTCCTGCAGCGTGCGCGGCGACGATCCAGGCGGCCACCGAAACAGGGGATTCGATGGTGAACAAGGGCGCGCCCTTGTTCGCGGTATCGAGCAGCACGCCGGCCGCGCCGGCGTTCGCGGCGACGGCGACGACGCGCGCGGGCGCGAGGCTCTTCGCGCGCCGCCAGTCCGCATAGGCGACCAGCACCAACCGCGTTCCCACTTCCGTCGCGGCCCGCTGAGCGGCAACCGCCAGGCGGCGCGCCCGAGTCTCGCTCACGACGCCGGCGAAGCCCACTTTTACGAACGCGACGCCGAGCGAGGCCGCCGCGGCCACCGCCCCCGCGAGCGTTTCCTCGCTTGCGGCGTCCCCCAGGGCGGCACTGAGTGGACGCGCCCCGGCCACCGCCGCCCGGATCGACGCGAGCCGGTGCAAGGGTACGGGGCCCAGCGCGCCATGCCGGGGGTCCTTCGCGTCGATCACGTCACCGCCGCCAAGCAGCGCGGCGCGTGCATCGGCGGGTCCGGCAACGCTGATGAGAAGCTGCATTTCCGGCCGCTCCCTTGTGGCTGTCCCGAAACCGCCGGTAGGTTAGGCATTCGGAGGCACGATGTCAAAACAACAGTCGAATGAAGTGTTGCCGGCGTCGACGGGGAGTGCAGTCGACGCCCCGGGGGTGCTGTCGTTGGACGGCAAGGTGGCCCTCGTCACCGGCGCGTCCAGCGGCATCGGGCGGGCGATCGCCCTGGCGTATGCGGCGGCAGGTGCGGACGTGGCGGTCACGTACCGGACCAACCGCCGCGGCGCGGACGAGACCGCCGACGGCGCCCGCGCCGCCGGCCGGCGCGCGGAGGCGATCCGCGCCGACGTGGCCGAGCCGCGCGACCTGGACGCGCTCGCCGACGCGCTGCGCCGCACGTTCGGGCGTGTGGACGTGTGGGTGAACAACGCGGGAGCGGACATCCTCACCGGCGACGCCGCCCGCCTGTCCCGCACCGAGAAGCTCGACCGACTCCTCGCCGTGGACCTGCGCGGTACGGTGCTCGCCTCCTGGAAGGCGGTCGAGCTGATGGATGCCCACCCGCCCGCCTCGGGCGGCGTCATCCTCAACATGTCCTGGGATCATGTGCTCGGGGGCGGGATCAAGAGTGACTACGCGCAGGTGTTCTGCGCCGCGAAGGGAGGCGTGTACGCCTTCAGCCGGGCGCTGGCGCACTCGGTGGCGCCGCGGATCCGGGTGAACGTGCTCGCCCCCGGCTGGATCGAGACCGCGTACGGCAGCGGGCTCGACCCGGCGGTGAAGCAGCGCATCTCGGCGAAGATCCCGCTGGGACGCTGGGGCACGCCGGAGGACATCGCCCACGCCGCCGTCTATCTCGCCTCCGACTCAGCCGCCTATGTGACCGGCCAGATGTTGATGATCAACGGCGGGGGCGTGGTCTAGCCCTCGATAAGGAGACCGTCATGGCAGCGAAAGAACCGACCTACTCCGATGCGCAGATCGAGGCGAAGCTGAAGGACTTCCCGGGCTGGTGGTACGAGGACGGCTGGATTCGCCGCAACTACAAGACGGACGGCTGGCCCACCACGCTGATGCTCGTGAACGCGATCGGCTACGTCGCCGAAGCGGCATACCATCACCCCGACCTCTCGGTGACGTGGGGGCGGGTGATCGTGAAGCTGCAGAACCACGCGGCGGGTGGCATCACCGACAAGGACTTCGAGCTCGCCCGCAAGATCGAAGAGACGGTCTTGTGGCGCCCCAAAGGGGGTGCGCTCGAAGGAACGCCGAACAAGTTCGTGCGCTCGGGCGATCCGCGGTGACATCAGGTGCGGCGGTGCGCGCGCCGCGCCGCGTGTTGTTCGTCACGGGGAAGCTCGCCGAGCCTGCGCTGCGCCGGACCATCGCCGAGATGGGTCCGGCGTTCGCGTGGGAGGTGGCGGTCATGAAGATCACGGTCGCCGCCCTGATGACCACCCCGTGGATCGCCCGGTTCCTCGAAGTCCCGGCCGGTACGGACCTCGTGCTCATCCCGGGCCTGTGCGAGGGCGACCCCACGGTGGTCGCGCAGCGGGTGGGAGTCCCGGTCGAGAAAGGGCCCAAGGATCTGCGGCAGATCCCGGAGTACTTCGGGCGCGCCGCGCTGGCCCGTGATTACGGGGGCTACGACATCGAGATCGTAGCCGAGGTGAACAATGCACCACGCCTCGCGCGCGAAGCGATCCGCCGTGAGGCGGAGCACTATCGCTCGAGCGGCGCCGATGTGATCGACATCGGCTGCACGCCCGGGCGCGAGTTCCCCGACCTCGGCGAGGTGGTGCGCGAGCTCGTGGGCGAGGGGATGCGGGTGAGCATCGACTCGTTCGACCCCGGCGAGATCCGCGCGGCGGTGGCGGCGGGCGCGGAGCTGGTCCTCAGCGTCAACGGCTCCAACCGGGACGTGGCGCGCGAGCTGGCCGGCAGCGGCACGCGCGTCGTCGTGATCCCCGATTTCGGCCAGGGGATCGAGACCCTGGAGCCGAGCGTCGCCGCGCTCGAGCAGTGGGGGGTGTCCTATCTCATCGACCCCGTCATCGAGCCGATCGGGTTCGGGTTCATGCGCTCGCTCGAGCGGTACGCGGAGGCGCGGCGGCGCTACCCCGGTGCGCCGCTCTTCATGGGGGTCGGGAACATCACGGAGCTCACGGCGGCGGACACGACGGGCGTGAACGCCCTGCTGCTCGCCGTCTGCCAGGAGCTGGGAGTGCGCGCCGTGCTCACGACCGAAGTGATCCCCTGGGCCCGCGGCGCCGTACGCGAGATCGATGTCGCCCGGCGGCTCATGTACCACGCGGTCACTCACAAAGCGCTCCCCAAGGGCGTCGACGACCGGCTCGTGACGGTGAAAGACCCGGCGATTCTGGCTTACGCCGAAGCCGAGCTGCGGGAGCTCCAGCGCGCCGTCACCGACCCGAACTTCCGCATCTTCACCGACCGCGACACGATCACCGTGTTCAACAACGAGCGGTTCGTGCGCGGCACGGACATCCACGAGATCTTCGCCCAGCTCGACGTGGACGAAGCGACCCACGCCTTCTACCTCGGGCGTGAGCTCATGAAGGCGAAGCTCGCCATCACCTTGGGGAAGACGTACCGACAGGAAGGCGCGCTGCAGTGGGGCTACCTCACGCCCCCGGACGACCGTGGGCCCGAGCATGTGAAGCTGACGCAACAGTCGGCGCGTGCCCGCGCGCGCGCCGGGCGCGCCAAGGGGAGCCGATGAGCGTCGTGGCACCGCTGGTCCATGAGCTCGTGCCCGCCCCCGACCCGCTCGACACGTGCGCGCGCTTCCAGGACATGCCCTTTCTGCTGTTGCTCGACAGCGCGAGCGATCCCGAGCACCTGGGGCGCTACTCGTTTCTCGCGGCCGACCCGGCCACGGCCGTGCGCTCGAAGGGGCTGCTCACCCAGCAGCTCGTGGAAGGGACCTGGATCCGAGTCGCTGAGGACCCGCTGGCGCATGTCGGAGCGCTCGTGGCGGCACACGCGACCGCGCCCGTGGCGGAGCTCCCGCCGTTCCAGGGCGGCGCCGCAGGCTACGTCGGGTACGACTGGGGCATGATGCTCGAGCGCGTCCCGCGCCCGCGCTACGACGATCTGGCCGTGCCGGACCTGCTGCTCGGCCTGTATGACTGGGTGATCGCGTGGGACCATGCGGCGGGGCGCGCCTGGGTGATCTCGACGGGGATTCCCGAGCGGGGAGCCGCGGCAGCCCGGCGCGCAGCGAGCCGCCTGACGTTCGTGAAGGATCGGCTGGCGGGCGGGCCGAACGGGCGGGGTCTCCCGGAGCGACTGCGTCGTTTGGTCGCGCAAGGGGACCCCGCGCGTTCCGCCCGTCAGTCGGCCGCACCATCCTACCCTGTTCCCGACGTCCCCGACGTCCGGTCGAATTTCACGCGCGAGGGCTACCTCGATGCCGTGGCGCGCGTCATCGAGTACGTGTACGCGGGCGATATCTTCCAGGCGAATCTGTCGCAGCGGCTCGAAGCCCCGCTGGTCGGCACGCCGCTCGACCTGTACCGCCGGCTGCGCCACCGCAATCCCGCGCCGTTCTCCGCCTTTCTCGATTTCGGCGACCTGGTGGTGGCGAGCTCGTCCCCGGAGCGCTTCCTGCAAGTGCAACCGGACGGCCGGGTCGAGACCCGGCCCATCAAGGGGACTCGTCCCCGCGGGCTCTCCCCCGAGCATGACGCGGCGCTCGCACGCGCGCTCGTGGAGAGCGACAAGGACCGGGCCGAGAACGTGATGATCGTGGACCTCCTCCGGAACGACTTGTCGCGCGTGTGCCGCGCCGGAACCGTGCGCGTGCCGGAGCTGTTCGCGCTCGAGCACTACGCCACGGTCCACCACCTCGTCTCCACTGTCGTGGGCGAGCTCGCGCCGCAGCACGGCGCCGTGGACCTGTTGCGGGCGGCATTCCCCGGCGGCTCGATCACCGGTGCGCCCAAGGTCCGCGCGATGCAGATCATCGCGGAGCTCGAGCCCACCCAGCGGGCCGCGTACTGCGGCTCCATCGGCTATCTCTCGCTCTCGGGTGCGCTGGACACGAGCATCGTGATCCGCACCTGTCTCGTGCTCGGCCGCGACGTGTACTTCCAAGTCGGCGGCGGCATCGTGGCCGATTCCGATCCCGAGCAGGAGTACCGCGAGACGCTCGACAAGGCCCGCGGACTCATCGCCGCCCTGGTTCCATGATCCTGTTGATCGACAACTACGACTCGTTCATCTACAATCTGGCTCGCTACGTGCGCGAGCTGGGAGAAGAGCCCGTTGTACGACGCCACGACGCGACGACGCTCGAGGAAATCGGGGCACTGCGGCCCTCGCACATCATCATCTCCCCCGGGCCCTGCACGCCGGGGGAGGCAGGGATTTCGACCGACGTCGTCCGACGCTTCGGTCCCAGCACGCCCATCCTCGGCGTGTGCCTGGGGCATCAGTGCATCGGCGCCGCGTACGGCGCCGGCATCGTGCGCGCCGGGCGTCCAATGCACGGCAAAGCATCCCGCATCCACCACGACGGGAACGGCCTGTTCGCTGGTCTCCCGAACCCGTTCCCGGCGGCGCGCTACCACTCACTCGTCATCTCCCGCGCGGGGTTGCCCGCGGAGCTGCGCGTCACCGCCAGCGCCGAGGACGGGGAAATCATGGCGGTCGAGCACGCGCGCCACCCGGTGATCGGGCTGCAGTTCCACCCTGAATCCGTGCTCACCGACTACGGCTACGTCCTGCTTGACCGCTTCCTGCACGGCCCGGCGGCGCGGATCGAGGATCTGCCGGACCGCGCCGACGCCGTCGTTCCGCCTCCGGTCGAGCTCGTCCGGTGATCATCGAATCCGTGCTCACGACCATGGACGCCCGCGGCGCGATCAACTTTGCCCCCATGGGTGTCGAGTGGGACGAAGACGAGATCGTGATCAAGCCGTTCCTCGAGACCACGACGTTCAAGAACCTCGAAGCAACGCGCGTCGCCGTCATCAATCTCACCGATGACGTGATGGTGTTCGCGCAGGGAGCGATCGCGAACGTCCAGTTTCCGGCGGTCCCCGCAGCCGTGGTGCGCGGGGTCGTGCTCGAAGCGGCCTGCTCCTGGCGCGAGGTGGAAGTGCACGCCCTGGACGCGACCCCGCCCCGGGCGCGGATCGCGACCCGCGTCGTGCACCGCGGCACGCGACGCGAATTCCTGGGCTTCAACCGCGCCCGCCACGCCGTGCTCGAGGCCGCGATCCTCGCGACCCGTACCCATCTGCTGCCCGCGGAGGAGATCCGCGCCGACTTCGCTCGGCTCCAGGTGATCGTGGACAAGACGGCCGGCCCGCGCGAACGCGAGGCGATGGCCCTGCTCACCGATTACGTGCGCCGGGCGCCGCGCCCGCCCCGCGAGCAGCCGGTGACCCCGTGAGCGCCGGGGAGGGGCCGCGCGTGTTCGTCGAGGCCCCGGCGCGGCTGCATTTCGGCGTGCTCGACCTGCGGGGTGACCTGGGGCGGCGCTTCGGCGGGATCGGCGCAGCGGTCCCGGCTCCGTCGCTCCTGCTCGAGGCCCGCCCTGCCGCGGAACTCAAGGCCGAGGGGCCCGACGCGGCCCGGGCGCTCGAGTTCGCACGCCGGTTCGCGCGGCACCACGGGCTGGACCTGCGGCTCCACATCTGCGTGCATCGGTCGATTCCGAGCCACGCGGGGCTCGGCTCGGGCACGCAGCTCGCGCTCGCGGTGGCGCGCGCGAGCGCCGAGCTGTCCGGTCTGCCGACCGATGTGACGGCGCTGGCGCACGCCGTGGATCGCGGGCGCCGCTCCGGCGTGGGCACGTGGACATTCGCCTTCGGGGGGTTCGTGCTGGAGGGCGGCCGGACGGCAGACGCGGGACGTGTTGCACCGCTCCTGGCACGGCTCCCGTTCCCTGATGCGTGGCGCTGCGTGGTCGCGGTGCCGCGGGGCAAGCCCGGGCTGGCCGGCAACGACGAGGCGGCGGCGTTCGCCCGCCTTCCGTCCCCGAACGCGGGCGACGTCGAGCGAGTGTCACATCTCGTCTTGATGCAGCTCCTTCCGGCGCTCGCCGAGGCCGACCTGGCGGGGTTCGGGGCTGCGCTGGGCGAAGTCCAGCGCATCACGGGCGGCTGGTTCGCGCCAGCGCAGGGGGGGGTGTTCGCACCAGGGGAGACGGGCGAGTTGGTCGAGCGGCTGCGGGCGTGGGGTGCGGTGGGCGTGGGGCAGAGCTCGTGGGGACCCGCCGTGTACGGCATCATGGGCGATCCGGGTGCTTCCCACGCGTTGGCGGAACGGGCGCGGAGGGCCGTAGGTCTCGGAGGCTTCGTATATGAAGGCGGCTTCAGCGTGGGCGGCGCGCGCGTGTGGCGCGAAGGGGGTGCCCTTCCAGATCGGAAAGGGGGGTCTTTTCCCGGTGATTGAGCTCGCTCGAACGCGTGATTGACAGTGGGTGCAACTCGGGATATAACCTCTATCCCTAACAGAAGTCCCGGTGTGGAGGCAGTCGGACGATGGTTGTCGCCTGTTGGGAACGCGGGCCCCCCGCTGTCGCGCGGGTCTCCGGATTCTGACGGGCAAAGTTTGTCTGGGCCGTTTTTTTTCACACCCTCATCCTCAACATGAGGTCAGCTATGAACCGCTCCAAACTGTGGTCCGGTGGACTCGCGGCGAGCTTGCTGGTGCTCGTCACGGCGCCCGCCGTCGGCCAGGGCGCGGGCGAATGGACGATGACGGGTCGGACTTCCGACCTGCAGCGTTACAGCCCGCTCACCCAAATCAACAAGGCGAACGTGAAGAACCTCAAGGCCGCCTGGACGTTCTCGACCGGCGTGCTGAACGGCCACGAGGGGAACCCGCTGGTGATCGGCACGGTGATGTACGTGCAGAGCGCGTTCCCGAACATCGTGTTTGCGCTCGACCTGACGAAGGAAGGCGCACCGATGATTTGGAAGCACGTCCCGGCTCAGCCGCCGGAGGCGAAGCCGATCGCATGTTGCGATCTGGTGAACCGCGGCCTCGCTTATCATCCGAGCGGCAAGCTGTTCATCGAGCTGCTCGCCGGCGATCTGTTGGCGCTGGATGCGAAGACGGGCAAGCAGCTGTGGCGCGTGCCGAACGCCGATTACAAGACCGGCTCGACCATGACGAATGCGCCGATCGTGATCAAAGACATCGTGATCGCGGGCATCTCGGGTGGTGAGTTCGGCGTGCGCGGTCGCGTGACGGCGTACGATGTGAACAGCGGCAAGGAAGTGTGGCGCGGGTATTCGACGGGTCCGGACGCCGACGTGAAGATCGTCGGCGATGCCAACCCGAACTACGCGTCGCACCGCGGCAAGGACCTCGGCGTCAGCACCTGGCAGGGCGACGAGTGGACGCGCGGCGGCGGGACCACGTGGGGCTGGTACTCCTACGACCCGCAGCTGAACCTGTTCTACTACAGCTCGGGCAACCCGGGCAGCTGGAACCCCGATCAGCGTCCCGGCGACAACAAGTGGTCGATGACGATCTTCGCCCGCAACCCGGACAATGGCGAGGTGAAGTGGGCGTACCAGATGACGCCGCACGATGAGTGGGACTATGATGGCGTCAACGAGAACGTCTTGGTGGACCTGACGATCGGCGGGAAGCCGGTGAAGGCGCTGGTGCACTTCGACCGCAACGGCTTCGGCTACACGGTCGATCGGACCAACGGCAAGGTGCTCGTGGCCGAGCCCTTCGGCCCGGTCAACTGGGCGTCGAAGATCGATCTCTCGACGGGCCTCCCGGTTCGCAACCCGCAGTACGGGACGACCTCGAAGAAGAACACCGAGGGTATCTGCCCCGCCGCAATCGGATTCAAGGATCAACAGCCGTCCGCTTACTCACCGCAGACCAGGCTCTTCTACGTCCCCACGAACAACATCTGCATGGACTACGAGGGCGTAGAGGTGAAGTACTCGGCCGGTCAGCCGTACGTCGGCGCGATCGTGCGCATGTACCCGGGCCCGGGCGGTAACCGTGGCCGGTTCATCGCGTGGGATCCGACGATCGGCAAGGTGAAGTGGGAAGTGAAGGAGAACCTGGCGGCGTACGGCGGCGCGCTGGCGACGGCCTCGGGCATCGTGTTCTACGGCACGATGGAAGGCTGGCTCAAGGCGGTCGATGCGACCACCGGCACGCTGTTGTGGAAGTTCAAGACACCCTCCGGGATCATCGGCAACCCGATGACCTATCTGGGGCCCGACGGCAAGCAGTACGTCGCCGTGCTCTCCGGCGTGGGCGGCTGGGCGGGCGCAGGTGTAGCGCTCGGCATCGGCCCCGAGGATCCGACCGCCGCACTCGGCGCGATCGGTGCCTTCGGTGACTACATCAACATCAGCAACGCGGGCGGCACACTGCTCGTGTTCGGATTGTAAGCAGTCGAAGGGTCACACCAATCGCAGTAGGCAGATGTGTAGCGCACCCGGTGCCGGAGCGAACACGCTCCGGCACCGGGTGTAGTACTTGGCCACCGCTTTCACCTTCTGACGGATCCGCAGGGAGCACGCATGCATTCCATACGGGGTAGGCTCACGGGGGCGCTGCTCGTCGCCGCCGCCACCGTCGCACTCATCGCCGGCGCGCCGCCGCGGCCGCCCTCCGACCTGCGAGTCTGCGCCGATCCATACGACATGCCCTTCTCCAACAATCAGGAGGAGGGATTCGAGAACAAGATCGCCCACGTCGTCGCGCGAGATCTCAATGCGACGGTCATCAACTACTGGTGGCCCAGCCGCCGGGGCGTCCTGCGGAACTCGATCCTCGGCGGATTCTGCGACGTCATGATCCAGGCGCCCGTCGGCTTCGACCCCGTGGCGACGACGAAGCCGTATTACCGCTCCACCTACTACTTCGTGTACCGCGCCGACCGCCGGTTCACCTTGCGCTCGCTCGACGACACAATCCTCAAGCGCCTGAAGATCGGCGTGAACATGATCGGCTACGACTACACCAACACGCCGCCGGCGCACGCGCTCGGCTCGCGCGGCATCGTGGGCCTCGTGGGGTTCGGGAACTTCCTCAATCCGGACCCCAAGGCCGATCATCCCGATGACATCATCAACGCGGTGGCGAAGGACTCGATCGACGTCGCGATCGTGTGGGGGCCCCTGGCGGGCTATTGGGTGAAGCGCCAGTCCGTCCCCCTCACCATGGTCGCGTTGCCCGACACGGACGCGGTGTCAGGCATGCCGTTCGCGTTCAGCATGGCAATGGCCGTGCGGCACCGCGACAAGGCGCTCAAGGCCACGCTCGATTCGGTGATCGACCGCCGGCGCGGCGAGATCACCGAGATCCTGCGCCAGTACAACGTGCCGATGATCGAGCTGCGCGCCGCCGCTGCCCCCGCCCCGGCCACGCCGGCCGGCGACACCGTGCGCGACAGCCTGCTCGTGTCGGACTCGGTGTACCAAGGCTGGAAGTGGTTCGCCGTCTACTGCTTCCGCTGTCACGGCGAGGACGCGATGAACCCCATCCTCCCGACTGCGCCCGACCTGCGCTGGGCGGTGAGCCCGACGGGCGCCAACTTCCCGCGCGACAGCTTTGTGAACACCGCGCTGAACGGACGCCCGGACAAGGGGATGCCTGCCTGGAAGGTGCTGCTCGACACCACCGCGATCCAGGAGCTCTACCTGTACGTCAAGGCGCGCAGCGACGGCTGGCTCAAGCCGGGACGGCCGCACCGGCTCTCCGACCTGCAGCAGAAGACCAAGAGTCCGTGACGGGCCGCGCCGGGAGGCTGTCGGGGGTGGTCCTCGCCGTCGTGGTGGCGAGCGTCGCCCCCGACTCCGGCCGCGCGCAGCAGCGCCTCACCCGCGAGCAGGTGCTCGCTGCGCTCGACCATGCTACGCCCGCGCACCCCGCCGACTTCACCGGGCAGGACCTCTCCGAGCTCGATCTGTCGGGCGTCGATTTCAAGCGCGCCAATTTCACGAAGTGCCGCCTGGTGCGCACCAATCTGGCGAAGGCGCAGCTCTCGTCCGTCACGCTCACCGACGCGGTGGCGACCGACGCCGACTTCACCGCGGCGAATCTGGACGTCGCGGTGGCCTATCGCGTCGATTTGCGGCGCGCCGTCCTGCGCGATGCCAGCGTCTTCGCCGTCATCCTGTACGACGCGGATCTCTCCGACGCGGACCTTTCCGGCGCCCGCCTGATCGGGCCCATGAACAACGCCAAGGCGCAGCGCGCGAAATTCGTCAAGGCGAATCTGGGCGTGGACCCCGGGAACCAGTCGATGGGTATCATGCGCGTCGACGCCAGCGGCGTGGATTTCAGCGGCGCCGACTTCACCGGCGCGAACCTGTTCAAGGCGTTGCTGGTCCGGGCCGACCTCACGGGCGCCGACCTCACGGACGCCCTGGTGGCGGGCGCCGATCTGGCTGGGGCGATCCTCAAGGGCATCCGGGGGCGCGACCGCATCCGCGGGCTCGACAAGGCGCTGCACGTGGACCAGGCGATCTTCAACGACTGACCGGGACGTTCCATTGACTCAGACCACTCGCTGGCGGCTCGCCGCCGCCCTGGCTGCACTCCTCGTTGCCGCAAGCGCGTTCGGCGCGAGCTCACGCGAGCCGCAGCTGTACGTCACCAATGAAATCCCCAACACCATCTCCGTCGTCTCCCCACGCACCAACGCCGTCGTCGCGACCATCCCCGTGGGCAAGCGCCCGCGCGGCATGGCGCTGAGCCCCGACAAGAGGACGGTGTACGTCGCCCTGGGGCAGGACGACGCCCTAGGGGTGGTGGACGTGGCGAGCGGCCAGATGACGCGTACGATCCCTGCGAACCGCGACCCCGAGCTCGTGGTGCTCAGCCCCGACGGGAAGACGGCCTACGTATCGAACGAGGAGATCGCGCACGCGTCAGCGATCGACATCAAGAGCGGTAAGACGCTGTTCTCGAGCGCCGTGGGCGTAGAGCCCGAGGGCGTGGGGATCACGCGCGACGGCACGAAGCTCTACGTCACCGCGGAAACGAACAACACCGTCTCCGTGCTCGACGCGAAGACCGGGCGCCTGCTGCACACCCTGCACGTGGGCGACAACCCCCGCACAATCGCTTTTACCCCCGACGGCACGCGCGCCTGGGTGTCGGCCGAGGCGGGTGGCAATGTCTCGGTCATCGACGTCGCCACCGACAGCGTGGTCGTACAGTTCCCGATCCGCGACGGCAAGACCAAGCCGGTGCGCATCGCGTTCAGTCCGGACGGCCGGCTCGCTTATCTCACGGAGGGCGCCGCCGCGAGCGTGAGCGTCGTCGACGTAGCTCGCCAGACGGTGGTCGACTCGATTGTGGTGGGGCGGCGGCCCTGGGGGATCGCGCTGTCGCCCGACGGCCGATGGCTCTACACGGCCGATGGACGCTCCAACACCGTCTCGGTGATCGACACCGGAATTCGCAAGGTGATCGCGGCCATCCCGGTGGGCGAGCGGCCCAACGACCTGTTGTACATCCCCTAACCCAGCGGCACCCGCGCCAGCCACCAACCGGGGCGATGGGCCCGCACCCAGCCGTCCACGCCCCACACCCGCCCCGCCCGCGCGCCGAGCATCACCACCAGGGTGGTGATGAGCATGTAGTGGAACCCCTGCTGTGCCGAGCCCTGCCATTGCACGGCGAGGCCGTAGTTCACCACCAGCACCAATCCGATCGCCGCCGCGAGCGTCGTGCAGCATCCGAACACGAGCCCCAGACCCACCGCTGCTTCGCCGAAGGCCGTGAGCTGAGCGTATGTGCTGCTGTTCGGCACGACATGGTTCAGCAGGAATTCCTTGAAGAAGCCGATCGGATTGCCCTCCGCATACTTGGTGACGAGAATCGGCATGACGTGCAACCAGCGATCCGACGCGGTGGGTACGGGCAGGAAGCCCCAGGCGAGCGTGACGCTCAGCTTGGTGAAGATGGACTTCGCGAACCACAGGCCGACGGCGATTCTCAGACCTGCGAGCCAGCGCTCGGGAGAGCGCATCGCGGGAAGCGCGCCTGCTGGAGCGTCCATCAGCCTTCCTCCTTGGGCCTCTCAAAACGTCAGGGCGGCGGTCCTCGCGCGAGCGGCCGCCGCCCTGGAGACTCCAAATCTAGACTAATCCGTCACGGGATGGCACCAACGGCGCGCGCCACATTGAGACGACCCTTCCCGTAGAACGGCGTCGTGCCGTTGCCGGCCACGTTGTCGGCCGTCTGCTGGATCCGCGCCTTGATCTGACTCGGGTTGCGGCCGAGGATCGAGACCAACAGCGCTGCGGTGCCCGCCACATGCGGGGCGGCCATGCTCGTGCCCTGAGCGCCCACGATGAAGAGCGGCGACGAGAAGCAGCCGATGAGCAGGCTCGTCTGGCTGCACGCCGCCCACACGAACACGTCCCTGCCAGCCGGCGGGGTGAGCGGCGGACCGAACGAGCTGTTGCCGCCCGGCGCGGCCACGCTGATGGCGGAGCGCCCGAAGTTGGTGTAGTAGGCGGGCGCATCGATATTGGTCCATGGGCCGTTGCGCGTGGTGATGTTGGCGTCGGAGGTCGGGCCGGTCGCCGCGACGCAGATCACCGACGGCGTATTGCAGAACGTCCAATAGGTGTTGCCATCGTGGTCCAAGTCGGCGGCGGAGTTCCCGGCGGAAACGACGACCGTGACCCCCTTGCTCCGTGCGTAGTTGAACACCTTGTTGAGCAGGCCGACGAAGCGTCCATTGCCCGCCTTGGTGAACGCGCCGCCCAGGCTCATGTTGACCACGTCGGCCCCGTTGTTCGCGGCGTAGATCACGCCGTTGAGAATCGAGCTGAAGGGGCAGTCGTTGATGTAGCCACAGACTTTCACGGCCACGAGCATCGTTCCCGACGTGACCCCCGCCGCGCGGACCGCGTTGCTGCTCACCGTCGCGCCGGTGTGCGTGCCGTGGAAGAACAGATCGGTGTAGACCTCATGGCCGGGGAAATACTTCTGAACGCTGTCTGCCTCGGTGAAGGGCACGATCACGGTGTCGTTGCCGACAACAGCCTGCGCGTCGAACGTCCCCAACAGATCCACCGAACGCGTCGCATCCACACGGCCTTCAGTGTCTGCGTGGTGGGGGTCGATCCCTGAGTCGAGCATGAAGACCGAAACGCTCGGCGAGCCGAGGAACCCGTGGGCCCAGGCCACGTCCGCCTGCACGGCCCGCATGTTCCACTGGCGGGGGTAGCGCACCGCGGCCGCGGGAACAGCGTTGCTTTGGACGCCACCAGGCTCGGCCGTCGCTTCCGTGGCCAGGCGCGGCATGTCGAGAGCGATCAAGGCGTCGGCATCCACCGCCTGAATGCCCCGCTTGCCGGCGAGCGTTGCGGCGGCGGATCCCTTTAGGCCGCTTACCGCGGCGAGGCCCGAGCCGGGCGAAACCCACAGCACCTTCCCACCCAGCGCAGCCACCTGCAAGGCGAAGTCCGTCGGCACTGAGCCGCTGAAGGATACGATGTGACGGTTGTTCGCCACACCACTCCGGGCGACGGAGGCAAACTGGGGAGTCCGAGCGGCGGCTGCCGGCTCCGGGGAGACGCGCGCGTCGTACGAGCACGCGGCTGCCGCCACCAGTCCCACGGTGGCACATCGGGAAACCCACCTGACAAGTGACATTGGCGCCTCGGGGCGAAGGAGGGGACGGAGAACATGGCGCCGATTCCCAGGGTCAGCAAGCAGGACTTCTGACGACCAGGGAGGCTCACTTCCCCACGCAAAAACTCGCGAACACGCGATCGAGCACGTCATCGGGAGTCACCACGCCGATCAGGTCGTCGAGCGCCCCGACCGCGGCGCGCAGGTGCGTCGCCGCGGCGGCCGCGTCCACCCCGCTCTCTCGGGCGGCGTGAAACGCTGCGACTTCGCCGAGGGCACGCTGCAGCGCGCTGCGGTGGCGTGCCCGCGTCACGACCGGCTCCACGTCGCCCAGCACGAGCAGGCGGCCGAACGCGACCTCGGCGAGCCGGCGCTTCAGCTCAGCGAGGCCCTCCCCCGTCACCACCGAGACGGCGACGGACGGCCCGACGGTCGGACCGTCGGACGGCGCCTCCAAGTCGGACTTCGTATGCGCGAACACGACGGGGGCGCTCACCTGCGCCAGAAACTCATCGCGCGCGTCCCCTTCCCGTTTCCCCTTTCCCGTTTCCCGATTGTCCTCACAGAACAGCACCAGATCCGCCGCCGCGAGATACCTTCGACTCACCTCGATTCCCAGCCGCTCGACGCGATCGTCGCTCTCCCGCAGCCCCGCGGTGTCCACCAGCCGGAACGGAAAGCCCTCGAGCACCGCGTGCGCTTCGACTGCGTCCCGCGTGGTGCCCGGGATCTCCGTCACGATGGCGCGCTCCGTGCCGAGCAGCGCGTTGAAGAGCGACGACTTCCCCGCGTTGGGGTGTCCAGCGATCACGAGCAGGGCGCCTTCCCGCAGCCGCTCTCCCTCGGGCGCCGTGTCGAGGAGCCGGGCGATCCGGTCGCGCGCCACCTGCCACGCGCGCACGACGCGCTCCGGCGCCACCGGACCGTCGTCCTCGTCGGGAAAATCGATCTCGTAGGCGATCAACGCCTCGAGCTCGAGCAGCTCCGTGCGGAGCTCGTCGAGCCGCGTCGAAAAGCCGCGGTCGAGCTGGTGCAGGGCCCGCCGCGCCTGCGCGGGCGAGCCGGCATCGATCAGGTCGGCGGTCGCCTCGGCCTGCAGCAGATCGAGCTTGCCGTTCAGCACGGCCCGGCGGGTGAACTCTCCCGGTCGGGCGGGCCGCGCTCCCGCGGCCACCAGCGCCGCGACCGCGGCCGCGGGGACGAGCAGCCCACCGTGGGTCGAGAGCTCGACCAGGTCTTCGCCGGTGTAGGAGCGGGGCCCTGGAAAACAGGCGACGAGTGCATCGTCCACCGGCGCGCCGGTCGCGGGATGCACGACGTGGACGCGACGGACGGTGCGGGGCGGGTCGGGGTGAAACGGGTGCAGCGCCCGCGCGGCGACATCGAACGCCCCGCGCCCTGACAGGCGGATCAGGGCGATGGCGGAGCGACCGGGGGGCGTGGCGAGGGCGACGATCGGATCAGACAGCACGCATCCCGCCTCCCGCTTCCCGCCTCCCGGTTAGGTTCGCTTCCCCTGCTCCCGCAGGCGCCGCCGCGCGATCAAATACTGTTGCGGGATACTGAAGATGTTGCTCACGGCGTAATACAGGTTCAGGCCGGACGCGAAGTTCAGGAACAGCAGCGTCAAGAATACCGGCATGAAGTACAGCATCATCTTGGTCTGCGGGTTGGGCGGCATGCCGATTTGCCCGACCTTCGAGAGCACGAACATCGAGAGCCCCATCACGATGGGGATGATGTAGTACGGGTCGGCGCGCGACAGGTCGGGCAGCCAGAGGAACGGCACGCCGCGAAACTCGATCGTGTTCGCGAACACGAAGAACAGCGCGAACAGCACCGGCATCGGCAGGAGCATCGGGAGGCAACCGCCGAACGGGTTGACGTTGTGCTCCTTGTAGAGCTTCATCATCTCGCGCTGCAGCCGCTCCGGCTCGTTCTTGTAGCGGTCCTGGATCTGCTTCAAGAGCGGCGCGACCGCCTGCATCCGGATGCTCGACTCCATGGCGCGCTGATTGAGCGGCCACAGGAGCAGCCGGACCAGGATGCCGAAGATGATGAGCACCCAGCCGTAGGCGAGCTTCAGCTGGTCGTGCATCCAGATCAGGATGTTCACGACCAGCACTGACACCGGCTGGATGATGGGCTGCAGGAACCCGCCGTACGGATTGGCATCGTCCAAATCGTGGCCGAGGTGCGACAAACGCCGATACTCGAGGGGCCCGACGTACACCTGGTAGTCGAACCCGCCCGCGGGGGGCACGGGCAGCGTTACGGCGACAGGGGCGCGTGTCGCGACCGCCGAGCGGCCGAACAGCGACGAAGCCGACGCCGTGCGTGGGCCGCCCTCGACGAGAGCCCCGCCGAACCGCGGCTGGTTGTCCTCCACGGCGAGCGCGGCGATGAAGAAGTACTTCGACTTCACACCGGCCCACTCGAACGGCCCGTCCAGGATCTTGCGCTCCCCTGGCTTGACCGACCCGAAGTCCGTGCGCTGCGTCTTCGTCGACTTGGTGACTACGCTGTAGTGCCGGAAATCGTCCATCGAGTCCGCCTCGACCGACCGCAACCCGTCCCCCAGCCCGAGCAGCACCGTGGAGCCGGCGGGACCGAATCCCTCCATGCGCCCCCGCACGGCGAAACGATAGTCGGCCGGGAAGAAACGGTACTCGAGCGTAAGCCGCGCGCCGTCTCTCGCGCCGGTGAACGTGAGCGTGGTAGTACCTTCCGACGCAACCTGCATCTGTGTCGCGCTCGGCGTCAGGTTCCAGTCGGACAGGAGCGTCGTATCGCCGCCTGCCCCCGAGCGCCGATAGACCAGCAGCGGCGCCCCGTCCCGGACCAGCTGGACGGGTCGTCCCGAATCGGCCTTGGCGAACGAGCGGTAGGCCAACAGTTCGGCGCGCACCAGGGCGCCGCCCCGCGTGGTGAAGCCGAGGCGATAGAGGGGAGACGTCACCCACACCGTCTCCGCCGGGGCACCAGCGGACGGGCGGACCGGCGGACGGGCGGTCAGCGACTCCGTCGCGGCACGTGCGGCGGCGGGGGGCGCGGCGACGGTATCACCGGCCGCCGGTCCGCCCGTCCGCCCGACGGGCTTCTTGGGCGGAAACAGGACGCTCGGCAGCACTGCCACGATGAGCATCAAGACAACGGCCAGAACAATGCGTCGTTCCACGAGCGATCCTCAGGGCACTGGGTCGTAGCCGCCGGGGTGCAGCGGGTGGCAGCGTAGGATCCGTCTGATGCCGAGCCACGCACCTCGGACCGCGCCGTAGCGTTCCACCGCTTCGAAGGTATAGCGCGAGCACGACGGCACGAAGCGACACTGCGTGAACACTAGATGCGCCAACGTCAGCTGGTAGACGCGAATCAGCGCCATGACAGCGCGCCGCGGCCAGCGTTGGAGACTCACGTGATACGCGTCACGCTCGTCGTCAATTCGGTGCGCAGCTGCGCGAACGGCGCGGCGTACGCGGTGCGTTTCGCGCGCACGACGAGATCGACGACGGGGAGCGAGGCGACGGGGTAGCGTCTGAGAATCTCTTTCAAGCGGCGACGCAAGCGGTTGCGGGCCACCGCGGTGAACTGAAAGCGGGGCACCACGATCGCCATCCGCGGGTGGCCCAGCGGACTCGGGCGCCACGCCAGGTCGAGATGCGGGGTACGCAAGCGGCGACCCTGTTCCCAGCAGGCAGCGAGCTCCGGGCCGCGCGCCAGGCGCACGCGCCGCGGGAACCGCTCTCCCGTTAGTGACTCCGGTGTTTGGACGGCAGGCGGACGGTGAGGCGCTTGCGCCCCTTCTTCCGCCGGCGGGACAGGACGGCGCGACCCCACACGTCTTTCATCCGCGCGCGAAACCCGTGCTTGTTGATGCGCCGCCGATTGCGCGGGCGATACGTCGGACCCATACATTCCTCTCGAGAGGCGGGAAACGTACACCGTCGCCGGCGCGGCGGTCAAGGTTGACTTTTCCACAAGGGCCGCGTACTTTCGGGCCGCCCTTGCAGGACGTCCCACCTCAGAGTCATTCGTGGATGGAGCAGTCAACTAAAGAAGCTTGGAAGCGACTCCTCGACGAGGCGCGGCGCGAACTCCCCGACGCTACGGTGCGGACGTGGCTCGAACCCGCGGTGCCGATCGCGCTGGACGACGGTCGCCTGATCGTCGGAGCTCCCGATCAATTCGCCGTCGAATGGAACGAGTCGAAGCACGCCAGCGTGCTGGCGCGCGCGGCCGAGCGCGTGTTCGGGCGGCCCACGGCGGTCGTGTTCCGGGTGCAGGAGGATCGCCAGCAGCGGCCTCAGATGGACTTCTTCGTGGCGCCACGCGAGCCGGCGACCGTCGACAAGTCCGGCGTCCCGACCACGCCGCTCAACGAGCGCTACACGTTCCAGACGTTCGTGATCGGCAAGTCGAACGAGCTGGCCGCGGCGGCCGCGCATGCGGTCGCGGAAGCGCCGGGCAAGACGTACAACCCGCTCTTCATCTACGGCGCCACGGGCCTCGGCAAGACGCATCTCATGCAGGCGGTGGCCCACGCGGTCCTCGCCAAGTATCCGGGCACGCGGGTGCACTACTTCGGCGCCGAGCAGTTCATCAACGAAGTGATCGAATCGATTCACGCGCGGACGATGTCCGAGTTCCGGCGCCGCTACCGGAACGACCTCGATCTCTTCCTGGTGGACGACGTGCATTTCCTGGAAGGCAAGGAAATGACGCAGGAAGAGTTCTTCCACACATTCAACGCCCTGTTCGAGGCGCACAAGCAGATCGTGCTCACGTCGGACCGCCCTCCCAAGGAGATCCCGGGGCTCGAGGATCGGCTGATCTCCCGGTTCGAGTGGGGCCTGGTGGCCGACATCGGCCACCCGGACCTGGAGCACCGCATCGCGATCCTGCGCAAGAAGGCGGAGCAGGATCATCTCGAGCTCACGATTCCCGACGACGTGCTGCGGTTCATCGCGGAGCACGTCCGCTCGAGCGTGCGGGAGCTCGAGGGGTGCATCATCAAGCTGCTCCTCTTCGCGTCGCTCAAGAACCGCGAGGTCACCATCGAGCTGGCGCGCGAGGCCCTGTCCGACAAGATCCGCCAGGGCGAAGACGCGTCGGGCTACGGCGCGCAGCCCACGCCCAGCATCGATCGCGTCCAAGAGGTGGTGGCACGCCGCTGGGGCGTGACCCCCGAAGGGCTGCGCTCAAAGGCACGCACCAAAACCCTGACGGTCCCGCGGCAAGTCGCGATGTACCTCGCGCGCAATATGCTGAGCATGCAGTTGGTGGAGATCGGGCAGGCGTTCGGGGGACGGGACCACTCGACCGTGATCCACTCGGTCGACAAGGTGGAGCGGCAGATGATGCGGGACCGGACGTTCAAGGAGCGCGTCGAAATGGCGCGCCAGGAGTTGTCCGCACTGTAGCCAACATCCGGGAGCGAGCGGTGTGGGCGGGTGTGGGAAGCGCACGGAGATGTGGGGAAAGCCCGGGATACCAACAGTCCCAACAGACGGACTGGACGACGGCGGGACCCGAGTCGCTTCGCTGGACACCAGTTAGGCTGACCGCCAACATTTCCCCGCTCTCTACTACTACTACTAGTAGTTCTATCATAGTACAGTAGTAGATTCTTAGTCCACAAAAATGCGGAAGGCGACGGGACGGATGAAGTTTACGATCACGCGAGAGCAGCTGCAGGAGGGACTCAGCGGAGTCGCGGCGGCGATCCCCGCCAAGACGACCCTGCCGGTGCTCGCCAACGTCCTGGTCGAAGTGACGAAGCAGGGCCTCCGGCTCTCCGGGACGGACCTGGACATCGCGGTCACGACGACGGTGCCGGCCGAGGTCGACGCCGAGGGCGCCGTGACGCTGCCGGCCAAGAAGCTCGTGGACATCGCGCGGGAGCTGCCCCCGGGGCCGGTGCGGTTCACGGCGGCGGGCGAGTCGCGCGTCGCGATCGAGTGCGGCCGCTCGAAGTTCAAGCTTCTCGGTTTGCCGCGCGAGGAGTTTCCGTCCTTCCCCGTCGTCAAGTTCGATGGGGCGTGGAACGCGGCGGCGGGCGTGGTGCACAAGCTCGTGGGGCACGTCGCCTTCGCGGCATCGACCGAGGAGAGCCGGCCGATCCTGAACGGCGTGTTGTGGGAGCTCCGGCCCGACCACATGCGCATGGTGGCGACCAACGGGCACCGGCTCGCCAAGATGGACGTTCCGGCGAAGGGCGGCTCGACCGCCGACCTGATCGTGCCCCCCAAGGCGCTCGAGCAGATCCGTCGCCTGTTCGCGGCCGAGGACGCCCTCGAGATCGCGCGCAGCGACAACCACATCGGCTTCCGGGCGGGCGGGACGCTGGTATTCTCGCGCCTGATCGAAGGGCCGTACCCGAACTACGAGCAGGTGATCCCGCGCGAGAACGACAAGTTCGCCACGGTGGACAAAGCGTCGATGGCCGCCGCACTGCGCCGCATGAGCGTGGTAGCGAGCGATCAGACCCACCGGATCCGGCTCGCCTTCTCCGGCGGCGCCGTCAAGTTCTCGGTCCAGACACCCGACCTGGGCGAAGCGCAGGACGAGCTCGCGGTCACCTACGAGGGTGAGCCGCTCGAGATCGGGTTCAACGCGATGTACCTGCTCGAGATCCTCAAATACATGCCCACCGACGAGGTGCGGCTCACCTTCAAAGCCCCCGAGCGCGCCGCCACCGTGGAGCCGGTCGGGTGGGATGATCCGGCGAGCTATATGGCGCTCGTCATGCCCCTGCGGCTGGTCGACTAAAGCGGGGACCTGCACTACTAGACGCACAGACGCACAGGGGTGAACAGGTGGCGGTGGTCAGGGTGTGCTGTCCCGACTACTGTCCGCTGTTCTCCCCTGCGCGTCTGTTGCGTCTGTGCGTCTAGTCTGTCGTGCGTCTGTGCGCCTAGCCGTGAGACTGTCCTGAGTACTGTCCAGCGGAGCGACACTGTCGATCTGGACGGAGTCCACCGGTGGCAGGAGGACGGTCGGCACCGGGATCGTATCTGTTTCCTCTTCCGGTGGGATGTACACGTTCACCCCGTGATACCGGGCCAGGATGAGTCCCCGCCGCGCGAGCGTTCGTTCGGGACGGAACGTCGGGTTCGAGGTACGCGGATGTGGCAGCGTAGCCGCGAGCTCGGCCGCCTGCTCCTGGGTGAGGCGCGACGCCGGCACGGCGAAGTACGCGCGGCTCGCCGCATCGGCGCCCCAGATGCCCGGCCCCCACTCCGCGACGTTGAGATACAGCTCGAGAATCCGGTCCTTCGAGAGTGCGAGCTCGAGACGCAGCGCGGTCACCGCTTCCTTTATCTTGCGGAGCGGATTGCGCGAGGAGGAGAGATACAGATTCTTGGCGAGCTGCTGGGTGATGGTGCTCGCGCCCCGTAGCCGGTCGCGGTGCCGCCACGCCGCGCCGACGGCGGACCAGAACCCGTGGGCGCCGTCCACGCCCAGCGCATCCGCGATCTCAGCGGGGTCGATCCCGACGTGGGAACGGAACCGCGAGTCCTCGGCGATGATGACCATACGTTGGAGGACGGGCGAGATGCTCTCGAGGTTGGTCGGCCGGACGGCCGGACGGGCGGACTGAGAACCCCCGACCGCCTGCTCTCGCATCATCGCCGTCTCCCGGGGCCAGTGATCGCGCCACCACACGGGCGGCGGCCATAGCGCGAACAGCCACACGAGGACGACGCCGGCCGTCCCTAGCGCCGCGCGGCGCAGCTTCCTAGGTTTCGCGTCCGCCATGTCGCTCGATCTCACCACGCTGCGTCGCCGCCTCCAGAAAGCCCTCGGCAAACAATTTACCGTGGGAGATGTCCTGGGCGAAGGCGGGTTCGCCGCCGTGTTCCGCGTCCGCGACCAGACCCTGGGCCACGACGTCGCCGTAAAGGTCCTCGACCTGGGGCTCACGCCCTCGCCCGGGCTCGCCGAGCGGTTCGTGCGCGAGGCTCGCACGAGCGCGCGGCTCGAACACCCGCACATCGTGCCGATCTACAAGGTCGGGGGCTACAAGAACGAAGTCCTGTTCATCGTCATGCGCTGCCTCGACGGGCCGTCGCTCCGCCAGTTGCTCGAAAAGCATCAGCGCCTCTCGCTGCGCGACGCCGCCCGGATCGCGCGGCAGGTGGCGGACGCGCTCGGCCACGCCCACCTGCATGGAATCGTGCACCGCGACGTGAAGCCCGACAATATCCTGCTCGACAGCTCGGGCCACGTGCTCGTGACCGACTTCGGCATCGCGAAGGCCGCGCAGGAGGCGTCCGCCAGCCAACTCACCACGGAAGGCATGGTGGTCGGGACCCCGCATTACATGAGTCCCGAACAAGCCACCGGAGAAGACGTGGATGCCCGGTCGGACATCTACTCGCTCGGGGTCGTGCTGTATCAGATGCTCGCCGGCGTGCCGCCGTTCGACGGCGAGTCCGCCCAGTCGATCCTCATGAAGCAGGCCACCGCTACTCCGGTGCCGATCCAGCAGCACCGGAGCGAGATCCCGCCCACGCTCGCCGCGGTGGTCGACCGCGCACTCGCCAAGGACCCCGCAGAACGCTTCCAGACCGCCGAGGAGCTGAGCCAGGCTCTGGTCGACGCCCTCCCCACTGCAGCGCAGGACAGCGTGCGGATGCGCTCTCCCGTCCTGTCCGGGGCCCTCCACGCCCTCGTGGGCCTCGCAGTGGTGGGGGGCCTCCTCCTTGGGGCGCTCATGGTCCTGTCGAAGCCACCCCGCCTGTCGGCGCGGGCGCCCATTCCCGACAGTCTCGCCCAACCGCTCAGGCGCCAGGGTGCGCTCGCCCCCGGAGACGCGGCTCTTTACCTCTTCTCGCCCGGCGGCGCCGACGATACCACGCTACTCCTGGTGGCGCGCCGGGGCGTGGCGGTGGTAACGCCACACCGCATGCGTGCCTATCGCCGGGATTCCGTCCAGGTGCGCTATGGGGCGGTGCTGCGGGGCGGGCTCTCGTTCCAGATGGTCCTTACACTGCCGCGCGCGCGCCGCGACACCGTGTTTCGCCACCTATCGTTCCGCGATGTCTACGAGCTGTCCCGCCGACTCGGCAAACTGATCGCCGAGGACTAGCGCGCCGAGTGCCGACCGCTCGTGAAGCGCCGCGTCGACACACCGTAGAGGCTGATGGCATCGATCCCGTGGGCATCGCCGGGCGCCATCGCGACCAGACCGGCCATGTCTTCACCGCCGAGCGAGAAGCCGAACGCGAGATTGCTGCGGCGTAGCGAGCGGTCCGTGTCGAGGCGCGCGAGCAGGCCGATGGGGAGCGACGTCCCGGCCCGTAGCGTGCCGCGCAGACCGAAGGCGTAGCCCGCCACCCCATCGGACGTGAGGCGGCTGAGCGCGGAGAGGACAATCTGCCGCCCGGCCAGCTGCAGCGTCGCGCTCGGGACGTATGTGATGCGCAGCGTCGAATCGCGCACCACCGGCCGTCCGATGTTCTGGATCACGCCGCCCACCGACAGGGCCGGCGTCCAGTCGTACAGGATGCCCATGTCCCAGCCGGTGCTCGAGGTTCCCCCCCGGTATAGCACCGTCGCGAACCCGGCAGCGAGTCCCCCGCGCCCCCCGGCGTATCCAAACCGGTAGGTGTGCCCCCGCTGTCCGGTGCCGAACAGATCTCGCTGGTAGCCGAGCGACAACCCGCGGGAGTTGAGACCAAAGGTGAGCTGCCGCAGCCGCCCCTTGGCTCCGGGGTCACCGACGGTGAGGTCGAGGTGGACCGACGCTTCCGGGAAGTGGCCGAGCCCCGCCGGGTTTACCCACAGAGCGCGCGCATCGCTGACATCGGTGGGATGGAGATACAGCGTCGCATTGTTCGGGGCGACCTGGGCGAGCGCGCCCGACGCCAGCAGCAGGAGCGGAAGCGACAGTCCGACCGTCTGCCGGTCCGACCGTCCGCCCACTACGGCAGCACCGCGACGGTCGTTCGAGTCACCTGGATCACCGGGACGGCGACGCCTTGCACCGGCAGCCGCACCGTCAGGGTGGTCGAGTCCTGCGACTCACCGCCCAGGTAACGGCCGTCGGCGGCGATGTAGGCTACCCCGCTGCCCGTTCCGGCACCGGAGAGCTCGAACGGCTGCCCGGCATTCTTTCCGCCCCCGGCGACCCGGTAGGTCTGGCTCCCCTCCACCCGTACGCTCCGGGTACCGAGGCGGTCCTCCCACCCGGCCGCCGTGGAAAGCGTGATCGCGCGCCGCGACACTTCGGAGCCGCTCCCCTTCTGGCTCGTCTCGACCGTATCGGTCCAGGCGGATCCGGGCTTCAGCCCGCCGACGGGCAGCCGCGGCAGGAAGTCCCGAAAGTTCCCGAGGAGCTGGACCACGGACTGCGCCACCGCGCTGTCCGACGCCAGCGCGTTCACGAACTCGCCGCGCGGTGCCACCCGTCCCGCGAACACGAGCTTGCGCACCTTGGTGATGTTGTCCACGATCGGCGGCGGTGTTCCCGAGTCGGCCACGATCGAATCGACGAGGAAGGTGGCCGGGTAGCCGATGCTGTCGGCCGGCCCCGTGATGGCCGTCGCCACGAAGATCCGGGCACCGACGTCCTGGGCTTGCGTCTGATCGCCGAGGGCCTGCTGGATGTGGAGCCGCCGGTGCACGACGTAGCGCAGGGCGCTGGGTCCGTAGCGAACGACGTCGGCATGGTGCGCGGAGGGCGCCTCCGCCGCCGGAGCCGTCGTCGGGGCGCCCGGGGCTGGGGTGAGTGCGGGGTCCGCCACGGCGGGCGTCCCGCGACTCCCTGTGGCGCAGGCGGCGGTGAACGCCGCCCCCGCGAGCAGCAGCCGACGAATCATGGTGCGCTCCCTATGCGGTACCCGACGCGGGCGCGCGGTCGCCCTTGGTCCGGCCGAAGACAGCGACCATCTCGGTCCCTTCACTTGCGACGCGCAGCAGCTTCCAACCGCGCTTCCGCATGTCGGCGCGCCACCCGATGAGTTTTTCCCACTCCTGGGTGGTCGTCCGGAATACCCGCAGGTCCGCGACCTGCTCCCACTGCGCGGGGTAGGGTTTCAACGGCGAGGTCATCGAGAGGTGGGAGGTAGGGCCATAAGCCGAGTTCTGTTTGCCCGCCGAAGCGGGCAGATGGTCATCTCTCTGGGATAGCTGTCGCCAGCCACCTCACGCGGCCTACCCGCAGCTCAGACGACCCGGGCCGGGTCTCGCTGCTTATTTGGCCTTGCTCCGACTGGGGGTTACCGTGCCACGCCTGTTACCAGGCGCGCGGTGGGCTCTTACCCCACCGTTTCACCCTTACCCTTGGATAAAGGGCGGTCTGTTTTCTGTGGCCCTTTCCGTCGCCTCACGGCGCCCAGGCGTTACCTGGCAGTCTGCCCTCTGGAGCTCGGACTTTCCTCAACATGCCACTCCATCCGGCATGCCGCGACCATCACGCCCTACCGCCACCCGGCAGGAAAACTACCGGTCTTGGAAGGGTCAGGGCAAGCCTCGCCCCCGTTCCGCTAGCGAACGAGCCTCCGCAGCAGGCGGCCCAGGCTGTCTTGAGCCAGGCGCCTGCCCGCGGCTGGGCCGGCGGGCTCCTCCGGCGCAAGCCAGAACCCGTCACTTTCGCCGAAGACGAGCTGCTTCACTCCCGACCAGTCGCGCGCCCGGAGCGACGGCGGGATGAGCGCGACCGCGTGCACCAGGTTGAGGCCGCGCGCGCGGTAGAGCGCGAGCAGGTCGCGCGTCCAGACCTCTGGTGTGAACAAGAGCAGCGGCCGGTCCGGAAGTCCGAAGCCACGGAGCAACCCGAGCGTGAACCAGTCGGCCGGCGGCTGCGACAGCCGGAACGCGAAGTAAAGATCGCGCCGCTGCTTTAACACCCGGTCCCGCAGCCCAGCGGCGCGGGCGGCGACCTCGTCCTCCAGGGCGCGGTAGTACCGGGGCAAGAGCCCCGCGTCGCGCAGCGCCGGGTAGCGGGCTGCGTGCGGGAGCGAGTCCCAGCCCCCCCCTGCCGCGCCTCCTCGGATGAGCACCGCCAGCCCGCGCCGCCATGCCGCGTCGCAGAACTCCTGGCCCATCGAGTAGCTCCGCGGTCCACCGATGTCGAGACCGAGTGCGATAACGAGCGTGCGCTGATCCGCAGCGAGCCGGCCGAGGGCCCCGTACGCCGATGGGAGGCCATCCGCCCACAGGATCGAGTCGAGGGCGCACGGGGCGGCGAGCGCCTCGCCGCGCGCCCCCCGCGACGAATCCGCAGCGGCGTGGCGCGCGTTGCCGTAGTCCAGCAGGGGGATCCATGCCACACTCGTCGGCTGCAGCCGCTTCACCGCGTCCGCCCACGCTCGGCGCACGGCGTCGCGCTCCTCCCAGCGCACGTGCAGCGAGTCCATGCTCTCCGGGCCGGCGTCGCCGGCGAGCAGGTTGAACCCGCCGGCATCGAGCAACACGACGAGCGAATCGAGGGAGGCGCCCGAGCGCACGGCGCGCCGCCCTTCACGGGTCGCGAACAGCGGCGTCCACAGCACCCGCATGCCCTGCTGCCGTAGCCACTCCGGTGTGTTCGTGGCGCGGGCGAGCTTCGGATCCGGAACGAGGGGGAGCTCGATCGTGTCCACGCCGCCCGGTGGAGTCATGACCGGGGGCGCGAGCTCGATGGGAACGGGTGCTTGCGCCAGGGAGAACGTCACACCGCGCCCGGCGGGCGGGACGTGTGCCCACTCGGCCGGGCGTCGGGTCCAGCGGGCGAGCGCGCGGAGGAACTCGCGCGTCCGCTCCAGGGCGTCGAGCTGTTGCACGGGGGCGGTCGTGGACCGGAACTGCGGCCCCAGAGCGCCGAGCGCGTGGCGGCTGATGACCACCACGAGCCCGTGGCCGATCCGGGCGGCCGCCACCACGCCGGCGCGCGGCCGGGACGCGGGCGTACGCGGTGCTCGCACGAACGCGTGCCGCGATGTCACAGCGAGAAGTTGGGAGGAGTCGCGCGTCGCGACGACGTTGTTTCGGTCGAGCGGAAACGGGTCGAACACGGAGCCCAGCGGCTCGTCGCCCAGGACCCGGGCCTCGGCCCACGGCTGCGGGCGGCCCGTGGTGGTGGGAGTGCGCACGGTCGTGTCTTCGAGGAGTCGGTCGCCGATCGAGATCCCCGTCCCTGCGTACTCGAGCCAGCGGTTCGCCGTCCAGCGGTCGAGATACCCTTCTCCGTCCGCATCGTAGCCGAGCACTACCACGCCGCCCCGGAGCACCCACTCGGTGAGCAGCGCGAGGTCGCCGGCGGTGAGGGCGTCCGACGGAGCCTCAGGCTCGCGGCCCAGGAGGAACAGCAGCACGCGATAACGCCCGAGGTCCGCGCGCGCGAGGTGGGGATAGAAGCGGCGGTATTCCACCGCATAACCCTCGTCGCGCCAGGGCTGGACGGTGCTGTTCAGCAAGGCGGGCTCCGACAGCGCGAGGTCGAGGAGGAGCACGCGGCGGGCCTGTGGGGCGCAGCCGGCGAGGAAAAGCACGGCGGTCAGGCGGAGGGGTGGACCGGCGGACCGTAACGCGGCCACCAGCCGGCCTGCCGACCGCCCGACCGCCCGCCTCATTCGGGCGCCGACTCCGCAAGGAGCTTCGCGAACCGCGCATTGGATCTGATGGCGTTGAATTCCGGCGCCCGAAGGTAGAACCACAGCCGCGCGCCGCGCGGGCGAACCCGCTCGAGCAGCCCGAGCGCCCGATCCGACTGGCCCAGGGCCACGAGCGCGTGTCCAACCCACGCGGCGTCAGTGATCGTGGGGAGCCCCGCGGAGCGGATCTCGCGCTCCAGGCGCTCGATCCGGGCTCGCGCCGCCAGCGTGTCGGCGGCCTGCAGCTCCACGAGCGCCAGGACGGCCTCGCCGGGCACCCGGAATCCCGCCCGCAGGCGCGCCGCCGTCTCGGCATCGGCACGCGCTTCGGCGGGGTTGCCGAGGCGAAACTGGGAGACGGCCCGGAGCACGTAGGCATAGTCGGCTCCAGGGTCGATCGCCAAGGCGCTGTCCGCCCAGCGACGGGCCTCCGCGTAACGGGTCTGCCGCGCGGCGACACGCCCTAGGTTGAACAACGTGATCGACCGCTCCGGCTCGAGGTCGAGCGCCCGGTGGTACATGGCAGCGGCGGCGGAGTCGCGGCCCAGCCAGAGCAACGCCATCGCGTACTGGTGATGTGCCTCCGCGTTCCGTTGATCGAGCCCGATGGCGCGCTGCAGCGCCTCGAGCACCCCCGCGAAGGTGCGCGGGTTCCGGAAGCTGAGGAGGAAACCGCGGGCCATCCACGCGTCGGCGGAGGCTGAATCCTGCCGCACGGCGCGGTCTGCCGCGTCGAATCCGCGGGCCAGCACGGCCTCTGGCGACAGGTCGGGAAACTCCCACCCCCAGTCGAGGAACAGCCCGTAACCGACGGCCACCCGGGCGAGCGCAGGCGTGAACTGCGGGTCGAGCCGCACCGCGCTCTCGTACTGGTCAATGGCACGGCGCACGGCGCGCGGGGTCCGCTGCGCGAGTTGGTAGTTCGCTCGAAGGAAGTGATCGTACGCTGCGGGATCGCGCGGCGGGTGGCTCGCTAGCGCCGTCCGCTCGACGGGCCGGAGCGCGCCGGTGATGGTGGTCGCCACGGCGCGCGCGACGGCGTCCGGAATCGACTGCAGCGCTGTGTCGCGGCCCTCGTACTGACCTCCCCAGACGTGCATCCCGTCAGACGCCCGCAGCAACTCGACGGTGACTCCGGGGCTCTGGCCCCGACCGGGCCGCCCCACGCGGCCGCTGACGAGATACGCCACGCCGAGGGCGCGTCCCAGCGTCGCCGGATCATCCGCCGCCCCGCGAAAGCGGCGCACGGCGTTGCGGGACTTCACGCTCAGGCGTTCGACTCGGCCGAGGCTCGTGATGATCGCCTCAGTGAGCCCGTCGGCGACGTATGCGGTCGCTGTGTCCGGGGTCTCGAAGTACATGACGGCAACGCTGGTGGGTGCCGCCGCGCGCTCTGGCACGACGGCGACGCTGCGCGCGCAGCGGAACCCGGTGTGCCCGAGCCAGTCCCGTCGGTCCGGGAAGACCGCGCGATATGATGCGGTCGCGTTCTCCGGTGGCGTGTCGAAGGCTCCCCCCTTGATGATGTGACCGGGCTGCCCCCGCGCGTCGGGGGCGGCGGCCGCGGTCCATTCCCACGCGTTGCCGATCAGGTCTACCGCACCCACCCACGATCGCCCGAGGCTGCTCGCTCCCGCCGGCGCGAAGCCGTCGCGCAGCGAGGCGGCGTTGGCTCTGCCCGGCTCCCACCGATCGCCCCAGGGATACCGGTAGCCGTGCGGTCCGCGGGCGGCCGCCTCCCATTCGTCTTCGGTGGGCAGGCGGCCGCCGCGCTGCCGCCACGCGCAGTAGGCCGTTGCCTCCGACCACAGTACGCCGGTCACCGGCCATTGATCCGGCGGCAATTGTGCCCACGGCGGAACGGCTCGCGTGGAGTCCAGGTAGTGCCTGTAGGCGGCGACGCCAACCTCCGCCGAATCCATGAAAAACGCGTCGAGCTGGATGGTAGTCGAGTCACGCCGGGGGACACCCCCACCCCCCACCGGATAGCGCCCTGCGGGCACGAGCACCATCCCGGGCGGCGGATGGCCCCGCGATCCACGCCACGCGATCCACCCCAGGATCGCGGCGCCGCACGCCGTCGCAATCCACACGGCCGGTCGCGCGGACACGCGTCGCTGGGAGGGCGGGGTCGCGAGCGCGTCGACGAACGCCCGAGCGGTGCGGTGCCGGTCCGCGGGCGACTTCGCGAGCCCGCGCGCGAGCGCGCGCTCGAGATGCTCCGGCAGCCCGGGGCGTACGGTGCGGATCGGTCGAAGCGGATCGTTGACCACCCGTGCCGCGATCGCTTGCGCGCTGGGCCCGGTGAACGGCGGCTCGCCAGCGAGCATTTCGTACAGCACCGCCGCCAGCGAGTACACGTCGCTGCGCGGGTCGATCCGCTTGTCGCCGCTCGCCTGCTCCGGGCTCATGTAGGCCGCGGTGCCCACCGCGATACCAGCACCGGTCAGCGGCGATCCCTCCGTGCTGCCCCGCTCCTCCATCAGCTTCGCGATCCCGAAGTCGCTCACCAGGGCGTGGCCGCGGGACAGGAGGATGTTCTCCGGCTTCACATCGCGGTGGATCACGCCGTTTTCGTGCGCGTACTGTAGCGCGTCGCCCACCTCGGCCGCGATGCTGACGGCGTCCTCGACGGGGAGCGGCCCCTGGCGATCGAGCCGGTGCCGCAGCGATTCGCCGTCCACATACTCCATCACGTAGAACAAGAGGCCGTCGGCCTCGTCTGCTTCGAACAACGGCACGATGTGGGGATGCGACAGCTGGGCGGCGAGCAGGACTTCCCGCTGGAACCGGTCACTCCCGAGGTAGGCGCGCGTGGCGGGGGCCAGCAGCTTGATCGCGACCCCGCGTCCGAGCTTCACGTCGGTGCCGAGGTACACCGTCGCCATGCCGCCCCGGCCCAGCTCGCGCACCAAGGTGTAGCGACCCGCGAGGGCGCGGGCCAGGCGGTCGAACAGCGGGTCGGCGGGCAGCGGCCCGCCTTCACTCCGGGGCAAGCACCACCAGACGCTGCCTGCAGCAGCTGCCGCACGTTCCCCAGCTCTCGAGCCAAATGGGATCGCCTTTCGGCGACTCTTCCCTCACCAGCCAGAAACGGGCGACGGCTTGGTGCCAGTAGCCACTGCCGTGTTCCATCAACTCGAACGAATTCTTCAGCTCGATCCGGTACGCAGGCTTTTCAGATTCCGCGATGAAGACAGAGCGCCAACTGCCTCTTGGGCCATTCTTGTCCACCCACCACCAGGTCCACCGGGGCCCCAACCCCAACCTCGGCACTTCGGCTTCGCTCCTGAGACGCGCGATGATGCGTCCCTGCGCGAGCTCCTGATCCGAAAGCCGGTACGACGCGCTCTCTGGCTCGATCCGCGTCTGTCGCCCTCGTTTCGTCCCGATCCGGCCTCGCTGGAAGTCAACTGGCAACTCATCGGCCGCCCCCAGCGTCGGTTCGAAGTGCAGCTTGTCGGCATACTTCCGGATGCGGTCCAAGGGGACCTTGAGAACGCTCTCTGCCGGGAAGTTCGGCATGTAGTAAGCGGGCTTGGGGGCATACGCGCCCTGAGTGTCTTGTGGCGGCTTAGACTCTCCGCGGCACCCGCCCGTGAATGTCGCCACGATACCGCAGGCCATGATCGACGCCACCCGTCCACCTTGCAGCATACGACCTCCTAGCTGGGGGTATTACCGCGTTGCCTGGAGGATTTTCGACATGCGGAGCACCGTTGGTTGGAGCGCCGGCTCCGCGGCACCCCAGAGAGCGGCGACGGCGCTCGCCCAGCGCCGCGCCGTCGGTGCGTCACCACGCGCCGCGGCGAGTTCGGCGCGGAGCGCCATCATACGCACGAGGCATCCTGCCAGGGGCAAGTACTCGAGGGTCGCCGTATGCACCGCGACGAGGCTATCGAGCGGCGCGTCGAGGGTGCGCACGGCGGTAGCCGTGTCGCCGACAGCGAGGAGCAGGCGCGCGTCGATGTAGACGCCGTCGGGTGTCGACTCACCAGAGGCCAGACGGCCGCCGCCGGCCCGCGACAGCGAGTCGAGCAGCGCCCGCACCGACGCCGTGTCGCCGTGTGCCAGGCGCCATTGCAGAACCATCGCTTGGCGCGGCCCCGGCGGAGCGGTTCGGTGGGCGGGGCGCAGCCCGAGCGCGTCGAACACCAGCTCGGCCGGCACGTCCAGCAACGCGCTTCGTGTCGCGGTGCGACGTGCGACCGGAATATCGGGCATGCGCTCGGCTATGCGGCGCTCGTACGCCGCAATGCTGTCCGCCGGCGCGCCCGCAGCCGCATATGCGAGCAGAGTGAGTCCCGCCTGCGCGACCCCGAGCGGGATTGCCACCGACTCGTTGTCCGCGCTCCCCGACAGCCACGCGGTGTCCGCGGTCGCAAGGAAGCGGCGGGCGAGGGTGGGTCGGCCGAGTAGCACGGCCACTCCCGCAACCCCGGCGGTCGGCTTCGGCGCAACGCGCAGCAACGAGTCGCCCAAGCGGCGCGCGCCGGCGAAATCGCCCGCCTTGACCAGCACCCGTACGCGGTCTGCAGCATCGCGTACGCGCTGCCCGGCCTGCCGCTCCAAGCGCTGGGCCTCCGCGAACTCGCCGCCAGCCGAGTGGGGCTCGCCGACCTGGGCCACGAGGTTCCCGACCGACTCGAGGGCTCTCGCCCGGGCGCGATGGGCCAAGGGCTCTTCGGGGAACGCGTTGGCGAAGGAGGTCGCTACCTCCGTTAGGATGCGGCGATTCCGTGCGACGGCGGCGAGATGGCTGGGCGGCTCGGAACCGCCCCCTGCCGCCACCGCTCCCGGCACGGGGTAGAATGCCATCGTGTCCGCTGCCAACTCGGGGAAGGCGTAGTAATTCGAGCCGTCCACGAACCCTTCGCGCCAGTACCAGCGCTCGGCAAACAACAGATGCGGAAGTCGGTCGATCGCGCGCCGCCCGAAGGTCAGGTTGAACGCCGGTGCCAGCAGCAGCGCACGCCGATATGCCTGAACGGCCGTCTCGTAACTCCCACGAAACGTGAACCGCGTGGTATCGGGGAGGTACGGGATCACGGCTCGGTCGGCCGCGTTGCACTCCGCCAACCCATACCATGCGGCGAAGCTTGTCGAATCGGCGGCCAGGATCTCGCGGTACCGCTCGCACGCGTCGAGCCAGCGCCGCTCGAACATGGCTTGCTGGGCGACCAACAGGGCGCCATCCGCAGGCCCGAGTCTGACGAGCAACTCCGCCGTGCGACGAGAGATCACGGTACGATCGCGCGTCCCGTCTGCGGTGGAATCCGCCGTCCAGAGGAGCGCCTGGCCCAGTCCCAGGTACGCGCGGGCGAGGGCGGAATCGGCGGCGATCGCCGCCCGGAACTCCCGCGCCGCGCGGCCCAGGTCCCACTCCCGAATCGCCCGTTCTCCCAGCGCGTAGGCACGCAGGGCGCGGAGCGAGCGCGTCTGCTCGGCACCGGACCCTCGTGCCGCGCCAGGATCGGCGCCCAGCAGCGAATCGGCTAGCGCGTTGAACGCCGCCCCGATCGCGCCGTTCGCCGGCACCCGCGTCGTGACTTCGCGCAGGGGCGCGCCGCCCCGCGCGGCGTCGTACACGCCCGCGGTCAACCGCAGCGTGTCACCGAAGCTCCACAGCTGCCCCATCACCAGCCTTCCCGCGCCCAGCCGGCGGGCGATGGCGACCGCGGTGTCGAACGGAATGCGGAATGGAACGCGCGCGCCGTGGCGCGCCAGCGCGTCGTAGACGCGCGTCCTGTCGGCGAGCCGGACTTCCATCCAACGCGCGAAGCCCTCGATGAGCAGCTCGGCACAGTCGGCGCCGTCGAGCGTGCTCTGCTGGCCGCCCTCGCGATGCGCAAAGGGAAGGATCGCGTAGCGGGCGGTGTCGAGCGGCGCGCGCCTCCCGCAAGGAGGCGGGGACCCGTCGGGGCACTGCGCGGACACGAGGGTGGGAAGACCGACGAGCAGCGCCAGGACGGTCGCGACGACCCACGCGCGGGTCCTCACGCACCCCCCGCGCTGAACGGCAGCAACGCCGCCCGCATCTCCGTCGCGCGTTGCCACCGCTCGGCGCGCGACTTCGCGAGCGCCCGCGCCACGACCGCGGCGAGCTCCTTGGGAACGTCGCGCCGCATCCCGTGCAGATCGGGCGGAGCGTGGTGCTGGTGCATGTCGAGAACGGCCGCTGCACTGGGCGAAGAGAACGGCGGGCGGCCCGCGAGGGACTCGAACAGGACCACGCCGAGCGAGTAGAGGTCCGTGCGGCCGTCCACGTCGGGGGCTCCCTGGGCCTGCTCGGGACTCATGTACTCCTCGGTGCCGACCACGAACCCGCTCCGGGTCACGCGGTCAGCGCCCGAGCTCGCGATCGCACGAGCGATACCCAGGTCGACCAACACCGCGCCCTGCGGAGGGGGTGAGAGCAGAATGTTGTCCGGCTTGATGTCACGGTGGGCGATCCCGTGCGCGTGGGCGTGCTCCAGCGCGTCGAGAACTTCCGCGGCGATCGTGACCGCACGCGGGATTGGGAGTCGGACCTCGCGCTGCAACGTCTGGCGGAGCGTGTCTCCCGGCAGGTACGGCATCACGTACCAGAGGAGATAGTCCGCCTCGCCGCTGTCCATCATCCGCGCGATGTGCGGGTGATTGAGCTGCGACGCGTAGCGGATTTCGCGCAGGAAACGGTCGGCGGCCACCGAAACGGCCAGCTCGGGATGCAGCACCTTGATGGCGACATGGGCGCCGCTCGAGTCCTTGGCCGCGAAAATGGACGCGTTCCCACCTCGACCCACCGCGGCGAGCACGGTGTAGCGGTCGCCCAGGGCCTTGCGGACCCGCTCGATCAGGTCGCGTCCCGGCATATCGTGCCGTCCCGTCGGCGCGCGCCGGGCGGGACCGGGCTAACAATAGGGGCCGGCCCCGGGCGCGCTAGATTGCCCTCATCTCTCGAGGCTTGAAGCGGCTCCCAGACGGCTGAGCCCCGCCCGAGCCGCCGCGACAAACGGCGCGAGGTCGGCCCCCGCGCCCTGCCCTACCGCCACTACGAACCGGTACGTCGTGATCGCCGTGGCGCTGTCGCCCGCGCGCTCGGCGTCGTTCGCCCGCTTGAGCAGCTTGTCGAGCGTCGCGGGCTCGCGATAGATCAGGGCCGGGTCCCGCCGCACCTGAGAGGCGAACTGAAGGAACCACAGGGCACCCCCCGCGGCGAGCACAAGGCTGGCGGCCAGCAGGAGGAGCGCCAGGCGGCGAGCGCGCCGCGGCGACGCCGGCACGGTTTCAGGCAGCATCAGCCAGCCGGGCGAGCGCTCCCGCTGTCGCCTCCGTGACCATCGCCATGAACTGGTAATCGAGTGTCGCGCCCGTGTCGGTCGCGCGGTGATAGTGCGGATTTCGGAGGAACGCCGTGTCGGTCAACATGAGCGAAGGGTAACGCGCGTCCCAGAAGGACGCGTTGTCGGAGAGACGCGTGAGCGGGAGGAGCCAGCCGCGCAGCCGGGTGGCGTAAGGGACGAGCGGCAGGTCCGGCGCGGCGGCCCGCGCTCCGATGACGAACGCCTCGAGCAGCTCGCGGGAGCGGGCGTCGCCCACCGCCGCGAGAAAGTCGCCGGTCCGCGGCACGTCGATCCCGAGAAACGGGGGGACGATCTGCGTGCCGGGCCTGACGTCGCGGTAACCGACCATCTCGAGGATCAACGCGCCCGCGAGCACCTCGCGCCGCGCCCGCTTCTCTCGCGCCAGGGCGTGGCTTCCGACGCGGTAGCGGCCGGTCACCGTCTGCAACTCCTCCAGGTCGAACCCCACGAACTCGACGCCGGCCTGCGGCTTCCGGGAGGCGATGAGGCGGGCGCACTCGAGCAGCGCGGCGACGCCGCTGGCGTTGTCGTCCGCGCCGGGCGTGTGGGCGGTCGAGTCGAAGTGCGCCCCGACCAAGAGCCGCGGCCGTCGCGCGTCACTCCCGGGCACGCCGCCAACGACGTTGTGGTACCTGCGTCCCCGGAACAAGAACGGCGCGAGGTCGACGCTGAGGCCGAGCGTGCGCAGCTCGCTCGCGATGTAGTCGCGGGCGGCACGATGGCGCTCGGGGGCGGCGCTCGGGTGCCGGATGCCTTCGAGCGCCGCGACATGACGGCGCAGCCGGTGCGCGAGGGCCGCGCGTTGACCGGGGGTTGAGGCGGCCGAGGCGCCGCGCACCGGGTCCGGGCCCGGCGCCGGCGCGGCTTGAGCCGGGGTTGATGGGTCCACGCTACCGTTTCTCCCGCATGGTGACCGTCTGCACCGTCCTGCCGCCGCCGGAGCGTCCCCGCCTCGATGCCGTGGGCGACGGCTGCTTTACGACGCTCCACACCAACTCCTTCCGAGACGCCCTGCGGGCGGCCCGGCGCAAGCGAGTGGACGCGCTCGTCCTCTCGGTCCACGCGTGCCGCAGCGACGAGCTGCCGGCGGTCGCGCGCTTCGTGCGCGAGTTTCCCGCTATCCCCGCCGTCGCCCTCGTGTCGCGCCACGACCGCGGCGTCACCGAGACGCTGCTCCGGCTCGGCGCGACCGGCGTCCGGTCGGCGGTGGACTGCACCGAGCCTGCGGGCTGGCGCCGGCTGCGGGACCTGGTCGGACATCCGGCGTCGCCGGTCGCGGCCCGCATTCTCGCCCGCGTCGTCCCCGCGCTCGAGGAGGGGACGGGTGACGTGCGGGCGTTCTTCGAGGCGGTGGCCCGACTCGCGCCGGTGCTCTCCACGGTGCGGCGGCTGGCGCGGCATCTGCGGATCTGCTCGAGCACCCTCATGTCCCGGTTCTATCGGGCGGGCCTGCCGTCCCCGAAAACCTACCTCGCCGGCATGCGCCTCGTGCACGCGGCCTATCTGTTCTCGAACCCCGGGCTCTCGGTCGCCGACGTGGCGTACCGCCTCGACTATTCGTCACCCCAGAGCTTTGGGCGCCACCTCAAGGCGATGCTGGGGGTCACCGC